>JAEEGG010006201.1_pt1 | contig 28098 bp, 6 predicted proteins | sample 9134161 | NCBI WGS metagenome assembly JAEEGG01 (sample SAMN16246543, study PRJNA631951) | gut metagenome | biome: gut microbiome; feature: rumen; material: CR-attached | host: Bos | place: Iran: Karaj | collected 2018-10 | reverse complement strand
AGCAGCTGGTGCTGTATTATTCTGAGACAGGAACAACGAAGACCGTTGCTCAGGAGCTGCAGAAACAGTTAGGAGCCGACATCGAAGAGATTGAGGCCGTGGTACCATACTCTGGTAACTTCCAAGAGACCATACAACGCGGACAACGCGAGATGCAAAGTGGTGAGATGCCTGCTATCAAGCCTTTGAAGAAGAAGATTGCCGACTACGACATTATTTTCCTAGGCTACCCAATTTGGTTTGGCACCTATGCCAATCCAATCATCACGCTAGTAAAAGAGCAAGACTTTGCCGGTAAGACGATAGTTCCATTCTGTACTTTCGGCAGTGGTGGTCTGAACACCTCTTCAGATGCGCTCAAGAAAGCATTACCAAAAGCCACTATTGCAAAAGGCTATGGTGTACGCACTGCCCGCGTAAATGCCGCCGCAAAGGAACTTGACCGTTTCCTGAAAGAGAACGGCTACAAGAAGGGGAGCGTAGAGAAGTTGCCAGACTACTCTGAGCAAAAGCCCGTGACAGAAACCGACAAAAAAATATTCGATGCTGCCTGCTCCAACTATCAGTTCCCCTTGGGAACGCCCAAAACGGTTGGTAAGCGTTCTACATCTGAGAGTACCGACTATAAGTTTACAGTTGCCGGTCGAGGAACGAATGGCGGCGAGTCATTATCCATTATCTACGTCACCGTAGGCAAGGATGCCAAAGCTGAGTTTACGGAAGTAGTACGTTAAGCTGACTGACAATCTGCTGTAACGACCCGTCCTTGACGACAACCCGCTTATGGGCATCCAAGAGATAAAGCGACGGTAACGCTGGCAAATAAAAAACCTTCATCACATCGGGATTCAAGTTCGTATCAATATAAACGACCTTGAGTCCCGATGTTTTTTGCAACAAAGGCTCACGTTTTATCTGAGGCATTTGCTCCTGACAATGCTCACATTGAGGGTCAAAGAACACAAGAAGGATGTATTGCCCCTGAAGAGCATAAAGACGTTGTCTGTTTCCTTCTGCATCAACAAAGGAGAAATCGACAGACTGTGTCCCTGGTCGATTCAAGGATAGTTGACGAATGAGGAACTGCCGCTGTGGAGTTGTCGGTAAGGCTCTGAGCAAATGACTATATACCGTATCATTGCGAAGAGGCGACTGTGGGTTCTCCAAATAATGCCGGAGCAAATCCTCAAAACGGCCCAGTCTCTGTTCCGAGGACGAGATACTATCTGCAAAGGCGTTTGCCGCCTTAGCACAAGTTGCAGAATCAGGATACGCCATCAGAGTGACGAAGTCAACAAGTCCCTGTTCTCCCACCTGCTGATTAGCGTGCAGGGTATCTGAGAAATCGTAACGCTCCCAGAAATGCTCCAGCATATAGCAAAGTCGCGCCCGGTCGTCGGTAAGAGACGCTGGCAACTCCGGATACGGGAACACCGCCTCTTGTGTCCATCCGCTTACAGAACAGACAAGACCCAACAGTAATATGATTCCTTGACGCATCACTTGCCTATCTGCACGTTTGTATTTCCTGTGACCACGGCTGTAGAACCATAGCCTGCACCATAGATATTACCACGGATATCAACACCCTTCACCTCGTGTGTACGATCGGCAGGCGTCGTATCTACTTCATTGTCATTCACCGTCTTTGTAAAAGGTGTGTTGAACACGATATTCTCTCCCACCTTTGTACCAATCTCCACGTAGGTATCACCATCCACCTTGGCACCATAACCGCCACCATAGACATTCTGAATAGCACCTATTTTACCCTTTACGTGGGGAGGAATAATCACCTGATGGCCATCAATGGTTTTCTCTGCACCTTTATAGCCTGTTGCATCATAGACGCCATAGTCGGGATCGGAAGCGCTTGTAGCCACCTTATCAGCATACTTACCTTCCGTCACATTGATGTTCACATGCGGGTTGCCCACCATGACAGCCGTCTCACCATATCCGCCGCCATAGATATTACCGATACTGGTAAACGACCTGACATTTACCTGAGGATCAGCAGCAAGCACAGTGCCCGGTTCCTGTCCGTCTTTAGCCTCACGGGGCACCCACACGTCATCCACTTTCTTATAACCGTATTTAGAATAGCCGGCCAGATTACCACCACCATAGAGTTCACCGATGATAAGTGGTCGGCAGCCAGTCTCCTCAATATTCACGACGATAGAACCACGGATGGTACCACTCTCATTATTTCCACCAAATATACGGTCGAAGGTACCATTAGTGATATTGAGCACCACATCACCCTGGATGTCGGCAGCGCGAGCGCCACCATAGGCAGCCTTCAAACCTGGGATACACGACATCAGCAATTTGGCGTCAGCATCCATTGGCGCATTCTTGCCACCACCGTAAGCCTCATCGACGATGAAATGACATCCTTCTTCCTGAAGCATGGTCACAGCGCTCTTTCTCACATTACCCTTGGTGTTTGAACCGCCAAAGACGCGATGAATTCTTCCACCAAAGATCTTCACATTTGCTTCTCCCGATCCATATACGTACTTGGCGACAAAAGCATCTGTCAGTCGTTTGTCCTTTGAGTCATAGGTCGTCTCCACATCAGAATAATCAGTGAAACCAACATTGGCACCTGGATTCTGAAGACCGTTTATAGAACCGAAGCCATTACCACCGCCAAAGACCTCCTCAATCTCATACGTACCATTAATCAGGATACTCGTGGCCGGTGTTGAGGCCGCATTACCACCACCATAGACCGTCTTTATACTAGTCAGATCACAGCCATCAATAATCACACGGGGACGAACGGTATCACACATAGCCTTATCGTCGGGGTTATAAGCAGCCTGGTTACCGCCACCATAGACAGCAAGCAGTTCATATCTATGCTTACTATCATCCGGGTCTGCCAAGAGTGGTTCTGCGGCATCTTCCGACAGTCCATAACCAGTCCTCATATGGTTCTCATCATAGCCAACTGTCTTATATATATGTACGGTCACTGTTCCCTGCGGACTGCCATTCTCGTTGTTACAACCGAAGATGCTACCTTTCACCTTACAGTTATCCGTGTTGTCCCTACCATTCTCACCATTATTCTTATTGAGTTCAACCAAGATGTCACCATAGACCTTTGCCTCAATTGGCATATGCTCGTCCTGAGCTTTCCTTCCCAGTCCGCCACCATAGATATTACGGCCCACGATGCCACCATGCAAGCTGACAGTGGTAGTAAACTCTGACGATTTCTTCGCTGTGTCATGCCAGGTCCAGTCGCCTGTATCTTCCAGATGCACCCAGTTAGCCACATTCGTGCTTGCCAGAGCGCCACCACCATAGACATCACGCTCAATGGTTCCACCAAGAACACTTACAGACACATCACGTTTTGTTATACCGCGTTCGCCACCACCATAGACATCGCCATTGACAGAAGCATTTCCAGTGATGGTTACCGCAGACCCAATGACTAAGCCCAGTGTCTCAAGATAGGTTGTATAAGCATTCTCAGCCGTCAGATAATCCCAGATAAACGTAGAATCATTCTCGTAATAGTCCCAGTCTGTCTTTTCTGTCTTTCCATTGACAAAATCCGCACTATATAACATCATACGCCTAGACCACTCGGACTTATCACCCGTACCATATATATAATTGGGCGTGATACCACGGCCGGCACCATAGACATTTCCGCCGCCATGAGTTCCAATCTTTGCATGACCTCTGACTATAACGGTACACTGTCCACCACCTATCAAGATTGTGGGCATCAGATAAGTGTCAAGATTATACCTGCCCACGGAAGCAATCTCACCACCGCCAAAGACACTTGCTCCCACAGTGGCATTGCCTTGAACGGTGACGCTGGTATTACCACGTACCAGAGCTGAGTAACCATGACTCTCCACACCGGCACCAGCACCATAGACGCTGCCTCCGATAACAGGAGCACTTGCTGGTGTTTCCTCTGCCCCGACACCATCTCCTTCTCCAATGGTCACCTCAGTATTCGTCTCCAAACGACCAACCTCTCCACCGCCATAAACATCACCATTGACCGTTCCGTTGGTGATACTGACAAACGTCGAGTGGGCCATTGCTTTCTTGCACTCAAAGGTATTAGCCTCACCCTTGCCGGCACCAAACACACTGCCGGCTATCGTACCGCCACTGACAGTAACACGGCAGATACCACTACCTTCGGGGAAGATATTGGTACGGTCTTCCGTCGTGGTATATGCGCCCACATCACCAGACTCGCCACCGCCATAGACATTACCCATTATCGCCGTAGCAGAGCCACTGATACTCACAGTCGTTGATTTAACCAAGGCAACATCTGTTTGTTTGGTAGTAGCATCACCACGGGCAGCACCAAAGACATTGCCAACCTTCGCATTCCTTATACCCACGATGCCATCACTGATCGTGACGGTCGTAGCGCCACCACGGACAAAGGTACGTGAAGCGTCCACCATACCTACCGAGCCCATAGAACCGGCACCATAGACATTGTGTGCCACCTGACCACCATCCATCGTTACTGAAGCATTGCCATATACAATACCTCCCAAGGGGTTGTAGGCATCACCCTTACCGTCATTAGGATTAGCTACACCTGTTGGATTTGTATAATACAGGTCTGTGCCACATCCGCCACCATAGACATTACCACGATAGGGGAAAGCAACACCTGAATAGGTGGCATCTTCCGAATTATTATCGGGTGTTTCCTCATCATTACCAACCGGAGTTCCTTCAAGGATGCCTATGGTGCCGCTATGCACAAACACCTCCGCATCATCAAAGGTATGACCATTCTCTCCACCACCATACACAGAACCATTGATTTGCGGATTAGCATTAGCGCCACCAATGATAACATGCGTATCGTGGACCCAAGCCAATTTATCCTGAATAGAACCTGGAGCATCCACATCACCACGTGAAGAACCGTAAATCATACCATTATTATTTCCTGTAGTTCCTATGGTACCACCAAGGATGGTGACTGTTGCGGAGCCCGTATGCTCTGCGCAGGCAGTAGGCATATTTGTAGGATTCTCACCTATGTTGTCGTAAGTGAAAGTACCCACCGAACCATACGCACCACCTCCATAGATGTTATGGTAGATGATACCATTATGAATGGTCACGTTGGTATTTCCTTTGACAAGACCCAATGCAACAGCCTTACTAGTCTCAAGAACGTTACCGTTTTCATCCTTGAATTTACCCATACCACCGCCATAGACATTACCATAAGTTGCGCCACCAAAATTCTCTTTACCAATCGTTGCATTATTAATAGTCACGTTGGTATTGCCACCCACACTTGACTCTTCACCACCGCCAAACACACTCTTTCCAACGGTTGTGGTGCCATTAACAGTCAGTGTAACAGAACCCGTTACAGCACCAAGAGTGTTCAAGTCCTCAGTTGTGTATAGGGTATGCTTCGTTTTGTCGATTGCTGTTGCAGCGGAGTTTACCTCATCACGATGCTCCCATTTATAAGTATCAGTAGCAGGGAGCTCAGCTTCCAGGTAGGCACCAAGGTCTTCATCATATTTTGGTTCTGTCTGGAAAGATTTTCTCATCACCTCCACATTTGGCAATGACGCTGAATAACCAGCACCAAACACATTGCCTGCCACCTTACAATTGATTAATGTTGACTTAACAGGACCTTCGACCTTTCCAAGATTACCACCGCCATAGAAATTGCCCACACACTGATGGAACAAGTTAAGGCCTCCTAACTCATCGGCAGTAATCGTGCAATCCTCCAACTTTGATGTCACATGATGTGTCGTAGCCATTGAGAAGCTCACATAATCAATAAACAGTCGGGCCACATTCAGTGTGTTATCAGACTTTGGAATAAACTGATAATCTATTCGGGTGGCAACACTCTTGTTGTCTTCATCATATTGATTATTGTAATTTTGTCCTAACCAGGTATTCCACCCGTAGTTGGTGGCGTCATATTTATTATTGGGATATTTACGGTTATAGGAATTGCCGCCATAACCAGCACCAAAGAAGGTACGGAAAATACAATTGGTGGCATTTGTCACTACCCGCTTGTCGCTATTCATATTGCCGAACTTAGGACCACCACAGAACTGGTCAACTCTACTATTCCTGATGACCGTCATGATATTTCCCTCTGCGATATGAGCAGCATTCATACCACCAGCATAGAACTCTTTTATATCGGCATTGTCTATCTGCCAGATGATGTTTCCACTCTCATTATCTGAACTGCCAATACCCTGCATACCTGTGCCGACTACCTTACCGAAATGACCACCATTAATATAACACTCGGCATTATCAGCATAGCTAGAATCGGGGGTATTGTAAAGACCTGTCAAGTAGAACTCATCATAGTCACCGCCAGTTACAGAAATAGGGGGGTGAGGACTTACGAACTCGTCTTGAATCTTATCCTGATGAACACCAATATGGAACTCCTTAAACCACACATTGCCTCCTACATGGTAATAACTAACAGATTTTCCCTCTTTAATTGATGTTGCGTTACCACCAACGGTCACCCACTGTTCGATGACGCCACCATGAAGGATGATTGGCGACTTCAATCTGCCAGCAAGGTCATACTCAAACTGTGTCACACGGAACAGACCTGTGTTTGTCACCTCAAACCAACCTCTTGGTTGCATGATACCCAGATTATAAGTACCTTTACCACCCGTAGATTTCTGAGCCATGCCAAGACCTATAACATTCAGAAAATCAATTCTCACAGGATGAACCTTTATACGGTCATTAAAACGGAGAATATATGAATAGTCTGGCTCATTATCCTTGTCGAGGTCGATAGACATGATAGTGAACGACTTCGTATTGTCTTCAGAGGTAATACCGATGTTATGGACATTACCAACAAGCACTATGGCATTATCATAAACCGTTCCAGAAGGACTTAATGCCGTGACAGCAGCATCCATCGACGTATTGACAGGATAGGCGACACCATCTATTTCGATGGTACCCTCCTCAAAATGCTTACCACAGACAGATGTCACACTGGTAGAAGCGGTCATATCCTTATCGTATATCACATCCGAATATTCGTCGGCCACAAAGACACACTTACCCCAATAGGGTTCTATCGTGATAGACGACACGCCCTCTGGCACGTCGAAATAAGCACCCTGACTGAATACCCGTTCACTAGTGCCAAACAAATCTTTGTCAGTACAGTTTCTGTCAGCAAAGTTATAAGGTGTCGTCAATGAGATAACATCGTCATCGCCAACAGAGGCAACAGCATCCGCAGGCGTATTCGCATTATTATCATTATCCGTAGAGAAACTGGTCGTACCGCCGCTGATTCCTACGATTTTCCAACCTGTTACAACTTTATTGTCAGTATAGTTTTTGGTACCCACCTCATTATAATAAGGCAACTGCACCTTGTAATAGTTGAAGTTGAAATGCTTTGGGTCTTTGTCTGTGATGTTGGGGGTAACAATCTTTTTGTCGGTTTTAATGATCGCACCCGTAGCCTTAGCATTTCCTGCAACGCTCGGATCCGTTCCCATCCGGATATTTATCGTCAGTTTACCAAATTTCCGTCCTTGGTTATATTGTGTTTTCCTTGTTGCCTCATCCGCAGAGAAATCTGCAGCATGCTCAGCATCAACATTCACCACAGAAGGATACTTGTCAAAAGCCTTCAGGACAGGATAAGGAGTGGCCGTTCCTATCTGTGACGGCTCCATCACCCACTTCAATATCTCATCCTTCCTGCCCCGACTGCCAGTGACCCACCATGCTGCCAACTTACGGTTACTGTTAAGCAGAGGGCGGAAGAACTCGAAGCGCTGCAGATAACGTGTCTCTGCAGCAAGGGCACAGTTATAGACATCTATATTCTTATTCTGCACATAGGAAGCACCTGCCCAGAAATAATTGAAGTTGCTGACACCATTCTGGTCACTTCTGTTTGTGATGATCTCACCATTATAGATTGGTGCCTTAGAACTACCGCCTGTGATATCACCATAGAACATACAGTTCATCACCATGGTCTTCTGGTTATCTGCAACAGAAGTGGTAGCCACATTATTATGTCCTACGATACCACCTACCTCATCACCACCGGTGATATTGGCATAACTGAAGCAGTTGATGACACGTGAACTGCCGTCGAGCAGACCAACGATGCCGCCAACATAACCAGAACCGCCAATGGTGCTGCTGCAAGAAGTGATATATGTGTAGCCCTTACTGTCTGTTGCAACCGTGCTACCAGTTGCCAATACACCGCAGTTATAGATACGGCTTGCCCCCGTGGCCTCGTTGGCAATAGCACCCACGTTTGTTCCGCTGCTGATAGTCACGCTATCAAGGACGATATTCTTAACCGTACCACCATCTATACGATCAAAGAGAGCATGACTAATACCCTTGATGATAGGCAGGCTTCCGTCGTCCTTAGCCACGCCAACTAGTTCGCCAGTAAAAGGAACACTGACAGACTCACTTTCTGACAAAGTGATGTCATCAGTAATCTTATATTTCTTGTTGGCATCACCACCCATCACCATTTGTACGAATCTATCAAAATCTTCGGCAGACACTATCTCATAATAGCCATCATCGTCAGGAGTCAATCCTGCCGCCAAAGCCTTTATAGCCACTTCTGAATTTTTATAATCTGCAGCAGTGGCGATAGCTTTGATGGTGAAAGGCAAATCATTGGGATTGAAGGTCACCTCTCCAGTGTAGAGCGTGCTGGAGGACGTCGGCGTGCTTCCGTTTGTGGTATAATAGATAGCAACACCACTTGTGGGGAAGCCACATTGAATTGTGAACTTGTTGGATGCAGTCTTTCTGATGACAGGCTGGGCACAAGAGATGACAATCGTCTCACTTGTCGCCATAGCAGAATTGATCCAGCCGTCCTTGACAGCGATGGCCTTAATGACCTTACCGGCTGCGCCTTCTATTGGACCAGTATATAAGGTGCTGGATGTAGTAGGATTGGCTGGACTGGTTCCCATCTCATAGTAGAACATCACCCCCTCTGTAGCACAGGTCAACTGTACTTTTCCGTTGTCTGTCTGAGAAAAGCCTGGTGTGGCCACTTTGTAAACAGTCTCACTGACCTCCGACGACGCATCACTACCATCGGTATTTCTTGCTGCGATAGCTCTGATGGTCAGTGATTCCACATCCATATCTGCTACAGAGACAGCTCCGGAATAGAGCGTTCCTGTTGCCGTAGTGAGCGCGCCGTCACCAATCGTATAGTAGATTTTAGCGTCCGACTCAGCAGAAGTGATGACATATCCCTTAGCCTCAGTATTCCAGGATATCACTGGCGGGGCACAGTGGAAGTCGGAGACCTCTGAGAACAGCCAGCCCGACGAGCCAGTGGCCCTGACTCTCTGAACCAGCAGGTTCTCCTTATCCTTGTTCCTGTACATGCTACTGATATAGTTGCATTTCTCGTCGTGCAGCATCCTCGGCACAATGAAATAATAGTCTTCCGTCGTCGTATGAGCCCATGTAAACTGATAGCGGTCTGCATCACCTACCGAAGCACTTGTCTTGAAAGCACTATTATTGGCACTTGGCTTTCCTTCTGCATAATAGAGATACTCACCTGTCTTGGCGTTACGGATATAATAATAGGTCTGCCAATTAGAACTGGTGGCTGGTGCTGCCTCTTCAAGATACCAGTATGTTGTCTGATCAGCAGCAGATGCAGCTACCCAAGAGACGAATGCGGAGGCCGTGGCAGGTGCTTTGACATAGTACTCGCCATCGTGGTTGCGCAACTGGAAATAGGTATAACGGCCCGCAGCGGCATCTGATACCGCAAACGGTGCTGTCTTGTTCAGACTTGAAGGTAACACAAATTTCCAACGGGTATTGGCAGAAGTAGCGTTAGCGACTGAGTAATCCACCTTTCCAATGGCACCAGCATTGGCATTGTCTGTTGACTTATTGACAAGCACTTTCTGACCATAGGGATAAATATTGAATGTGCCTGACGTAGGTGACTCCAGAATCTTAAACTTGAACCCGTCGCCACTCGTAAAATCATCCATATACACCACTTTAGTAGAACTGTTATAACACAGATACTTACCATTGGCATTATTGACAATATAGTAGTGCTGGACACCATTATCATCCAGACCTGCGCTCAGAAAGTGCCACTCCATAGAAGGGCTGAACAGCGATGTTGTGTTGACCTTCAGGACACTATTTTCCTCATCACCAGGAATCATATAGAAATGGAAGTCAGTGCCATTCCATGCATTATTCTGACTCTGGATAAGGTAAGGATGATTCGAGCCACAAAGCACGGGAGTAGTATAGGTTGCCACATTTGACAACTCACCCGCCACGACGGCAACAGCCTTGACAGTTGTCACATCCGCAGTAGAAGGTAAATCGAAAGATGTTGTATTAGCATTTACCTTCGTACCGTTTTCCATTGTCGGTTTACTACCGTCTGTCGTATAGATAAGGGTGCTCCCCACCGGAGCAGATATCTCAATCTTATTATTCGCATTGTAAACAATGGTAGGACGAGTGATGATATCCACCAGGAAAAAAGGTGCGTTTGCATCATTGATATCCTTATAGGTACCGATGATACCTGTAGTCCACGTAAAACCTTGCGGCCCCCCTTCTTTCCTATTAACACCATTTCCCTGATAGTTTACGCCACCAAGAGCATCGGTATTACCACCATTAACGGTAAAATATTTCTCCAGACCGCCATCGTCTGCATCCGTATTCTTTGGTTTGATCACAACGTTTTTATTTGTCGACTCGATAATCTCAAACAACTCATTATCACCCGGATTATTAGTCTTCTCAAGGTGTATTCGCATACGATCAATTAGCGCACCATTAAGTTTACGGTTGTAAGACATGTACCGAGAAGTGCCTTCATGGTCAGTTCCATATCTGAAGGTATAGTAGTCGTGCCCATCTTGGCTGCTAACTTTTTCTACAAACCACACATACTTCTCTTCCTCGCCACTTGCCATCTGGTGTGTGGTAAGAAAAGGCTGACCATTATCCGTAGCATTCACATTATCAGTGGCATAAAAGAATGCCCAGCCTTCAGTTGGACAGATATAATAATCCCCCGCTGGCGTCTGTTTCTTAGTACTACTGCTGCGGATATAGTATTTTCCCGAGTAGTCCGTCTGTCCCCATGCCATCTGACTGCCCGCCATCATCAAAAAGAGCAGGAGCATCTGGAGGGATTTTTTTACTCCCCAGTTAGGGAAATATTTTTCTCTAGTCAGGCTTATCTGTTTAATGCAGTTATTGATCATATCTTGTTTCATATCGTATCTATCTTATCATACGTATTATTCGTTGTATTATTTTACAGCCACCTTCTTTTTATGGCGTCCGTCAGCACTCTGAACGAGATAGACGCCACGATTGGTCATTCTGGTCTCGACAGTCTGACCCGGTTCTACCGTGACGGTATTCAGCGTGACACCCGCAGGTGTGATGATATTAACGTCAACAGTCTGCTTCAGCGTTGACTCTACCACAATCTTGTGCTTCTTGGTGAAGATATTCAGCGTACCGCTGTATTCATCATCCCTCGGGTCTTGATCATCAACACCAAACTTGCTGTTGGTCTGACTGAACACTATCTGCTGAACCCTCTTTGCACGAGAACCGGCTGCGGCTGGTTTCGTGAAGTATGGACGGAAAGCAGCGATAGTCACCTCGCCGGGAGCGGTCTTGTCGAAACTGCTACCATCAGCATCCATCAGGAACACATCCCTACCCTCTGCTATCTCAGGATTATTCAGATAGGTTGACTTGAAGGTAAAGCCATCTTCTGAAACACCAGTCTCGTCACCGCTCTGAGTCTTTACTGTCTCCTCGTCGCTGACATTGATCTCCGCACCAGTAGCAGAAGCGAATGTGATGACCTGTTTACGCAGTTCCTTAGAACCACCGGGAGCAGTGTTTGCAGGAACAAAAGTGCCACTGAGGTCAAACTCATAGTAGGTAGCACCAGGGAATCCGATGATATATGGTTTACCCGATGTCAGACGTGCATATTTCTCATACTCGCGCGTATTGCTATAGTAGGTCTGATAAAGATCACTATTGGCATCCTGGCGGTCATAGTCGGCCTTATAATAGAAATCCCAAAGGAACGTGTTTGTCACCTCCTTATTCAAATCGGTGCTGACGGAAGTAGGATAGGCAAAGTTGGCTGTATAGACCTTCTGGTCATCAGACAATGTACCGCCATCCTTGAGTTCACGCAACCAGTATTCATGTCCCACCTTGGTCTTTGTTGTCTCGTCCTCGGAGTTGCTTCCACTATAGAAGTGTGTTATCTCACCCTTCGTATTAGTAGTAACGATGTCTGCAGTGAACGGCAGACTGACGCCCTCCCATCCCTTGGTTCGGTCAACATATCTGTCCGGCTTGCGCTGATACCACATACGATGGCTGTCGTCAAACTGATAGGCGATAGGTGCATTGAAGTCATACTTATCCAACAGGAAATGGTCGAGTGAGGCGATATAATCCGTGCCCGACTTATATACCCAGTGTCCATGCATTCCCTCAAGGTTAGAAGTGTAGTCCCATTCTGCCACCGTTCTATAGTCGCTCTTGCCAGCCACATAACCATCACCTGCAGCACTACCCTCCTCATAGGCATAGTCGTGCAACTTTGCGCTGATGACATTGGCTGTCTTCTGAGCCGGCATGAGTTGTGCGGCATCACTCTCTGCTTCCGTATATGCCAGCAGGTTCTTCGTCAAGTTCACATTCTGGAATGCCGTCAGACCACCATCATCGAGCAATGGCGGATAGAACACGCCACCTTCGACATGGTTGTAAGGAGCAGCTGTTGTCCATTCTATCTGATAGCCATTAGATACGTCACCATAGCCAGTGAAGTCGATAGCTGTCATATCCTTATAGGCCACCTTGGCGGCATCGCCATTCATGGTCTCTGCAAAGACGGCATTAGGATTGAAGTGAGCCATACGCATCTTACTGCTACGGAAGTAGGCTGGTGCACGATAGACACGGTTATTGGCATCGGTGGTGAGCAGACGTTCATCCGACTTATTGATAACCGAAGGCAAAGGCTGATGCGAGCGTCCGTCAACATAACCATAACTCAGCGTCTGTCCAAAGAACAGATAGTCGTCGGGCCATATAGGAGCCCACGCAACGATCGGGTTACCATACTCGTCGATATCTTCACTCTCTCTTCTTCGTACGTTGTAGCCCTCAGGAATCTGACCGGCAGCATAACGGAAGTCACCATCATAGAACCGTTGTTCCACATAGCCCATCTTTGGTGCCTGCGTAACCCCCTGTTTCAATGGTACACCCTGCGGCGTGTAGTAAGCATACGAACCTGGATAGTAAGCCGTACTCGTCACATTTTTCGTGCCTTCCGTATTGGTTGGCAGCGTACCATCGACATGAGCGGGGAAGTATTCATACGCCTGTCCGGTGCTGAGGTGGATGCCATCGTAATAGCGTTTACACAAGTAGAAGCCATTCAGGTTGTAAGCCACTTCACCGTCATAGAAAGCCTTATCCGCCATCTTGCGGGCCTGACCGCCGGCATAGAGAGCCGCATTACTCTCCGGATAGTAGCAGTTCACCACCTGAACACAGTTAGGATTCGTCGGATCACTCGGATTGCCGAATACTGCATTCACCTTCTCCGCATTAGCAGGGAGGGATGTCGCAGACGTCTTTACCCAACAGTTCTCTACGAAGCCATCACCCTCGTCAGCCACACCGGCAGAAGTGAACGAACCAGTAACCCCGAGGTTATACACATTACCGCAGAGTTTGCCAAAGAGCGAATTCGTCAGTCCCGTTATCTGATGTCCATCACCATGCATATTACCACCGAAACAGGTCTCGCCTGTGACAGGAGCTATGGCTTGACGGGTAGGAGAACCATCAGGCACAGAACCATCAATATCTGTACGCAGGATGAACTCCAGATTCTGAGCCCCACGGATATGACTACCCATAGGAGCATGTCCCTGGAAGGTTCCCGTCTTGATGAGTCCATCCTCATCCAGCTCATCTTCAGATGGTGTGAGCAGACTCAAGTCGAAGAGATTCTTCAACTCATCCAGGCCATTCTTATCCTTGCGTGGGTCATCATCGCTTACTGTTGTGTAGTCATTGATATAAACCTTTGCTGGGCGGTCCACATCAGCACGGTCTATATAGAGGTGATTATCCTTATAGCGTTCCATCACCTCACCCAAGTCGTGATAGTTGGCCACCCTCACAGGCACACTATTAGAATAGGTCTTACCCAGATAAGTCTTTGAATAGAACGCAATATAGTGGTCTTTATTTTGGTACCAGTAAACCGGCGTCTTGTTGTTCGTAAACGGTACGCCATTACGGTGGTGGTCGGCATCGTTCTTATCGGAATAGAGTTCCCAACCATTGATAAGCACCTCATAGATACCGGCTCTTACCTCAGGTCTGTCCAGACCAACGGCACTACCCGGCAATACAATTGGCGGTTCGTTCAGCGTGCCAATAGAAGGTGCGCCACTTTCCAACTGCAGGTGGATATTCACCACATGCAGTTCGTTAGTCATCTTGACATCACCATTATCACCATTCTCATAATACGTATATTGATATACCACCGTGACAACTTTCTCCTTAGTCAGATCCCTGATATCACTCTCGCGGTTGACAAAGAGCGTTGTCGTCTCTGTAGGTTCCTGTCCTTGGATGGTAAAGAACTTCTGATGGTCTATCAAATCGTTCTTATAGCGACTCTCATCAATTCTATGACCGACATTTATCATACTGCCCCCCTCCTGATGTGCTTCAAAACAGTAGTAGGTCGTTGAGTTTGGTGTCAGTCCCGTGACTTTATTTACCTTACCGGCATGTGCGCTATAGACATCTGCATCTACCACCTGCCCCTTACCATACGGTGTTCCCTGAGCATCAGTAAAGTTGTCGATAGCCACATAGGCATCGGTATCTGTTGTTCCGGTCTCTATACGAGTATAATAACGTTTGTCGTTACGTATTCTCTCAAATTCGCCACTTGTAAGTACTGCCCCAGGTGTATTAGACGTGAACGTGCGTGTTGTTCCATCTGTAAACATCAACGTCTGTGTGTCATCTGAATTGTACACTGCATTATATTCCACAGGCACCTGGTTACTATATGGCGCCCTGTAGGCCTGCTCCGTGGTCTTTTTCTCAGACGGGTTATAGAAGCCCAGATAGTTAGGATCGGCGAAGAGGTCTAAGGCATCGTGGTTGAAGTCGAAGTGTTCACGGTCGTCTTCAGACAATGAGCACCACGAGTCCTTAGCACTATAGTTCATATTAGCCTCATAGGTCAGTCCACCGTATTTTCCTGTCAGCGTACAGATATAAGCCTCCGTCATGATAGCATCTATCTCTTCTTCGTCTATCACATTCTGGTACTTAGTCTTCAGTGCTGCTATCTGCGATGCAGTGAGCAGGTCGCCATTCAACAGATAGTCTTCTTCAGCCAGTTTCAAAGAACCGATACAAACCCAAGCCTTTCCAAAATATGACTTCTGCTCCGTTGTCAGCGCCTCATATTCTGACGAAGGAATCGCGGTACCGGCATTGACGGTTTTGTTCTGTCCCTGATAGGTATAACTGATATTCTCAGAAGCCACATAAGCTTCCTCCATATGCTCCTTACCATCGTCTGTATGATCATAGACCGCCTTTGTGATGATATCGCCCTCGGTATAGTCACGACGACCATAGACAGCCGTTGTCTGAGGACTGAAGGTAGGACCTTCCACCCATTCTGACTTACTTTCTGGCGAGAGGGCGTCATACTCTTCCTTCGTCTTTCTAGTGGTGCTGACGGTATTACCATTGACGGTATAGGTGCTATTACCAGTAACAGGGCTATACCAGTCGCTCCAGATCTTTGGTGTGTCCATATCGAAGGTCAGCACATAACCAGTATCATGTCCGATATTATTTGATGTGCGGAACACATCGTCCACCACATCTGAATTACTCATAGGATGTCCATGGACATCAACGAAAGGATGTCCCTCAAGGTCGGTGATTGTATGATTATCCGCTTTGAAGGAGCTCACATCCGTTGGCAACATTACATATTCACCAATGCTGTAGTCCTGTCCGTCGATCTTACACGACTTGCTGTTGACAACAGTCTCGGTAACAAAGAGTTTCTTATCAGACACACTCAGGTGATTCCAGTCCCACCAAGTGATAACGTCATTCAAATGATACCTGTCGGCATTGTTATTGACCCATGCACTGCCATCATTTCCCTCTGTACCAATCTTCTTGCCTTCCTCAAAGTAATAGGCATAGAGATTTGGCTTGACATCAAGTAACTTCAGGCGTCCGTTAGAAGCCGCCGTAATAGTAAGTGGCAGACGCACATCCTTGGAGTAGGCATTGGCACTACCAGTATAGGCCGATACCACCTGTTTATAGACATATACCGAACCCTTTACATACCAGTAATGAGCCTTAGAGTAAGGGTCAACACCGATGATGTAGGCATTATTCGTGGGATAACAGTCGTCGATAATACGCTTGTCGCTGGGATGAATGAAGTTTCCAGATGTCTCAATAAGCTGTGGCTTATAAGCATTCTCCTCCACATCACCACTGATGATATAACTGCCCGTACTGCTCCAGTCACCTTCCTGGTCAACAGAATAGCGATACTGCTTATAGGTACGTGCATCGTCGCGCACCTCCACGCCATTGACTATTCTGGGCTTATTATATTCTGAGAGAACCACATTCTTCTTGTTGGGATAGAATCTTGGCACACGGTGTTCGTTCTTTGCATAGACGAAGCCACCACCCTCTGTAGAACGTTTCACATTGATTAGGTCAAGTTCCACCACTCCGGTTATCAGACCATAGTCTTTCTCCTTATTTGGATTATGTTCCGTCAGTTCAGTGGTCAGCTCAAGGAACACACCCGAGGCCAGTGCCACCTGGTTAGGACTCATGCCATAGTTTCTGTCATTACCCGTTGGGCGTGACTTTTTAAAGCTGTAATAAGTATATGGCTGATTGGTTGTGAGGTCTGTTACCGGATTACCATTACTATCCACATAGTCATCACCAAATGCCACATCACTGGTCAGGTTACCCAGATAATTCACAATACTATAGATACCAAAGTAGTTGCCATGCAAAGCCTCACTACCGGTATCAGGATCACTGCCAGTATAACCAGCCGCAACGGTACGTACCGAACGCTGTTTGTTCAATGACAGTTCACCTACACGGTTGATGGTATAGTCGATATCCTCGCCCACCTCGGCCACACGGTCTTTGGCGCCCTGAAGCACCATACGACTACCGAAGACAGCACAGAAGTCTGCTCGCTGGATGGTGTTCAGCAAGCGTCCGGCATAGATAGAACAGAATCCGAACTGTTCCCAGTTAGCGGCATTAAAATCAGATGATTTCCTCAGTTTTTCAAAGTCTTCCTCCTTGACACGCTGTCCATTCTCGTAGAAATCCCCATCTATATAGACACCATACTTAGTAACGCCCTCCACCACATTGGTCTCCGTACCATCCTTACAAACATATTCCAGTTGGAAGTAAGCATGCTCACGGTTCGACAAGTTACGGTATTCATCCAAGGTGATACGACTAGACAGACCATAGTAGTCGGTACCATAGTTCGTGATATTCAACTCACGATAGCCATCACTCTTGGAAAGGTTTCCACCACCATAGAGGCCACCGGTATGTTCGGTACCAACGGTGATAAAGTCACGATGATAGCAGTCATAGAGCGTGGCTGTGGTATTACCAAACACCGTGGTAGCATTCGCATAATGCGTATCACTGTTTGACGACACGTTGCCACCGCCAAACACAGCATTATGAATGAGCACACCACGCTCCTCGGTATCACCAGGAACAGGATTGCCATTGGCATCCTTATCGCCTGTAAACAAGCCAACCCATGCTGTTTTGTCTTTCGGAAGCGTATTCAGGTCGTTGGTCTCGAAATACTCATACTTGTTTTTTGTCTTTCCGTTGATTGTAACCTGATCAGCCTTTACCTGCAGATATGGCTCCACCACCACCTTACAGTCTTCTATCAGTTTATCCTCACCATTATCCCTATAATAATAGTAGTAGTGCTGAGGAGAACCCGTAGTAATACCGGCCTGTTTGTCAGCCTTTGTCTTGTGATTATCGAAGCCTTTACTATAGACATAGCCCAAGTCACCACCGCCAAACACATTACCATAGTTCTTTCCTTCTCTCACAGCTTCTGCGGTACCTATCTCACCACCATGGATATAGACTTCAGTCTGGCCAAACACATAACCGTCAGTATAAAGGTCGTTAGAGCCACCAAATCCTAAGACATTATAGCCCTTGCCACCACCGAAGACATTACGCAGCACACGTCCGTTATACATAACCACGTGGGTTTTACCAGGCTTAGTAATCTTACCAAACGTACGGATATGGTTCACCTCGCCACTCTCAGTCGTCTCACCACGTCCGATAGCAGCAATCTCAGCACCTCCGTGTACACTACCACGAACGATACCACCCCACATCACGACATTGGTCTCGTCTACATTACTCTTATCACTATAGCCACCACCGAAGATGTTTCCATAGTCCTTCAGGCGACCGATACTGTCGCTCACCGTCCAGGTCTCATCATTCAGCTTTTCAATGAAATCACCATTGATATAGTCATAACCGATATAGCCATTGTTGAGAGTCACATTGGCCGTTCCATAGATAGCACCGCCACGGCCTCCCTTCTCAGTCTCGCCCTCACCGCCGCCATAAACGTTACGCTGGATGGCAGGTACGCCATTATAATAACCATACTGATAGTCATTCTCCGTATCAGTATCATAGCCATTAGTTGCAGCCTCATCCTTCAGGTATTTCATAGCCTTCTTCAGACTATCGGTTACCTGGTCCTTACGAATACCGATGATGATATTTGCCTGAGCAGGGATATCACCCTCGGTAGAGGCATTCAGATTAGCATCCACCTCTACCATCAAGGTATTTCCCTGCTTGTCCTTCATAGGATTACCTTCGTTATCCAACAAAGGTTCCATAGTTTTGTGCTTACCCACGCTACCTTTGTATCCGCCACCAAACACATTACGGACAACACCTGCAGCGATATAGGCCGTAGTAGAAGCCTCGAAGGGATTATCGTACTCATCCGTCAGATTACCGTAACGGTCAAACACAGAACCGACAGAACCTGCAGCAACAACATCCTTCTCAACCAGTCCACCAAGCAGAGCGATATAGGTAGTGCCATTGACATCACCACTTCTGTTCTTACCAACGGTACCCATGCCACCACCATAGGCATAGCCACCGCCAACCTGATAGCCACCCAAATAAGAGCCGACGACAGAGCCCTTATTGATGATAACGTTGGTATTATATTTCCGACCATCGTGACGTGGTTTGGCCAAAGGATTCTTCAGACCGTCCTCCTCATAAGTATTGCCAATAGCCAGGCCCTTGAATTCTGCATCATGATACTCATCTATTGACATCTGACGGGCTGTTGCCACATTACAGACACGACCATTCTGACCGCCACCATAGATGATATAAGCCTGAGCCCCCTTATTGAAGTTCACCTCCGTATATTGTGACCAGGTGTTTTCACCACAGCCAGCACCAAAGACAGAAGCCATATATCCGGATGTCTTATTAGTCCAAACTGGTGCATTGATATTCACACGTCCATAGAGTGTGCGGCGCGCATTATTGTTACCTCCGAAGATATACCCTACAAGCGCATCAGAACTATTCCAGTTCACATTCGTCTCATAGGCATCACAAATGGTGTCATTGCTAAGACCATAGGCACCACCGAAGAGTTTATTCAGACTGATGGTAGACTTCTCAGGTACGTTAACCTCCGTACGACGCGTAAATCCTTCCTGATAGCTGGCACCATAGACAGCGTTAATCTGGCCTCGAGGCAAGTCGATAATAGCCGATACCTTATCCAGAGCCGCTTTCTCTGTAGCATTTGGTGTTGCTATAGGAGCTACGTATTCTCTCATGCCCAATCCACTCCATGCACCAGCACCGAATACCTCCAACTGCTTGTAGTTCTCCATATCCTGCGGAATATCGACAAGGATATAGCTACGGTCCTGCATGATATCACGGTCAGCATCACCTGGGCTACCCTGTCCGGCACCATAAAGCTTTGTCACGGTGTTATTGGCATTATTCTTCAGGAGGGCTGTCGCTGTTGGCCGGAAATTCAAGAAGGCATTATCCATTCGTGGTTTGGTATAGATAGCACTATCAGTCACTCGGGCGATGCCATGTTCATCGAAGAATTTCCTGAACTGCAATTCCGTATAGTCATATGTACCGTAGCAACCTGCATAGATTCCCACCAGATGTCCCTGCGTATACTCTGTATAAGCCGACACCTCCTTGGCTGCATTTATGCCTGGAAGCGCCAGGCCACTTACCCCTTGACGTATTCTGCTGGTAAAGTCGGCCTTGTTAAGGATTCGGCCACCCAGGTCATTACCACCATATATATAGTCACGAACATAAGGGAATCCCTCTGTGAAAGAGCCGTCTGCATTCACTTGCCTACCCACGTAGGTCTCAGTATGACCAAGGATATCAGCATTACAAGAACCACCAAAGGTCTGGTAGACACGCCCCTTGCCAAGATTAATAACTGTGTTACCACAGATAGGACCTAAGAAGCCACCACCGTAGATATATTCACAGTCAGCCATCTCCTCACTACTCGTTGCACTCTTCGGCACACCTTCCTTAGCACCCCTCAGATTAACATAGCAGCTGTAGTTCGGGTTATATTGATAGCTCTTCCCATTGAAAGAATAAACACCATTGGCATAAGTACCATCAAGCTCTGTTGAGGTGCCAGTAGCTTCACCGATGATGCCTTCCTCACTACCACCGAAGATCTGGAACACATACGATTTCTCATTCAGGTTAATGGTGGTACTACCCCATATCTCGGTATCTCGTCCCTTACCGCCGCCAAATACGTTGAGGCCCCTACCCAGCACGTCAATACCCTGCTGACCACGGATGACACCCGTGCGGCGTTCCTCAATAAAATACTTGTCGTTACCAGGATGCAGCTCATCACTTGCAAAGAGTTTCTCTTCACCATTTGCATCCAAGGTCACCTTGTCGAAGAGAACGTTCGTATCTACCAGACTGGCATTGATATTAATAATCACATTACCATTCACGTGACCACTATTATAGCAGCCGCCATAGATATTTCCACCGACAAGACGTCGGTTCAAGTCATCCGTAGTCGTATTACCACCGCTTGTATCCGTCGCGCCTATCGTCGTCGGTGTTCCTGATTTAACACCCAGATTCGTATAGACGTTCCATTCCAGCTGTGGCTTGCCATTATCCAATATCAGATTTCCGTATGAATCCGTCTTCCATCGCATAGGTCTGATTTCCAAACCGGAGAGGTTCAGCGTCAACTTGTTTCCGATCTTTCCCTCCGGTGCACTGTCGGCACTGCCTATAATTCCACCATTGTAAGCCGCATTATACTGCGTAGGTTTGATATAAGCGTTATTGCTGCCGCCCACCAGTTTGTCATAGATAATCACACCATAGTTAAAGTCAATAGTGTTCATGCCCTCAGTATTCACACTACCTCTGTTGCCGCCGCAGAAGAACGAGCCGAAATAGGTCTTTTTGTTCACATAATCAGGATCGAACACCACACGTGGTTTGATGCCCATCTCGCAGCCTTTCATATAGGTAGCAAACTGAGTGGCATCAAGAAGATTCATCTGACTGAAGTCGGCATCAGACGTGTTGTCAGTGGTGTTTCCATTCTCATCCACATACTTAGCCAAGCGCGCCAGCACACTCTCTGTCAGCATGTTCTCACCATTACTGCCCATAAACACATGGTGAGCATAGACATTGGCACCAATTTTCAATTCAGCTCTTGCCGTACTACTCGTAGAACGTAGTGTTGCGCTATTGCCTCCACAGTACACAGAACCGCCGATATAGGTTGGCTTTGCCTCCGTACCTATCAGACGTACAGTCACAGCCTCCGTATTTGGTCGGAACTGATAAAGGGCCTCAGCACTCTCCTGTCCGGTAAAGACAGTATTACTATTATGCCCTAGGATATCATTGACATCGTAAAAATAATCACCATAGAGGTCGGATGTCTTCAGCTGTTTATTATCTGTATATGGGTAAGAACCGTTACCGCCTCCGAACACCTGTCCATTGACCGTGCTGTGGATACCCACTGCCGAACCGCCATAGACCATGCCCGAGATATCATTACCGCCATAGACATTATTGATATTACCACCACCAATATGCACACGGGCTGCATAACCAGCCGGACAGAGCACACCTTCGATGGTTTCTTCATCAATAGCCTTTCCTGGATTCACGTCTGCCATACGACAGCCACCATAGACATTATTAATTTCCAAAGCATTAGAGTTCACCGGCAGGAAGATACCTTTCTCGTATGTCATCGCACCACGGTTACCACCTGAATACAGGTTACGTATCTTACCACTGTTCAGGTGCCACTTAGGACGAATATCCATCGGTGCCTTATTATTTCCGCCAAACACACGAGAGAACTGGTAGGCATCACTCGTGGCCACATTTTCTCCAGCACTGCCAAGAGCGAAAATACCCATGGCTTTCAGACGTTCGGCAGTCAGTTTACTATGACCTTCCTCATCTGTCATATCATAGGTAATCACACTCTCATTATCAATACAAATATCTGTTGCCTCAGTCACTGTGGCATTGTTGCCACCGCCATAGAGGATAACAATAGAACCGCCACGGATTTCCAGATACGCCTTTCTCAGTTCTGGCTTCACCATACCATAGAACTCACTCGTCTGCGAAGTATAGTCATAGTCGCCATTACCACCGCCAAAGACCTGTCCAATATAAATCTTGTATGGCTGGGTTGAACCTACCATCTTCTCTTTTGTGGTGAGAACCAAGGAATTATAAGAATTATCAATACCATTTTCTTCTGCCTTCTTCAGCAGCGGCACCTCTTCATAGGTAATCTCACTGGTAGCCTGATTGATTTTCTGAACCGTTTTCGTTGGCAAGACCGATGTTCCAATCGTTCCTGCGATATCGTTACCACCATATACATAATTGATAAGGATATCGCCACTCATATTCTCGCCATCGATATTGACGAAGGTATGACCGCCCACATTAGCCTGACGAGCACCACCATAGACCGAGCCATTGATATCGCCGGCACGCACGGTAACACTCGTCTTGCCGTTCATATCACCGGCATTACCACCGCCATAGACGTTACCACCAATGGTAATCTGTGCCTGAGCCGTCACGGCGCCCAGGAACATCATGAAGCCTATTATCGTATCCTTGATTCTCAATTGTCCATTCTCCTATTATTATTCAGTTACCACCGTAGGACTGTCCAGATCCGGATCGGACAGGACATAAATGAAGGTTGGTTTCACTGTCAGTTTTATCGTTCTTCTCTCACCACGTTTGATAGTTTGAAGCACATCCTGCAGTTTATTCTCGCTGGTACAGTCCTTACGTACAAGGTTATTCTTCCTGTCGTACACATCATAGACACATTGCAGTTTCAGATTCACGCTGGCACCACTGGCAAAGAAAGTCGGAACACCTAAGGTCTCATAGGTTGTTGTCAGCTCATGTTCGGTATCTAGCAGCGTATATTCTCCCTTTGCCTCGTCTGTCGATGTGTAGGTGATGCTGTTAATAGGTGTAGCACCCGGTTTCATCACGATATCAGCATTCACCTTTGATGTTGCACTGGATGTCAGCACGATTGACTTGACATGAATTTTCCGCATCTCCGCGTAATTCTGATCGACACGCATGCTGAATCGCAAGGCAGAATAGAGATGATCGAACAGCAGATAGACATGATTATGATTACGTCCCTTTGCCTGATAGAGGAAATTACCCGTTTTCACATCAACATTGGCATCAACACTCTCAGTACCCTTCACCCCGACTATCAGACTGATATCCTTATTCGAGAAATAATCTATCCCCGACATATGAAGCGTAGCACCCAGACTATAGTCGTCCTGGAAAGGAGATATCCATACATCCTCTACCGCATTCATCGGCAGATAGCCATAGATATAATAGTCCACTCCGTCCTTCACGATGGCGTTGGAATGCCAGCGGTCTGTCTCATAGACAAAGCGTCGAAGACTTGCTTCTTGAGGCGCGACAGTCAGATACGTGCAGATAGCGTGTCCCTCTTCTGCCACCTCTGGATGCTGCACAGAATAAAGTTGATAGCCTGCAGGCACAGTAGCGCTGCGCGTTACGTCTTCAAACTCACGACTGTAGGAAAGCAGTTGCAACGTATCCCCGTCCATAGGTTCATTATCATCAGAACATGACGACACACCCCATATCATGAGCAGCAAGACTGTCCATAACAGATTATCATATATCGTCATTCTACGTTTCATCACCACACTCCTTACCAATTATATAAATCACGTTCTCTCTCCGACTCTTCCCATGATCGGATATACACTTGAATCATATGCAGTTCCTCACCTCCGAGATAATATACATAGACTATCCAGGAATGGTTTCTGCTGAAGTTATAGTTGCCAGGAACCTCGTTCATCTGGAAGTTCACCGTTTTGTTATACACCTGATTATTCTCCTCAATACGATAACCAATCGTACCCGACAGGCGTTTGTCACTCTCACGGAAATAATATGGTCCTAATTGCGAGACCTCACCATCCGCTACAAACTTATCGAGGATATCCTCGTAGTCTTGTATCTGTTGCGACTTATACACAAGATCAAAAATACGCTCCGTCTTTGCCACAGCAGGAGGCGTGATGGATACAGGGTCTGTCACATATCCGTCGCTGATATAGTAGGGGTTGGCAGTCGTATTAAACACATGCTCCGTCTCAGGGAACTGGTTGCCATGCAACTGGATACTGGTGATAGAGAACTGCGCATCCACATCTTTATTCTGAGCCATCACGAAACGAATCTTTGATACGCAACGTGTCAGCTTCACCACGGGGAGACTCAGAACAGGATAGGAGCCCTGAACAGAGATATTCTCCGCACAGCCCGCCATCGGCAGTCCGGCTGCAGAGATGTCCGTTGTCAGACTGGTTGTTCCGAAATAGTCGGACGCAATCACCGCATCGCGTACCTCACTACGCTTGGAACTGCCATTCAAGGTGCCCAAGCCGATACTCTCTGCATTTGTCAGCACATAGACATCCACCTGATTGCCATCACCTGTTATCGCTTTTACCTGCTCCTCCGTCAAAGCTATCTGAAACAGTTTTGCACGACTGCCCTGCAACTCTGGTTCTGCAGGCGCCAGATAGTGAAGCGGCAAATCCGTAGCAGCACCTCCCGCATGTCTGAAGACCCATATCTTCAGAGATTTCACCGCATTCTCCAAAACCTTCGCACTAATCAGTCCCTCGTCACCACGGGTCACCATCGGGTCGTCAGCCGGATAGACATAGATATTCAGCACGCCAGCATCTTTCAGAGAAGATGTAGTCTCTGAGTCATGCCCGCAAGATGCAGCAAGCACTAAGGTCAGTATCAGTACTAAATATCTCATCATATCAATCCAGCAACACATTCGTTGTCGTGCTATGTGTCCATTTCATTTCCATCGACACGCCAATCTCCAACTGCGGGTCACGTGTATCGGGCACCACATTCCATGCGCCCTTCAGGTCACTCACCACACAGGTCACCTCTGTATAGCCATCCTGCGAGAACACACGGTTCAACGTGTTGTCGTCAGCATTATAGCCAGTAGCTTTCGCAGGGTCGAGTTTTGCCGTCATATAGAATTTCGAGCCGTTGACAATCACTCCGTTTGCACCATAGAAATCAACCCCACTATTATTCTCAAACTCCAATATCAGATAGACCACCTCATCCTTTCTGGTAGGCAGTACCAAGGTATTGGCATAGGCCGTAGCTACATTATATGGCTTCAAACAAATCGTATTGTTCTCTTCATCAATAATCCGTGGGTCATAAACCGTATGCTCGTCGGACGATGCCAACGGATCAAAATTATACGCCACATCATATTGCGGACCAACAATGAGTGCCGTCAGGGGGAAGTTCGTTCCAGTCACCATGATTTCATGAGTATTACCCTGGTCGGTGAGTTTTAGCGGACATTTTATACTGACACGCAACTGAGCCACACCATAGTTGATAGCATCCCTGACGGCTATCGACTGTGTTTTTGAATTGACCACAGCCGATGAATTCTGATATTCATCCAGAATCTGACTCCAGCTATTAGAAGACACATAATGCTCCTGTTCGGAGTCGGTATCCGAAGTCTTGATACGACTATTGCCATAATAGCACAGTAATGGAGGATAACAGATACGACTGGCACTCAACACCTTTGCAGAAGCCTTTGTTTGCAATACCACCTGAAACTGTTGTGCATCAGCATTCCACTGGATAGCAGCAGCGCCATCAGGCAGTTTAAGACTTGTAGGATACTGATTCCGAGGAGTCTTCAGACTAACGGTTACGTTACTTCCATAACCGCTTAGTTGCACAAAATCTGAATTGTTTATTGCCGTACGAATAGCTTTTGCCAGTTCTCTATATGGATAAACGGTGCCTACGGGTGTCGGAGCATTACTGCTAACGTAATAACTCACTGCTGTAGGATCAGAGGTAGCCACCTGATAGAGCCTGTTATAAAGAGCTGTCAATAGGCAACTGACATGTTGTGAAGAACCACCCATCACTCTATCGTCATTTGACAGAAGCGAGAAAGCATCTGCCAGCCCCTCATGCTCATAGCTGTCTGGATTACTCCACACATAGACTGGATGACGCAACACGCGATAGAAGATATCCCCATAATAACCCTCAGGCAATTCATAACGAATCGTTGCAATACTCGTCAGATAGTCCGCCAGTTCCTGCGCTACAGCAGGTATTCCGGTTTCTGTGTAAATAGGATTCAGCGAGAACGTGATATCACTGGGCTTTGTATGGTTCTCTATATCCTCGAAACCTGAAAGGGATCCGTAAGTAAAGGGATCCGCGCCTGCTGGAGCATGACCGAAAATAAGGAATGAAGCCGTCTTACGAGGTACGTAGACGGGCTTATAGAAGGCAGCGTTGTTGTTACTGATGAGGCGTGTCTCACTGATATAACGTCCCAGTTCAATATTCTTCTTCAACGGCGTATCGTTAGGACCTATCACACCCTCTGTGGCATAGGGAATCAAGAAGAAATCTGATATTCCCCTAAAAGTCCCATTCGTCTGCGCGCCATTAGCAGACATACGCGTTTGTCCAGCATGTCCGCTCTCAAAACTGACTCCTAAACCTACGGCAACAGAGTCTACGATTCCAAGAGGAGAGTTTTCAGAAGAATCGTCGATGGTCTGATCAACGAAAGTACACGCGCTGAATGCCTGCGCCAGAAGCACAGGCATCAGCAACATGCGATATAATCTTCTTCTAATCACTCTCTGCCAGATTTAAATAAATTAGATTTCTGGATTCAGAATCAATCCCTCCTGCCATTCCAAGTCGACAGAAGTACCCAGTTCGATACCAGGACTTGTCAGGTCAGGCACACCATTGGTGGCGCCACCAAGTCCCTCGGGATTATTGGGTGCATCAGGATATTTTCCTGTCTCCTGATCAGGCGTCACATGGATATCCACCTCACCATCATTATCGATATCCCAACCGGGACCACCATGAACAGGGTCTGTGATGAATACATCATCATTTCCGTCGCCATCGATATCGTAAGGATCCACTAATCCGTCGCCATCAACATCAACACCGGTGGGAACACCATTCTCGTCCTTGATATAGACATCAGGCGTGCCATCATTGTTGCGGTCAACAGTAGCACCACCATTTTTGATAGTCACAGTCAACTTCGTAACGTGGTCTTGCATCACGATCTTATTCAAGTCATCCTCATCACCAGTATTCTTATAG
>JAEEGG010006200.1_pt1 | contig 28098 bp, 24 predicted proteins | sample 9134161 | NCBI WGS metagenome assembly JAEEGG01 (sample SAMN16246543, study PRJNA631951) | gut metagenome | biome: gut microbiome; feature: rumen; material: CR-attached | host: Bos | place: Iran: Karaj | collected 2018-10 | reverse complement strand
AGGCCCGCAGCGTGTACCAGCCGCTCTCTAATCCTTCATCCAATGACATCTGCCCGAAGAACATCCCGCCACGCTCCTTCAGCTTGATACGCTGCTCGACGGAACCCAACCCGTCGCGCAGCAGCTCGACATAGAGGAACTTGCTCGTGGGCCTCTCCTCTACCTCGCCGGCAGAAACACCCACATCAGTCACCCAGCCCCGCAGCCAGATCGTCTCGCCCGCGGCATAGAGGGAACGGTCGCAACTAATCCGTACACGCTCCGTAGCCAGTGCGGAACCGGCGACGATGAGCATTCCGAGGAAAACCAACAGAAGGATGCCGACCTTATTCATCTTTATCCCATTTTCCTGCAGCGACGCAGACGAATCATCCATCTCGTTTGCGTCGCTGACAGAAAAGGGCGATTCCGAGCCGAAACCCGCGGGCGACGCAAACCAAGCGGCGCCTTCATCTGCGTCGCTCGCAAGGGAGCGGCGCAAGGCGCTTGCGGACATAATGATTCAGTTGTTATTATTTAGCGTGTACTGCTTTAAGCATTTCCTCAATCTCTTCAACCGTGGGGTCGATGGCCAGGATAATGCCGTCGCGGTCGAGCAGGAAAACCTTGGCGTGGTTACAGCGGATGCCGGGATTATCTTCGAGCTCGATCAGGTTGATCCAGGGATATCCGTCCCGCTTGAGGGCGGTACGCCACTTGGCATCATCATCATATTCATTGGCTACGCCCACAATCGTAAAGTCATCGCCGGCATATTTTTCATAGATAGGCTTGAGCGCTTTGCTGCGGATGCGGCAGGAGCCGCACCAGGAAGCCCAGAAATCGACGACGGCCATCTTCCCCGCCACGAGTTCGGACAACTTATGAGAGACCCCGCCGGCATCCGGCAACGTGAAGTCGCGGATCTTCTCGCCAACATTATTCCCTGTAAGACTGGCTATCTCTGTGTGGTAAGGATGTCCGGGGAATCGCCCGGCAAAACAGGTATCATACAGGTCCATCCAAGGCTGGATGTCTTTTTCCTGTTGACGGGCGTATTCGATTCCTTGCCAGACCCGATAGAACGAACTCAACAGTGCGGGATGCTGTACAAGATAGTCCCGATTCAAGCTGTCTCCCCAAGCTTGGAATGCGTCCATTTCCCGCTTGGCGGCAAGACCCTCTACCGAGTAGCTCGCATCGAGTTTCTGCATTTTATTGAACTGGCTCCACAATTCATTTGCCCTTTCCCGGGATGCCGTATCGGCCTCGGCAATCAGGGCATACACTTCCTCGTTGTAAAGATTCCGATCTTTCTGCAGCTGACTGAACTTTCGGTATATAGGGGCCGAAACGGGCTCAAGGTTCCGGCCAATCTCTTCATAAGCCATGAGATTGGCATTTTCCGGTGAAGAAGATTGCAGAAGGATTTCTTCATACATATCTTCCGGACAGAAAACGCTGACCCCTGTCTGTGTAGGAACAAACGGCCTGACAATGGCCATCCCAGAGCCCGGAACCGTGAACATGAATTCATATACCAGCGTTGTGTCAAGAAGTACGACATCCTTGAAGCGGCCTTCCTTTACAGGGAATGTCGCCAAGGGATCTTCTTGTCCCCAAGACTGGCCGGCCCGAAATAGATAGACCTCCTTGAATTCCTTGTTGTCCACCGTCCCGGAGACAGGACATTCAGCCATACACTCCTCACGCGTTACCGGGAGTTGGTCGGAGGCATTGTTATCGGAAGGACGGCATGCAAAAAGCATGGCGAATCCGAGTAAGCACGCTGAAACAGTTCGCGTTTTCATTTTACAATTCATTATCATTCGATAGCTAATATATGGTGAATTCTAATTAGAAGTGCAATACACTTCAAAAGTCAAAATTAAATAATTGTTTACAATATTCCAACGGTGTCCTGTAACCCAATGACTTACGGGGCCTGTGGTTTAGTTTCCATTCGATCTCGGCAAGCATCTCATCCGTCAGCTCGCTGAAATCCGTACCTTTCGGGATGTACTGGCCGTAGATGATGAACCTTCGCACGGTTCGTTTCCTCTCGTCGGTGAACTTCAGGTAGTGTCGCCTGGTCTTCATCCTCCTTTCGTACTTCTTTTGGGCCAGTTGCCATCGATACCGATGGTAGCCACGACTGTCGCAGTTCCTGCGAATCTCACGGTTCACCGTGCCTGTACTGACTCCAATCACTTCCCCTATTTCCCTCAGGCTCATCGGTGTCTGCAGCAACGCCTCAATCGTATATCGCTGCTCCCTTGTTAAATGCTTGTATCCCATCCTCTGTCGCTTTTCTGGTTATGGCAGTAAAGTTATACTGTCACGCTTCAAAGCGTTGCACTTCAGAGTAGAATCCAGCACCCGCGGGCGACGCAAACCAAGCGGCGCCTTCATCTGCGTCGCTCGCTACTGGACGGCGCATGGTTGTCTCCTCGTCATTTTTCGTATCTTTGTTTTGCATTTCGACTGTGGCGGAGATACGCGGCGGTAGAAAATGTGCGAACGGATTGTGTAACGAAGAAATCGGAATGCGATGCAAAAGCTCTATCACATCTCTCTGTCTTCTACGGAAGACGAACTCCTGTTCAGAAGCGAATCCGACCTGGTTCGCGGTTTCAACTATCTGGCTGCGGCCATCCTCGAAATGGAGGCCCGGCTTCTGGCAGACGGTATCCTGACCACACATCTTCACTGTCTGGCACTGACCGACAGTCCCAAAGAACTGATTACCCGGACACGCTATTCCCTGGCCCGCTTCTTCAATGCGAAGTACGCCCGCAAGGGAATGTGGGGCGAGCGGAATCCGTTCATACTGGAAGTCGACGGCTTTCATCATACGATTGCCGCCCTCAACTATGTCAACCGGCAGGCCCTGCACCATGGCCTTTCAGCTACGCCCTATGGCTATCGTCATTGTTCGGCAAATGCACTTTTCCGGAAACAGTTGGGGAAAGAACATGGGTTGCTGCTTCCTTCTGACCAGCGATACAGATACCTACCAAGCAGGGTTTCTCTGCCCGAACGATACCGGATGGACGATTCCGGCCTCCTTCTACGGGAAGACATTCTGGAAACCGCACACGTCGAATCCCTATACGGGACCCCGCGAAACTTCCTTTACCAGATGAACAAGATCGGTGACGAAAAGGGGCAGCAGGACCAGCGGGAAGAAAAATCTTCCAGCCCGATCATCACGCTGGAATTGATGGAAAAAGGCGTTCCTGAAAACGACATCAGTACCCTACTTCGCAACCAAAGCGGGAAACACAATCCGAACCGGATTCTGGATCTGGAACTATGCTCGTTGATTGACACGACTTTCGTTCCGCAATTGTCAAAGAGCAAAGAGCATCCTTCCATCTACCAAATCCCTTATGTCCGCCGTGTCGACCTATTCAATCATCTCCGGCAAAACCTCTGGCAGGACCAGAAGAAGTTCGCCACGGAAGATCAACTCAAGCGCTGCCTCGGTCTTGGCTACAAGCAGTCTTAGCCAAACGTCATACACGGCATCTTCATCCTATTTTCCTTCAGCGACGCAGACGAATCATCCATCTCGTTTGCGTCGCTGACAGAAAAGGGCGATTCCGAGCCAAAACCCGCAGGCGACGCAAACCAAGCGGCATCCTCATCTGCGTCGCTGACGAATAACCGGGAATGCAGCATCTTGCGCTCGTTATTCCGGCTGGGTTTCTTCCTTTTTGTTGAGATTCCGGGTGAAGTACATGACGACGGCCAGGACGACGAAGAGGATCAGCGAACCGGAGAGGAGGGCGTAGGTCTCCATCTGGACCAGGACGTAGCTGACGATGTAGGCCAGGGCAACAAGCGCCACGAGCAGATAGGCGGTCTTGTCCTTGAGGATGCCCCGGAAGTATCCCAGAAGCGCGAGGGTCGTCATTGCCGCGGCCAGGGCGTAGGCGAGGCCGAAAGACATGAATTCGGAGAAGGAAAGCACCAGGGCATAGAACAGCACAAGCGAGAGTCCGATGACCAGGTACTGGATGATGCTGATTTCCCGCTTGCCCACAAGTTCCACGATGAGACCGGCGATGAAGACCAGCACGATGATAAGGATGCCATATTTCAGTGTGCGGGTCGCCTGCTGATACTGCGTGACCTTCTGGAGCAGGTCGACATGGAAGACAGACTCCTCCGGTCCGCCCCGGTTGATCTGAGATACGATCCATTTGGCCGAAAAACCGTCATCACGGATTTCCCGCTCCGCGGGGAGAAAATCGCCATGGAACGACGGGGTCGGGCAGTCGCCGCGCACCGCCACTTCCGTAATCCCGCCGACCGGCCTGAATGATATCGACTTTGAACCCTTGACGCGCAGATTCATCTCAAAGGGGAGGCCGATCTCCTTACCCTTCTCGCGAACCAACTTCAATTCCTTGACCAGCACGGCGTTGCGACTGTCCGTGAAACGGTACGGTTCGCCCGCCACGGTAAAGACGGCTTCGCCTTCGATGCCGCGCAGGTCGGACAGTTCCATCTCCATCCGGACACGTGCATCCTGCGCCGCAAGATCTTCCGGAATCACAAAGTCACCAGAAAGCGCCAGATCGGAGTGATACACCATCACATCATAGATAGACCTGTGCAACAACTGCGTGGCGATGGCGGCGTCCACTTTCAGATGGTCGGGATAAACTTTACGGGTGGTTTTCCGGACTTGCGGTTTTCCGTCCGCATCCTTATCCGTGACCTCGTATTCAAAGACCAGACGCGGTCCCGAAACGGTCTGCGCCTGGCTCCATTCATTGGAAATAGCCTGTGCCGTCCAGTCCGCATTACGCTGCCGTTCGTCGATCAGCCCGGAGATCATCGCCAGCGGAATCAGCATGACAAGTGCCAGCACACCCACCAGCACGATTTTCAAAATCAGGGACTTGTTGGATTTCATAATAAGAGGGATTGATGAATCCCGCCGCCGCAAGAATCATACCATGCAACCGCATGGAGAAAGGCTCCTCTCATTTATAATTTTTCGCGAATGTATGGCATTCTTATGATGATTTGTTATCTTTGATGCCATAAAACACACCATGATATCAACCATGAGCACATTCTGCGACTATAACATCAATCCACTGGTGCAGGCCATCGGCAAGAAGCCGGCGGCTTTCACGAAAAAAGACCTGGTTGACTACATCGTCAACCACGAGGTCCGCATCGTCAACTTCCGTTACGTGGCGGCCGACGGGCGGCTCAAGACCCTGAACTTCCCGGTCACCAACCGCCAGTACCTCGACACGATCCTCTCCTACGGCGAACGGGTGGACGGCTCCAGCCTCTTCCCCTATATCGCCGCCGACAGCAGCGACCTCTACGTAATCCCGCGCTTCAGCACGGCCTATCTCGATCCCTTCCAGGAGATTCCGACCATCGGTTTCCTCTGCAGCTATTTCACCAAGGACGGCGAACCGCTCGAAAGCGCGCCGGAGTTCACGCTCCGCAAGGCGCACAAAGCCTTCCAGGAGCGCACCGGCTACACCTTCGAAGCCATGGGCGAGCTGGAATTCTACATCGTGGCCGACGACGATGAACGTTTCCCGGCTGAAGACCAGCACGGCTACCACGAATCCACGCCTTTCGCCAAGTTCGAGGCCTTCCGTGCCGACGCCATCCGCTGCATCGCACAGGTAGGCGGCCAGATCAAATACGGCCACTGCGAGGTGGGCAACTTCACCCTCGACGGCAAGATCTACGAACAGAACGAGATCGAGTTCCTGGTCAACCCCGTCGAATCGGCCGCCGACCAGCTGATGATGGCCAAGTGGATCCTCCGCTCGCTGGCCTACGAATACGGCCTCGACATCACCTTCGCCCCGAAGATTACCACCGGCAAGGCAGGCAGCGGCCTGCACTTCCACACCCGGATGATGAAGGGCGACCGCTCCGTGATGATCAAGGACGGTTCCCTGTCGGACGACGCCCGCCGCGCCATCGCCGGCTATATGAAGTTCGCCTCGTCACTGACAGCCTTCGGCAACACCAACCCTACCTCCTACTTCCGCCTCGTGCCGCACCAGGAGGCGCCGACCAGCGTCTGCTGGGGCGACCGCAACCGCTCGGTGCTCGTTCGCGTACCGCTGGGCTGGAGCGTCGGCCACAGTATGTGCGCCCTGGCCAATCCGCTGGAAGATCCCGCCGACTTCGTCGTCCCTGACAAGCAGACCGTGGAAATGCGCTCCGGCGACGGCAGCGCCGACATCTACAACATGCTCGCCGGCCTGGTGACCGCCGCCCGCACCGGATTCGAAATGCCCGACGCCCTGGAAGTTGCTGAAAGCACCTACGTGGACGTCAACATCCACGACAAGAAAAACGAAGCGCTCCTCAAATCGCTCGAGCAGCTCCCCGCCTCCTGCCACGAATCCGCGCTCTGCCTCGAGAAAAACCGCGCCCTCTACGAGAAGGACGGCATCTTCTCCCCCAGCCTGATCGACGGAACCATCGCCAAACTGAAAGCCTACAAAGACCAGCGCATCCGCCACGAAGCCACCAACGACCCCAAGAAGATGGCCGAACTGGTCCGGAAATACTACTACTGCGGATAGACTTCGGCGGCCGTGGCAGCCGTGACAGGCCGCCGTGGCCTTTTGCCGTGGCCGGCCGTGGCGGACAAGTGGCTGTCAGCCACATCATTATACAAAATCGTGTGCGCATTTTCACGCACACGATTTCTTATAAACAGCTGTGAATCAGCAGCCTGGGCGCCACGCCCCTGGGCGTCACCGCAACTAGTTCCCCACTTCCGACAGGAACTTGATGCGGACCAGGCGGACTTCTTCTTCGGTGTAGTCGCCGCCAAGCTCTTTCATGGCGTCGGTCACGGAATCGGTGTCGGCTTCTTCCTTGAAGTAGTCGTAGATGTCGTCGAGTTTGTCGTCGTCGACGGTCTGGCGGATGTAGTAGTCGATGTTGAGGCGGGTGCCGGAGGCTACGATCGACTCGATTTCAGTGAGGAGCTCGTCGAGTTCCATGTCCTTGGTGCGGGCGATGTCCTCGAAGGGGAGCCGGCGGTCGATGCTCTGGATGATGAAGACCTTGTTGGCCGAACGGTTGACCACCGATTTGACCACGAAGTCGTCGGGGCGGATGATGTCGTTCTCTTCCACGTATTTGGCGATCAGCTCGACGAACGGTTTGCCGAACTTGCGGGCCTTTCCTTCGCCTACGCCCTGGCAGGACTTGAGTTCGTCGATCGTGACGGGATACTGGATCGACATGTCTTCGAGGCTGGGGTCGGAGAAGATTACCCAGGCGGGGAGGCCCTGCTTGCGCGAGAGGTCCTTGCGCACGTCCTTGAGCATCGCCAGCAACTGCTGGTCGCCGCCACCGCCGGCGTTCTGGCTGTGCTTGCCGGCGCCGGGGAGGATCTCGTCGTCATCGTCGTCCTCGCCGTCCACGAATTCGCGGTCTTCCGTGAGCATCAGTTCCGTAGGATTCTCGTAGAACGCGCGGCCCGCCATCGTGACCGAGATCAGGCCGTAGCGTTCGATGTCCTTGTCGAGCAGATGGAGCACCAGGCCCTGACGGATGACGGCGTTCCAGAAGCGGACGCCCTTGTCGCGGCCGAAACCGAAGAGTTCGTGGTGATGGTGGTTGTACGATTTGATGATGGAATTGTTCACACCGGAGAGGATGTTGGCCAGATGGTCGGCCTTGAAGGCCTCCTTGAGCGAGAGGATGAGCTCGATGACGGTGCACATCTCCTCGCGGCCGTCGAACTGCTTCTTGGGGAAGAGGCAGTTGTCGCACATGCCGCAGTTGTCCTGCAGGTAGTCTTCACCGAAGTAATTGAGGAGGATCTTGCGGCGGCACTGGTTGGATTCGGCGTAGGAGACCGTTTCCATCAGGAGCTGCTTGCCGATCTCCTGCTCGGAGATGGGTTTCCCCTGCATGAATTTTTCCAGCCGCAGGATATCCTTATAGCTGTAGAAGGCGATGCACTGGCCCTCGCGGCCGTCGCGGCCGGCACGGCCCGTTTCCTGGTAGTAGCCTTCCAGGCTCTTGGGGATGTCGTAGTGGATGACGAAGCGGACGTCGGGCTTGTCGATGCCCATGCCGAAGGCGATGGTGGCCACGATTACGTCGACCTCTTCCATCAGGAAGGCGTCCTGGTTGCGGGCGCGGGAGGCGGCATCCATGCCGGCGTGGTAAGGGAGCGCCTTGATGCCGTTGATGGTCAGCAGTTCGGCGATCTCCTCCACCTTCTTGCGGCTCAGGCAGTAGATGATGCCGCTCTTGCCGGGGTTTTCCTTGATGAACTTGATGATGTCGCGCTTGGGATTCGACTTGTCCCGGATTTCGTAGTAGAGGTTCTCGCGGTTGAACGAGGACTTGAACACCTTGGCGTCCTGCATGCCGAGGTTTTTCTGGATGTCCGACTGGACCTTGGGGGTGGCCGTGGCCGTCAGGGCGATGATTGGAGCCCGGCGGATCTGGCCGATGATCTCCCGGATACGACGGTATTCCGGCCGGAAGTCGTGACCCCATTCGGAGATGCAGTGCGCCTCGTCGATGGCGTAGAACGAGATGGTCAACTGCTTGAGCAACTGGACGTTCTCTTCTTTGGTGAGTGACTCGGGCGCCACGTAGAGGAGTTTGGTCACGCCGGAAAGCAGGTCGGCCTTCACTTCTGCGGCCTGCGCCTTGTTGAGCGACGAATTCAGGAAGTGGGCGATGCCTTCGCGGTTCTGGACGAAACCGCGGATGGCGTCGACCTGGTTCTTCATCAGGGCGATCAGCGGTGAGATGACGATGGCCGTGCCTGGCAGGCAGAGGGCGGGGAGCTGGTAGCACAGCGATTTGCCGCCGCCGGTGGGCATCAGTACGAAGACGTCATGGCCACCGATCAGGTGCATGATGATATCTTCCTGGTTGCCTTTGAAGGCGTCCCATCCGAAAAAGTCCTTAAGCTTGTCGTGGAGGTCTGCAGAAGTGATGTTCATAGCACTAAATTACAAAAAAATCCGGAAATTCCAGCGATTCGGAACAATTTTTTGAACTTTTGTTATCTTTGCAGCCCGTATTGAGAATAATTATTCCAACGATATGAAAAAGTTTATTGCTATCGCAGTTCTCTGCGCATCCGTCGCAATGATGTTCTCTTCTTGCGACAAGAAGACGTCCGCCGGCTCCCAGCCGGCCGGCATCTCGAAATCCGACATCGACTCGGTCAGCTACATGATCGGCTATTCCACCGGCATGCAGATCAAACAGAACAACATGGGTCCCCTGAGCGCCAACAACATCATCAAGGGCATCCAGGACGCCTGCAAGGGTGTCGAGGTCGACTACGCCACGTTCCAGAACGTGCTGAACGGCTTCATGGAAAAACGCATGGAGTCGATCGCCGACGACAACAAGGCCCGGAGCGAAAAGATGCTTGCTGACAATGCCAAGAAAGAAGGTGTGGTTACCACCGAATCCGGCCTGCAGTACAAGATCGTCCGCGAAGGTGCCGGCGTCAAACCGAGCGAGCGCGACACGGTTGAAGTCAACTATGAGGGCAAGAACCTCGCGGGTGTCGTCTTCGACTCTTCCTACGATCGTGGCGTCACGGCCAAGTTCCCGCTCAACGGCGTGATCAAAGGCTGGACCGAAGGCATGCAGTACATTGGCGAAGGCGGTGAGATCCAGCTCTGGATCCCGGCCGAACTGGCTTACGGCGACCGCAACGTCGGTTCCGACATCGGCCCGAACGAAGCCCTCACCTTCAAGGTGGAACTCATCTCGGTCCGCCCGTTCGTCGAGCAGCCCGCTGAAGAAAAGAAGTAGTCGAAGCATCCCGGTGGCTTTCCGGCCACAGATAGCGCACTAAGCGTGGCCCGCAATGGTATTAAACCCATGCGGGCCACGTTTTACGTCCCAGACGTGGCCGACATGCTTTTGGGCAGAAGTTTTCACGAGGTGACGCAACATTTCGTTAATTTTGTGCATCTTTGTCGTGATGGGAATGGATGGCATAGACAATTTCTTCCGGATGTATTACAGGCCGCTGTGCCTGTATGCAGCGCGGTATCTGCATGATGCTGACGCAGTTGAGGACATCGTCCAGGGGGCTTTTGTCGCTTTCTGGGAGAAGACGGAGAGCGGGAAGCAGCCCGATTCGCCCAAATCCTATCTCTATCGCATCGTCCACAACCGCTGCATCGACGCGCTCCGGAAAGGCGGACAGGAGGCTGCCATCAATCTGGAGCATCTGAAGGAAGACGTTCCCAATGAAGAGATTGTGGACCGTTCCTTCATCTGGGCCCGGCTCTGGACGGCCATCGACCGCCTGCCCGAGAAGAGACGCCGGATCCTGCTCCTGAGCAAGCGCGACGGACTCTCCCACGCCGAAATCGCCCGAAAGATGGGCATCTCCGAAAGCACTGTCCACAACCAGCTGACCAAAGCCATGCAGACCCTCCGGAACGGGGCAGACCAGGTATTTTTCAAAATATTCCTTTGGTAAGTTGTGACAGTTTCTCCTTGTCCACGCAACATTCCCGTGCCTTTTGCATTTCTATTATAGCACATCGGACACATCACAGCCATGAAAACAAGACGCCACAACAACTGCCACAAGGTCAGGTTCATCGCCCTCTTATGTTCTCTGATAGGACTGGGGACGACCGGCTGCTACCCCTGCATGTATGGCAGCCCGACCGCTGATTTCTCCGCCAAAGGTCGTGTCATCGACGAGGACGGACGGCCTATCCAGGGACTGCAGGTCATCCTTGGCAACCGCTGGCACGGCGAAAACTATGATGATACCAGCTATACGCCCATCGATTCCCTCAAGACCGGCCCGAATGGAGAATATGAGGTCTTCTTCGCCTCGACAATTCCGATCCTCAATCTTCAGGTCGATGTGAACGACATCGACGGCGAGGCCAACGGCGGCATTTTCGAAAGCGCCACGGTTCTCGTCAAGGACATCGAGTATGAAAATGGAAAAGGCTGGTATGAAGGCGAAGCAGCCGTCGAAGTCCCCGACATCAAGCTCAAGAAGAAATAACACTCAAGACATACGCGAAAACCTCGGAGGAGCGCAAACTTCACAAACCCCGTGGCACCCAGGTCGCTGATTCACAGTTGTTAATAAGAAATCGTGTGCGTAAAAATGCGCACACGATTATGCATAATGATGTGGCTGACAGCCACTTGTCCGCCACGCCCCGGGGCGAAGATATATCAATAGGTTGGCGGGCGTCAGGCGAAAGTTTTCACGAGGTGACGCAACATTTCCGCGCCTATTGCATCTATTAGATAGCACATCGAACACGTCACATTGAAAAAGAAATAACATGTTACAGATCAGAAAACCTCGGAAGATCGGTTTCTTTGCCATGCTGCTGGCCTTGTTGGGCATCGGCGGGTGCCAGTCGCTGGAAGAAGCCGATGAGAAGGTCGGAGAACTGACGATGGTTGCTTACGGCGTTCCCACCGTCCATTATACCATCAAAGGAAAGGTCACGGATGAAAAAGGAAAAGCGCTGGAAGGAATCCAGGTGAGCGTCAAAAGCAAGCGTCATGGAGATAACCGCTCCTGGTATTCCGATATTATCTTTCCGATTACGTCCGATTCGAAAGGCAAATGGGAAGCTGAACCCCGGGCCATGCCCACCGATACGCTGCAAATCGTTTTCACGGACATTGACGGAGCCGCGAATGGCGGTGAATTCGCTGCCGACAGCATCCGGGTTCCCGTCAAGATTGAAAAAGACCCCAAAAACAACGATGCCTGGTATGTCGGCGACGCGAAAGTCGATGTCCCAACCGTCAGGCTGAAGAAGAAATGACGGGAAAGCACATCGGGCCGGGGAAGCGGCTGAAACTGGAACTATTCGCGAAACTGCAGGACAGGCGGATCGAGGAGCATCGGCTCCGTCAACTTTTCTGGGAGTGTACGCTGCGCTGCAACGCGGCGTGCCTGCATTGCGGCAGCGACTGCCGCGTGAGTTCCGCGGTAAAGGATATGCCCGCTTCCGATTTCCTGCGGGTGATTGATTCCCTCACCCCGCACGTGGATCCGCACACCACTTTCATCATCCTCACGGGAGGAGAACCGCTGATGCGGCGGGACCTCGACTATGTGGGCAAAGAGCTCTACCGGCGCGAGTATCCCTGGGGCATGGTGACCAACGGCATCCTGCTCGACCGCCGGCGTTTCGACAGCCTGCTGGCGAGCGGCATCCACACCGCCACCGTCAGCCTCGACGGCTTCCAGGAGGAGCACACGTGGATGCGTGGCCATCCGAAGGCTTTCGAGAACGCCTCGAACGCCATCCGGATGATGGCGCAGGAACCCGGGTTCATCTTTGACGTAGTGACCTGCGTCAACCAGCGCTCCCTCCCCCGCCTCGCCGAATTCAAGGAATATCTCATCTCGCTGGGCGTGCGCTCCTGGCGCATCTTCACCATCTTTCCGGTGGGCCGTGCCAAGGCTTATCCGGAGCTTCAGCTCTCGAACGAGCAGTTCACTTCGCTCATGGATTTCATCGTGGCCACGCGGAAAGAAGGACGCATTGCCGTAAACTACGCGTGCGAAGGCTTCCTCGGCGGCTACGAGAACGAAGTGCGCGATTTATTCTACCACTGCGAGGCCGGCGTCTCGGTCGCCTCGGTCCTGGCCGACGGTTCCATCTCCGCCTGCCCGAGCATCCGCTCCAAGTTCTACCAGGGCAACATCTACAAGGATGATTTCTGGACGGTCTGGAACGAAGGCTTCGGCATGTACCGCGACCGCAGCTGGGCACGCCAGGGCATCTGCAGCGATTGCAAGATGTTCCGCTACTGCCGCGGCAACGGCATGCACCTCCACGACGAAGAAGGCAAACTGCTCGTCTGCCACTACAACCGATTGACCCGATAGCAGGCTTATTCAGCCGTATCAGACGACCACGATTCTATCCTGAGTAGCCATTTTTCTCCGATTTCCCGTCTAAGTAAAAAAAGAAATACTGACGCAACGTTTTACATCCTAGTCGCATCTATATATTGTGAACACATCCACAGCTTGACCCATGAAACAGTTTATTTTCCTCCTGCTCAGTCTTACCTTTCTGGCCTACGCCTGTAACCCGGTGAGCCTGGAACCTCAGTTGTTTACCGACGTCGACGGGCCTATAATCATCGATAAGGATGGAGGCACTTTCAACATTCAAGTTAAAGCAAATTGCGCTTGGAAAGCCACAGTACATCTGGAGACCGGCGTTGAATTCTTTTCTCTTACTCCTGACTCCGGTCAGGCCGACGGCACTATTCAGATAAATTCCTGGAAGAATGTCATGAACTACAAAAAGATCGGTGTCATTGAGATAGAATACGGCAGCGGAGAAGAGCCCCAGAAGCATTGCATATCAATTGCCCAGGAACCGCGGGAACCGTTTGCGGTATTCTTTTTCAAAAAATCGGAAACAGTTCCTTACTATGGTGGTTCCGTTTTAGCCACGATTACTTTCAACACGCTTGATTATATGGTGGCGGTCTCCCCCTCTGATCAGTCCGAGTCCGTACAAATCAAAGTCCAGGAAGTCCCTTCTGAAGATGAAGTTCATGTCGGCACTGTCGCGGCAGAAATTCCTTCCAATACCTCTTCCGAATCACGGACATTCACGCTCCAACTGACCGACAAGCAGCGCACCACAGTCTTCGACACTTTCGTCATTCATCAGGCTGGCCGACAGAAATGATACCCTACACCTAAAGAACAATACCATGAAACGCTTAGGAATTGCTTTGTTCGCGGCGACGATGGTCTTTTGCGCTTGCGAAAAGATCTATACGACCGAAGAGCTGGGCGCAATCGTGGAATGGAGTAGCAGCGGATGGAGCATCGTGCAAAACGATTTGAGTGAAACGGTCACGCTAGTCACCACATATCGTCCGATGGCTTCTCGTTCAAAAGACACCATTACATCCATCCTCACGCCAGGGGACACGGTGCAGCTGCACATGGGGGCATTCGTGCCCGGCGTATCCATCGATGAGTGTCTCACGGCAACCATAAAGCGGCGTGACGAGACGGATATCGTGTGTACACGCGGAGCGGACGATCCCTGTTCTAAGCATTTCTTCCAAAACTTCCAGCAACGCAGCACGTATGAAGTGGTGGAATTGCACGGAAAGAAAGTCCGGCATGATATGGTGATTCGTACGTACCACATAGACAAGGCCCTTGTCGATCTCTGGAAAGAGGGAATGAAAGGCCAATAACTGACTTCTTGCATTTTTTTTGAGGATCCGAGTAGTCACTTTCAGCGGTTTGTCCGTCATAGGGGTAAACAATGGATGACCGATGACGGATTTTAACGAGACTGATCTTTCTTTTGTAGCCCGTCGCTACAGGGAGGGTCGCTATGATACCCGGAAGGCGATTGCGCGCTTCCACGAAACGAACAAGGTGACGACGACGCGGCGCCGCTGGTGGGCCACCGCCGCGGCGGCCGCCGCGTCCATCGTGCTGGTGTTCGCCGCCGGCTACGGCATCCGCACCTGGGTGCGGAACGCACAGGAGCCGTCGCCTGTGGAGCAGCAGCTCACCTTGAATCCCAATGTCGCCGAAACGCACCTGTTCGTGTACGAAAACGCACCGCTCGACCAGGTGCTGGCCGAACTCTCTGCTTACTACGGCTGCACGCTGACCGCCGCGCCGACCGACAAGCGCCTGACCGCCACCTTCCCCGACGACGACATCGAACTGATTGTCTCGACCATCGAAGCCGCCCTTCAAATCAAAATTACATTGGAGCGATGAAAAGACTACTTGTATTGCTGGCCCTCCTTCTGCCGGCGGCGGCCCCAGCCCAGACTGCTTCGACCGTCAAGGACGCGATGGAGAGCATCGAAAAGACGTTCAGCGTGTATTTCGTGTACAACGCTGGCCTTCCGGTTGACGGCCCGACGACCTTCCGCATCGACCCGGAAGGAAACCTGCAGAAAAACCTCCGGGACTTGTTCGCGGATACCGGCATCAGCTGGTATGTAAAAAAGAAATATGTGGTACTGAACGAATGCTGCGCGACCCTGCGGCAGGCACCTGTCTGGCCCGAACCGACTGCCGATTTCCGCGTAGATACCCTGGTGGAAGCGGTCAAGACCGCAGTGCTGCCGTTGGATCGTTATGAAACGGGGAGTTACCAGATCGACCCCGTTCAGACCCGGCGCATCGTGACGCCGCTGGGTGACGGGGATGCCTTCAAATACATCCAGCAACTGCCCGGCATTTCCACGGGAGGCGAAAGCGGGTTGGCGTATCATGTCCGGGGTGGCAATATGGGATCGAATCTTGTGACGCTCGACGGCGTTCCGGTTTATGGCCTCAGCCACCTGATGGGCCTGGCGTCAGTCGTCCCGGGCGATGTTGTCGGTACTTCGGAATTCCGCACCGGCGGTTTCCGCGCCGATGAAAGCAACCTGACTGCCTCGCACCTACGACTTCAGAGTTACAACGGCGATTTCGAACGGTCCCGGGCACGGTTCTCCTTCAATCCCTTCCTGATATCGGCTTCGGTGAGTACGCCGATGGAGAAAGGCAAGAGTTCTTTTCTCGGTTCGGCGCGCATCTCTCCCATCGGGCTGGAATACAAGGCACTGCGCAACGTGGTCAACAAGTATATGGGGGATTACTCCGATTTCGGCGCGACGGTGGGCGACCTCTACGGCAAGTTCACTTGGCGGCGGGACGCCCGCAGCGAGACAGCCCTCTCCCTCTTCAGCAGCCTCGACCAATACCGGTTCGACATCCCGGAACAGAGCCGCAGCGAACAGCTCTTGTGGAGTAACCTGATGGCCAACCTCAGCTGGAAGAAGCGCCGCGTGCTGGGATTCGACGAGATCTATACCGCCCTCTCCTTCACCGACCATCTCTGGCAGAACGACAGGGTCGAACATCGGGGATATGGCAACGCCATCTTTACCAGCGATTATCGGGTATCCAGCCGTCTCGACGAAATCACGTTCCGGAGCACAGCCTGCAAACGGTACGACCGATGGACATTCCGGGCGGGCTTGAAGGTAAGTGGCGCGCGGTTCAATCCGAATGCTATCATCTCCTATCATAAACAATTCCGGAGCAGGACGATAGATAGCCGGACAGACCATATCATCCATACACTGACCCCTACGGTCTATGGCGAGGTCGGCTACGAGATTCCCGAAAAGCTGGAGGTGCGGCTCGCCTTGCGGGCCAACGGCTATTTTGCCATGCAAAAGGAGGCGGAACCCGATCCCGGAGAAATCGGCAAGGAGCCTGAGCGCGTCCGTCTCTTCCACCCCGAAGCCAGCCTCTCCGTCCGGGCCTACCTGCTGCCGCAACTCGGCATCGAGGGAACCTTCGACTACCTGACGCAATACTATCACTGCCTTGAGGAGATCTCGCTCGGCTGGACGCTCGATCCGGTCGTTCCTTCCATGGCTGCCGCACCGCCCGAGCGCGCCCTGCAAGGATATCTGGGGCTCTTCGGCAACATCGAAGGACACAGCTTCCGAGCGGGTGGCTTCTACAAGCAGATGTACGATGTCGTCCACTATCCGAAAATAACTCAGGTTTACCACGTAAAAACCAATACGTACAACTTCTTGCTGACCGGTGACGGCAATGCCTACGGTGCGGAACTCCTATATGAGAAAGAGGGACCCGATCTCTCCTGGAAGCTCGCTTATACCTGGTCGAAGACAGAGCGAATCTTCGAAAAAGTGAATGGAGGCGAAGCCTTCCCGGCCAAATACGACCGGCGGCATATGATGAATGCCAATATCTGTTGGAAGGGGCTGACAGCCACCTTTACCCTCCAGAGCGGCCACCGTGAAACCATCACCGCTTTTCAATACGATGACGAACGCTACTATCCGGTCGATCAAGAGACATTGTCAGGGTACGAACCCTACAACGTGGCTGTCCCGGCTCACATCCGTCTTGACCTGGGTTATCAGTTCGCCTTCCGCTCCGGCCGAGAGCACGCACACCCGCTCAACCACAACCTTACCGTCGGAGTCTATAACGTGCTCAACCGGCACAATCCCTCCATGCTCCGGTTCGACTCCTCCATCCACCAGTGGAAATACGTATCCTTCTTCCCCATCATGCCCAGCATCCGTTATATCCTGGAACTATGAAACGATTCTTCCCTCTCCTTACTCTCCTCATGCTGCTGCCGTCAGCCGGCTGTAATGAAATAGCCATCGACAAGGAACCCGTCGTGCGACTGGTTTTCAGCGGAAGTGTAACCAATATAAATGGCCAGCCGATTCCTGGACTGAAGGTGGAACCCTACGCCGTCAACTGGTTGACAGAGGACCCGTCCCGTGAACTTATGTCCATCGGTGATCCCGTTCTGACCGACCAGGCGGGTGTTTACCGGTTCGACATCACCACCAAACCCTGGCGGAATGTCGTCTTCAAAGTATGGGATATTGACGGCCCGGAAAACGGCTCTTTTCAGCAACCTGCCGAACTCTGGTGGTACATCGACTATTCCAAGACCCACCTTGAAGTCGGAGACGATACCTGGGACTTTGGAACCATTTCGTTCGAGGTTCCTCGAATTATCCTGAATGACAATAATCTGGATTGACGACGCAACCAGCGCTGATGCCCGACATCAAGCTCAAGAAGCAGCCAGCCGAGTAAAACCACGAAATGGGGGCCAAGATTCATTTCGTGGCCGGAAAAGCTCAGATTTTGCGCAGAGCCGGATTTTCTTGTAAAAGATTTTGCGCAGAGCATGAATTTCTTGTGTTAAAATTTTGCGCAGTCGATCTATTGTACTATCTTTGTGCAAGATAACCGACAGCATTCTATGGAAGAACGGGTATTCAAAAGAAAATTCTATGAGAAGATGCTCGTGTGGAAGCGGGACAAGGACGGTAGTACGGCCCTTATGATCAAAGGTGCGCGCCGCGTCGGCAAATCCACCATTGCGGAAGCGTTCGCAAAGAACGAGTATGAGTCATATATCTTAGTAGATTTTACCAAAGTAGGGCCGGAGATCCCGGCGCTTTTCGATGACGTCTCCAACTTGGATCGTATTTTTTTGGCGTTGCAGTTTTACTTCAATGTCACATTGATTCCCCGTAAATCAGTTATTATCCTGGATGAAATCCAAGAATGCCCGAAAGCCCGTCAAGCAATTAAAGAACTCGTTGCCGATCACCGCTACGATTATATAGAGACGGGCTCACTGATAAGCGTCAGGCGCAAAACCCGGGGGATTCGTATTCCTAGTGAGGAAACTCGTTTGACGATGTACCCGATGGACTACGAAGAATTCCGTTGGGCATTGGGAGACCAAACGACAGTTCCGCTTCTTCAACAGGCTTTCTCCGCCAGGCAACCGTTGGGCGAAGCCGCTCATCGAAAGATCATGTTCGACCTTCGACTTTATATGCTGGTAGGAGGAATGCCGCAAGCCGTGAATACTTATCTCGATACGCTGAACCTGTCTCTCGTGGATGCAACAAAGAGAGAAATACTGGAGCTCTATAACGATGACTTTTACAAAATAGACCCGACAGGAAAAGCCGCGACGCTGTTTAAAGCCATTCCTGCCCAGTTATCAGGGAATGTACATCGATACCAGACCACTCCGGTAGTAGGAGACGTAGAGAGAGATTCCCTTTTGGCCCTGCTGCACGAAATGGAGGAGAGCAAGACGGTGAACATCGCCCATCATGTCGATGATCCCAATGTGGGTTTTTCGATGACGGACAATCTGGATACCTTCAAGATGTACGTGGGAGATACTGGTCTTTTCGTTACTTTGGCCTTTGCTGACAAGGAAGTGACAGAGAACATCATCTACCAGAAACTCCTTTCCGACAAGCTCTCTGCAAACATGGGCTATGTTTATGAGAATGTCATCGCTCAGATGCTGACGGCATCGGGTAATAAACTCTTCTATCATTCATTCCCGGACGAGAATCGGCACTACTATGAGATCGACTTCCTTCTTTCCAGGGCACAGAAGATATGCCCCATCGAGGTGAAAGCATCTGGATATAAGACGCACAAATCGTTGGATATGTTTTGTGAAAAATATTCGGACAGAATCAAAGACCGCTATCTGATGTATACCAAGGACACGAGGAAGGATGGGCAGCTTTTGATGGTGCCGGTATATATGGCTCCGTTCTTGTGAAGCACCTCTGGAACAACGTCAGCATTTTATTGATAAACAGGCAGAAACAGGATATATTATGAAACACTTCCTTCCTTTGCTTTTGTTGTTTGCATTCGTGGCCGGCAGTTCCGGATCCGTATCTGCGCAGGAGATTCCGGTTAATCCGAAGTTCGGAGCTGTGTCGGATGCGGAAATCGACATGACTGTCTATCCTCGGGATTCGTCGGCTGCGGCGGTACTATTGTATCGAAGCTACACTGTACGGATCGGTATCTCTGCCGCGGCAAGGCTTAACCGGACGGTCTGGGTCCACGACAGGTGGAAGATCCTCAAGGATGCGGGAGAGGATGCCGCCGATTACGAAATTGTCTATGCAACCAATTACGAGGACAAGGAGGTCGTTTCGGGCATCAAGGCCACGACTTTCAACCGGGGAGCGGACGGCAAGGTGCAGCAGACGAAAATGTCGAAGAAGAGCCAGTTCAACGAGAAATACGCGAACGATCTCAGCAAGATTTCCTTCGCGGCCGAGGATGTCCGGGAGGGTTCTGTCGTCGAAGTCGCCTTTGAAATCCAGTCGCCTACCGTCACGATCCCGGACATCTATCTGCAGCGGTCGGATTATCCGGTCAACAAGATTGACGTGGAGGTCTCCTATGCCGATTATTTCACCTACAACCGGGTGACCCGCGGTTTCCTTTCGGCCGATTTCCGTCAGGAAGTGGTAAACGAGACCGTCACCACGCCTGCGACCGGACTGCTGAGTTTCAGTATGTATCACGACTACTTCACCGCGACCAATGTGCCGGTCATGAAAAGCGAGGCTTACAGTTTTTGCCCCGACCAGTACAAATTATCGGTAATCTACGACCTGCGCAGCATCTCAATCCCTGGCGTCATAACGCAGAATTACAATGCTGGCTGGGTGGATGTGGACCGGCGCTTCGCCGAGACCAATCTTCTGACCCAGGTCAAGCAAAAGTTCCGGGATGCGGATGCGCTTCAGGCTGCCACCAGCGGCAAGGAGATGGCCGACGAGAAGATCGTCGCCGTTTGGCAGTACATCCTAGACCAGGTGAAATGGAACAAGGATATCCATCTGCTTCCCCAGGACAACAAGCAGACCCTCAAGGAGGGAACAGGCAGTTCCGCAGACATGAACGCCCTGATGGCCAGTGCCCTGAATACAATCGGCATGGTTGCGGAGCCTGTGCTGGTGAAGTCACGCGCGGACGGGGCCTTGCTTGATTACCATATCTCTTCTTCGGAATTCACCACGTTCATCCTTCGCGTCCAGGCGCCGGACGGGACCGTCCGTTATCTCGACGCTTCCCGAAGGGACAGCTACCTCGACGTCCTTCCTCCTGCTTATCTGGTGACCCGGGGACGACTCTTGCATCTGGACGGCCATGGGGAATGGGTGGACCTGACGGCGATCCCCGTCACGAACACACTGACGCAGGTGGTAAAACTCTCACCCGTTCCGGCGGAAGGAGTGGCGAAGGGATCGGCCGAAATCTCGGCCGTCAACCAGATTGCCAGTGCGGTCAAGACCAACTACCATAGTTTTGACACGCCCGAAGCATGGATAGAAGACACGGAAAATGACGAAGGCATCGAAGTAATCGAGATGACGCTCGACGAGCCCGACAAACTCGGGAATGTCGCTCACGTGACCTACTCCTTTGAAAAGCCAGTGGAGAACGCCGGAGACTTCCTGTACATCCGGCCTTTCCTGTCCGCCTGGCACGACGCCCAGGCGTTCCGCAACGAGAATCGCAAGCTGCCCGTAGATTTCCCCTACAAGCAGCGCATCAATTACATGTGTCTCGTTGAGATTCCGGATGGCTTTGCCGTGGAACAGCTTCCGGCCACGACGCGGGGCAGTATGCCCGCTGCGGGCGGAAGCGCCTACATCATCCAATGCCAGCAGGCGGGGAACCTTGTCCAGATGTCATTCCGCATGGACCTGAACACCCTGCTGGTGCAGGAGAACGACTATGCTGACTTCCGGGCGTTCTGGGAGCATCTCTGCAAGACCGAAGAATCCGTCATCGTCCTCAAGAAACAATGAAACGGCTGACGATACTGCTGGGGCTGCTCCTGTCGCTGCATGCCGGGGCCCAGGAACATGCCGTCGTGGTCTGCGACGAGGAGACCTTCACCATGCAGTCGGTGGCTGCAGGCACCCTGCAGGTGAAGCGTGTCGTCACCGTGAACGACGAGCACGGACTAGGCGAGGCAACGTTCAGCGTCTTAACGAATCAGTCCGAAGCGCTGTCAGCCTTCAAGGGTACGCTGGATCTGCCAGGCGGGAAATCCTTGAAGATCAAGAAGAGCGACCTGCAGACCGTCGCCATCGGAAGCGGCCTGGCCGAAGACGGATACCTGACAGGCTATGTCCCTTCCGGACGCTATCCCTTCACCGTCACATACGAGTATTCCGTGCAGCATCGCAATGGATTCGCCGTTTTCCCGGCCTACTCGCCGGTCCGTACCGAAAAGACGCGGCTGCAGCACGGCTCCTACACCCTCGTAGTTCCAGCCGGAACCCGTGTGAACTATCACGCGACTGGATTTGATGCGCCCCGGACAAACGCGACGACCTTTGTCTGGACGCTCGACGATTATGCCGGTTTCACCGAAGAGCATTTGATGCCCGACGTCCGAGCGGTCGTACCGCATGTACAGGCTTCCCCGGAGGAATTCATGTATGACGGATTTTCGGGCCAGCAGTACAGCTGGGAGGCGCTGGGATACTGGTTGAATGAACTGCTGGCAGGCACGGATGACCTCCCGACCGAGCGAATCGACGAAATAGCTGCCCTGACGGCGGACTGCAAGACCAATCTGGAAAAGGTTAAAATCGTGTATGACTATCTTTGCAACAAGACGCGCTACGTCAGCATCCAGTACGGCATCGGCGGGTTCCGGCCTTTCCCCTGCTCCTCCGTCGACAAGACGGGATACGGCGACTGCAAGGCGTTAGGCAACTATTTCCGCTGCCTGCTCCAGGCCGCCGGCGTGGAGTCCGTGTACACGGTGCTCAACACCCGGCAGGCCCATCCGTATCCGGGCTACTGTTCAATCGGGCAGCACGACCATGTAATGGTCGCCGTCCCCTTGAAAGAGACCGGCGACACACTGCTGGTCGAATGCACCCACCGCCTGCCGCTCGGTTACAGGCCCGGCCATGTCGCCGGCCATGACATCCTGCTGGTCACGCCGCATGGCGGCCGGATGACCGCCGTGCCCGGTTACGCTGATTCATTGCGCCGTACCGACATCCGCGCTGCCGTCCAACTGCGCGAAGACGGGTCGGCGCATGTCACCGTCACCGACGAATATCATCTCGACCTCGTCGAGTCCTGGCTGGAGTTTCGCAACTGGGATGCTGACAAACAGAAGAACCGGCTGACTGCCGGCATCGGCTTCCAACCGCAGGACCTCGCGGTCACGTCGGTCGAAGACAATTTCAATTCCTACGATGGCGAGGCCAGCTGGTGCCCCGTCCTGAAAATCGGCTATGAGATGGACAGCCGTACATTCAGCCGGGTGACGGGAACACGTCTGTTCATTCCGGTGAACCTTTTCGCCAAACGGCTCTACATCCAGCGAAGCGACCGAATCAATCCGCTCCAGAACGAAGAAGGACACTGCAGCCACGACGTGGTCACCTACCAGCTTCCGGCCGGCTACAAGGTCGAAAGTATCCCCCAACCCGTCCGTTTGGACGAAGGCTGGGGGTCCTTCACTTCCGATATCACGATTGGAGACGGCACCGTGACGGTCGACCAGTTCCTGCATCTGAAAGCCTTCGACGCCGACCGCTCCCGCTATCCCGACTACCGCAGCTTCGCCCGCACGCTCAACAAGGCGTTCGATGCCTCCATCGTGCTGGTGGCCGAGTAACGCCCGGCCACCTTCTACTTACAGGTTGCAGACCACTTCGAAGCGGAGTTTGCCGTCGATGATGGTGGGCTTGAAGAGCGTGTCTTCGACCTGGTAGTAGGTCTTGCCGCCGAGTTCGACCTCGTCGTAATCTTCGGGGATTTCATCGACAAGGGCGCCGATCGGGGCCTCGATCACGCAGTACTCCCCATTCTTGAGGGTGTAGAACACCCCGTCCTGGTAGTAGTAATCCTGGCCGGCCTGGCTGAGCAGGTTCGTGTTGTAGTAGTCGTCGCTGGTGCGGACCGTGTAGCTGGCGTTCCGGGCGGCGTAGATGCTCGAAAGCTCGGCCGCGAGACGGGCACGCTCGATTTCGTTGCGGATGGTGTTGATCGCAATGGTCGTCATGGCCACGTCGAAGAGGGTCGCGGCAATGCGTGTCCCCAGCGGCGGACGGCAGACGTAGTAGCCGCCATCCCAGTACGGCCGATAATAGATGCCGTCGTAAAAGTAGTAGTCACGGTAGCCGACCCTGACCAGCGAGTAGCCGATGGGAAGGGTATGGATCCGATGGCCGAAGTAATGGTAGCCACGGTGATAGGACGGCATCGGTCGGTGACGGGGCTCCAGATACGGACGGGAATAGATCGGTGCACGATGCGCCGGACGGTGGATGGGCGCCACATGGCTCGGACGGTGGTTGTGCCCTACTGCCGGGCCATGGCCCGGACGGGAGTTGCGGGCAATCGCGGAGCTGTGGTTTGAACCGGACCGCGGACGAGGGGCGTTGTTGCGGGTAACGGCGGAGCCGGATCCGCGGGGCGAGCGTGTGACGCTGGGCCGGTCGCTCGGCCGGTTGCTCCGCGCGACGCTGCCGCTGTGGTTGCGGTTGCGGTTGACCTGAGGGGTCTGGCTGCGGCTCACGCGAGGTGCCTGGCTACGGTTGACCTGAGGGGTCTGGCTGCGGCTCACACGAGGCGCCTGGCTATGGTTGACCTGAGGGGTCTGGCTGCGGCTCACACGAGGCGCCTGGCTACGATTTACCTGAGGAGCCTGGCTGCGGCTCACGCGAGGTGCCTGGCTGCGGCTGACCTGAGGGCTGGCGCTGCGGCTGACGCTGCCGTGGTTATTGCTGCGGGGCGACGACATCTTCGTAGTCGGCCCGCTGTGCCCCGATGGGGCGCGGTGCTCCGTCCGCGGCGAATGGGAAGAACCACCACCGGAACGACGACTCTGGCCTTGTGCCTCAAACGAGGTGGTACACATCATTACGATGCAAAGCATCAGTACCACTTCTATCAATCTTTTCATCTCAAATAAGGGTGTTTTCGGTAGCTGGTTGAAAGCTTATACCGGGAAAAGAGAAAACCGTGCCAATCATAAGTCGATCCAATGGATCGAAGGATCGCGTGCCCACCAGGTGAGCTGTTTCTTGGCGTAGTGGCGGGTATTGCGCTTGATCAGGCGGACCGCTTCGGCGAGGTCGTAGCGGCCGTCGAAATAATCAAACAATTCCTTGTAGCCCACCGTATTGAGTGCAGGAAGGCTGCGGTGCGGGAGTAGTGCACGCGCTTCCTCAAGCAGGCCTTCCTCCATCATCCGGTCCACGCGGGCGTCGATGCGGGCGTAAAGCTCGGGGCGCGGGCGCTTGAGTCCGGTCTTTACGATGGTGAAGGGACGTTCTTTGGCGGGATGTGTCTTGAACGAGGAATACTTGCGGCCCGTGGCGATGGTCACTTCCAAGGCGCGGACGATGCGCTGGCCATTGGCCGGATCGATGGTCGCATAGGTTTCCGGGTCCAGGACACGGAGATCGGCCCGCAGCGCAGCGACACCCTCTGTGCGAAGGCGCTCGGAAAGTTGCGCCCGCAGCTCCGGGTCCGCATCGGGGAAATCGTCCAGCCCGTTGCACAGGGCGTCGATGTAGAGACCGGAGCCGCCGGCCATGACCACGGTTTCGTGGTCACGGAACAGCTTCTCCAGCAGTTGCAGCGCCTCCAGCTCATAGGCTCCGGCCGAACAGGGTTCCGAAATGCTGCGGTCGGCGATGAAGTAATGTGGCACAGCGGCGAGCTGCGCGTCGTCGGGACGCGCCACGCCGATGCGCAGCTCGCGGTAGAGCTGGCGCGAGTCGCAAGAGACGACCGGCGAGCCGACGCGGAGCGCCTCGGCGATCGCATAGTCCGTCTTTCCGACCGCGGTCGGTCCCAATATGATTCGCAGGGTGGGCATCCGGGGTTGCTATTCCTTCCCTTCGCTCTCGTCGTAGAGTTCCTCTCCTTCGCCGTCGTCGAAGATCCGGTCTTCGGCATCATCGTCTTCCTCTTCGTCGTCGAGATCGTCCAGTTCGTCATCCAAGCTGGGGAAGTTGTCCGCCACGCGGGAAGGATGAAGCTTGGGAACGGCGGGCTCCTCTTCGAAGCGGACGTGGAACTGGTCGGGATTCTGGCCTTTCTCTTCCACGAGGGCCGGATAGGCTCGCATAGGCAGGTACGGCACCTGCCCTTCATACACCAGTTTGATGTAGCGGTCGTTGCGGAGGTCGAACACGAAGTGGAGTTCCGTCTCGCCACGCTCGAGTACCTTGTCGAAGGTGACGGTGTCCATGGCGCCGTCGCCCATGTCGAAGAGTCCGTACTCGCTGCAGAGCTTGCCCTTCTCGTCGAAACCTTCGAAGATGACCATCTGGTCGGGAGAGAACGCCAGGTTGTCGGTGATGAAACTGTTGAAGCGGAACAGCGTCATCTCGCCCTTAATCTCATATACCCGGTAAAAGACCTTGCTTTCGGGTATCGTTGCTCTGAATTGATGTACCATAACACAAATATACCAAATTTTTGCGTACTTTTACCACATGAATGCAATTTCCGACACCTACCGCTCGATTGCCGCGCCCGCCAAGGGTATCTACAAAGAGCTGGGCAGTAAGTTTTTGGCTTTTGCCCACCCGGTCGAGACGGAAGATCAGGCCAAAGAGATTCTCGCAGCCGTACGCAAGGAATACTTCGACGCGCGGCACCATTGCTTCGCCTGGCGCCTCGGGCTGACGGGCGAGCCGTACCGGCTGAGCGACGACGGGGAGCCTTCCTCCACGGCCGGCCGGCCCATCCACGGTCAGTTGCTGAGCCAGGAGCTGAGCGACATCCTCGTGGTAGTGGTACGCTATTTCGGCGGCGTGAAACTCGGCGTCCCGGGACTCATCCGCGCCTACCGCACCGCCACGCAGGATGCGCTCGCGAACGCTCAGATCGTGGAAAAAGTAGCCGGCGAGCATTTCACCCTGAAGTTCGGCTACCTGCAGATGAACGACGTGATGAAAGTCCTTAAGGACATGGGAATCACGCCTCTGAGGCAATCCTTCGACCTCGACTGCAGCCTCGATGTGCGGGTGCGTCTCTCACAGATCGAAGACTTTCGGAAGCAATTGGCATTTTGTCAAATAATTGTCAAATAATTTGATTACATTTGCGGATTACGTAAACCATTTTTTCAAAAACACTTTAATACAACCATAATTTTATGAAAAAAGCTTACAATTTCAACGCAGGTCCCTGCGTTCTGCCCCAGCAGGCCATCGACGCAGCGATCGCAGCATTGCAAGACTTCAAAGGTACCGGGATGCCGGTCATATCTGTTTCTCACCGTTCGAAGGAATGGGAGGAGACGATGAACGAGTGCCGCTCACTCTGGAAAGAGCTCCTCAACATCCCCGACAACTACGAAGTGGTCTTCCTCGGCGGCGGCGCTTCGCTCCAGTTCCTCTATGTGGCGATGAACCTCCTTGAGAACAAGGCCGGCTACCTGGAGACGGGCGTCTGGGCCAAGAAGGCGCTCAAGGAAGCCAAGGGCATCGGCAACGCCGTCTGCATCGCCTCCTCGGCCGACAAGACCTACAGCTACATCCCGAAGGGCTACGAGATCCCGACCGACCTCGACTACTTCCACATCACCACCAACAACACGATCTACGGCACGGAGATCAAATACGACATGGACTGCCCGGTGAACCTCGTGGCCGATATGTCCTCCGACATCATGAGCCGTCCCGTCGACGTCACCAAGTACGCCCTCATCTACGGCGGCGCACAGAAGAATGTGGGCCCCGCCGGCGTGATCTTCGCCATCATCCGCAAGGACATCCTCGGCAAGGTGACCCGCTACCTCCCGACGATGATCAACTACCAGACCCACATTGACGGTGGCTCGATGTTCAACACCCCGCCGGTGTTCCCGATCTTCGTGATGACAGAGACCCTCAAATGGGTGAAGGGCCTGGGTGGCCTGGAAGTGATGCACAAGATGAACGTGGAGAAAGCCCAGCTGCTCTACGACGAAATCGACCGCAACCCGCTCTTCGTGGGCACCGCCGCGAAGGAAGACCGTTCGATCATGAACGTCTGCTTCGTGATGGCTCCGGGTTACGAGAACCTGCAGGACGAGTTCATGGCCTTCGCCAAGGAACGCGGCATGGTCGGCATCAAGGGTCACCGCAGTGTCGGCGGCTTCCGTGCCTCCATCTACAATGCCTGCCCGAAAGAGGCCGTCGAGGCCCTTATCGCCTGCATGCAGGAATTCGAGAAACTCCACAAATAAAACAATGGCTTTCAGGCGAGGGATATTTCTTCCTGAAACGTCGCGCAAGCGCGACCCCTCCCACCGCCAAGGCGGCGGGCCCCTCCCTCTTACACTGCCGAGGGTGGCATGGTTTCAGGAAGAAATATCCCTCGCCTGAAAGCCGGCAAACCTTTCGATAAGATGAAGATTTTAGTCGCTACGCAGAAACCTTTCGCGAAAGCTGCCGTCGACGGCATCCGCAAGATCGCCGAAGAGAACGGCCACACCCTCGCCCTCCTCGAAAAATATCCCGGTGAAGCCGAACTCGTCGCCGCCGTCGCCGACGCCGACGCCCTGATCGTCCGCTCCGACAAGGTGACCGCCGCCGTGGTGGAGGCCGCCAAAAACCTGAAGATCGTCGTGCGCGCCGGCGCCGGTTTCGACAACCTCGACCTGGCCGCCTGCACCGCCCACAACGTGGTCGCGATGAACACCCCGGGCCAGAACTCCAACGCCGTGGCGGAACTCGCCCTCG
>JAEEGG010006194.1_pt1 | contig 28121 bp, 24 predicted proteins | sample 9134161 | NCBI WGS metagenome assembly JAEEGG01 (sample SAMN16246543, study PRJNA631951) | gut metagenome | biome: gut microbiome; feature: rumen; material: CR-attached | host: Bos | place: Iran: Karaj | collected 2018-10 | reverse complement strand
GTGGATGGCGCAATGCCTTGCCTGAATCCGCGGCCTGAACTGTCGTGCCGAAGAAGGCGCGACAATTGACAAGCGCTTTGAAACAAGGAAATCTCCACCTCGGTCTGCGGGAAGGCAGGGCGAAGGCCGCTGCCGTCCCCCGGGGAAGGGCCCCTGCTTCGGGTCGCTTGGACGGCGCCGGGAGGCCGAGCTCCGGCGCATGCAGACACCTTAACCAAGGAGCAGGGCAAAGTCATGGAAAAAGGCCAGTGGATCAAGGACTTGTCCGAGCGGACTCCCGCGGTGGACGGCATCTTCGCCGTGGCGAGCGCGGAGCGCATGGTCACGAAGTCCGGCCAGGACTTCTGGAAGCTTCGGCTGGTGGACAAGACTGGCTCCATCGAAGGCAAGATATGGAGCGACTTTTCTGGCTTCCTGCACCCGGACAGGCTGGCGGCCGGCGATCTTGTCCGCATTCAGCGCGGAAAGCTCAACGAATGGAAGGGAACGCGCCAGATCACGGCGAACACGGCAGAACTTGTCGAGCCGGAGGCCGTGCCGGCGGCTGACAGGACCGAGTGGTTCTCCCTGCCTTCGGGCTACGACGGCGAAAAGGCTTTCGACGAGCTCATGGCGCTGGCTGCCGAGGAGTTTTCAAGCCCTGCCTGGAGGAGCGTCGTCGACGGCTTCTTCGGCGATCCGGCACGGGCTGAGGCCTTCAAAGCCGCCTCTGCGGCGGCGTCCATGCACCATGTGGGGGCCGGTGGGCTCTGCGTCCACACCCTTGAGGTCTTCAAGATCTGTCGCGCCATGGCGGATCTCTATCCAGCCATGGACCGCCAGACGCTGCTGGCAGGCGCCCTCTTCCACGACATCGGCAAGCTCGAGGAGATGCGCAGCGCCGCCTTTGCTACAGAGTACACGCTGAACGGCAATCTCGTCGGCCACATGGTGCTGGGCGTGCAGATGCTCAAGCCCCTCATCGACGCCAGCGGCCTGCCCGCAGGCGTTGCGGCCCACTTCTGCCACCTGATCTTGAGCCACCACGGCCAGCCTGAATTCGGAGCCGTAAAGGCGCCTGCCTCCATGGAGGCCTTCACGCTCCACCATGCGGACATGCTCTCCTCGCACCTGAACACCAAGGAACGCCTCATTGGCGAGATGCAGGTGAACGAGTATAAGCGCCAGCGCGGCGAGGATCCCGTCTTCAGGCCGGAAAAGACGCCCGGAGCGGACGGTTTCCGGAAGGAGCCGGCAGCGGCGGGCCAATCCCGGAAGTCACGTCAGTCCCGAAAATCCCGTCAGACGCCTCCTCCTCCGCCATCGGACGCCGTTCTCGAACCTCCTGCGGATGACGGCAGCTTCGGCCCTTTTGATTTCGTGCCGGCTGAATCGGAGCCTGCGGGCGCCGGCACTGCCGATGAAGTCCCGCAGTGGCTGGAAGACGCGCCGGTTCCCGTTGATGCGCCCGACGCCGAGTGGCAGCGCCTGCCGGACGGGCTTGCCGAAGCCCCGGAAAGCGCAGGCAGCCTGCCGGCCGAGGCCATGGCCGTGCTTGCCGAAGCAGGCCTTGCCGTCGGAGCCGGCGTGGAGACCGCCGACCTGATCCAGGCCTTTAGCGGAACTGCGCCCTCTGCGCCCGTTCCTGCGTCTGGCTCCGTGTCTGAGCCTGCCGACCTGCGCGCTGTCTTTGCCCCAGGAGACGATGCGGGCGCGCTTGGCGATGCCGTGGCTGGAGACCAGCCCTCTGTCCAGGTTTCAGCCCAGAGCTCTGAGGCGCTAGCCGATCTGCAGGCAGCCTTTGGCGATGCCGGCATCGCTTCGGATGCGCCGTCGCCCACGCTGGTGGAGAGCGGGGATGCTTCTGGGAACCAGGGGTCTGAGGATGCGCTGGCTGATCTCAAGTCCGCCTTTGGGGACGCCGGCAGCGGTCCAGAGGCGCAGCCTGTGTTAGTGGAGACTGGGGCTTCTCCCAGCGACCATGGTTCTGAGGACGCCCTGTCGGAACTCGAGCCTGCCGTTGGAGAGCTTGCCATGGATCTTGCCATGAGTCCGGCGGAGGGCAAGACTGGCCTGCAGGCCGATGCCGAGCCGATCAAAGCTCCCGAGGCGACAGGACAGCCGGCACTGGCCAAGGCGCCTGAAGCCCCTGAAGCGTCTGCATCGTCTCCAGTGGCGTCTGCGCCCGAACAGGCATCGGCTTCCGCGCCCTCTGCGGCAGCTGGGGACGAAAGCTCCGGCAAGCGCGGCAGGCCAGCGCAGGACAAGGAGGGGCGAGGCAAGAACAAGAGTCGAGGCAGAAAGCCTGGCTCTCTCTTGAGCCTCTAGCCTGAGGTGCGGCATGTTCATTACTTTTGAAGGCATTGAAGGCGCGGGCAAAAGCACCGCCATTGCGTCCGTTGCGGACGGGCTGGAGCGCCGGGGCCGCCGGGTGCTCCTCACCCAGGAGCCCGGCGGGTGCGCCCTTGGCAAGACCCTGCGGACGCTTCTGCTCGACCAGAAGAGCGTCATCGCTTCCAGGGCGGAGCTCTTCCTCTTTCTGGCGGACCGGGCCCAGCACGTTGCGGAGGTCGTGCGTCCTGCCTTGGAGCAGGACATCGTTGTGCTCTGCGACCGCTACGCCGACTCTACGCTGGCCTACCAGGGCTATGCCCGGGGGCTTGATCCCGCGGTCCTGCGCCAGCTCAGCGCTGAGGCTGCGGGGGGGCTCGTTCCGGACATGACCCTGCTCCTCGACCTGCCCGTGGAAGAGGGGCTTGCGCGGGCCCGCAGGCGCAACGAGCGCCTTGGCACCGTCTCGTCCGAAGGGCGCTTCGATGCCGAGAGCCTCGCCTTCCACGCCAAGGTGAGAAGCGGCTTTCTCGCCATTGCCAGCGAGGAGCCGGAACGGGTCAAGATCATCGATTCCTCGAGGCCACCTGCCGAGGTGCAGGCACAGTGCCTCAGGCATCTGGAAACGCTTCTGCAAGGATAGAGCCATGGACAGGAAACTGGAAGTCTACGAAGCCACGTTCGACGGCGCGCTCCATATGCGCGAATGCGATGACAGGGATCTTTTGGCGAGGCTGGACGACTGGCAGATCGACCCGCTGTGCGGCGCGGGCGACCCAGAGCTTATGTCGGCAAGCATCTTCCGCTTCCCCGAGGGCGGTGGCTCCATCGTCGTCCACGACGAGACGGGGGAGAAAAGCTTCGTGGTGCTCTGCAACTCCAACCTCGCGCTGGCGGAGACGGCATCGCACTACGCATCCCTGGTTGCCAATCTGCGCTACGGCGCCGACATCTTCGAGAACGGGGACGAAGGGTAGCGGACGGCCGCCTTGCGGCAGTTGCTATTTTGGCGCCCCAAGATCAAGAATAGGCGCACGGTTCTGCGTTGCCAGCCAGAGCCAGGCTCCCCGAGGGATTGGCGCGAAGCCGCCAAGGAGGCGACATATGGACAAGAAGCTCTTCACGAAAGCCCCCACTTCGCTGGGCGTCGTGTTCTTCCCGGCCTTCGACTGGGCCATCTCCCCGACGCATCCCGAGCGGGAGGAGCGCCTGCTCTACACCCGCGACCAGCTGAAAGAGGAGGGCCTCTTCGACATCGAGGGCATCACCGAGCACCGCCCGAGCCTGTGCAGCCACGACGACATACAGCGCGTGCACTTCTGCCTGCCCAGCGTTCAGGCCGTCATCACCGATTCGCACCTGGCCTCGGCCGGCGGTGCCATCACGGCGGCCCGGCTCGTGCTCGAGGGACGCGAACAGCGGGCCTTCGCCCTGGTGCGGCCTCCGGGCCACCACTCCATGCGCGTCGTCCACGGCAACCGCGGCTTCTGCAACATCAACAACGAAGCCATCATGCTCGCCTGGATACGCGACCGCTACGAAGGGCCGGGCGGCCGGCCCCTGCGCATCGCTGTCGTGGACACCGACGTGCATCACGCCGACGGTAGCCAGGACATCTTTTGGAACGATCCTGACACGCTCTTCATCTCCCTGCACCAGGACGGCAGGACGCTCTATCCCGGCACGGGCTTCCTCAGCGAGAACGGCGGGCCTGCAGCCCTTGGGCGCACGGTCAACATTCCGCTTCCGCCAGGCACCTCGGACGAAGGCTACCTCGACGTCCTGGAGCGCGTGGTCCTGCCCATCCTGCGGGACTTCAAGCCGGATCTGGTCATCAACTCCGCAGGCCAGGACAACCACTTCACCGACCCTCTGGCCAACGAGCAGCTCTCGGCCCAGGGCTATGCGGCCCTCAACGCTCGCCTTGCCCCCGACATCGCCGTGCTCGAAGGCGGCTACTCCATCCGCGGCGCCCTGCCCTACGTCAATATGGGCATCTGCCTGGCGCTGGCCGGCCTGCCCGCCGGCGACATCGTCGAGCCCGACTGGACGCCGCGCGCCACCCGCCAGTCTGCGGACGTGACGAACTACATCGCCAAGCTCGCGGACAACGTGCTGGCCCAGTGGGCGAATCCGCCCTCGCATCCGACGGAGGGCAAGGAGCAGGACGGCTTCTGGGTGCGGCGCAGGAACATCTTCTACGACACCGACTACATTCAGGAGACGCAGACGGAGCGCTGGGGCCTGTGTCCTGCGTGCCATGGACTTGGCATCATCGATACGCAGTCCTCCAGGGTGCCGCTTTCCCTCTGCGTCCTCATCCCCCGCGGGGCGTGTCCGCACTGCCGCGATCTGGCCTTCGAAAAACTGGATCAGGCGCGAAAGAGTGGCAGGTATGCCCACGTCCTGTGCATCGACGAGGACAGCACCCGCAACGAACCCAAACAGGCTTGGCCGCTGAAGGAGAAGCAATGGCAGTAGACATCCTCATCATCGGCGCCGGCGGCGTCGGCAGCGTCGTGGCCCACAAGTGCGCCCAGGCGTCCCTGGACGGGGCCTTCGGTCGCATCACCCTGGCGAGCAGGACCGAGTCCCGCTGCAAAAGCATCGCCGAGAGCGTCAAGCGGCGCCTTGGCGTCGACATCGCCACGGCCCAGGTGGACGCGGACAACGTTCCCGAACTCTGCGCCCTCATCCGCGCGGTGAAGCCCTTCATGGTCCTCAACATTGCGCTGCCCTACCAGGACCTGCACATCATGGACGCCTGCCTCGAGTGCGGCGTGCACTACCTCGACACCGCCAACTACGAACCGCCGGAAAAGGCCAAGTTCGAGTACAAGTGGCAGTGGGCCTACCAGGACCGCTTCCGCCAGGCTGGCCTGACGGCCCTGCTCGGCTCCGGCTTCGATCCCGGCGTCACCAACGTCTTCGCCGCCTGGGTCATGAAGCACCAGCTCGACGAGGTCCACGTCCTCGACATCATCGACTGCAACGCCGGCGACAACGGCCAGGCCTTTGCCACAAACTTCAATCCCGAAATCAACATCCGCGAGGTCTCGGCCACGGGCCGCTACTGGGAACGTGGCGAGTGGGTGCAGACCGAGCCCCTGTCCTGGTCCATGAACTATGACTTCCCGGACGGCATAGGCCCGAAGAAGTGCTACCTCATGTACCACGAGGAGCTCGAGTCGCTGGCCCTCAACCTCAAGGGCCTGCGCCGCGCACGCTTCTGGATGACCTTCTCGGACAACTACCTCCGGCACCTCGCCGTCCTGAAGGACGTGGGCATGACCGGCATCGAGCCCGTGGACTTCCGTGGCCAGAAGATCGTGCCCATCCAGTTCCTGGCCTCGCTTCTGCCCGATCCCGCCACCCTCGGCCCGCTTACCCGGGGCAAGACCTGCATCGGCAACGTCATGCGTGGCGTGAAGGACGGCAAGCCGAAGTCCGTCTACATCTACAACGTCTGCGTCCACGAGAACTGCTACGCCGAGATCGGTTCCCAGGGCATCTCCTACACCACGGGCGTTCCCGCCATGTGCGGCGCCAAGATGATGTGCGAGGGCAAGTGGCTGGCTCCCGGCGTGTGGAACATGGAGCAGAACGATCCGGATCCCTTCCTCGCGGATCTGGCCAAGTACGGCCTGCCCTGGCAGTGCGTGGACGTCCCTGAAGAGGAGAAGTTCTAGGCATGGCAAGTCCGGCCTTTCTGCTGGAGGGGACGAAAGTCCCCTCCCCCTGCTTTGTCGTCGACCTCGATGCCCTGCGCGCCAACATGGCCATACTCGATGGCGTCCAGCGCCGCACCGGCGCCAGAGTGCTGCTGGCGCTCAAGTGCTTTGCGGCCTGGCGCTGCTTTCCGCTGCTCTCGCGGGCGCTGGGGCAGGGCGGTACCCTCTGGGGCACCTGTGCCAGCAGCGTGGACGAGGCGCGACTCGGCAGGGAGGATTTCGGCGGCGAGGTGCACGCCTTTGCGGCCGCCTGGTCCGAGGCCGAGATGCAGGAGCTTGTGGGCCTCGTGGACGCCGTTTCCTTCAACTCGCCCCGCCAGTGGACAAAGTTCAGGGAGCTTGTCCAGCGGGCTCCGCGCCACATAGAGTGCGGCCTGCGCATCAACCCGGAGCACTCCGAGGGGACGGTGCCCATGTACGATCCCTGCTCGCCCACCTCGCGGCTTGGCATCCGACGCAGGAACATGCCGGACGGCATCATGGAGACCGGCATCAGCGGGCTGCACTTCCACACGCTCTGCGAACAGGGGGCCGATGCCCTCGCGCGGACCGTCGAGGCCGTGGAGCGTCAGTTTGCGCCCTTCCTCGAGCGCTGCCAGTGGATCAACTGCGGCGGCGGCCACCACATCACCCGCAAGGGCTACGACCTTGACCTGCTCTGCGAGACGGTCTGCCACCTGCGCGATACCTGGGGCGCCCAGATCTATCTTGAGCCCGGCGAAGCCTGCGCCCTCGATGCGGGCTGGCTGGTCGCCACGGTGCTGGACGTGACGGATGCCGACATGCCGCTCGTGCAGATCGACTCTTCGGCTGCCTGCCACATGCCGGACGTGCTGGAGATGCCCTACACGCCCCGCATCCTCTACGAGCACGGGGGGGCCCTTGTCCACGCAGGCGAGCCCGGCGAGAAGCGCTGGACCTGCCGCATCGGCGGCAAGAGCTGCCTTGCGGGGGACGTGGTCGGCGAGTACAGCTTCGAGCACGAGCTTGCCGAGGGCGAGCGCCTGATTTTCGAGGATATGGCCATCTACAGCATGGTCAAGACCAACACCTTCAACGGCCTGCGCCTGCCGGGCATAGGACTGGCCGAGAACCGCGCAGACGCCGTGGACTTCAGGCTCGTGCGCGAGTTTGGCTACAGCGACTTCCGCACGCGGCTTTCCTGAGGGCGCCAGCAGCAAGGAAGCTCGCGGGCAGGGGCGGCGCTCTTCCCGTAGCTGGAGGCGGAATGCGGGGATCCAGTTTACCGGGAGTCCAGGGAACGTCTGTTCCTTGGCAGTTTCTACGAGAAAAGAGCGGTGGCGCCCTCAGCGATAGAGTCTAATCGCTATGTTGAGGTGGCTGCGCGATGGCAAGGCTTCTCCTCTCGAGAAGATTGCTCGAGCAAGCCCAAATATGCTCAACGTTATCCCCTCTTCTTAAGGGATGTCGGACAACAGCTTGGAATCGTTGAGCTTTTTTAACAAGGATTCAGAGGGCGCACTGAGGACATAATGTGCTTTCGCGATGGCAGAGCTATAGCGCCTTGAATTTTTTATGTTTTTTTGGTTAAGGGTATAAAAGGGGACGCAGTGGTGGATATGAGCATTGCTCCGTTCAGGCAGTCTTGCCCCGCAGGTCTCTTCCTCAGAGAAGCCATCTCTCAACGAGCAGGCATGCTTGGCATCCCTGACAATTCCGATGAGGTACCCTCATGCCTTCTAAAAAGAGGATGACGCTTTCACAACTTATTGAAATTAAACATTTTTTCTAGCACCCCCTGTCTCCCCTTTTTCAGGATGAGGGTGCCGAACACCCTCAAAACATGCGTAGGTCCCCTTTGATCAGAGCGCCGTCGTCCGGCCGAACAGTCTTGGAATAGCAAAATATTTGTTTAAATTCAAGTAGTTGCAATATCTCGTTTTGGGGCTTGCCTTGTCATGATGAAGTCGATGGAGGTTGCTGAGGGTACTTTTTCCAAAGCTAGGGTGGCATGGTTCGTGCAGTCTGCGAGTGGCCAGCTGATACTGAGAGAAAACGAGTCAATGCCTGGAAGGGGGATTCGCTATCGAGGCGGGGCGCATCCTGAAAACGCAGAAAGGCCGCGCCCTTCCCGCATGGCGGGGAGGAACGCGGCCGTGCTGTCGTGATGTGCTTGCGCCTACTGCGCAGCAGGGGCTGCGGCTTCAGGGGCGGCAGGCTGGGCCGGCGTCTGCGGCGCTGCCGGGTCGCTGGCTGCTGGGGCGTCCTGGGCTGGGGAAGCAGGCGAGGGGCTTTCCAGCGCCGGCAGGTCGGCCGGCGTCTGCGGGGCGGGACTCGTCTTGGGCTGGCTGACGCTGGCAACGGCAACGGCATCCTTGGCAAAGCCGCTCCAGGCGCGGGGCTGGCGCCATGCGGGTCTGGCGGAAGCGGGAGAATCGGCAGGCAGGAGCCGGGGCTCGGCTGCCTGCGGGGCCGGAGCCGTCTGCGTGGCCTGGGCCGTCTGAACCTCGTCGCGAGGCGCTGCCGGCGTCTGGGCCGTCTGGACCTCGTCGCGAGGCGCTGCCGGCGTCTGGGCCGTCTGGACCTCGTCGCGAGGCGCTGCCGGCGTCTGAGCCGTCTGGACCGCAGAAGTCTCGGCAGGCTGGGCGGCCTGGATCTCGGCCGCGACAGGAGCCGCAGGCTGGGGACCTTGCGGAGCCTGGGCCTGCAGGGGCGCGCCGTGGCGCACGGGATGCCTGGTCATGAGCTCGCCCGGCTCAGGATCCATGAAGAGCTCGGAATGCATGTATTCGCTGACCGTGACAAAGCGCTGGCAGCCGCCTTCCTTGAGCTGGGAGACGATGCGGGGCAGGTCGTCGACTGTGCGCTTGTGGATGTCGTGGAACAGGAAGATGCCGTGCAGCTTGCCCTTGGGCCAGGGGTAGCCTTCCTCGTTGCGCAGCTGGGAGTAGTCGGCAGGCAGGCGCTTCCAGTCCAGGCTGTCCAGCGACCAGATGATGATGCGATAGCCGAACTTGTCGCAAAGCTCCTGCAGGGCAACGTCGCTGTTGCCGTAAGGCGGGCGCATGGTGACGGGCTCGGCGCCGAGGCTGCGCAGGATCTTGTCTGTCTTGGCGAGCTGCTCCTCCTTGGCCTGGTAGGAGAGCTTGCGCATGTTGGGATGGCTGTAGGAGTGGCTGCCCACTTCGTGGCCTTCGGCGAGCACGCGCTTCACGATGTCGGGATAGTAGGCCGCGTTTTTTCCGAGCTGGAAGAAGGTGGCGGAAATGCCGTAGTAGTCCAGCATGTCCAGCAGGTGGGGCGTGAATATCGACGGGCCGTCGTCGAAGGTGATGGCGCAGAGGTTTTCGCCCATGGGCTGGTTGCTGATGGAGGTGCCTCCGTAGACGGGCGTGGGCTCGGCCTGGGCCTGGCCGGAGCCTGCGGCGAGGAGGCCCAGCGCCAGCAGTCCGCACATGCATTGCTTGACAAATCGAGACATAGGATCCCTCGTGGAGCACGTTTGCGTGCCTAGTTTACAAGGGGGAGTGATTACCACCGCAGGGGCGGGGCCGCAAGCGCCTTCGGGACGGGCTGAAACTTTTTCTGGGCCGGGCGTATTTTTTTGCTTGACTCTTTGGTCCTTGTTCCGTAAAAGTCGATTCCTGCAAGGGCAGTTAGCTCAGCTGGTAGAGCATCGCCTTCACACGGCGGGGGTCGCAAGTTCAAGTCTTGCACTGCCCACCACCTTGCGGAACGGTAGTTAAGTCGGTTTATAACGCCGGCCTGTCACGCCGGAGGCCGTGGGTTCGAGCCCCATCCGTTCCGCCACAGCACATATCGGGAACGCCTTGCATTCCCGTTGAGGCACGGAAGGCCGCTGTCCGTGCCAGCACATAGCGGCAATGCGGAACGGTAGTTAAGTCGGTTTATAACGCCGGCCTGTCACGCCGGAGGCCGTGGGTTCGAGCCCCATCCGTTCCGCCAAATTTCCGAAGAAGGATCTGGATCGCACGATTCAGATCCTTCTTTTTTGCGTTCTGTCACAGGTTGGCCTAGCGGAGGGCCACAGGCGCAAAGCGCTCTGGGGGATCCGGGGCGCCCGGTCGATGAACCGGACGGCCCCGCAGGGCCCTTCAAGGCGCCGGTGCAGGCGAAGCGCTGGCATGGCGGGGCTTGCCCTGCACAGCGCTTCGGCGGGAAGAGCTATTTCTCGGAGGGACTGGCGGACGTGCCGAGGAGGCGGTTCTTCAGCCTGTCCCTGGCGCGGAGCAGGGAACGGCCCTGCTGGCTTTTGCCAGAGCGTGCTTCCCTGGCCAGCCTGCCGCCGACGCAGATGAGGTCCTGTTCGGATTCGCCGGCGGCCTGGGTGCCCTCGGCCACGATGCAGACGAGGTTCAGCAGATAGGCGAGAGCGGCTCCGCAGGAGACGGCGCACACCAGCAGCGCGGCTGCGAGAAGCTTGAGTCGGGACGTCATGCTTTCCTCCTTGTTTTGGGTGTGGCTGACAGCGTGCCGGTCTGTGCAGTCGGGCTTCCGCTAGAACTCGTACTTGACGAGCACAGCGCCGCTGACGCCCTTCTGCACGCCGGTCTGGGCCGTGGCGCCGATGTCGACGGAGAGCCCGCTGTCCTTGAGGCCGTTGAGCGAGAGGCCGAATCCGAAGGAGGCCGTGTCGCCCCTGAGCGAGCTTTCGGGCGTCTTGAGCCCGAAGGCGCGGGCTCCTGCCCGACCGTCGAACTCCCGCTCCAGAGAGGCGGAGACGTAGGGCGAGCAGGGTTTTCCCTCAAAGAGGGAGGCCTTGGCCGTGAACTTGAGGCGCGAGGAGTCGGCGCTCCTGAATTCGTAGGGATCGCTTGCCACGTGGGCCGAACCGCCCCAGAGGCGTGTCCAGAACCAGCGGGCGCCGAGGTCGAGGGTGAGCTGGTCCGAGACGGGCAGGCGCCAGCCGAGGCCTGCGTGGCATGCCGTGTAGGGTCTGGCGACGTCGTAGGATGCCCGCCTGCCCGTGAAGCCGTCGGCCATGTCCTCTGTCTTCCAGAGCGTCTCGAGGGTGCCGGCGCGGAAGGAGGCTTCGGCGTAGAGGCCCTTGATCCAGGCGCTCTTGAAGTCTAGGCGGGAGAGCAGGCCTGCGCCCAGATGAGAGAGGCGCCCTGTTCCGCTGACAGGAGCCTCCCCGGCGAAGCTGTGGTCCGTGGCAAGCCTGCTCTTGCCGGCCTCGAAGAAGGGGCCGATGGCGAAGCAGAGATCCGGCGTGGTGACCACGCCGGCAATGCCGGCCGTCAGGTGCGTGGGCGCCAGTCTGGCATGGGCGCCCTTGCTGTGGACCATGCCGGACGAGACGGCGGCGAAGGGGACGAAGGCGAGGCGGGGAGCATTGCTGGGGATGGCCTGCCGCAGGCTCTCCATGGTCCTGCCGGCAACGAGGTCGCCCGCCGTGTTGAGGTGGACAAGGCCAGCTGCAGATCCTGTCGCGATGGCCTTGGTGCGCTGGGACACCCGGGGCTTTGGTGCCGGCAGCAGGCGCAGGGGAGCTGGCGCGGGCGAGGCCTGCGGCTGCACCCTGGTCTTCGCTTCCTGCTTCCCGCTCTTCGCGGCGTTCTTTCTTCTGGCTTCCTTCTTCACTTCCTTCTTCACTTCCCTCTTGACTTCCTTCTTGGCGTCCCGGCCGTTATCCTGCCCGTCCTTCTTCTGGAGCGCCTTGTCCTGCTGTTCCGGCGCAGGGTCGGACTTGGGCTCTTCCTTCGTGCCCGGCGCAGGTTCCTGGTCAGGCTTGGCCTGCGGGACAGGTGCTGGGTCCGGTTCCTGCGGGGGGAGAGGCTGTTGCGGTGCAGGTGCTGGGTCCGGTTTCTGCTGGGGCGCAGGTGCAGGCTCCTGCTGCGGTTCGGGTTCGGGATCCTGCCGGGGAGCAGGCTGGGGCTCCGGTTCCGGGTCGGCGTTCTTTGCCGCCGTGCCGGCAAAGACAACGTCGACGTGCTGCGCGCTTGCCACGATGTCGGCCTGGTATTCCAGGCTCACGCCCTGCGTGACGGTGAGGCCTTCGGCAAGCTTGAGCGGGGTGCCGGTGAGCATGGCGCCGTTGACTTTGAAGGCGCCGGAAAGCTCGGTCAGCAGGTGGGCCGTGCGGCCAGCGGCTATGCCCGCATCGCTGGAAAGGGCGACCGTGAACTTGGGATTGTGGCCAAGGTCGGTCGTCCCGCCGGAATTGGCGATGAGGAGCACGGAGGAGCCGTTCTCGAAGGCCGTGTCACCGAGCCGGAAGTCGTAGACGCTGAAGTTCGCGATGCTGGCGGTCCGGAGGTTGGCTGCATCGTAGATGCGGAGCGTGTTGTCGCTGCGCAGATCCGCTGCCGGAGAGGCGCCTTCTTCAAGCCCCAGCGCCAGTCCGCCGTAGAGGGAGACGTTGTCGAAGACGGGGGCGCCGCTGATGGTGACGGCATTGCCTGTGGCCGAAGCGTCTTCGCAGTTCCCCTCTGCCGCGCCGCCGGCGATGACGGCGTTGGTGAAGGTTCCTCCGCTGATGCTGACGCTGTTGCTCTGGGCTGAGCCGAACTCGCTGCGGCCACCGGCGATGACGGCGTTGGTGAAGGTTCCTCCGCTGATGCTGACGCTGTTGTTCTGGGCTGAGCCGAACTCGCTGCGGCCGCCGGCGATGAAGGCGTTGCTGAAGTAGCCGTTTCCGATGCTGACCCTGTTCTTCTCCGCCGTGCCGAAGAGGCTGTAGCCGCCGGCGATGAGGATATGGCTGAAGGTGCCGCTGTAGATGTCGATGCTGTTGTTCCTGGCGATGCCGAAGAAGTCGTAAGTGCATCCGCCGGTAAGCTCGGCGTAGGAGTCGGGATCCAGCTCGCTTCCCAGAACGCCTCCGCCGTAGATGAAGACGGCGTTGTCCTCGGCGTTGCCTTCGGTGTTGACAAGGCCTGCCGCAGCCTGGGTCTGGGCAAAGCCGCTCTCGATGACAAGCGTGTTGCCCACGGCATTGGCATAGTCGGCATAGCCGGCGTAGACGGGGCCGACGTTGGTCCCGGCGCTGGTCCTGAGCACGAGGGTGTTGCCTGAGACGGGGTCGCGGCTGGTGAGGCCGTCGGCTGCGTAGTAGGCCTCGAAGCCCTGGCTGGCGAGTGCGTCGTCGACGTCGAGGCTGGTGTTCTGTGCTGGTCTGTTCGGGCTGGCGGTGATGCCGTAGACTTTCGAGCCGTCGGTGTTCGTCTCGTAGGCGCCGGCGTCCGTGCCGCCGGCGGGGCAGATCATCGAGGACAGGAGAAGAGGAAGAATGGTTTCCCTGCGCATGGCGTGGTCCTCCTGCGGCTAGAAGCTGGGGTAGGGGATCACGTCGAAGAGGCGCCCTTTCAGCTTGTCCTTTTCCTTGAGCAGGCGCCTGGTGCCGTCCATGCGCTGGCCGCGCTCGGCAAGGGGTCTTGCCTTTCCGGCCTTGCTGGCCCTGCTCTGCTCGACAGCCGTCTTGACAAAGCGGGTGCTGTTGAGTTCGTCGCCGAAGCTGCGGAGGCTGAAGGGCTGGGCAAAGTAGCAGGCCGAAGACGCAAGGACGGCGCAGCAGAGCCCCCTCGAGGCGAGGGCGGCAAGATGGGAGGTCTTGAAAATTCTCACGAGAAGCTCCTTGAGGTTGATTTGGCCACGGGGCCTGCTTCCGTTGTACGATGCGGGCAAGTCTGTGGACAAAGCGGAGCTGCGGTTCAAAAGTGTCATTTTACAATTTTGAGTTTTTTTGCCTGCCTCCAGGACAGGGCGAAAATCCTTGGGAGACGGGGCTCCAGAGGCTGTCAAGAGGGTATTTTTTCGGATCTTTGCGGAGGTGGTTGACAAGCATGGCCAAGGAGGGCGCGGCGCTTGGCCACGGCTGGGCAAAAAGCAAGGGCCCGCCCAGACGCTGCCTGCGTCCGGACGGGCCCCTGTACGTGACGTACGCTATGCGGGGCTATCGCGAGCCCTTGGGGAAGAGCACGACGCCCACGGTCTTCAGGATGATGACGATGTCCAGCAGCAGGGACATGTTCTTGATGTAGTAGAGGTCGTACTCGAGCTTGTGCAGGGCGTCCTCCTGCGAGGCGCCGTAGGGGTAGCAGACCTGAGCCCAGCCGGTGAGGCCGGGCTTCACGGTGTGCCTGAGGCTGTAGTAGGGAATGTCCTTCTTGAGCTGGGTGACGAAGGCCATGCGTTCGGGGCGGGGGCCGATGAAGCTCATGTCGCCCTTGAGTATGTTCCAAAGCTGGGGCAGCTCGTCGATGCGCACCTTGCGGATGAAGCGGCCGATGCGGGTCACGCGGTCGTCGTGCTCCCTGGCCCAGACGGCGCCGTTCTTTTCGGCGTCGGTGCGCATGGAGCGGAACTTGTAGACCGTGAACTCCTTCTCGAAGAGGCCCACGCGGTCCTGCTTGTAGATGACGGGTCCCTTGGACTCCATGCGTATGGCGATGGCCGTGGCGAGCATGATGGGCGCGGCAGGGATGAAGATCAGGATGGAGATGATGACGTCGAGGGCGCGCTTGAGGCGGCGCAGGGAGCCTCGGGTGTTGAGGTTGAAGCCCTCGGTCTGCAGGAGCCACTCCTCGGTGATCTGGGTGATGGGCAGGCGCTTGACCACGTGCTCGTAGAAGCTGCGCAGGTCGACGACCATGGCGCCGGCGAGCTTGGCCTCCAGCAGGGCGTGGGCGATGTCGTCGTCGATGGGCGCGTCAGGCAGAAGCAGGATCATGGTCGCGCCGCTGGACTTGGCCGCGTCCAGCACGTCGAAGGGCGCGCCCAGGCAGGGACCGGCGTCGGGATCCATGTCCTTCTCGCCGACGTAGCCTATGATGTTGGCTTCGGGCAGGCCCTCGCGGAGGAGCTGGCGTATCTTGCCGGCCCTGTCCACGCCCACGAGGAGGATGCGCAGGGGATGCGTCAGCTTGTCGGCGTTTCGGTAGTAGAGGTAGCGCCAGCCGAGGCAGAGCAGGCAGGAGAGCGCAAAGAGCAGGGCTATGGTCGCCCTGTCGAAGCGCCAGTGCTGGAAGGTGTAGGAGCAGGTCGCCGAGCTGATGATGCCGAGGGTGCAGGCGACCAGCACCCGGCCCATGGTTTCCTTGAAGTCCTCGTGGCCGACGCTGTAGGCGTCGAGGATGTAGAAGAAGAGCAGGTAGAAGAAAAAGGTGAACAGGCTGGCGCCGGTATAGTCCTTGAAGACGTTGAGTTCCGGGGACAGGGTGGTCAGCTCGCACACCAGCAGGGCCGCCAGGAGGCAGCCGAAGTCGATGGCCTGCATGAGCCCGCGCCTGTAGTTGCTGATCATGGATATCTCTCCTCGCCATGCGCCTTAGGCCGGCACATGCATGTCCTTCAGTATGTTCCGGGCCACGGTTTCGGCATCGAATTCCGCTTCGGCCATCCTGCGGCCCTCTGCGCCCATGGCGCGGGCAAGTTCGGGCTCCTTGAGGAAGCGCTCCATGGCGCGGGCCAGGGCCGGCGGGTTCTTGGCCGGCACGAGGAAGCCGTTGACGCCGTCGCGCACGACTTCGCGGCAGCCGGGCACGTCCGTCACGACGGTTGCCCTGCCCATGCTCATGGCCTCCATGACGGCCGTGGGCGTGCCTTCGCGCCAGGAGGGCAGGACGAGGACGCTGCAGGCCGCAACGTGCGGCCGCACGTCCTTGGCCTCGCCGAGGTATTCAACGGCGCCGTCGCTGGCCCACTGGGCAATTTCCTCAGCGGAGATGCTTCCGAGGCCCTGCTCCCTGGGGCCGAGCGCCTGGAAGCGGGCGCGGGGCCATTGTCGCTTCAGCATGGCGGCCGCTTCGGCGAACTCGCGGTAGCCCTTGGCCTCGAGCAGGCGACCCACCACGAGGAAGGTGAAGTCTTCCCCTTCGGGCAGGGGGCGCTGGTCGAAGCGCGCGACGTCGACGCCTGTGCCTCTGGCAAAGAGCACGCGGGCGCCGTCCTGGAGAATGCCGGCCTTGCGGAAGAGCGCAGCGTCGTCCCTGTTCTGGAAGAAGACGCCCTCGATGTGCTGGAGCGCCATGCGGTACAGGGCGATGCTGAGGCGGTTGATGCACTTCTTGAAGAAGGAGTCCGCCTCGAAGGCGTAGCCGAGCCCGGTGATGGTGGCGTAGATGTGCCTGACGCCGGCGCGCTTGGCTGCCATGCAGCCGTAGATGACGGGCTTGATGGTGGACGCGAAGAGCAGATCCGGCCGCTCGGCCTTGAAGACGCGCTCAAGGTCGAAGTAGGTCGCGATGTCGCGCACGGGATTGACGCCCTTGCGGTCGAGTCGGTAGTTGACGATGCGGACGCCGAGCTCCCGCAGGCTCTGTTCCGTTGCGGGATCGCCGTCCGGCAGAAGGCAGAAGACGGCGTGTCCGGCAGCCAGCATCTGCCGCATCAGCACCTTCCAGAACAGGAAGACCGCCCTTGCCTGGTTCCCAAGAACACAGATTTTCATCGCAGCACGTTCCTTTGCGCCGTCCCTCCCGGCTAGACCGGCGGGGGCTGCGCCGAAATGCCTAAAAACGGCGTCAACCTACTAAAAAAAGGACAGGGTGAAAAGCGCCGGAAGCGGGCTCCAAGGCAGACAGAGACAGAGCTGGCCTTGCTTTACATCAAGGGGGGCTCAGGCTAGATTGCCGCATCCTGGGCAGGGGGCCAGAGGCTTCCTTCCCTCCTCCCCACGCAAGCAAAACAACAGTCGAGGATTGCATATGACTCAGTATGAACAGCTGCGCAAAGAAATGCAGGAACACCCGTCCTACTGGCTCGTCACAGGCTGCGCCGGCTTCATCGGCTCCAACCTCCTCGAGCACCTGCTGAAGCTGGGGCAGAAGGTTGTCGGTCTCGACAACTTCCTCACCGGCTACCAGAAGAACCTGGACATGGTCGAGGCGATTGTGGGACCCGAAGCCTGGAAGAACTTCCACTTCATCGAAGGAGACATCCGCGATCTCGACACCTGCCACGGTGCGGTCAGCGGCGTCGACCACGTGCTGCACGAGGCCGCCCTCGGCTCCGTTCCGCGCTCCATCGACGATCCCCTCCTCTCCAACAGCTGCAATATCGACGGCTTCCTCAACATGATCGTCGCCTCCCGCGACGCCGGCGTGAAGAGCTTCGTCTACGCGGCCTCCTCCTCCACCTACGGCGACTCCACGGAGCTGCCCAAGGTCGAGGACAAGATAGGCCATCCCCTCTCTCCCTACGCGGTGACCAAGTACGTCGACGAACTCTATGCCGACGTGTTTGCCCGCTGCTACGGCTTCACCTCCGTGGGCCTGCGCTACTTCAACGTCTTCGGCCAGCGCCAGGATCCCTTCGGCGCCTATGCGGCCGTCATACCCCAGTGGTTCGCCAGCCTCATCCGTCGCGAGACCGTCTACGTCAACGGCGACGGCGAGACCAGCCGCGACTTCTGCTACATCGACAACGTCGTGCAGGCCAACCTCCTCGCCAGCTTCGCTAAGGACGAGGCCCGCAACCAGATCTACAACGTGGCCTTCGGCCAGCGCACCACCCTGAACGAACTCTTCGATCTCATCAAGGAAGAGGTTGTGCGCCACAAGCCCGAAGCCTCGGACGCCAAGCCCACCTACCGCGACTTCCGCGCGGGCGACGTGCGCCACTCGCTGGCCGACGTCTCCAAGGCGGCCAGGCTCCTCGGCTACGAGCCCAAGTTCGACGTCCGCCAGGGCCTGCGCCTTGCCGGCGACTGGTACAGCGCCAATCTCTAGGCGCGCGCCGCTTGCCAAGAAATCTAAAGGGGCGGGGGCCTTGCGGCCTCCGCCCCTTGCTGATCCTGCGTTGTTCCTGCGCCGGCAGGAAAATCCTAGAGGGCGAAGTCGGCGGTCTCGCCGGGCTTCATGTGCAGGTGGCGGCACTTGGGAGCGAGCTCGGCGAGCGCCTTGGCGAAGGGTTCGTCCGACTGGGCCAGAACCGGGAAGGTCCCCCAGTGCATGGGCACGGCGGCCGCGCACTTCAAAAGGCCGCAGGCCATGGCGGCCTGCCTGCCGTCCATGGTGTAGTGTCCGCCCGTGGGCAGCAGGGCGACGTCGATGCGGAAGAGCTTGCCCCAGAGGGCCATGTCGCCGAAGACGCAGGTGTCGCCGGCGTGGTAGACCGTCAGGCCGTCGGGCATCTCGACGATGTAGCCGCAGGGGCTGGCCGATTCGCTCGAGTGGAAGGCCTGGGTCATGGTGACGGTGGCGCCCTTGCAGGAGATGGCGCCGCCGACGTTGAATCCGCCGCCTATGACCTGCTGGGCCGGAATGCCTTGGGCCTGCAGCTTGCCGGCAGTGCCCACGATGGTGCCGAGGCTGGCGCCGGTGCTTTTGCAGATTTTGACGGCGCTGCCAACGTGGTCGCCGTGATCGTGCGTGACAAGCACCAGGTCGACGCCGTCCTTGACGGCTGCCTCCTCCATGGCGGGGTCGGTAAAGAAGGGATCGATGAGAATGCTGACGTCGGTGTGCTCGAGGCGGAAGGCCGCGTGTCCGTACCAGGTGATGCTGCTCATGCGTGTGGTCCTCGCTGCAAAAGGGAAGGGCGGATGGAAAAAGCCTGCCGCCATGATAGCAGGACTTGCGGCAAAGGAAAATCACGCCTGCGGACCGCAGGCTCCGGCAGGATTCAGCAGGCGCGTCCCCGGCGTGCAAGTTGACAAAGACGCCGGGAATTCTTTAGTAGAGTGCTCAGCGTGCGTCCGTAGCTCAGTTGGATAGAGCGTTTGCCTCCGGAGCAAAAGGCCGTGAGTTCGAATCTCGCCGGACGCACCAGACATTTCGGGCGCTTTGCGGAACTGCTGCAGGCGCCTTTGTGCTTTGGTGGCGCAGGCATGGAGTATGCGCACACGCATCGCCTTGCGCGCATCTTTGCCTGCGTGTCGATGCACGGCCTTGCCAGGGGCGACGCCTCTGCAGAGCGGCAGGGCGCGAAGGCTGAAGCGTGCCGGCCCCTGCCGGCGTATGGCCGCTATCCTGCCTGCTCGATGCTGTCCAGCGTCTTGGCGAGCGTCTCCTCGTCTTCGCCCTGCACGGCCATGAAGATCCACTTTCCGTCCTCCACCGAGGAGGTGGCTATGGTCCGCATGCCGTCGCAGTGGCCGGAGAGGAAGCAGGTGCCGTCGGCGTCCTGGCTGGAGAAGCGCAGGCCCGTGCTGCGGGCGACGTTCCTGGCGATCTGCTCGGCGCTTTGGCCCCCGGTCTGGAGTATGGCGGCCGTCAGCGTGGATCGGCCGTTGCCGGCAACGATGCGCACGCCGCCATGGATCGCCTCGGCGCTCCAGCCCTCGGGGACGCTGATCTTGAAGCGGTCGCCATCGAGGCCGAAGACCTGCTTTGGGGACTCGGCAAGCTGTTCCGGCTTCGCGGCAGGCTCAGGCGTCTCGGCGAGCGCGGCCAGCGGGGCGTCGTTCTCCCAGTTGCCGAGAATATGCATGTTGCTGAGGATGAGGCTGTCTATGTCGGCAAGGGGGTCAGCGAGAGCGTGCGCCGGAGCGCAGAGCAGGGAAGCGGAAAGGAGCAGGGCGGCTGTCTTGAGCATGTCTTGTCGGCGATCTTGCTGCAGGGCAGGCATGTCGCCGCCTCCTGTGGCTTGCTGGGGGTGCTGCGGCTAGGGATTGACGGGTTCGCCGGAGGCGTCCGTTGCTTGAGGCATACTGGCATCGGCTGGCTCGGCCGCGGAAGCCTTGTCTGCGGCCGGCGTGGCGGCCGAGGATTCCTGAAGATTGGCTGGATGGGACTTGACGACCGCCTTCCCCCTCAGCGAGTCGGCTATCTTGGCGACAGTCTCCATGTCCTTGCCGGACATGGTGCAGGATGCGTAGCGCTCTTCCTCCACGAAAAGTACAAGGGCCTTGCGCTGATCGCCCTCCGCTTCGCCGTGCATGGTGTAGAGGCCGGGTCCCTTCTTGGCCACCTTGCTGAAGCCCCGCTTCGTAGAAACGGACTGGGCTATCTGATCGGCCGTCCTGCCTTTGACATCGCCGACGTTGATGGAGAGGAAGGTGGTCTTGTCGCGATCGGCGAGGTCGACGCCCGAGGACGTGGGGGTCGCTTGCCAGTCCTTGGGAACGTCGATGGTGAAGCGGGCTGCGGCGGGACCGAACTCGTGGACATCGGCAAGGGCAGAGCCTGCGGAGCCCATGCTGAGCAGACAAAGCAGGGGGACGAGAAGCTGTTTCATTTTCAATGGGTTAAGTTAAGGGTTGGCGAGCTTTTGAAAGCCTCGCGGGGCTTCATGCCCACGCAGGCTCCCTTATACTGAACCTGCAGGCACGGCTGCAATAGGGGGGCGTAAAGCTGCGCAAGGCAGCCCTGCCGGCATATTTCCTTCGAACAGCAAAGACGCCTTCGAACAGCGAAGGCACCTTGCGGCCGCTGGTGGCGCGGGCGGAAGGCGCCTTGAACTGGATGCATGCGGCAGGCGGCGCGGGAGGCCTACTGCGCGAGGCGGAAGGAGTCGATGATGCGGCGGATCGCGTCAGCATCGTTGCCGGCCATGGAGAACATGACGAAGATCTTGCCGGCAACGGTGATGGTGATGCCGACCTTGGTGCCGTCCTTGACGCCGGTGACGAAGCAGTTGCTGTCGTTCTTGCGCCTGACTTCCTTGAGGCCCGTCTTCTGGGCGACGCTCTTGGCGATCTGTTCGGCGGAGAGGCCCTTGTTGTCGTCGATGATGGCCGCAATGCTGTTCTGGCGGTCGCGGCTGACCATCTGCACGCCGTTCTTCAGGGCCTTGGCCGTCCAGCCTTCGGGCACGTCGATGGTGAAGCGGGAGAAGCTGGGGCCGAATTCCTGAACGGCCGCCTGGCAAGCCCCTGCCAGCAGCAGGCAGAGTGAGCAGAGCAGAGATGCGATCAGAGCTTTCATGAACGAATCCCTTCAAACGAGATGCCCAGAGGAGGAGGCTACTGCAGCGAGTCGAGCGGCCCGCTGGCCTTTTCGATGTCGCCTGCCATGACGATGACGACGGCGAGATCGCCCTCGACGGTGACCGCAACGACGATGGGCACGCCGTCCCTGGTGCCGGACATGGCATAGTTGCCGTCTTCCTTGCCAAGCTCCTTGGCGTCCTGCATGCCGGACTTCTGAACGACGGCCTTGCACAAGGCTTCCGCGCTGGCGCCCCCCGATTTGACGTTGGTCACGGCGAGGCTGCAGGTGCCGCCTTGATCGGCAAGCTGGACGCCGCCCTCGGTGGCCTTGGCTGTCCAGCCCTTGGGCACGTCGATGGTGAAGCGGGAAAAGTCGGGGCCGAATTCCTGAACGGCAGCCTGGGATCCGCCTGCCGTCAGCAGGCAGGCTGCACAGAGTAGGGATGCGAGCAGAGCTTTCATGGCTGTCTCCTTGGGGGGCTGGGGGATGCGTGGAAATGGCTGCTCAGGCTTCGTCGCCCGCTGCCGGCTCCTGGGCAAGCGCCGTGAGGTCGTAGTCGCCGCTGTCTTCGACGTCGGCGCAAACGACGGCGCCGGGCTGGGTGCCGGGCCCGCTCACGTAGGTGACGCCGTCCACTTCGGGCGCCTGGAACCAGGCCCTGCCGTTGTGGAGGCCCGGCCACTCGGGATTGGCCTCGTCGACCAGCACGTCCATGGTCTGGCCCCGGAAGCCTTCGAGGAACTGGGCGCTGATGTCCTGCTGCAGGGCCATGAGGGCGTTGCGTCGCTCGTCCTTGACCTCCTGCGGGATCTGGTCAGGGAGTTCGGCCGCCTTGGAGCCCTCTTCAGGCCAGTAGGTGAAGACGCCAAGGTGGGTGAAGCGGGTCTTTTCGACGAAGCGGCAGAGGTGTTCGAAGTGGGCCTCGGTTTCGCCGGGATAGCCCACGATGAGGGTCGTGCGCAGGGCGGCCTCGGGAATGGCCTCCCGGATCATCCCGCAGACGCGTTCGGGATCGGCATCGAAGGGACGTCCCATGCGCTTGAGGACGTCGGGATGGCTGTGCTGCAGGGGGATGTCGAAATAGGGAAGCACCGGTCCGGCGTCCTTGACGGTCTGGAGCAGATCCTTCGTTATCCCCTTGGGGTAGAGGTAGAGCATGCGCAGCCAGAAGAGGCCGTCGAGGCCGGCAAGCTCCCTGACAAGCGCCGGCAGCCCTTCCTGTCCGGGCTGGAGGTCCTGCCCGTAGTCCGTGAGGTCCTGGGCGACGAGATCGAGCTCCTTGACGCCTGTGGCCAGCAGGCTCCTGGCCTCGGCCGCGATGTCTTCGACGGGCCGCGAGCGCAGGCCGCCCCGGATGGCAGGGATGGTGCAGAAGGCGCACCTGTGCCGGCAGCCCTCGGCGACCTTGAGCCAGGCGTAGGAGGGACAGCCCGAGAGCAGGCGCCCCGACGGGGCGCAGGCGCCAAGGCCGAGCCGTTCGCGGATCATGTCCGGCCAGCGGGGAAGATCCTTTGTTGCCAGCCAGAGGTCGACCTCAGGGATCTCCTGCTGGAGGTCCTTGATGCCGTAGCGGCCGACGACGCAGCCGCCGACGGCGACGAGGGGTCGTCGCTTGAGCCCTTCGGTGTCGCGCACGGCTTCGAGGATGGCGTCCACGGACTCCTTGACGGCAGGCTCGATGAAGCCGCAGGTGTTGATGAAGACGAGGTCGGCCCTGCGGATGTCCCGGCATTCGGCGATGCCGGCACCGAGGCTGCCGAGCAGGGTCTCGGTGTCGACGCGGTTCTTCGGACAGCCGAGGCTCCGGCACCAGACGGACAGGAATCCCTGGGGCTTGCGCCCGCGCACGGAGAGGGGACGGCTCAGGTGAAAAACGGGGCTGGTCATGGCAGTCCTTGCAGACGGTTTGTCCGGCTTGAAGTAGAGGCGATGTGCCGAGCTATCGCACAGCAGGTCGCAAAAGGCAAAGACGCCTGCCCCAAGCCCGCTCAGGAGTCCTGCCTGCGACGCTCGCCGAAGGCGCTTTCGAGGAAGCGCACGTGCTCCGGCTCAACGAGCAGGAGGCGGTCCAGGCCTATGCGCTGGGGATCCGTCGCGAAGCCGAATTCGGGAATGCTGCGCACGGCGTTTTCCTGGATGCTGCAGTCGTAGAGTTCGAGGCTGTCTCCTTCGACTGCGCGCGCGGCGGTCCAGTGGCGGACCAGCGCAGGGCCTCCCGGGATGAGGAAGCGCTGGAAGCGGATGATGGCCGTGCGGCCAGGACTGGAGAGCCAGTCCTCCAGCGCGGCCCAGAGCGCTTCGGGAGAAACGGTGCCTCCTGCGCCTGCAGGGAAGGGCCTGTGCTGGCGCAAGGGGTACCTTGCTTGGCACCTTGCCGTCACGTCGTCCACCAGAAAGGCGTAGTCCGTCGTCTGGGCAAGCACAGCGCGGAAGGCTTCGGGGCTGGCGGCGAGGCTTGCGAGCGTGTCCGCAAAGATGGCGGCCGCATCCTGGACCCGCAGGCTGAAGATCAGCCGGCAGGCGTTGAGCACGGCGTACACGGCGCAGAAGCGGTCGAGCTGGCCCTGGAAGAGGGGGCGGGGCGGGAGAGCGTTGCGGGACATGTCGAGCCTCGTGCTGGATCGGAAAAGGTGGCGCCCAAAGGGGCAGGAGCCTTCCCTGGCAGGGCCAGAATGCGCGCTGGCCTGCCCTCGCGTCAAGGCGGGGCCGCATGCCGAAAAGAGGTGAGCTTTGCCGCAAAGTCTGCTATACGAAGCGCCGTCAGGAGGGCGTCCGCCTGTCCTCCCTCTCGCGCTAGGCTCGTCCTTGCGCGCACTATCCTTACCTGAAGGCAATCACGATATGCAGATAGTCAAAACAGCCAAAGAGCTTTCCGAGCTGTGCCGCTCCTGGCACAAGGACGGCCAGACCGTGGCCCTGGTGCCGACCATGGGCTACTACCACGACGGCCACGCGGCCCTCATGGACAAGGCGCGCGGCCTTGGCGACAAGGTTGTCGTCAGCCTCTTCGTCAATCCCACGCAGTTCGGTCCCAACGAGGACTACGCCTCCTATCCGCGCGACTTCGAGCGCGACCGCGCCGTGGCCGAAGCGCATGGCGCAGACGCCCTCTTTGCGCCCGAGCCCGCCGAGCTCTACGCGCCCGATGCAGCTACCTGGGTCGAAGTGCCCGAGATGAGCACCGTGCTCTGCGGCGCCTCCCGCCCCATCCACTTCCGGGGCGTGTGCACCGTCTGCACCAAGCTCTTCATGCTCACCCAGGCCGACTACGCCGTATTCGGCGAGAAGGACTGGCAGCAGCAGGCCATTCTGCGTCGCATGGTCCGCGACCTCTTCTATCCCGTGACCATCGTCTCCGTGCCCATCCAGCGGGCTGAAGACGGCCTCGCCCTCTCCTCCAGAAACGTCTACCTCACCGAGGAGGAGCGCGCCCAGGCTCCCGAGATCCAGGCCGGCCTGCGCTATGCCAGAAGCCTCGTGGAGCAGGGCGAGACCCGCGTTTCCGTCCTCAGGGATGCGGTGCTGCGTCGCTGGGCGTCGCGTCTGCCCCTCGGTCGCCTCGACTACCTCTACGTGGTCGATCCCGTAAGCCTGGCCACGCTGGACGAGGTCAAGGGTCCGGCCCTCATGGCCTGCGCCGTGAAAGTGGGCAAGGCCCGCCTCATCGACAACATTCTGCTCAAGTAGCGCCTCCCTGGAGGAGGCCATGCTCTTTAGCGGCGCGGCGCCGGACCCTGCTCCGGCGCCGCGCCTGCCGTGCCGGGGGTTCTTCGCGCAGGCGGGGAAGGCCCGGGCCCCGAAGGAGGCCAGCCATGCCAGGCAACAGCTTTGGAGAACTCTTCCGCGTCACCACCTTCGGCGAGTCCCACGGCACAGCCCTCGGAGGCGTCGTCGACGGCTGCCCCGCAGGCCTGGCGCTGTCGGAAGCCGACATGCAGCGCGCCCTCGACAGGCGCAAGCCCGGCCAGGGCCTCTCGGCCACCAGCCGTAAAGAGTCCGATGCGGTGGAGATACTCTCCGGCGTCTTCGAGGGGCTGACCACGGGCACGCCCATCGCCTTCATGGTGCGCAACGAGAACCAGCGCTCCAGGGACTACGAGAGCCTGCGCCGCGTCTTCCGCCCGGGCCATGCCGACTGGGGCTTCCAGCAGAAATTCGGCCTGCGCGACCACCGCGGGGGCGGCCGGTCCTCGGGTCGCGAGACCATTGGCCGCGTGGCCGCCGGCGCCGTGGCCGACATGCTGCTGGCCGGCGAGGGCATTTCCGTCATGGCAGCTGCCGTCGAGCTTGGCGGCATAGCCTGCCGGGAGCTCGACCTCGAGGGCGCGCTGGCGCGCCCCTACTTTGCCGCCAGCGACGAGGCGCCTGCCCTCTGGGACGAGCGCGTGCGCGAAGCCAGGGGCCAGGGCGACACGCTCGGGGGCCTTGTGCGCATCGAGGCGCGCGGCGTGCCGGCCGGACTCGGCGAGCCCGTCTTTGGCAAGCTCGACGCCATGTTTGCCTGCGCCCTTATGGGCGTCGGCGCCGTGAAGGGCGTTGAGGTCGGCGACGGCTTTGCGGCGGCCCGGGCCACGGGCAGAACCAACAACGATCCCCTCCTGCCGGGCGGTCGCTTTGCCTCCAACCATGCCGGCGGCATTCTCGGCGGCATCTCGAGCGGCCAGGACATCGTCCTCACGGCGGCCGTCAAGCCCATACCCTCTATCGCCGTCGAGCAGGACACCGTGGACCTCGACGGCAATCCCGCAAGGGTCAAGGTCGGCGGGCGGCACGACCTCTGCGCCATACCGCGCATCGTGCCTGTGCTCAGGGCCATGGCCTCGCTGGTGCTGGCGGACGCGCTGCTCCTGCAGCGCCGCCTTGGGAGGGCCTGATGGATGCTCTCCAGCCCGCGCCCGGCCTGCCTGCCGAAGACCAGGAGCTGACTTTCGGGGGGACTATAGACCGCGTCATCTACCAGAACGCCGAGAACGGCTACGCCGTGCTCTGCGTCGTGCCCGACGCCAAGCATGCCGGCAGGGGCGGCTTTCCCAAGGACAAGCTCACCTGCACCGGCACCCTGCCCAATCCCCAGGGCGGCATGAAGATAGCCTTCACGGGCCGCTGGGTGGAGACGCGCAAGTTCGGTCGCCAGTTTGCCTTCACAGGCTACGAGGAGCAGATCCCCACCTCCGAGGCAGGCCTCATCGCCTACCTTTCCTCCGGCCTCATCAAGGGCGTCGGGGCGGATCTGGCCAAGCGCATCGTCAAGGCCTTCGGCCAGGACACGGTCCGCGTGCTCGACACCCAGCCGGACAGCCTGCTCAAGGTCAAGGGGATAGGAAAGAAGAACATCGAGATGATCAAGGAGAGCTGGACGGAGCACAGGTGCATGAGCGACCTCATGCAGGCCCTCCAGCCCTACGGCATCTCTCCGGCCTACGGTCTGCGCATCTTCGCCGAGTACGGTCCGGAATCCCTTGAAGTGGTGCGCGCCAATCCCTACCGCCTGGCCATGGACATCCGGGGCATAGGCTTTGTCATTGCCGACAAGATTGCCATGAAGCTCGGCGTCGAGGGGGATGCCCCCCTGCGCGTGCAGGCAGGCTGTCTCTACGTGCTCCAGCAGGCCTCGGAGAGCGGGGACGTGTACATGCCCCAGTCGAGGCTGATAGAGCAGGCGAAAAAGACCCTCGGCGTGGGGGCGGAGGCCATCCTCGACGCCCTGCGCCAGCTTGCGGAGGAGGAACGCGTCTGCATCGAGGATCTGGGATGCGCATGCCCGGCGCAGGAAGAAGGCGACGGCGACAGTGACGATGCCGAAGACGGCGACGGGGAGCATGCCGCCCCCGCCACGGAGAAGGCCGTCTATCTCAAGATCTACTACACCTGCGAGTGCAAGACGGGCTTCTACCTCGCCCGCCTCATGCGCATGCCCATGAGCGTCGCCTTTACGGACAGGGTGGACCAGGTGGCCAAGGCCGTGAACAGGCAGCCCTTCAGGCTCTCTCCGGAGCAGGTTGGGGCCGTTGCGCTTGCCAGCCGCAGCAAGGTCATGGTGCTCACGGGCGGGCCAGGCACGGGCAAGACCACCATTATCAAGGCCATCATTTCGCTCTTCCTCTCCGCCACCTCCCGCAAGCGCATCTTCCTTGCCGCCCCCACGGGGCGCGCGGCCAAGCGCATGAGCGAAGCCACGGACATGAAGGCCAAGACCCTGCACAGGCTGCTGGAGTACAATCCGCAGACCCACGGCTTCAGCCGGAACGAGGACACGCCCCTGGAGTGCGACCTGCTCATCGTGGACGAGGCCAGCATGATGGACATCGTGATCTTCTACTATCTGCTCAAGGCCGTGCCGTCGGGCGCCTGCGTCATCTTCGTGGGCGACATCTTCCAGCTGCCGTCGGTGGGACCGGGCGCAGTGCTGCAGGACATCATCGACTCCAAGGCCCTGCCTGTGGCGATGCTCAGCCAGATTTTCCGCCAGACCGACGCGAGCGACATCGCGCTCATGGCCCACCAGATCAAGGAGGGGCAGCTCCCCCGCCTCCAGAACCCCAGGGACGGCAAGACCGACTTCTACTTCATGCGCCAGGACGAGCCCGAGGACGCAAGCCGGCTCATCGTTGACCTCGTGAAGCGCAGGCTCCCCGCCCACTACGGCTGGGATCCGCTGGCGGACATCCAGGTGCTCACGCCCATGCACCAGGGCATCGTCGGCGCGGAGAACCTCAACCGCCTCCTCCAGGAGGCGCTCAACCCCAACGGCCTGGAGATAGCCCGGGGCGAGCGTCGTTTCCGCGTGGGCGACAAGGTCATGCAGACCCGCAACAACTACGACAAGGACGTCTTCAACGGCGACATCGGGATCGTCGTGCAGGCGCGGGTCGACGTCAAGGAACTGGTCGTGGACTTCGACGGGGAGGAGAAGACCTACATGGCCGCGGAGCTGGACGAGCTCGTGCCCGCCTACGCCATCTCCATCCACAAGTCCCAGGGCTCCGAGTATCCCTGCGTGGTCATTCCCATCATGACCACCAACTTCGTCATGCTCAAGCGCAACCTCCTCTACACCGGCATAACGAGGGGCAAGAAGCTCGTGGTGGTCGTGGGCCAGCCGCGCGCCGTGGAGATTGCCGTCGCCAGGAACGAGACGAGCGCCCGCTGCACGCGCCTGGCCGAGCGCCTTAGCGGCTGCGCGCCCTGCGGGTAGCCGATCCGCTTGGCACGCGGGGGCGCAAGGGCCCAGAAAGCAGAAGAGCCGCGGTTCCGAAGAACCGCGGCTCAAATGCTTTTCAGCGGG
>JAEEGG010006192.1_pt1 | contig 28123 bp, 15 predicted proteins | sample 9134161 | NCBI WGS metagenome assembly JAEEGG01 (sample SAMN16246543, study PRJNA631951) | gut metagenome | biome: gut microbiome; feature: rumen; material: CR-attached | host: Bos | place: Iran: Karaj | collected 2018-10 | reverse complement strand
GCGTTCGCTGATCTACCTGGGCATCGACGCCCTGACGACCAACGAGCCGCTCCTGGCGCGCAAAGTATTGGGCGACAGGGAGTTCAAACTCGCGAAGTAGATCCCCGGTCGGGGCCGGGGATGACAGGGCCGTCATGGCCGGCTCCGACCGGCCATCTCAACAAATGTTTCAGCGCGACAGCAGGGTAAAGAGGCGCGAAGGCGTACGCCGCGGCAGCGGCTGCATCACGACGCTGTCCCCCGACTCCGAAGCATAATACGAGGATCGCTCGTAAGAAGGCAGCAGTCCGATGTCCGCAAGGGCGTCGGACGTTGCTTTTACGGCCAGTTCCGGAGTATTGTTGTTCTCGCTCAGGTGGCAGAGGAAGAGGTGGGTCAGCCCCTTGTGGTAGAACACGCGCACCGCGTCCGCGCACTCCGCATTGCTCAGGTGCCCGCTCCCCTGGCTGATCCGCTGCTTGAGCTCGCGGGGATAGGACCCGTTCATCAGCATCTCCCGGTCGTAATTGGACTCCAGGACCACGACGTCGGCGTGGGCGGCGAAGGCCATCGCTTCCGGCGTCATCCGCCCCAGGTCCGTCATGATGACGAAGTTGAGCCCGGAGAGGCGTATCCCGTAGCCGACGGTCTGCGTCGCGTCGTGCGGCACGATGAAATAGCGCGCCTCCAAGACGCCGGGGACGATCTGGTTCCACACATCCCTTTCCAGGGGCTTCCGGACGGCGGCGAGGTGCTCCAGCGTATAGCTGTGGTGCGACATGGCCTCGAGGAGCTCGGACGTCGCCCAGACGGGCAGTTTCAGATATTTGCAATAGGAACCGAGGCTGCGGATATGGTCGAAATGGTCGTGCGTCACCAGCATGGCCCTGACGCAGTCGATGGGGATATGCTCGGCGATCAATTCGCGCTTGACCATGCGCAGGCTGACGCCCGCGTCGATCAGGACGGCATCGGTCCAGACGCCGTCTTCTTCCACGCCCAGGAAATAGCAGTTGCCGCAGCTGCCGCTGGAGAAGGACTTGAACTTAACGCTTCTCATCCTCGCAGTACTTGGAGATCACGCCATAGGCATCGGCCACGCCGAGCTCGCCGGCCTTGGACAGGTCGATGCAGCCTTTCTCCTTGTCTTTCAGGTAGATCAGCACCAGGCCGCGGTTGAAGTAGGCGTCGCCCATCTGCGGCCAGGCCTGGATGGCCTTGTCGTAATTCTCGATGGAACGTACCAGCTGGGAAGAGAGGCAGTAGAGATTGCCCAGGTTATAGTAAAAATACGGGAAGCCGGGCACGAGGGCCGCCGCTTCTTCCAGGTCGGCGATGGCGTCGGAGTAGTCGTAGGTATGGGTGACCTGGTCGCTCACGCGGGCTCGGATGGTGCCCTTGTCATCCATCGTCAGGGTCTGGACGTTGTTCTGGATGGAGGCGATGAAATCGATCATCTCCGCCCGCAGGACGCCGCGGTTCATGTTGTAGAAGGCCCGGTAATAATCGGCATAACGGGCGCGCGCCACGTCATCCGGCGCCTGTTCGACCGCCTTGTCGAACTGGTGCAGCGCCTGGGTGTACTGCTTGTTCTGGAGCTCGTACAGGCCCTTGATGAAACTGATCTCGGACTCGGGCAGGTTGGCGCGGCCCGGACCGGAATAGCTGTCGCCCTTGAGGATGATTTCCAGTTTGCCGGAAGGCACGTAGCCGGGGATGGAGTCGATGTTGGAGATGATCATCGGCACCGAGGAATCCTGGATGAAACGGGTCATCAGGGAATTCTCGTAACGGGTCTGGAGCGCATAGTTCGCGCCCTCGCGCTGCGCCGCCAGGCGGAACTTGTAGAGCGGCTTGAGCCGGATGTCCACGTCGCGGTGCTGAAGCAGCTCGTTGTCGAAGTCCTTCTTGGCGAAATCCGCATCCAGGTCCAGCAGGGCGCTGTACTTGCGGGTCGTGTCAGCGAAGGAACCCTCGGACTGGGCGTTCTTGGCCCGGTACTCGGCCACCTTGCGCTGGGCGGTCTGCCAGTCGGCCCGGGACTCCCGCATCTGTCCAAGCATGTTCCTGACATAGGAGCGGTTCATGTAGGCCTTGGCGAAGTCAGGATACAGTTCGATCGCCTTGTCATAGTCTTCCAGCGCATCCTCCCAGCGTCCCATCGAGATGAAATAGGAGGCCCGGTTGTAGTAGGCCAGGACGTTCTTGGGGTTGATGTTGATCACGCGGTCCATGTCGTGCAGGGCCAGTTCGTACTCGCCCACCTGCGCATAAATGAGACTCCGGTTGTAGAGCGTGAGCGCGTTGCCCGGCTCGTCGGCGAGAACGCGGTTGAGATCGCGCATCGCCGCATTGTAGTCGTGCTGCTCATACTGAAGGATCGCCCGGTTGAAATAAGCGAAGGTGTTGGTCGAATCCAGGGCGATGGCCCGGTCCATGTCGTCGATCGCCTTCTCGTAACGGCCCTGGGAGGCATAGAGCCGTCCGCGCCGCATATAGCCTTCCGGCTCGAAGCGGTCCAGTTTGATGGCCTTGTTGTAATCGTTGAAAGCCTTGGTCGTATCGCCCAGGAAGAGGTAGCTCGCGCCGCGGTTCAGGTAAGCGGCCGGATCCTTCGGCTCCTTGCGGATGTAGCGGTCGAAGTCCGCGACGGCATCCTCGAAACGCTGGGCGAGGAAATAGGTCACGCCCCGGCTGAAATACAGGCCGGTGAAGCCCGGCCGCAGCCCGATCGCCCGTTCCAGGTCCTCCAACGCCTCGTCGTACTTGCCGAAACGGCTCAAGGTGATGGCCCGGTAATGATAGCCGTTGGTGAACACGGGATCCAGGCGCACGGACGTGTCGAAGTCCTGCTGGGCGCCCCGGATGTCGCCGAGATTGTACTTGGCGATGCCCCGGAAGAAGAAGTTCCAGTAATCGGTCGTGTCGAGGCGGGCGACGACGTTGAAGTTCTCGATCGCCTTGGCATACTTGCCGTCCTGCAACGCCGCCCTGCCCCGGAAAGAAAAGACATCCTTATCGTACTGCGCGCAGCAGAGCTGTACGGAGACGAGAAGCAGGAAGATTATTGTGAGCGCGCGCCGCATTAAATTTCCGATTCTGCGATGAAATTGCTAATTTTGAGGCTTGATCGTACAAATATAATCATAAATCAAGCCAACTGTGAATTTCCGCGGAAAATTGTTGCTCCTTCTGCTGCTCGCAAGCCTCACGGCGGCCTTCGCCGTGCCGGCCCGGGGCCAGGGGTACAAGTCGCTCGCCGACCTGGCCGTGGAGAAATTCATCACGCAGGACGCGCTCCGCGCCGACGTCGGCTTCCTCGCCGGTCCCTTCTGCCAGGGACGCGGCGCCTCGCAGGGCGGCCTGGCGGAGGCCGGAATGTGGGAGATGCGGCAGTTCGCCGCGCACGGGCTGCTGCCGATGGACGGGACGATGTGCCAGACTTTCGTCGCCGGCGGCCACGTCTGCCACAACGTCGTCGGAATGATGTCCGCCCGCATCCCCTCCTACCTCTCCAACGGGCGCTACGTCATCATCATGGCCCATTACGACAACCTCGGCGTACTCGAGGGAAAGCAGTATCCCGGCGCGGATTCCAATGCGTCCGGGGTCGCCGTGATGAACCGCCTGATCCCGGCGTTCCGCTACCTGAGCGAGCGCGGGATGGGGCTGCCCCAAAACATCATTTTCGCCGCTCTGGACGGCAAGCAGCTGAGCCTGGCGGGCGCGCAGGACCTTTGCAGCCGCATCGCGCTGGGCCGCCTGCACGACCCCGTCACCGGCAAGGCGATCCGCGCCCGCGACATATCGGCCGTCATCAACCTGGACATTCTCGGCGGCGTCTCCGCTCCCCTGACCAAGGGCCGGAAGGACTACCTCATGCTGCTGGGCGGCGGCCGCCACAACACCTTGCTCCAGACCCTCAACCGCCGCGACGGACTTCGCCTCGAAATCGGACTGGACTATTATGGCAGCAAGGGTTTCACCGAGCTGTTCCTCAACCGCGTCTCCGACCAGCGGCCTTTCCGCGAGCGGGGCATCTACGGCGTGATGTTCACCTCCGGCATCACAATGGACACCAACCGGGAAAGCGACACGGAGGACAAGATCGACTACGGCGTGCTGCGCAAGCGCGCGGAGCTGATTTTCCGTTGGACCGAACAGATCATCCAATTCTGACGATATATGAAAGAGTTCATGGCCCTGCTGCGACGCTATGTCGCCCCGTACCGGAAGTATCTCGGCGGATCCGTCCTGCTGAACATCCTTTCGGCCGTCCTGAACATATTCTCCTTCACCCTGATCATCCCCATCCTCAAGATACTCTTCAACGTAGACGGCAAGGTCTATGAGTTCATCCCCTGGGAGACGGCGGACGTCAGCACCAAGGCCAAGCTCCTCAACAACGGCTACTACTACGTCGGGCAGTTCATGGGCGAACACGGCGTTTCCGTGACCCTGCTGCTGCTCTGCCTTTTCCTCTGCGTGATGACCGTCCTGAAGACCGCCAGCTATTTCGGCAGCAGCGCCGTGATGGTCCCGATCCGCACCGGCATCGTCAAGGACCTGCGGATGGAGATCTACCGCAAGATCCTGAGCCTGCCCCTGGGTTTCTTCTCCGAGGAAAGGAAGGGCGACATCATCGCCCGCATCAGCGGCGACGTGCAGGAGGTCGAGACCTCCATCACCGCGTCCCTCGACATGCTGATCAAGAACCCGATCCTGATCGTGTTCTACTTCACGACCCTGATCCTGATCTCTTGGAAACTGACCCTCTTCACCATCCTCTTCGCGCCCTTGATGCTCTGGATCATGGGCCTGATCGGACGCCGGCTCAAGGCGCAGTCCCTGGAGGCCCAGCAACTCTGGAGCGACACGATGTCCCAGGTCGAAGAGACCCTGGGCGGCCTGCGGGTGGTCAAGGCCTTCCTCGCGGAGGACAAGATGGAACGTCGTTTCGAAGGCATCACCGGGGAGATGCGGGACAAGACCGCGCGCGTTTCCACGCGCCAGGTGCTGGCCCACCCTGTCAGCGAATGCCTGGGCACCATCATGATCGCCGTCATCCTCTGGTTCGGCGGCACCCTGATCCTGAACGACCGCTCGCCCATCGACGCGCCGACCTTCATCTTCTACATGACCATCCTCTACAGCGTGATCCAGCCCATCAAGGAGCTCTCCCGCGCCGCCTACGGCATTCCTAAGGGACTCGCCTCGATGGAGCGCATCTCCAAGATCCTGGACAGCACCAACGACATCACCGAGGCTGCGGACCCGGTCCGGCTGGACAGCTTCCGGGACGGCATCCGCTTCGAGAATGTCAGTTTCCACTATGCCGAGGGCGGCAAGGAGGTGCTGAAGGGCGTCGACCTGACGATCCCCAAAGGCAAGACCATCGCCATCGTGGGCGCGTCCGGAGCCGGAAAGACCACCCTGGTCGACCTGATCCCGCGTTTCTACGATACGACGGAGGGCCGCATCCTCATCGACGGCGTGGACATCCGCGACGCGAGCTTGCACGACCTGCGCGCCCTGATGGGCAACGTCAACCAGGACCCCATCCTCTTCAACGACACCATCTTCAACAACATCGCCTTCGGCGTCGAGGGCGCGACCGAGGAAGAAGTCATCGCCGCCGCCAAGATCGCCAACGCCCACGATTTCATCATGGAGAAAGAGGAGGGCTACCAGACCAACATCGGCGACCGGGGCAGCAAGCTCAGCGGCGGCCAGCGCCAGCGCATCAGCATCGCCCGCGCCATCCTCAAGAACCCGCCCATCCTGATCCTGGACGAGGCCACCGCCTCGCTGGACACGGAGTCGGAACGCACCGTGCAGGAGGCCCTCGACCGCCTGATGTCCAACCGCACCACCATCGCCATCGCCCACCGCCTTTCCACCATCCGGAATGCGGACGAAATCATCGTGATGGACGAAGGCAGGATCGTAGAGCGCGGACGGCACGAGGAACTGCTCGCGCAAAACGGTTACTACAAGAAACTCAACGACATGCAGGCCTTGTAACATGAAAAAGAACCTCACACTCCTGTTCCGCGTCCTGCTGGCCGTCTACCTCATCTGTGTGTTCGTCCTCTGTTTCGGCAACTTCTCGGGGCTGCCGGACATCGAGGAAAAGATCCTCGGATTCGATCCGGACAAGATCGTCCACTTCCTGATGTTCCTGCCCTTCCCGGTGCTCGCCTACGGAGCCCTGGGCCGTCAGCCCGCCGCCCCCGGCAAGGCCCTGGTCTGGGCCCTGCTGCTCTTCCTGGCCGGTAGCGTCCTGGCCGCCGGCACCGAAATCGGACAGCACTTCCTCCCCTACCGGAACTCCGATCCCAAGGATTTCTCCGCCGACGCCCTGGCGCTCGCCATCGGCGCTCTCATCACCCTGGTCGTGATGCATTTCAAAGGCCTTCGCAACACCCGTCCCGAAAGATGAAAAAGGTCCTGACTCTCCTTCTGCTGTGCCTGTTGACTATCGACGCCGGAGCGGCTGAAAAGATCCGCCCCGAGGCGTTCCGGATGGTGACGGACTCCATCGCGCGGATGTATTCGCGCAAGACGACCGTCCAGAACCGGCTGACGCTCAAGAAGGTAGAGAGGACCGGCGACGTACTGGAACTCCATTTCGACCATTCGCTCTCCGACTTCCCCTGGCGGGAAAAGGACGTGGAGTGGTTCCGGGCCCAGTTCAAGAAACTGATGCCCGCCGAATACGCTTCCTGCGAGATCGGGAAGGTCTTTGCCAAGGATACCGAGTTGGAGGACCTGGTGACCCCGCCGCTCGGGCTCAAGGGCTGGCCGCAGCCCTACGACCACGCTTCCGACGACCGCAACCTTCGCCGCCTCTTCGTGGAACGGGAAGGGTCCGTCCATTACCCCAAGGGAATGAGCGGACGCAACATCGCCCTCTGGCAGAGCCACGGACTCTATTTCGACGAGGGGTCAGGACAGTGGAAATGGCAGCGCGCTCCCCTGCACCGGACCGTGGAGGACATGTACACGCAAAGCTACGTGATTCCCTTCCTCATTCCCATGTTGGAACGGGCCGGCGCCTACGTACTGACACCCCGCGAAAGGGATATCCAAAAATATGAAGTGATCGTCGACAACGACCCGTCCTTCATCGGCGAGCGCGTCCTTCCGATGCGCCAGACCGGCATCTACAACGAGACCGGAGAGTGGGAAGGGTCCGGCGCCGGATTCGCCGACACCTCGGCGGTATGGTTGCTGGACCAGAATCCCTTCCGCGCCGGCACGACGCGCCGCACCTCCTGCTCGCAGGAGCCCACAGCCAGCGCCATCTGGTCCTTCCACGCCCCGCAACGCGGATCCTACGCCGTCTATGTCTCCTACCGGACCGAATACAACAGCAGCGCCTGCGCCCACTACACCGTCCGTCACCGCGGCGGGCAGACCGGTTTCGTCGTCAACCAGAAATGGGGCGGCGGGACCTGGATCTACCTGGGCACCTTCGAGTTCGAGGGCGAAGGGGCCGTCATCCTGGACAACGGGACGCCGGAAGGCCGTGACTTCGTCCGCGGGACCGTCGTGAACGCGGATGCGGTCAAGATCGGCGGCGGCATGGGCAAAATCGCCCGCGGAAGACTGGACGAGGACCCCGCCGACTACCGGACCTCGGGGCTGCCGGCATTCGCCGAAGGCGCCCTCTACTCGATGCAATGGGCCGGAGTCGACACCACCGTCACGAAGCAGTGGGACGGCGAATACACGCGCGACTACGCCAGCCGCGGGGCCTGGGTGTCCCAGCTCTGCGGCAATTCCGTGCGCAACCCCAAGCAGGGCGGCAAGGGCATTCCGGTCGATCTTTCCTTCGCCCTGCATTCCGACGCCGGCATGACGCCCAACGACAGCATCGTGGGCACGCTTTCGATCTATACCCTGCTCTGTGAGGACGAGGACGAACTCCCGGACGGTAAGAGCCGCCTCGTCTGCCGCCACTATGCGGACGAGGTCCAGAGCCAGGTCGTGAGGGACATCCGGAACCACTATGATCCGACCTGGCGCCGCCGCTGGATCTGGGACCGCTCTTACAGCGAAAGCCGGACCACCAGCGTCCCCGGTATTCTGCTGGAAGTGCTCTCGCACCAGAACTTCGCCGACATGCGCCTCGGCCTGGATCCCGATTTCCGTTTCACCGTGAGCCGCTCCATCTACAAGGGCATGCTCAAGTTCCTGGCCGACCTGTACAAACGCTCCTTCGTCGTACAGCCGCTGCCGGTCCGGTCCCTGGCCGTCACGTTCGGCCCGGAAGGGAACATCGCACGCATCAGCTGGCTCCCCACCCCGGATCCGGATGAGCCGAGCGCGGAGCCCAAGACCTACATCCTCTACACCCGCGTAGATGACGGGACCTTCGATGCGGGAGAGGCGATACGCACGCCCCACGAGGACGGCGGACGGCTCTACCACGACGTCGAGATCCGGCCCGGCCACCTCTACAGCTTCCGGGTCGAAGCCTGCAACGACGGCGGCCGGAGCTTCCCTTCGGAAATCCTGAGCATCGGCATCCCGGCCGGCGAGAGCCAGGGACGCATCGCCATCGTCAACAATTTCGACCGCATCAGCGCGCCGACCTGGTTCGACACGCCCAACTATGCGGGCTTCGAAGGCAGCATCGACGCGGGCGTCCCCTACCTCTACGACATCAGTTACATCGGGGAGAATTACATGAACCGGCGGGCAAGGACTTTCGAGACCAACGACAGCCCGGGCTTCGGCGCGACTCGCTCCAACAAGGCCGGCTGCATCATCGCCGGCAACAGTTTCGACTATCCCGCCGTCCACGGACGGGCCCTGCTGGAGAGCGGCTATGCCTTCTGGTCCCTGAGCCGGGACGCCTGGACGGCGAATCCCGCCCTGACGAAAGGCGCCTTCGCCGTGGACCTGGTCTGCGGCAAGCAGGTCACGACGAAGATCGGTTCCGGCCTGGTACCGGACCGTTTCCAGGTCTTCCCCGCCGACCTGCGGCAGGCCATCGTCTCCTTCACGACGGCGGGCGGCCACCTCATCATCTCGGGCGCCGATATCGCCACGGACATCTGGGACCAGGTCTATCCGATCACGCCCGATCCGGTCTATCGCACTTCCGCCGCCAGTTTCGCGGAGAACGTGCTCGGATATGGCTTCCAGAGCGGATACGGCTGCTATGACGGCGCCGTCGCCCCGAATCGCAACAAGGTCCTGGACCTGCGCGGCCAGCTCGGCACGATGCACTATTGGAACGACTTCAACGAGTCCGTCTACCGCGTCGAGCACGCCGACGCGCTGCGCCTCCCGACCAAGTTGAGCGTCGCCTTCCTCCAATATCCCGAAACGGGAATGAACGCGGCCGTCGCCTACGATCCCGGCAACTACCGCGTCATCAGTTTCGGCTTCCCCCTGGAAACGCTGAAGGACCCGGATGACCTCCGGATCCTTCTCGCGCAGTCACTCGCCTGGTTCAAGGCAGAATAGTTTTCCTCAGAAGGTATCGATCTCTTCCGGGCGAGCCTTGTACGGCAGGATGTAAGTGATCGAGAGGTCCACACCAGGGACGGGATTCAGCCACTTGAAGTCCAGCGTGTGCTTCCCGGTGGAGAGATCATAATTGTGATAGATTTCCTGCTTACGGTTATGTGAATCGACCGGCAGCAGCACGGTCTGGTCCGGCTGGCCGTCCACAGACACCTCGACCTGCGCCTCATAGCCTTCCTGCTTGAAATCCTTCGCTGCGGTCATCTTATGGCCCACCACGACGGCGATGCCCTCGAAGGAGAGTTGTCCGGCTTTCCGCACGTCCTTGCCGACCTGGACCTTCTCCATGGGCCAGAGCCCTTCGAAAGCCTGCTCGTAGCGCACAGGCTCCGGAGTCTGCACCTTGATGGTGACATCCTTCTTCCCCACCTTGCCACCGGCCCGTTCGATGACCTGGCAAGCCTGGTCGAAGGAAAGATCGCACGCGCGGTTGAAAGAGATCTCGGTATACTTGAAGTTGCGGTCGGCGACTTCGTACAGGGGTTTCTTCCAGTATTCGGGGATGGCGTCATAGCCCAGCATCGTGGCGAGGATGCCGCCGGATGAAGCCGGGTTGCAGTCCGAATCGTGCCCGCAGCGCGTCGAGATGTCGATCGTCTTGCCGAAATCACCCTCTCCGTAGAGCAGGCCGATCAGGATGTAGGCGCTGTTGATCACGGCGTCGATGTTGAACGCCGAATAAACCCCGGAGGGGCAGCCGATGTCGAAGCCGTATTTCTTGTTGGCCAGGGCCCAGGCAATCTCCCAGTCATGGGGATACTGCCGGTACCATCCGAGGATGTCCGCCATGCACTTGTAGTAGCGGCTTTCGGCCGGGATGGACTTCAGCGCCTCGGTGCAGACGGTCACGATATCGTCGCAGACAAAGGCCAGGGCATACATGTTGGCCACATAGACGCCGCCGTACCAGCCGTCGCCATAGTTCATGATATGGCCGATCTGGTCGGAGTAGTAGGACGCCTCGTTGGGCAGGCCGGGGGCCATGATACCGGCGTAGTCGGCCTCGATCTGGAAGTCGATGTCATCGGCGTGTGGGTTGTTCTTCCAATGCCCGGACTCGGGCGGCATCACCCCGTGCAGGATGTTGTAGCGGGCGGCCTGGTTGGCATGCCAAAGCGGATACCCGGCGTTTGCGAAGGCCTTGGCAAAGGACTCCACGGGCGCATCCAACCCTTCCTTGTCGAACACGTCCACGAAGGTCAGGTCCATGTAGATGTCGTCATACAGGCCCGGGGAATGGTCGTAATACCACTTGATCCCGTGCTCGTCCCACTTGATCGGGATGTTGTCGTTGATCGTGGTAGCATACTTGAATTCGGTCGGACCGCCGTAGGTGCAGCCGATGATCTGGCCGGCCCAGGCGCCCTTGATCTTGTCCATCAGGACTTCCTTGGAAAGGGTGACGGTTTCCGGATTCTTGTTCTTTCGTTTGGCGTCCGCGCAGGAAACGATCAGGAGGATCGCGGCGGCGGCGATGAAAAACTTTCTCATTTTGTCGTATTATGGATTCAAAGCTTGGACGGCGGCCTGGTAGGCGGCCTGGACGGCCGCGGCATCCAGGGTGCCGGTGTAAAACTTCGCGTCGGTAATGACCATATCGGTGCAGTTGAAGTCCGTCGTGGCGTCACCCGGAGCGATGTCCGCCCCGAGGCAGAAGCGGTTGTAGGTATCCTGCTCGCCGAGATAGAAACTGCCGGAGATGGAATTCGTCGCGCTCAGCGTCCCATTGACATAGATGGACATCTTCTTCGCGAAGGGATCATACACGCAGACGACGTGCGTCAGCTCCGTCTTGGAAGCCGGAGCCGTAGCGTCCACGGAGACATAGTTGTTGGAATAACTCTCTCCCACGATGAAATAAGGCGTCCCGTTGGCGCGCAGGGCCAGGCCCCAGCCCCCCTGCTGCGTGCCGCAGACCACGCCGTGCACGGCGTGCGCTCCGGCACCCGGCGCCTTGTCCAGGAACATCGCTTCCACCGAGAACCCGACGCAGAAGAACGCCGAAGCCTCACCGGTCGAAGTGATTTCCTTGAACTGGCAACGGGCACTCTTCGCAGCACCGGCCTTCAGGGCCGGCACCGTGTAAGACTGTCCGGCGTGGGACACCACAGTCGAAGCGACGGTCGCGCCCCGGTTCTGGATGGAGAGTTTCCCCTGCTTGTCCGTGATCGCTCCGTCGGAGAAATCGACGTCGGCATAAAGCGCCGGATCGACCGGCTGGGGGCCGTCGACCGTCAGCGACTTGACCATACGTGCGGAGGCGTCCCAGGAGTCATACGCCGTCAGGACGACCTCGTAGGTTCCGACAGCGAGATTGCCCAGCGAGACGCTCCAGGTCTTCTTCATGTCCGATGCGAGCGGGTGCAAGTAGAAATCCGCGAGATATTTCCGCTGGATCAGCGACGCCCCGTTCTGCTTGACTTCCAGGACGTAATGATGGATCATCTCGTCGTCCTGGGCGGCCTCCCAGGTCAGCGTGGCGGGAGAAGTGGGTGCCGGCTGGACGATGGAACACAGGTTCCCTTCCTGGAAGATGGGTGGCTGGTTGCGGTCCTTCCGGTCCGGAGCGAAACGGGCCAAATGGGACTTGTCCGCGTGTGGATAAGGGATCTCGTAAGGGGTCCCGATAACGGCGTTGCGGTAGAAATCCAGGGGCGTCGCCCGCAAGTTGCCGTTGGCGTCCAGCTGAATCAGCCAGCCCTGGGAGAATTCGTTGCAGTCCCTCATCACGGTGGAGCTGCTCATATCCTCGTACTTGCCGTTCTCGATCGCCATATAGCGGACCGAGCCGCAGCCCAGGGAAGTGAAATCTGCCTGCCAGAAACTGCGGGGATCGTTGAGCGGGAAATGGAGATGGCCGCCGAAGGTCACCACCTGCGGATACTTCTTCAGGATGTCCGTCAGGTCGCGGGTCGCCCAACTGTCGTTGGCATTCCAGATATCGCTCAACGCCTTGCCCGTCGGCGTGCCCAGCAGGCTGCCGTAGCAGGTATTGTCGATCATCGGATGCGTATTCAGGATGACGTAACGCTCCGGATCGGCTTCCGTCAGCGCCTGCAGCCTGGCATCCAGCCAGGCCTTGGTCTCGGACGGATAGGTGACGGGGTTGGTGCCCGTCGGCGTGACGCTGAGGATATGGTAGCCGGCGACGAGGTTGTCCCGGCATTCATAGCCGGCGCGCATCGTCTGGTCCTGATCCGTCAAGAAATAATCGTCTCCCAGGACCTGGCTCATGACCGCAGCCTGGACGATGGTGTTGGACGTCCACCAGACGGACGGGTTAGCATCGTGGTTGCCCACCGTGTAAATCATCGGGACCTGACGGGGGCTGAAAATCTGCTCGTAGAGGGCCTTGAAATAGCCCGTCTGGGCATAGACCGCGGAGCCCGAATTCGTCAGGTCGCCCGCCACCACGACCGCATCCAGTCCGTCCGCGTCCTTTTCGGCGGCCCGGGACTTGAGTTGGGTCAAGGCGTTCTTGAACTTCTGGGCAACCGTGCCGGAGGTGCTCTCGATGTGCGTATCGCTGATCGCGCCGAAAGAGAAGACGATGTTTCCTTCATCGAAGGTATCGGGCTTGACGGGCGGTTCGCTCATCGTCACGCTCAGGCAAGCAACATAGCCGGCTTTCAAGTTATACCCATCTGCGAGACTCACGGAACGCGTGACCGTTTCTTCCGAAGTCAGGGCCGTCACTTCCAGGGTGGTTCCGCTCCAGTCCGAAGGCGCGCAGGCGATCCAGACCGCATCCGGATCCGTCGCCGCGACCTTGATCCGTTTCACGGGCGAAACGGGATCCAGGGTCTCGATGACCGTCAGGGGGCTGGTCTGTGAAGGATAGCCGTACACGCCCGCCAGATTCTGGTCAGAACTCAACTCAACCTCTCTCAGCGTACCTTTCAGCCCGGTCAGCGACAGCTTGACATAGGCGGTCATATGCCGGAAAGACAGCTTGACTTCGTGACGGATGTCCCCGTAAGGGCCAGCAGCCGCCCATAGCAGAATAGCAGTCGGATCGGGCGACAGGGTAGAAGAAGTCTGCCGCTCCGGAACGGAGAGGGAGAGACGGCGCGTATCCTTATCCAAGGCGGAAAACGCGGCGGCCGGACTCAGCGCGCCGTAGTTGAAGCTCTCCAACGCCCCCGGATCCGGCATCACGATCTTGAACCAAGCGCTTTTCCCACCGTCGGAAACATTCGCATCCATCACGCCCCGGTCGGTACCCGGGTTGACCTCCGATCCGTTCAGGAACAACTTGACTTGGTCGCCCTCCTGCCAGAGAACGGGGTAACTGTTCCCGTCCGGCGTCGTGAAAGCCGTGCGGGTCGCCGGCGCCTCTGCCGTGAACAGGACGGAGACCGTCTTCGCTTCAGGCTGTTCCTCGACGGGGTCCGGGGTTTTGCAAGCGGCCGTGAGGACCACGGCCGCCGCTAGCATTATCTGTCTGATCCAGCACATCCTTTAGTCCGCTTCGGAATCCTTATAGCCATAAGGGACCAACTCCCAAAGATCCAACCATCCGTTGGCATTGAAGGAGTTGGTGAAAACTATGGACAGATAGCGGCCCTTGGCGGACTCGGGAAGTGTAGCTGTGAGAACAGCCTCATTACGGTTACCGACCGTCGAGAGTGCCGGGTTGCCATAATGAGCAATCACCTTTTCCAAAATCTGATCCTGCACCGGCCTTGTATCACCTTCATCCAGTTCGATCGTCACATCCGGGTCATAGGGATCTTTGCCCACGAAAATAGAATAGTTCCGCATATAACGCAAGGTAGTGGCGGAAGATGGGTTCTGGTATAGCAGGAATTCTGTAAATGAGCACTCCTCCCCCTCAGCAGCATGTGTATCGATTGAAAGGATCTTCGGGAAAATGCGTTGGATGGAGGAGTTATGGGAAGATTGCCAACGACCCGAGGCCGAAATATCGCCGTCCAGGATATTCTCGCAGGCATTGGAGGCATTCATCTCCTGACCGTCCGTCACGGTGACCGTCCAGCCTTCGGTCGACATGGGATAAACGATGGCACCGGGAGAAACACTCCAACTGACAGCCCAGACAGTATCAATGCCGTTGGAAGGAAGATAGGCTGATTTGAACTCAAAACGTTTGCCCCTTGCGGCATCCGGAAGCGTCATCTCCACATCTTTCGGGGAGAGATAGTCCGATTCGACTTTCTTGCCGGAGGCATCCGTATAGCGGAACTTGGTCGCAACCATCTCCAGGGTGGCCTTTGTCATCTGGACCTTGGCATCCTCCCCGTCCATCCGGGCGAACACGACGCTCCGCTCCGTATGGGATGTCAACCAGTTGTTGCCGAAAGGCGTCACGGACAATTCCGTCGCCAACGATTGGTTTCCCTTCGCATCGGCATTGACTACATCGAAGGTATAGGCACGGTCTTCCAGGTCCGGAATCACGACGGAGACATGGTTGTCCGGGAAGTCCGCATAATTGAGGTCCATCGACTTCGAGTAATTATCCCAAAAGACCGTCACCGTCCGGATGGAAGGGTCGAAGGGTTTGTCCCACTCCAAGATGACACGCTGGTATCCGGAAGTGGATTTCAACTCCTTGATCTTGGCCGGATAGACATGGCCGCCCTCGACGATGAATTCCTTATAGACATCATCCTGCTTGCCGCAAGACAAAACGGAAAGCACGGACAGGATGATCAGAAAAAATATGTTCTTTTTCATACGCTTTCTCTTTTTATCGGTAAGACTCGATCACTTGTCCGTAAGGGGTCACCTCGCCGAGTTGGAGCGAATAGACATTCAGTTTCAGTTCATAACTGCCGAATGTATCCACGATAACCACCCTCAGATAGCGCAGCGGATCATTGGCATGAGGCTCAATATCGGGATCCATTTCAAAGTCATTGCCCGCATTGAAGTATTCGTTATCCTCGGCGGTTGTGGTACCAACCGTGCCGTCCGGCTCATAGCCCGATGGTTTGAACTGCTGGAAGCGCCCCAACAGAAACCAGGTGTCATCGAAGCCATGTTCGTTGCCCGGAACGATCTCCCCCGTCGGTTTTGAGTAGGTTCCGTCTGCCTCCGGATGGCCCAGACTGCCCCAGAACTCAAAGTCCCGGGGGTGAGCGCCCTGCCAGATCACATAGGCGATTCGCGGCAGCGTGGCAATACGCGAGAGGCGCGTCTTGACACCCAGGTCGATCGTGAACCACATCGGCAGCGGACTGTCGCCCGTAGCGAAGAACCAGTATTTACCGTCCGCATAGGCCGAAGATCCGGAACCATCCCAAAGACGTTCGATAGGATAGTACGTGTTCGTGGTCGAACCGGCCACCCAATTATCATCGGCAATTGCGGCATTCCGGAACTTGTTTTTCTCCAGTTGGATTTCTTCCAGGGGATGAAGGACTGCGCAAGTCGTATCAGACATGTTTCCCCAGTGGTCGCGGAAATAGATGCCGAATATCGCCTCCTCAGCCTCGATGCCGCGGCGCACCAACGTGATATTGTCGCTGGAGGTAAACAAGGTCGTCACCTCCACCCATTTCATCTGGGACAAAGGCTTGCCGAAATCCGAGAGATCGGTATCACGCAAGATACAGACCGCGAGGTCTGAGCGGGACTCGTTGCCCTTGACGCGGATCTTGACACCACCGAACGTTTGAATAATTTCTCCGGATACCGTCGTAATCGAAGCGGGAAGAGGCCGGAAACGGACATCGACAGCCTCAGACTGCTCCTCGTTGACATTGAAGGATGCAACCTTTACCACATGCTCTTCCTCATCAGCGAAACCGACAACCGTCAAGCTATCCACATAGCGGGAAATCTTGGCATTGACCGTCTCCCCGCCGCGCTCATAGGTCGCAATGATCCCCTTGATGTTCTCATCGTCAGGAATACTCACCTTGATCACGGCACCACCGCTGATGGGACGCACGTCCGTAACCGTCACCGGCGTGGGAATCGGGACATTGTTGATCTGATCGAGGCGACCGAACTCATTGCCACTCAGGTCGCAAGCGACCAGCAGGCAGAGCACGCCGAACAGTATGATTATCTTTTTCATATCACTATCTCTTTATTTCCATCCGATATTCTGTATCAGGTTGGGATTGCGCTCCAGGTACCCCCGGTAGATGGGCCAGAAATAATCTTTCAACCCGAAAGACTGAACCGCAATCAGGTTGCGGATATAATAATCCTCCGGCGCAGAAGCCGTCACCGTGAACCCATAGATATTCTTCTGATACTCCGAGGGAGCCGTCTTCCAACGGCGTATGTCCCAGAAACGCTGACTCTCGAAGACCAGTTCGTTCTGGCGCTCGCGGTGGATGATCTCTCGCATGCCAGGCTGGGTGTTGTAGTAGCCGGGATTGTTACTGTATTCGTCCCAGGCAGTCTGTACATCGGGAATACCGGCCCGCTCCCGGATGGCATTCAGGCAGCGGAACAAATCCTCCTTATGGGCGCCGTTCGGGCCCTCTGCCTCATTGATGGCCTCGGCATACAGAAGGTACAGGTCCGTCAAGCGGAAAATCGGCCAAGGGAACCAATAGGCATTCAAAGCAGTGTTGCCCGTCATCGTGGCCTCGAGCGGGAACAACTTCATGGGGAAATAACCCGTAACCGGACCTTTCTCACTGCTGGTCTTTCCCTGCTTGCCACCGATCCGGCACTCGATCGTAGGGACATCGTCCGGGCCGAGGTCGTTGTAGGATGTGAGCATACCCAGCCAATTACCGCCGTCAAAGCCCAGAGACGCATAGAAACGCGGCTCTCGGTTGAAGTTCATCCGGACCGTCGTATAACCCTTCTTAATATAGTAGGCATGGTCGTCGGTGCCGGTCTTTAGGGCCATCGGATTGATATTGGCCCATTCCAGGTCATTTTCCGTGGGAATGCCGTTACGCGTGTAGAACTCGTCCACGATTTTGAGAGGCACACCGATGAACTGATAACAACTAAGCGCCTGTGTATAATCGGTAAGATTAGGCATGCATAACTGCTGGAATATTTTGACCAGCGCACTGGATGTCTGGGTATTGCCCCAGATCAGTTCGGAATTCCAACGCTCATAGAAAGACTTGCGAAGGGTTAGGGTACGCTTCAGCGTATCCACCATACGATAATCGATGGTCGAACCGTCGTAAAGGTGGATGTTCGCTTCTTCGCAGACGTCCAAAGCCTCCTTGCAAGCAGTAACCGCATAGGTCCAGCGCTGTAGTTTCTCTTCCGGAGTTTTAGACGGGAAAAGCTGGACGCCGCGGTTATCTATGAGCGTCGCTTCCTCGTCGTTGCCGTTGAAGAGTGGGCTGGCGGCATAGACGGCCACCCGGGCCCGGAGTGCCGCGCAGATCGGCTGCGTCACGCGGCCATATTCATCCGGAGAAGGATTCTCCATAGGAAGGTCCGGCAATGCCTTATCCAGCAAGGAGAGGACGAAATCGAAACAAGTGTCGATTGGCTCGCGGTACACACGTACCTCTTCAACATCCGCGTCCATCGGCAGGCTCTCCCGGATAATCGGGACCGGTCCCCACTTGCGGATCAGGTTGAAATGGTAGTAGGCTTTCAGGAAGGTAGCTTCCGCCTTCCATTGCTGCTTTTCATTATCCGTCATATCCGGCACACGGTCGATGTTTGCACAGAGGATGTCGCAGCAGCGTATGCCCTGATACATCGAGGCCCAGTCGTTGCCATAGACATTCTGGGCACTCTGATAGCCACGGGCAATCTGGAAGAGAGTATTGGAAACGCGTGCGCTCGTGTTAGAGACGATACGGCCCACCAGATCCCACATCTCGTCACCCGTCAGCATCCCGTAATCCGAGGCTGGGATGCCGTCATTGGGCATATAGGCATAACAGGTCCCCAGGTAGCGTATCGCCGAGGCTCGGAGATTGAAGGACATCTCAATCGTCGCCAGGCCGTCATCCGGCACGACATTGAGGAACTTGTCACAACCAGTCGCGAGCAGCGTCGCCGCAACCAGGATCATCAGGGAATGAGGGAAAAACTTTTTCATAACCAATTCCTCCTATTTAAATGTGACATGGGCACCGATGTTGAACGTACGCTGAATCGGGTAATTGAGGCCTTCGCCCGCCAGTTCAGGATCCCAAAGCTTGAAACGACTCCAGCAGAAAAGGTTGTTACCTTGCATATAGAAGCGAAGGGCCTCGATATGTGCCTTCCGGGTCCACTTATATGGCAAGGTGTAGCCAAACTCCAACTGTTTGAGGCGCAAGAAAGAGCCATCCCGCATCCACCAGGTGCTGACGGCGGAGTTGTTCTTGTTGTGATAGGCGCTGAAGCGGGGCCAGAGGGCGTAGATGTCGCGGTTGTCCTCACTCCAGTGACTGTCAGAATAGGCCTTGAGAAGCTGGGTGTTGTTGACGAACGGCGCAGTACCTACCTGGGTGCTGGTGTAATTGGGCGTGGCATCGATCCAGAAGGATTCGTTGGCCAGACCCTGGAAGAACACGGAGAAGTCAAGTCCCTTCCAACCGAAGGAAGCACCGAATCCGTAGATAATCTCAGGCGAAGTCGGCATGCCGATCGGGACCATATCCGCCGCCGTGATCACGCCATCTCCATTAACATCGGTGTACTTGATATCACCACCGCCGTACTGGCTGCCGAAAGACTGCTGGGACGGGCTGTTGGCCGCTTCCTCATCATCGATGAAGAGGCGCTCTGCAATATATCCCCAGGTCTGCTTGATCGAATGGCCTGCATGTTGGCGGTAAGACTCCGGATAAGTCGGCTCTTCATAGACCAGGTACTGGCTGGTCGAATAGGTGAAGTTGCCACGGCCCGACAGCCACATGTCGGAACTGATGACTTGCTTGTAATCAGCCTGGATATCAATGCCGTGGGCCTTGGCCTGGCCGATGTTGGCGGCGATCGTCGCCTGTAGGCCCATCGTCTCCGGAATGTCGGCACGCGTCATGAAGATATCCTTACGATGCTCGGTGAAATACTCGGCGATGATGTCCAGCTTGTTGAACAAGCCCAGTTCTACGGCATAGTTGGTCTTGTAAGAAGTCTCCCAGGTAATGGCTTCATTGGCATAACGGAGCACATCGATACCCGTGTAGCTAGTCTGCAGATTCTCTCCGAAAGTAGCCGACAGTGTACTGCTATGCATGTTCATCTCGGAGAGATAGTAGAAACGGTTGGAGGCCGAGCCAATATTGTCGTTACCGACCAGGCCGTAGGAAGCGCGGAACTTCAAATTGTGGACCGCCTTCTTGGCTTTTTTGAACCACGGCTCGTTGGAGATGACCCATGCACCGCCGAAGGAAGGGAAGAAACCCCAGCGGTGCGATTTGTGGAAACGTTCCGAACCGTTGTAGCCGAAGTTGAATTCCGCGAAATAGCGCTTGTCCCAACCGTAAGTGAAACGACCGCTTAAGCCGGCGTTGCGGGACGGCAGTGACAACTGGAGCGAACCGGCGTTGGCATTGAGTTGCTCGCGCGCTGTCAAGACCAACAGGCCGGTCACGGCATTCCGTCCGAAGTCGCGTGCATAATTAAGGCGGCTCTCGGAGTACATCGTGTTGGTGATCGACTTGGCACCCTCGGAATACTGCAGGTAATCCGTACCATTGTCGTTGATCCGCTTCACGTGGTACTCGCCGGTATAAGAATCGTAACTATCCAAAGCATACCAGAAAGGGGAGAACTGACGGTTGACCGAATAACTTGACAGACGGGTCAGGTTGAAGAGTGTCATGAATTTCAAGCCCTTGGTAATGAAACCCAGGTCCTGGTTGACCTCCACGGCAGCAATCATCTGGGAGCGTTGCGTGTCCCGGTAACCCTTCACAAGGTTGGCGTAAGGGTTGTAATAAGAGCCGTCATCGTAGTTACCGAACATGATGTGCTGGATCCCGACATGCTCGTCATCCAGCGGATAATAGGCAGGGAATAGGACCGGATCCGAGTGGACAACCTGCTTGAATACGTCGCTGCCTCCGTTGAGCGGGCCCGTGTAGTCCGTGAAGTTACCGGTCAGGCGGACGGCCAGCTGGGTCGTCTTCGTGACATTGATATCTACGTTGGAGCGCAACGTGTAGGTCTTCTGGTCGATGTTGTTATTGAAAGAGTTGCGCTTGTCTACCTTCAGGATACCCGTATCATCCGTGAAGGCCCCCGTGACATAGTACCGCGCCACCTTGCCGCCGCCTCGGACCGAAAGATTGGCCCGGTAGGCGGTGGAGAAATCCTTAAAAAGCATGCTATACCAGTCGTTGGCGGGATAGATCAGGCGGTTGGCGCCGGGCTTGCCGGTCTGCTCGATCTTATCATAGCTGTACATCAGGTCACCCAGCGGGTCACGGGTCGAAATCGCCTCGTTGTAAGACTTCATGTAGGTGACCGGATCCGCCAACTCGACCATGCGCGTCGGCTGCGAGATGGAGGTCTCGACGCGGGCGAATATCTTGGCCGGGCCTTCCTGGCCGCGTTTCGTCGTCACGTAGATGACGCCGTTCGCGCCACGTGCGCCATAAAGGGCCGTCGCCGTCGCATCCTTCATGATCGAGAAACTCTCGATATCATCCGGCTGCAGGCGGGCCAGATCGGTGGCGGTCAGCTCGATGTTATCGATCAGGATCAGCGGGCTGGTGTTGGCGCCGAAGGTCGTGATACCGCGCACGAAGAAGTCCGCATTGTCCTGTCCCGGCTCACCGGTGCGCTGATAAGCGATGACACCGGCCACATTGCCGGCCAACGAAGTGGTCAGATTGCTGGAGGGCACCTTCAGGGTAGAGACATCAACGGTCGTGATGGAGCCGATGACGCTCTCCTTCTTCTGCTTACCAAAGGCGACCACCGTCACCTCGTCCAGTTCGTTGGCCTGGTCCTTGAGCCGAACCGTGATGGTGGTCTGGGATCCGACCTCGATGATCTGGGGCTCCTTCCCTGAAAAATCGAATTTCAGCTTGTCCGTAGGCTTCACCCCGGTAATCTCGAATGCACCGTCCAGATCGGCGATGACGCCTTTCAACGAGCCGTCGATCGACACGGTGGCGGCAGGCAAAGGCTGCCCCGTTTCCTCTTCCAGCACGAATCCCCGCACCGTTTTGGTCTGCGCCAGCGCGCTGGCGCAGACCAAAACGAGAAATACGGCCGCAATAAATTTCCGCATAAGTCTGATTAGGTATTGTAGTTAATTAGATATTATTTGACATTTTTTCATTCGGAGGGACGGCGTCCTTCTTAAACTCAAAAAACAAATATAATCATTTTTCTTTATATCGAAAAAAGGGGCAGCCACTTTTTGGCTACCCCTTTTTCCATTAAAAATAGATCAGATTATTTGACAAACACAGGGCTCTGAGTTGTGGTATCCCAGATCCAAGTCCAATAACTGGTACCTGTAATCCAGGCATTAAGTGCCTGAGCTACTTCCTCATAAAACACGTCGCCAAACATAACCGGCTCAATACTACCATCCGAATTAAAGGAACGGACATTCTGGTCCGGGTCTGTTATCTGAGTACCAGCGGTACCGACACCCTGACTGCAAGAACCATCGAAATAATATGCATTGCTCAAAGTACCACCGTCGTGGGAGCCGACAATCGCCCCCAAACGGGCATCTGCTCCTTCAGCCTTGTTCTCAACACCTCCGACTGGACCGACATAGCCTTTGTTCATAACGTTTGCGATAGTACCTGTACGGGAACGTCCAACGATTCCACCCACATATACACCTTTATGAGTGATTTCGGCATATTGGACTGCGCCATAATTAGCGCAATTTCGGACCCACAGTGCACCGACAGCTGAATTGTTTCCAGACACATGAGTGCCGATTATGCCGGCTGCGACTTCGCCTCCGTCCTTATCACTTCTAGTTGCCGTCACCGTCCCATGATTGGCATTGTTACTCAAGTACAATATCCACTGGTTTGCAGCCAAGGAATTGACGCGAGCAGTTGCATATCCGACAATGCCACCGACCCAAAGCGTACCAGTCACATCGCCATGATTAATACAACGTAACACCTGCATATCATTAGAAGTGTTATTGTTATATGCAACTCCAATAATACCGCCAACGCCTTCACTCTTGCTTGAAACAGTACCATAGTTCTCACAGTCAAGAGCGTAGGCTGTCGGATAGTACTGCTGAGCGCATAAAGAACCGAACACACCGCCAACTGCCACATTCTCTCCCGTCACCGAACCTCTGTTCACGCACCGCTGTCCAATGGTCCTGTCACTAGCATTACCATATGTCTGAGCCGCGCCTTGAAGATAACCAGCAACGCCACCGACAAGGCCATAGCCAGATACTTCGCCAACATTCTCGCAATCATAGATGCTACTGTGGTGTACGCTATATCCAGAGATACCGCCAACCATTGAAACATTTTTGAAATGCAAATAGTCTTGATTACTCTTAGCACGGGCGAAAACATGACCGGAATTATAGCAATTCCGGATATTCGTCCAATATGCGACACCAAGAATACCGCCGATATGGACAACACCCTGTACGACTCCGGAATTGGAACAATCAACAATTTCACAATTCTGCATGAAACCGGCAATGCCGCCAACTCCACGGTTGTAATTACCCAAGAACTTCCATCCACCATTATACGACCATATACCATTATAGGGACTTACAGCAGTAATACCTCCAGAATTCGAGCAATTATTGATTTTAACAAAATAACCATTTCCGACTATACCGCCTGAGTTAGAATTCGCATAGACCTTTCCCGAATTGGTGCAATGGTCAATTATCTTGTAGAACTTATTGTTATCAAAAGCTCCACCAATGATTCCACCACCATAGAACCCCGAACTTGCAGTTGAAATAGATCCCTCGTTCGAGCAATTCTTGATAGTAAACTGATTATCACCAGTGCTGGTAACATACCCAACCAATCCACCGACATAGTTTGCGCCATTGACGCTTGCCTTATTGATCACATCCTCAATCAAGACAGGATCGGCATCGGCGGGGGCCGTCACATGTCCGGCAAGGGCCGCAACGGCATCGGCAGTAGTAGTCACTTGACCTTCGATCACGAAGTCATGAACATGAGCACCGGCATTCAGTGCGCCGAAAAGACCGATACGGTTGGGATCCGTCAGATCAGCACCATCCATACTCAAGGTCAAAGTATGATTTCCACCATCGAAATCACCCTTGAACGGATTGTTTACGCCGACATCCGGGCCGGACTTAGGATAATAGCCTACCGGAATCGCGATGCCACTTATATCATTGACCACCTTCAGGTATTTGCCAGCAAAGGATTCTGTACCCAAATTGACTGCCTGGGCAACGGCAATCATATGACCTAAGTTCTCGATCAGGAAAGGATTGGCCTGGGAACCATCGCCGCTGATGGGACCCATATTGGCGCCAATGGAACCAAGGTTGACCAAGTCATTGACCGCGACGGTATTGGGAACCGTCGTCTCCTTCACTTCGGATGCCTGCTCAAAGGTTAGTCCTGCAGCCGTAACCTTGAAGCCGGGATCAAAGGTGCCCGGAATAACAGAAACATACACATCACCAGTCTGACCTTCGAATGGTACGGTGATGGCAGAGGTCGTAGCAGAAGGCGTCAAGACAGGTTTCTCACCGGAGAAATCCACGGCACATGTGCCCGCCAGTGCATTGCCCTCGGCTGCAGTAAAGGAAAGGGAATACATGACAGCATCATCCGGGACATTGATCTTAAGGACGGAAGTCACGTTCTTCATTTCAATGTGGTAGCCCCAGGATTCAGCGGCGCAGATATTGGCGCATCCGAAGGTCCCATCCTGCAGAGAGGGAATCTTCACGCTGACCTTCCCGTCGGCCATACCCGCAGCTGCCAGGTAAGGATAAACGACCCAGATATGAGGATTTTCCTCGGAAGTTTTGACGGTCTTGGTCGCAAAATCAAAAGACTGTCGGTCCCAAGCTTCGGTCGGGACGACCACCGCTTCGGACTCCACACCGTTGGACACCCAGAGGGAGTCACCCTTGGCCCAGACGGTCTTTCTGTTCATAATCAGAGATGTACGGGTCTCGGCATCAGGAAGGGAGACCGTGAAAACCTGGCCGGTCAAGCCACCTTCAAGGGCGGGCTCGGGCATGATTTCCTTGACACAGGATGCAACGGAGAGAAGTGAAATCGCTGCAATCAGGAGATAAGTGATCTTTTTCATGGCTTTCTTCATTTTTGCAGTTAATTACCCCAATTCCAACCGCCGCCGGAGGGCTGGTTGTAATCTTCGAGACCGGCTGTGCTTGTCTGCAGGATGACTTCCTGCGGCAGCACCTCATTTACCTCTGTGAGAGGCGTTTCATAAAATAATTTCCTCATAAGCATATAGGATTTAAACAAACATTTCCAATCTCAGCCATCCATACGGACTGCGACATAATCGTCGTAAAAGTATCAATTTATTTTGAGAAAACAAAGATTTTCGCAGATGCATATTTTAACTATATTTGTGGATATGAAGCACAAACTGATTACTCTTCCCATCCTCGCCGCGCTCGCGCTGGGCTTTGCGGCGTTTCCCGCGGCCGCGCAGCGGCCCGTCGATTATGTCAACCCCATCATCGGCACCGACGGCATGGGCCACACCTTCCCGGGCGCCTGCGCGCCGTTCGGCATCGTCCAGCTCAGTCCGGACAACGACACCATCCCGCACAACGTGGACGGCAAATACCAGCCCATGGTCTATGAATACTGCGCCGGATACCAGCACCGCGACGCGACCATCGTGGGCTTCAGCCACACGCATTTCAGCGGTACGGGACACAGCGACCTCGGCGACATCCTCGTGATGCCGGGGACCGGCGCCGTTCAGTTGAATCCTGGCACCGCGGCGGATCCCGACGGAGGCTACCGTTCCCGCTTCAGCCACGACACGGAGCAGAGCGTGCCCGGCTACTACGCCGTGACCCTCGCGGACTATGGCATCCGCGCCGAGATGACGGCCACCCAGCGGGTCGGCGTGCACCGGTACACCTTCCCGCAAAGCACTGACGGACACGTCGTTATCGACCTGCAGCACGGCATCTACAACTACGACGGCAAGACGCTCTGGGCTGAAATGAGGGTAGTCAGCGACCGTCTCATCACCGGCTACCGCATCACCAGCGGGTGGGCGCGCACCAACCATACTTATTTTGCGATCGAACTTTCGCAACCCATCACTGAATACGGCTTCACCGACCGGCAGAAGATCAATTACAAAGGTGGATGGAGCAAGTTCGACCAGTATCACAACTTCCCCGAAATGGCCGGCCGCAAGCTGGTCGCGTGGTTCAAGTTCGACACACAGAAGCAGCCCGAACTCGTAATGAAGGTCGCCCTGTCCGCCATCAGCATGGAAGGCGCCCTCAAGAACCTCAAGGCCGAGGCGGAAGGCAAGGGCTTTGACGAGATCCGCGCCGCGACCTCCGAGGCCTGGAACCGCGAGTTGGAGAGCATCTCCGTCGAAGGCAGCGAGGACCAGAAGGCCATGTTCTATACCTCTTATTATCATACGATGATCAACCCGTCGGTGTACATGGATGTAGACGGTCGCTACCGCGGCCTGGACCGGGAGATCCACCAGGCGGACGGATTCACCAACTACACCGTCTTCTCGCTCTGGGACACCTACCGCGCCGAGCATCCCTTCCTGGCGCTGATGAAACCCGTGCAGGCGCGTGACATGGCGGTCTCGATGATACGCCACCAGCAGCAGAGCGCGCACGGCATGCTGCCGGTCTGGAGCCACATGGGCAATGAGAACTGGTGCATGAGCGGTTACCACGCCGTATCAGTCCTGTCCGACGCGCTGACCAAGGGGTTGGACATCGACGCCTCGGAGGCCCTGGACGCCATGGTCAAGACCTCCAACGTCCGCTATTACTGCGGTCTGGGCGACTACATCGACCTGGGCTACGTGCCGCTGGACAAGTACGCCACCGCGGCCAGCAACACCCTGGAGTATTGCTACGACGACTGGACGATTTATCACGCCGCGCTGCTCGCGAGCCGGCAGGATATCGCCGCTCAGTACAAGGAGCGCGCGCTCTACTACCGCAATCTCTTCGACCCGTCGCTGGGATTCGCGCGTCCAAAGTACCGCGACGGACGCTGGAAAGCCGATTTCGACGTGCGCCAGACTTATGGCGAGGGTTTCATCGAGGGCAATTCGTGGAACTTCTCTTTCCATGTTCCACAAGACGTGTACGGCAACATCGCGGCGATGGGCGGCGAGAAGGAGTATATCCGCAAGCTGGATGTGCTCTTCGGCGAAGACCTGCCCGAAATCTATTATGCCGACAACGAGGACATCACGGCGGAGTGCCTGATCGGCGGCTATGTCCACGGCAACGAGCCTTCGCACCACATACCTTATTTATATGCGTGGACCTCACAGCCCTGGAAGACGCAGTACTGGCTGCGGGAGGTGATGAACAGCAAATACCGCAACGACATCCGGGGCCTGGGCGGCAACGACGACTGCGGCCAGATGAGCGCCTGGTACATCTTCACGGCGCTGGGCTTCTATCCGGTGTGCCCGGGAACCGACCAATACGTCCTGGGGGCGCCTTACCTCCCCTACCTGAAACTTGACCTGCCCAACGGCAAGACCTTCGAGGTCAAGGCGCCGGGGGTCAGTGACAAGAACCGCTACGTGAAGGAGGTGCGGCTGAACGGCATGCCTTATTCCAAGATGTACATCACGCACGCGGACATCCTCGCCGGCGGCACGCTGGAGTTCGTGATGGCCGCCAAGCCCAACAAGAAAAGGGGCCTGAAGGCGGCGGACAAACCTTATTCTTTAACTGACGGACAATGAGAAAGATACTGACAATAGCACTAGGGCTCTCGCTCTGCTGGACAGGGCTGGCCCAGGAGCGGCTGACAGACAACGTCAATCCTTTTGTGGGAACGGACGGATTCGGAAACGTATATCCAGGGGCGCAGGTGCCCTATGGCGGGATACAGATCAGCCCCGACTGCGACGACAAGGACTACGACTGCGCAGCCGGTTACAAGTATTCGAAACCGACGGTCCAGGGATTCAGCCTGACCCATCTGAGCGGAACGGGCATCCCCGACCTGGGCGATTTCCTGTTCATGCCCGGCATCGATGCCGGCATCCAGCCCTCCAAGCTCGACCACGGCACGGAAAGCGCCCATCCAGGCTATTACGGCATCACGCTCGACAACGGGATCAAGGCCGAGATGACGGCGGCGCTGCGCTCCGGCATCTTCAGGTTCAGTTATCCCGGCGATACCCCACGCTTCGTCATGATCGACCTCGACCATACGCTCAAATGGGACTGCGAATGGGCAGACGTCCGTCTGCTGGATGATCATACCGTCATCGGAAGCAAGGTCGTGGCCGGGTGGAATCCCAGCCGCCACGTCTATTTCGCCGCCCGTTTTTCAGAGCCCATCAAGGACTTTTCCATCTTCCAGGACGGCCAGCCGGTCATTTACAACACCAAGCGTTTCCGCAGCTCCCTCGAGGCTTGGGGGCGCAAGCTGAAGGTGTTCGTCCGCTTCGACGGTCCTTCCGGAGGGGCCGCCGAGCCCTTCGAACTGCAGGTCAAGGTGGCCGTGTCCGGCGTCGGGACGGACGGAGCGCT
>JAEEGG010006190.1_pt1 | contig 28127 bp, 16 predicted proteins | sample 9134161 | NCBI WGS metagenome assembly JAEEGG01 (sample SAMN16246543, study PRJNA631951) | gut metagenome | biome: gut microbiome; feature: rumen; material: CR-attached | host: Bos | place: Iran: Karaj | collected 2018-10 | reverse complement strand
CCGAGCCAGCAATTTGATAGCTTCTATGGCCTTCTCGAACGACTGCGGATGACGACGTATCCAGTTGTGCTGTTCCCCAAAACCGTCGAGACTGACGGTGATGGAGTGCATGCCGCTGGCCAGCAAAGAATTCAATCGTTTCTCATTCAAAAGGAATCCGTTGGTCACCACACCCCAAGGATACTCACGACGGTAGAGTTCGAGCCCCACCTGTTCCAGGTCGTCGCGCAATAGCGCCTCACCGCCTGTAAAAATAATAAATACCTCATGTGGATTGACATGAGGCGTAATTGTATCAATAACTTTTAGGAAATCCTCGGCGGGCATATCCTGCACGTCGGGCTGTACCTTACAGTCGCTGCCACAATGACGGCAACTCATATTGCACCGCAGCGTGCACTCCCAAAACAACGAACGCAGCGGATGCAACTGCTCATTGGTATGACGCAGCGAACGCTGCATTTCCAGCCCCAGACGTTGCCTAAAGTTCATTTATTATCCAACTGAATCTCCACCTCTTTTTTGAAGGTTCCATGATTCCATCCACCGGCACCGGTACGGTCCACATCGCTCTGCTCCACCTTCATCTCAAACACCTGGTTCTTGAACTCGCCGTTTTCCTGTCCATCGACATCACGCACCATCAGTTTCACCTCCTCTTGCGGGATACCACTATTGTTGATTTCAAAATTCCCGTTCCTGTCGGTAGACACAGCAGTCCCGTCGAGCCACTGCCGCACTTTTGCAGGATCGCCTTGCAGTTCACCGTCCTTCACTTCCATGTTGCGTTCCAACATATTGACGCGGATATTCTTCACAGGGCGTCCGTCGGCATCTTTCACCTGACCGCGAATCATGAAGTTCATGGTCGGCACGCCATACATCAAACGTATCTCCTCGCGAGGGTTCACCTCGGGAGTTTCCTTGGGTTCAGTCTTCTCCACCTCCTTGTGGCAGTGACAGGACGAAAGGCCAAATGCGCCCATCAAAGTGACGAGCAGCCAGTTCTTCAGTTTCAGATATTTTATTTTCATGTAAAAGATAACGTTTCCATGTCGAAAAAATTGTGTATCTTTGCAAATCATTTTATGGAACAGAACGACAGACCCTTTATCATTGCCGGTCCCTGCAGCGTAGAGAGCCGCGAGCAGCTGCTGGCCGTCAGCGAATCCTTGTGTCGCATGCCGCGGGTGCGGATGATTCGTGGAGGCGTATGGAAACCGCGCACCCGACCGGGAGGCTTCGAAGGCCTTGGCGAGCCCGCCCTTCGATGGATGAAAGAAATCACTGAAAGCCCGTTGCGCATGTCCGACGGTGCCCCTGTGCGTTTTTGCTGCGAGGTGGCACGTCCCGAACATGCAGAGCTATGCCAACAATACGGCATCCATACCGTCTGGCTCGGCGCCCGCACCACCGCCAACCCTTTCATGGTGGAAGAAATCTGCGAAAGTCTACGTGGCAGCACCATACAAGTGATGGTGAAAAATCCTATAAGCCCCGACCTCAAACTATGGATAGGTGCCATTGAGCGCATGCAACAGGCAGGCATCGACCATGTCGCCGCCGTACACCGCGGCTTCAGCGTCTACCACTGGCGCAACGCCCAACAGGTCTACCGCAACGACCCTCTTTGGGAGGTGGCCCTGGAACTGCGCCGACAGCGGCCCGACATTCCTGTCATCTGCGACCCCAGCCACATCGGTGGAGACAGGCGCCTGGTGGCTTCGTTGGCATTGGCTGCCGTACAACTCGACTATGACGGGTTGATGCTCGAAGTTCACCCCTCCCCTGCCGACGCCCTCACCGACAGCACCCAGCAACTCACACCCGACGAACTCTCTTCCTTGCTGAACACTTTGCCCTATACTTCCGGTAACGGAAACCCCGCCAGTCTGGAACCCCTGCGCAAGCAGATTGACGACATCGACCACGAGCTCCTCGGCCTTCTCAGTTTACGCATGAACCTCTCACGTCAAATAGCCCACATTAAACGCGAGCAACAGTTGACAGTCTATCAAGCAAAACGCTGGGAAGAGGTGATGCACGACCGCCTGCAGATGGCTGCCGACCTTGGGCTCAATCCAGACTTCGTGAAAGAACTACTGGAAAAAATCCACGGCGAAAGCGTCAGAGTTCAGATAGAGGATTAAAAAAAGCCCCGCTCCAAGACAGAGCAGGGCCATCGCAAAACTATGAAAAAATTACTCTTCAACGGGAATCACGGAGACGTAGCTACGGTCTTCGCGGCCTTTGTGGAACTTAACGACACCGTCGATAAGTGCAAAGAGGGTGTGGTCCTTGCCCATGCCAACATTCTGGCCGGGGTTGTGAGCAGTGCCACGCTGGCGAACGATGATGTTGCCGGCCACGCATTTCTGACCACCAAAGATTTTCACGCCTAAACGTTTGCTTTCGGATTCACGACCATTGCTGGAACTACCGACACCTTTTTTATGAGCCATACTATACTGTTTTTAAAAGGTTAGACACTAGGATTAGTTGATGCTATCGATTTTGATTTGGGTCAGATAGTCGCGGTGGCCGTTCATTTTCTGATAGCCTTTACGACGGATTTTCTTGAACACCAAAACCTTATCGCCCTTAAGGTGGCGGAGGACGGTAGCCTTTACATTAGCACCAGCAATGTAAGGTTTGCCAACCTCGACGTTGCCATCATTGTCTTTAAGCATCACGGTGTCAAAAGACACTTCGCTACCCTCGTCGTTCTTCAGACGGTTGACGAAAATCTTCTGATCTTGGGCGACCTTGAATTGCTTGCCTGCGATTTCTACGATTGCGTACATTTTTAACTATTTGTTTTATAATTACTTTCACTCATTTTCGAGGCTTTTTCTCCCTCGATTTCGGACTGCAAAGATACAAACATTTTTTTAACTGACAAAATATTTTTTCATTTTCTTCATCAGACATCTCTTTTGCCGCCGGAGGAGCCATCGCCAAAGTGTCGGGCCAGAAAGTGAATTTACAACGTGCACTGCCGGCAAAAATACCCAAAGCACCGTCAACGTTACCACTCACCTGTCCCTGTTCGCTGAAGAAGCCTCCCGATGAGTTTTGGCGTGACACATCGATAATGTAGCGGTAGCGTGCCGGCGTCACCGATTCGAGGGTTACCGTATATTCGTGTTTGAAAGGTTGTACCTCATTGGTATCGATGAGATGAAGAATGCGCATGCTCACATGGTAGTTCTGTCCGTCGATGTTTGCGTCGCGGAACAGATTGCGTGTGTAGAGATAGCCCAACATGGGGTTGGTATTGGATGCATTGCCTGTGATTTCGGAGTTATTGCGGAGCATAAAGTAGGAGACATGCACCGTGTCCACCGTATCGAATTTCTGTTCCCAATCATTGAATCTCACACCACTGTCACGTACCATGAGCGCCAGATTGTAATACTCCTCCATCCCTCCATGATCCTGGAAATCGAAATCGGCCAAATAGTATCGGAATGTGGAGCCCGCATCGTTATTGAGCAGTTGCAGGTTGCTGATGGTCGGCAGGTATGGCACATAGGTCTTGGCATGGACAGGGCGACCGCCTGCGTTGACATTGATTTCCAAGCTGTCACCCTCTTGATAGAAATACGGGAAATAATACCTGCAGTTGATTATCGAGTCTGGGGTTGCGTAAGGAATACCATTAATGGTGAGTACCATGCTGACATCGTCGACAGGCTGGTTGTTCGATGTGTCGAGAAAAAAACGGGTATTGGCGAAGTAGACAAAAGCCTGCCGATCCACAGTCGGCACTGCATTAAGCACCAATTGAGCCCTTAAGGGGTCATTTTCTATCTCGAGTATCTTCTCGCAGGAAGACACGACAAATGAAACCAGAAAAACCAAGGATCCAATAAATACAATCTTTTTCATACATTATTACTTAACTACTAAAAATAAAGCGTATATCCCACAGAAGGCAGTATCGGAAAGATGCTCAGTTGAACCAATGCAGAGGGGTAGCCGTTGTAACTTTCGTTGCGAGAACGGTAGAGCATATAGGGATTCTGTCTATTATATACATTATATATACTAACGCTGATGGTCCGGTGAGCCCGTTTGAACTTGCGATGGAAATTAGCGCCGAGGTCAAGCCTGTGATAGTTTGGCATACGGTAATTATTGCGTCCTTCCACATAGTTCACCGACTGTCCATAGCCATTGCCTTCGTAATCGTCGGGGTCTTCCTGGGCCACAGGGTAACTCTGTGTTGCCAGCGAGGCGGCATTGCCCGTGGAGAACACCCAAGTGGCACTGACATCCACGCGGTCGTTGATTTTATAGTTAAGAACAATGGAAAGGTCATGACGACGGTCGTATTTGGCGGGGAATGCCCTTCCTTCATTCAACACCTGTCCAGGACGGTCGAAGAGATGCATCGTGCGACTCCATGTGTATCCAACCCACCCCGTAAGGTTGCCTATTTCACGCTGCACTAGAAATTCTATGCCGTAGCTCCACCCTTCGCCGGTATACACCAAGTTTTCCCAGTTCTCCGACGAACCGAAGAAGGTAGCGCCATCCTTGTATTCAATAAGGTTATCCATGTGTTTGTAATAGGCCTCTATGGAGAAGTCGGCAATGCCGCTGTAACTGTAGCTGATTCCTCCTGCCACCTGGTCCGATTTCATGGGAGCTATCTTGTCGGTCACCGGCACCCAAAGGTCGGTGGGCAGCGTCACACTAGTGGTGCTCAACAGATGCACATACTGCTGCATCCGTGCGTAGCCCAGTTTTACCGAAAGGTCGTCACTGAGCATCATGCGCCCTGACAAGCGTGGTTGCAGAGAGGTATAAAAGGATTCTTGCACCTTGAAAGCACTGAAGTTCAGGCCACAGTTCACTTTCAGGGCATCTGTCAACGACCAGTCGTCCTCTATATACGCTACAATCTCATTGGCTGGTACCGTGCCGCTGAAAATCGCCGAGTCGATGCGTAAAGCCTGGTTCATCTGTATAGAATCGTAATAGTTCACACTGCCGCTAGCCACCTCAGGGGTAAACCAGTGTCGCGTGAACAGAGCTCCAAACTTGGCATTGTGTTCCGGAATGGGAGAATAGTCAAAATCCGCTTTCAACGTAGCCTCTTTGATGCCCGAACTATAGTCACCCTCCATGGTCGACGCATTAGGGTCGCCGGGGCTGGCCAGCTTCTCCACACTGCCAACAATGTTGTTGTCATATTGAGTGTAGTTGGCAGAAAGATTCATGAAGAGTTGCGGCGTCAGTTCATAGTTCCATCGCAACGCACCCACCATGTTGCCCCATCCGTTCTCGAACCCCAAATACATATTCTCGTTCAGCGAGGTGACAGTCCTGACGCGACCGTGTATATTGTCGTCACCCATGTAGAACGATGCGTAAAGACGGCTCTTGTCGCTGAATTTGTGGGTGAGTTTCGCGTTGATGTCATAGAAATAGTATCCCGCATCGAATTTCGCATTCTGTGCCACCGCAGGCCCTTCGGGTTCTTCATCAGATGTTGCCTCATTGATCCACATGATAGCCGGGATGACAAAAAGTTCGGCATAGGTACGACGTGCCGAGATGCTGAATGTGGTCCTTTCTTGCACGATGGGACCTTCCAGGCTGAACTTCGCAGAGATGAGTCCTACCGACACATTGCCATGCAATTCCTTGTCATTTCCATTGTTCTGTGTTACGTCGAGCACCGCACTCAACCTTCCGCTAAACCGTGCCGGGAAGCTTCCCTTATAGAGCGTCACATTTTTAATTGCGTCGGTGTTAAAGGCCGAGAAGAAGCCACCCATATGGCTCACATTGTACAGGGGTACACCGTCGAGGAGGAACAGATTCTCGTCGGGGCCACCGCCTCGCACATACATACCACTGTTACCCTCACTGCCACTCTGCACGCCAGGCATCAACTGCAACGCCTTGATCAGGTCGGCTTCACCGAACATCACGGGCACCGACTTCAGTTTCTCCACAGGCATCACCACCGCACTCATCTGCGACGACCTCGTATCTCCGGTGCGTTCTGCTGTAACAGTCACTTCCTCCAGTGTAACACTCGACGACAGCTTGACGTTGATTTCACGGTTTTTGTCATGTTTGAAGTTGAAAAACTGAGTTTCATAACCCACAAAGCTGATTTTGAGTGCCACAGAGTCACTTTTCAGCGTCAGCGAGTAGTGTCCATAGGCGTTGGTGACGGCGCCCTTGCCACTGCGGCTGTCAAGTACCGTAGCCCCTATGAGTGTCTCACCGGTGCGTGAATCCGTCACCGTACCACTTACGGTGAATGTCTGCGCCACCGTAACAATGGGGAGCATCAGCAAAAGCAAGGATATAATCAAGTGTTTCATAATTCAGACAGGAGTTCTTTGATGGTTTTCCCTAACACTGGGTGCCGGTAATCGGAGATAATCTCTGCCAAAGGTTCCAGCACAAAACGCCGCAAATGCATCCGCGGATGTGGAAGTGTAAGCTCTGGGGTATCCATTACCACATCGTCGTAGAAGATAAGGTCGATATCCATGGGACGAGAGTGATAAAGTCTAGCCTCTCCAGATGAACCGTCAAAACCCGAATTACCGGTATTTCTCACCCGCCCCAGTTCTTTCTCTATCTCCAATGCCTCGTGCAGAACCATCGTGGCCGTTAGCGATGTCTCTACCTGCAAAGCCTGATTGAGAAAGAATTGGGGCTGGTCCTCGAAATCACCCCAAGGTTCCGATTCGAAGAGGGAAGATAAGGCAACGACAGAGCCGACACGTTGTCGTATCAGCTCTGTCGCTTGCGCTATCAAAGCATGGCGGTCGCCTTGGTTTCCGCCAATAAGAAGTGTTACAATGCTCATCCGCAATGAATAAAGCGCTTCACCAACTCGAGGGTCTTCTCGCTGTCTTTGCCGATGTCGGCACGGAGCGTACGGTCGTCAAAAGCACGTAGTTCCTTGAGGATACCGTCGATGAGTTGTGGAGCAAAGATACCATCCTGTTCATACACGGCACGGTCTTTCTCCAGCAAGTCGGCACTGGCGGCACAGCTATCGGGCAGCACATCGAGCTTGGAGAGCACATCCTCATGCTCGAAGATATTGACGCTGACATAACGGTCTTTCGCATACTGCACAGCATCCTGCATCTCGAAACCGTGACGGGCGGCCACGGTCATTCCTGCCAAAAGCAAGTATACATTAGCGCTTCCGTCAGGCGTACGGAGTTCTATAGTCTGTTTGTAACTGAAGTCGACCTTATCATTCTTTTCCTGTGGATTGGCAGCAGCCATCATATTACCGGCAGACTTGCTCCAACCCAGTGGCACACGCACCATGGCACTGCGGTTGCGGTCGCCCCAGCAGATATTAGTGGGAGCCTCCTGGTGAGGCACCAGGCGGAAGTAGCTCGTGGGGTTGGTATTGCCGAAGGCAGTGAGAGAACCGGCGAGGCTTAGGATACCTGCCATGGTCTTCAAGGCCACTTCGCTCAGACCATTCTCTCCCACATACATATTTTTCCCATTCTTACTCACACGGGTGTGGATGTGCATACCACTGCCAGCCTTGCCTACGGTAATTTTCGGAGCGAAAGTGACAGTGATGCCATATTTGTAGCCCAATTCGCGCATCATCCATTTGGCGATGACCAATTGGTCGGCGGCAGCCTCAAGATGTGTGGGCAGGAACTCAATTTCGTTCTGCTCATACATAAGGTCACCATGAGTGAAGTTACCCACCTCCGAATGGCCGTACTTGATTTCGCCACCTGCGGCGGCAATCATGCGCATGGCTTCCGTACGGAACTCCTCAAACTTGCAGTAAGGCATACTCACATGGTATCCGTGCTGGTCCTCGGGCATGTACTCGTCCTGTTTAGGGGCGATAGCATAGTATTCCAGTTCACCCATCACTTCAAATTCCATGCCGCCAGTAGCCTCACGGAAGGCGCGGTCAGCTTTTTGAAGGGTATATTCCGGAGCCATTGCGAAAGGCTCGCCGTCCTTGGTGAAGAACGAGCACAGAAGGTTGAGCGTCGGCACCTCGGTGAAGGGATCGAGGAAAGCGGTACGAAAACGAGGAATGACATAAAGGTCCGAATTACCAGCCTCGATGTAGGGGAACAGAGAACTGCCATCCACGCGTTCTCCGCTGGTAAGAACCTCGTCAGCATGCGCCAGGCTCTGGATGACAAAATTTAGCGTATGCAGTTTGCCATCATCTGCCATATAGCGGAAATTGATCATCTCGATTTGGAACTCCTCGATGACCTTGAGGATATCAGCCTTGGTGAACTCACACATCGGTTTCTCCAGGAAAGCCACCAAGGGGTTGGGGTTGAATTTAAGTTGTTCTTGCGTCATGATATATATATTGAGTTTAAAAAAATCGGTTTATATATAACGTGACGAGGATAATAATATTGTACATATAACAAAAGAAAAAGAAGGGTTCCGTCAGGAACCCTTCTGAAACGTAGCGTTATTCGATGCGATTAACGAACCACAACCACGCGCTTGGCGGGGGCGTTGCCGGCCTTGACCAGATAGACACCCGTGCTGGGCACGGTGAACTCGATGGTCTCGGTGGCTTTAGCAATGCTCTTCACGCTGCGGCCGTTCACATCGTAGACATTAACAGACATGTTTTCCACACCCTTCACAACGATTCTATTGTCGATGCTGTAGGCATTAAAGTCGCTGGTTTCAATATCCTCGATACCGGTAACAGCCTCGAAGATGGCGATGAGAGCCACATTCTCAGTCAAGGTAAAGGTATAGGGGTTGTCAGTGCTGACGACAATACCGGCATCGGACAGCCAGTTCACGAAGCGGTAGCCTTCAGCGGCGGTAGCGGTGACGGTCACCTCAGTACCCTCGGCCACCTGACCCACCGGGACACTGCAGCTGACAGTACACATATCGGTATTTTCGCTAGTGACACGGAGTTCATAGTAGGTCACACCGGGATCGTTGGCCTCGAAGTTGGCGATAAGGGCGATGTCCTCTGTCACGGTGAAGGTGTACGGATTCTCTGTGCTCACCACATCGGTACCACTGGTCCAGTTCACGAAGTGATAACCAGTGTTCGGCGTGGCGGTCACGGTGAAGCTTTCACCAGCAACAACGGTATTGACACCCATGGGGTTTACATTGCCCATCTCGCCGTTGGAAGTTCTCACAATGACGGTGTAGGTGGTGGGACCGGCTGCGGGAACAAAGAGGGCAGTGATGGTGATGGTAGCGCCGGCATCAACAAAGTTCTGCGGCAAGCTACCGAAGTTCATCGGGTTATCGAAGTCGCTGTCATCGGAATAGATAGTGTCGCTAGAATAGCGTACACCAGCCAGGTAGATATCGAACACCCAGGCGTCGAGTTGGTAGCCGCTATTGGCCACTGCTTCAACCTGTATGCTGTTGCCAACATAGATGGTATAGGTGCCGGGGGCGGGAACGGTGGTACCCATAGTGGCATCGTTCACTGCATAGGTGATAACAGTGCTGTCGGGGTTGCCGGCCTCAAAGAGGGCGGTCAGAGTGACAGCGCCATAGCTCATCCAAGCATCGGCAGGCACGTAGGCAGAGATATACTGGGCACCGATGGTGTCAACATCAGTACCGACAGCCATCTCCCAACCGACGAAGCGATAACCGGCATTCGGCACAGCGCTGAAGCGCACGGTGTCGCCTGTGAGGTACTGATAAGCGCCGGGGATCGGGTTGGTGGTACCCATAGTGGCGTTGTTCACAGCGAAGGTCACAGTCAGAGTGTCAGGTGCAGGAGGCACAAAGGCACCAGCAGACAGTGCGATATCGTCAATCATCAGGTAGTTCGCATCGTAGTCGACATGATGGAAGGCCACGTACATGTTCTGACCAGCATAGGAAGTCAGGTCGACAGACTGCATTGTCCAGGTACCAGCGGCAACACCATAAGGACGCACGATGGTAGTGAATGCGGTGGTGTCATCAGTGGTGGTGGAAATAGCTATGCTGTAACTGTCAGGATAGCTACTATTCGTTCTCTCCCACCATGTGAAGGTAATGCTATCGCCCGTATTCGGCAGTATGAATTTCGGCGAAATCAACCATGCATTGGCATGCATTGCACTATTATTCCAACTCCAGGAAGCTGCTGCATAGCTGCCAGTGTGAGGTGCAACAGAACCGCCGTCGAAAGCAGCCTGTGCATTCCAATCAACACCGTCGGCACTGCCGTTGACGGAGGTCCAGCAGACAAGGCCATTCTCAAAGCCTTCATAGTAAGGCAGGGTGGTTATGTCATCGCAAGCTGTCGAAACAGTCACGGTAGCCATGCTCGAACTGTCGGTAGCACTGCAGAGTGCTACGACACCGAAGGTGTAGGCCGTAGCAGCGGTGAGGCCGGTGAAAGTATAGGTATTGGCATTGACGGTAGTCACATAGGTAGTGCCGTTGTAGATGCTATAACTGCTGGCAGTGCCGGTCCAGTTGATGGTGATGGAGTTTACAGTAGTTGCGCCAACAGTGACAACAGGATTGACACAACTCGGGCAAGGATTGTTGATCAAGGTCATGTGACCTTCGGTCATGGTGCTGCCATCTGTGCAGGTGTAAACAACTGCGCCGCCACCATCATAAATGGTAAAGCTGACAAGTTCATCGTAGCCATAAGCTGCATAAGGAGTCTGCATGTAGTTGAGTTCCACGGGTACACCGCTGCAGACGCTAATAGTAAGAGTTGCCTGAGCCTGCGACGCTTCAGTCAGAACACCCAGGATCAGACCGTTCTGCTTGACTTCGATGCCTGCACCCAGGAGACCGTAAGGACCAGTGACAACAGTCAATTCGCAGCCACCATTGGCGCAGTCGGTACGAACAGCGATAGTAGCCATGGACGAGCTGTCGGTAGCCGAGCAGACGGCCACCACACCGAAGTTGTAACTCATAGCGGCGGTGAGACCAGTGAAGGTATAAGTGTTGCCGGTGGTACTGGCCACGAAGGTATTGCCATTGTAGATACTGTAGCTGGAGGCATTGCCGGTCCAGCTGATGGTGGCGGTGGTGGTGGTGACAGTGTCAAGGACCACGTTAGGCATCAAGCAGCTCGGGCAAGCATTGTTGAGGGTGAAGATAACGCCGTTCGAGAGGAGGCTGCCGTCGGCAACAGTGTAGACCGTTGCGCCGCCGCCGTCCAAAATGGAGAAGCTGACCTCGTCGTTGTAATCTTCATCACCATCATTCCAGGAGAAGACCACAGGCAGCGAGCCATTGACACTCACAGTGACAGTCTCACTGACTTGCGTATTAAACACGTTCTGGTCAGCCATCGAGTAGGAAAGCAGGGTGGCACCGTTCTGGCTCACGGTGAGCGTGGCATCGCCCCAACCATCACCGTAGCCGTCTCCAGCCAAGATGGTGATCATGCAGGTGCCGGTAGTATCACTGCCGGTAGTGTCACTGCCGCCATTCATCTCGGTGAAGGACACATTGTCGATACCAACGCCATAGCCATAGTTGTCGGTATATTCAAAAGCAACCTGATACACAGTGCCGGGGATGTTCACACTTGCAAGAGTCCAAGTAGCAGCGGCGGTAGTATATTCGGAGATCTGCTGCCAATCAGCGGTCTCCGAAGAACGGGAGTAAACGCGAAGTTCATCGATATCGCTGCTCCAGGCACGCATCACATAGGCAAAACTAACTGTCATACCATTCACGACACCATCAAAGGCGGGCGAGACAAGCTTGGTCACGTTACCGGTGGAGCTGTGGGTAATCTTGGCGTTGCCGGTGCCTTCATAAGCACCGGTGCTTGCACTATAGTCGCCAGTACCGATAATCCATGCACCGTCGCCCTCATCCATAGTCCAGCAGCCAAGCGTTGCGCTGGAAGTCTCGAAGTTCTCGGTAAAGGGGATCGCAACGGCGGAGCAGGCGGTGTTGAAGGTCACAGTAATCATGCTGCTCTCCTCGGAACCGCAGACGCAACGCACACCATAAGTGTACTGCGTCATGGCGGTCAGGCCAGAGAGGGTGATAGTGGGAGTAGCGACATTCTGCACCAAGGTAATGCTACCGTCGGCGCCAAGAGCATACACATTGTAGCTGGTGGCATTGCCAGTCCAGGTCAAAGTGGCGGAGTTAGTACCAATAGCGCTGACGCTCAGAGCAGCAGGAGGCATACATCCGGGAGCCACGTCCACGGTCACATTGTCGATAGCGATACGGTTGTCATGGGGAGAGGTGCCGCTGACGCTGCCGCCATAGATGGCGAAGCGCACATTTTGTCCGTTGTATCCGGTCACAGGAACGTTGACAGTGGTGTAAGTACCACCCATAGCATTGAGTTCCATATAATCGACCACGCGCAACACGGTCCAGGTAGTACCGTCGGTACTGACGGCGAAGGCCAGCGTGTCGTTGTCATCATAGTTGGGTGTTTCAGCACTCCAGGCAGAGACAGCCACATCGACACTCAGCAAAGCATCGTTGGAAGTGATGCTGATATAGGGAGTGACAGCCCAATAGCGGTTAGTACTGTAGAGGTTCATCGTCAGGGCCTTGCCGCTGATGGTGATATAAGAGCCATAGCTTGTGTTGAGAGTCCAGGCAGAGCTGCTGGTGGTGGGGGTACCTGCACCGCCGTTAAGCTGACCGCTGAGGAACTGCCAGCAGGGCGACTTGGCGGTCCAGTTGTCGAAATTCTCGCTCCAAGGCATCGTCTCTTCGCCACAACTGGTGAGAACCGAAATCGTGACAGCCGTCGAAGCATCAGAAGCCGAACAATGGGCAACGACACCAAAAGTGTAGGTAGTATTGGGGGTGAGGCCGGTCACAGTGTAGGTCATATCACTGATGCCAGTAGCCACCACGGAACCGTCGGCTCCAAGGATTGAATAGGTAGCGCCAGTGTTGACGTTGTCATTCCAGTTGAGGGTGATGCTGCTGGAGGTAATGTTGCTGGCAGTCAGATTCCTCACGGGCAGACAACTCGGCACATAGTCAACCACCACGTCATCAATGTAATGGTAGCTATAGTAAGTGGTGGCACTGGTGTTGTAATTGCAGAAGGCAATGGTGCGGCTGCTGCCAGTGTAGTCAGAGAAGTACACAGTCACCGGAGTATGTGTGCTGGTGGCAGTGGTCATGGTGTCGATGGGCACAAAGGTATTACCCTCCATTACGCCGACAACCAACTTATAGGATGCACCACTGGTGTAGTGTGAGAAGGTGAGTTGCAGACCGCTCAGGGGCTCGTTGACCGGGGGCAGGCAGGTGTAGGAGTTACCATAGAGGCGCAGGCTGTAGCTACCGCTGTTGGCCTGGGTGGTACCATAGTATACCTTGGGCTGATAGGTGGCACCTTGATAGGTGCTGGAGCCCGTCATGGTGAAATTCCAGCAGGGAACATAGACTCCCGTGGCAGCAGTAGTGCTGGTGGTGAGATCGTCGAAGTTCTCGCTATAAGGAACAGACACTGCTTCACAAGGGGTCTGGACAGTGATAGTGGTAGCGGAAGAAGAATGGTCTGCCGAGCAGTGGGCCACCACACCGAAGGTATAGCTTGTATTGGCAGTGAGGCCCGTCACAGTATAGGTCATAGCGGTAAGCCCGCTAGCCACAACAGAACCATTGTCGCCAACGATTGAGTAGGTAGCACCGCTGTTGCCGGCGTCATTCCAAGCAAGGGTCACCTCAGTGGTTGTCACATTGGTTGCTTCAAGAGCGCTGACAGCATAGCAGGCGTTAGGATCAGGGGAGATTGTATAGTAGCGACCTGCATCGGGCCAAGTACCTGCGGCATTGGTAGTGGTGGTGCCGGCAGTATAGGTCTGCATAGTGTGAGTGGTGTTGTCGAAGAGGACAAAGTCATTGGCACCGGTGCCGACACCCAACTGGTGGACAACAGCAGGAGCGGCAGCAGGAGCCACGGGCGAGTACATCAAAGTGATGCTGCCATCAGCTTCCGCAAGCTGAATTTGGAATTTGTAGTGCAAACCACGTGTGGCGGTACTGTAGGTACCCGTGGAAACCTCGACCACAAGGACATGGTTGCCTTCGGTTCCGAAGAGCTGGTAGGCGATGTAGTCGGCATAAGTGGTGTCGTTGGCGGCAAGCAGGTAACCATCACATCCCAGACCGCAAATCTTCGGGGTATTGACCGAAGCATTGGAAGTGCTGAACGGCGTGGTGTAGTTACTCATTCCCACCACAGTGGAGCCAAGACGCATCGTACCGTCGCTGTTGACGGAGAACTGCGTATAGTCGACACCGGACAGGGTGAAGGTGAAGCCAATGTTGGTCACAGCCGTAGCATAGCTATCGTTGTTAGAACCAACCTTGAGCACCGTACTGTCGCTGGTGAACGTATACCACTTCGTGTTGTCGACGCCAGTCGAGAACAGATAGGTGTTCACCTGCGCTTGCGATACGAACGGCAACAAAAGTGCCGTGAGCATCAAAGTTCGTAGAAACTTTTTCATGTTGTTTGTTTTAATTGGTTTAAACTATGTGAATTAAATTCTTTTCCCTAAAAATTTATAAAATGCAAATATACGTAATTCCAGCCAACACTACAAGTTTTTAACTTTTTTTTCACTAAATGTAACAATTCAACCCCACCCCGTATTCACTTCATAGCAAGGTGAAAAATATGTTAAAATATTCTTAATTCTTCGACTTGAAAAAAATAAAATACTCAAAATCAATAATTTGAATAAAATCACAAACACAATACCTAACACATTGTAAATCAATATCTAGCAGACACCAACTCTTACTCATCTCTTACTCTTCTCTTACCCCCCTCTTACTGTCCTCTTTTTCAGCAAAGAGATGACCAAAGGATGACAACGGGAAATGTAAAACTATTTGTTACACATCTTCCCGTCGAACGGGCAAAAAGAATCCTCTCCTGTCACACAATATTTTCCCCTATACGCCGTTAATGAAAACATTAAAAATAAAAATCCAAAATATGTTCAAGAAAGAGACTTATATGGCCCGCCGCGAACAACTCCGCAAAGATGTGGGGAGCGGCATCATCATCCTTCCGGGCAACCACGAGGCCCCGTGCAACTACAAGGACAACACATACTGGTTCCGTCAGGACAGCACCTTCCTCTACTTTTTCGGTTTGCAGCGTGAAGACCTGGTGGGCGTCATAGACTGTGACAACGGCAAGGACTATCTCTTCGCCAACGACTACGACATCGACGACATCATCTGGACAGGTCCACTGCCAAGTGTGAAAGAACTGGGGGCCAGCGTGGGTGTGGCCCACACAGGCAACCTGAAAGCCCTGCAGAGATTTGTCGACCAGCATGCCGGTGCCAAGTTCCACTTTCTGCCACCCTACCGCGCCGACATCGCGCTGCAGCTGGGCGAACTGCTGGGTCTAATGCCGGGAGCCCTGAACCGCTACGCCTCGATGGAGTTGACGCTGGCCTGCGTGAAGCAGCGCAGCATCAAGAGCGCCGAGGAAATCCGTGAGATAGAGAAAGCCATCGCCACAGCCTACAACATGCATGTGGGAGCCATGAAGATGGCCATGCCGGGCCGCTACGAGTACGAGCTGGCCGGATACATGGAAGGTGAAGCATGGAAGGGCAACGGTCCCGTGAGCTTCCCCGTCATCATGACCATCCATGGCGAGACGCTGCACAACCACGGCCACAACAACAAGCTGACGAAAGGACGCATGCTGGTGATGGACGCCGGTGCCGAGACTGCTATGAACTACTGCTCCGACATCACCCGCTCGGTGCCTGTAGGCGGCAAGTTCGACGCACGCCAGAAGGCCATCTATGAGATTGTGCTGGGCGCCAACCTCGAAGCCATCCGTGTCACCAAGCCTGGCATCACCTACAAGGAGGTGCACCAGGCTGCCAGCCGCAAGCTGGCTGAGGGCTACAAGGGTCTCGGCATCCTGAAGGGCAAGGTGGACGACATCGTGGAAGCCGGTGCCCACAGCCTGCTGATGCCTCACGGTCTGGGCCACATGATGGGCCTCGACGTGCACGACATGGAGAACTACGGCCAGATTAACGTGGGATACGACAGCGAGACGCGCCCGAGCGAGCAGTTCGGCCTAGGCAGCCTGCGCTGCGGTCGCCGTCTACAGCCCGGTTTCGTCATCACCGACGAGCCTGGATGCTACTTCATCCCCGCCCTCATCGACAAGTGGAAAGCCGAAGGCAAGTGCAAGGAGTTCATCAACTACCGCGAGCTGGAGAAGTGGAAAGACTTTGGCGGAATCCGCATCGAAGACGACATTCTGGTGACCAAGACTGGTTGCCGCGTACTGGGCAAGCCCATCCCCAAGACCGTGAAGGAGATTGAAGAAGTGATGGCAAAATAAAAACCGGAAAACAAAAATCGAAATGGGAATGACTGACGTGGAGATAGTGCTCGCGAATACCGGCGAGCGAATGATGGTGCCACAAGGCATATGCGTGGCCGACCTGGCCGACGAATACACCAAGCGCAAAGCCGCCGAAGGCGAGCCGTTGCGATGGCCTGTGCTGGGTGCTTTGGTAAACAACAAGGTGAAGCAACTCCAATACCGCATCTACAATCCAAAGACCATCCAACTGCTGGATATAACGAGCCGCCAGGGTTTCCGGATGTATCGGAATGCATTGACAATGATGCTGTACACGGCGGTGCACGATTGTTACCCCAAAGCCGTACTGAGCATCGATCACTCTATGCAGAACGGCTTTTACTGCCGCATCACATCGGCGGTGGAGGACTATGTGCTACCCGATCCCATGGAGGTATGCAGCACCGTACGCGACCGCATGATAGCATTGCAGGAACAGGACATCCCCTTCACGTCGAAAACCATGTTGATAAAGGATGCCATCGAACTCATCCGCCCTCGCCACATGCCAAAGACACTCTATATTCTGGAGCATCTACGCCAGCTATATATAGAGATGAACTTCCTCGGTGAAACGGTACATAAAATCAATGGCAAGCTAGCTCCTAGTACAGGCTGTCTGACGACCTGGGACTTCCGCACCTACGAGGACGGATACCTGTTGCTGTGTGCCGACCCCGAGCATCCTGACAAACTGTCGATGTTCTCAAACACGCCCAAACTGTTCAACATTTTCCGCGAACACCACCAGTGGGTTGATCTGCTGCACATGTCGACCGTGGGCGACTACAACCGTATCGTCTACAACGGTGGTGGACAAGAGCTGATCCTGCTTGCCGAGGCGCTGCATGAAAAGAAGTATGCCGAAATTGCCGACCAAGTGCGACAGAGCGGTGCCAAGATGGTGCTGCTGGCAGGCCCGTCAAGCTCAGGCAAGACAACGTCGTGTCGGAGACTTAGCGTACAGCTCTCGGTACTCGGCTACGACGTGAACCAACTGTCGCTCGACGACTATTTCTTGGGACGCGACCGTACTCCAAAACTGCCAAACGGAGAGTATGACTTCGAAAGTGTCGACGCTCTGGACATTCCATTACTGAACGAACACCTAAACACCCTCTTCCGCGGTGAGGAGGTGCAGATTCCCACCTACGACTTCATCAAGGGTGAACCCTTCTATAGTGGCAAAAAGCTGAAGCTTGGACCGCGCAGCATCCTTGTGGTGGAGGGCATCCACGCCCTAAACCCCAAGTTGACGGCCGACATTGAAGAAGGACTGAAGTACAAAGTGTACGTGTCAGCGCTTACGCAGCTTTCCATCGACAGCCAGAATATCATCCACGGCACCGACAACCGACTGGTGCGCCGAATTGTGAGAGACAACAATTTCCGAGGCTGGAACGCCTACGAAACCTTGCGGCGGTGGCCCGAGGTGGTGCGTGGCGAGAGAAAGCACATCTTCCCATATCAGGAGAATGCCAATGTAATGTTCAACAGTGCCCTGCTTTATGAATTGGGTGTGTTGAAACGCTATGCAGAACCCCTGCTGAAGCAAGTGCCGGAAGACTGCGAGGAGTATTCCTCGGCGCAGCAGCTGCTGAATTTCTCGGAACTCCTGCTCCCCATCGATGACAAATTCATCCCTTACAACTCGATTATGCGCGAGTTCCTAGGCGGAAGCGTATTCCAGTACTAAAAAACTCTGTTTTTACGTCAGATGGGGATTGGTCCCATCAAGGACAATGGGGGCGCGAAGGTAGATGCTTTCGCGCTCTTTCAGTTGTTGTCCAATACGAACGCGGAGATCTTCTTCGGGAAGACCGTGCATAAAGGGGCGTGGATTGCGGCTGCGGAGAGCCCGTGCCACCAATGACTCGACCGACATCTGGAGATAAATGGCCGTGCCATGGGAAAGAATGAAATCCATATTGCCACTATGGCATGGGGTGCCACCGCCACAGGAGATGACGATGTGGTCAAGGTCGGCAGTGGAATAGAGCATCTGTGTCTCCAGTTTACGGAAAGCCTCCTCACCGAAAACCGAGAAAAACCGAGATACGGTGTAATGATACTTCGATTCGAAGGCCCTGTCGAGATCCAGAAAATCCATTCCTTTTTCCGCCGCCAATTTGGGGCCGAAAGTGGACTTCCCGCAATACATGTATCCTATGAGGTAATATTTCATTTTTTCATCAATTCACTGGCGGTCTGTAGTGCGGCGGATGTCGGAGGGTCGCTGCTGAGCATTACGGCAACCTCTGTAAGGCGTTCCTGAAGCGACAGCTCATGAATAAGCGAGACGGTGCGGTCGGAGGCGTCCTCAACCTGTTTGTAGACTTTTAGATGTTGTGTGGCGCAGGCGGCGATCTGTGGGAGATGAGAGATTGCGACGACCTGCATCTTCTCGGCCATGCGGCGCATGATATGTCCCACGGCCACACTGATATCTCCACTCACACCGGAATCAATCTCATCGAAAATGACTGTGGGGAGCAACGAGTGGGTTGTAAGCATACTCTTCATGGCAAGCATCAGGCGCGAGAGCTCCCCTCCAGAAGCCACCTTGGTGAGGTCTCGCAGTTCACCGCCGCGATTGGCATTGAAGAAAAACGCCACATCGTCATGTCCCCATGCTCCATAAGAAGCAGATTCTTCAACATGAACCTCGAAGCGAGCATCGGCCATTCCGAGGTCATGAAGGATGGGCAGGATATTTTTCTCCATCAGAGCTCCTGCTTTCTGACGCGAGACAGACAAAATCTCTGCTGCCGACTGCATAGCAGCAAAGGCCTGGTCCACCTGTTTCATCAGGTCACGGATGCGGTCGTCGAGGGATGAGATGGATTGCAGACGGGAATCAAGGTCCTCCCGAATGTCGATAAGCTCCTCGACAGTGTCGACAGAATGCTTCTTTTCTAGGCGGTATAAGAGAGCCAGCCGCTCGTCGACCTGTTGCTGTCGCTCAGGACTGTAAACGACACTCTCTGAAAGCGAGGCGAGCGAAGAATGGAGATCATCAAGCTCGATAAGTGTTGAGTCGAGACGGGCGAGGAGTCCTTCCGCTTCAGGGTGATAGGAGACGATATGAGAAAGAGTGCCCTTAGCCTGGCGCAAACGCAAAAGAGTGGAGAGGTCGCTGTCATCGTCGATACAAGACGAGGCGTTGGCAAGTGCCTCGCGTACAGCTTCTGCATGGGCCAAGAGCTGCGACTCCTGTTCAAGGGATTCCTGCTCGCCAGCTGACAGTTGGGCGTTGGAGAGCTCGTCAAACTGGAACTGCAGGTAGTCTGCATCTTTCCGGTTCTGCGTCTCTTCAACAGTGAGAGCTTCGAGGTTACGCTTGAGGCTCGAGTATTCCTGATATGCAGCTTGATATGCAGCCAACGGCCGTTGGCTAGTGGCCGGTTGGGAAGCGAGAGTGTCGAGAAGAGAGAGTCGGAAATGACTATCAGCCAAAAGAAGGGTTTGATGCTGCGAGTGGATGTCGATAATCCGTGGAGCCAACGCTTTAAGAAAAGGCAGTTGCACTGGAGTATCGTTGGCAAAAGCACGGCTCTTGGCTGATGGCAGAATCTCACGACGAAGAATGAGCATGTCGTCATAGTCGACATCGGCCTCCTCGAAAAGGCCCTGCAGTTCCAAACCGCTTATGTCGAAACGGGCTTCAACAATGCACTTGCGTTTTTTGTCGGCCAACACCGCAGTGTCAGCGCGCTGCCCCAACAACAGACCGAGAGCACCAAGAAGGATACTCTTACCGGCACCTGTCTCGCCTGTAATGACAACGAATCCATCACCAAAACGGATATCCGATTCACGGATGAGGGCGTAATTCTCAATATGTAATGTCGTAAGCATAACTACTGTAACATCGGTATAATTCGTTCCATAGCCGAGAGGAACGTGTCGACTTCGGCGCGAGTGTTATAGACAGCAAAAGAGGCACGGACGGTACCAGGGATGCCGTAACGATCCATAATGGGTTGGGTACAATGGTGACCTGTACGCACAGCGATACCCAATTGATCGAGGAGCGTACCGACATCGTAGGGATGAGTCTCTCCAACGAGAAATGAGATTACCGATGTTTTATTAGGTGCTGTACCAAAGATACGGGCTCCGGAAATTCGGGATAGACCCTCTGTGGCATACCGCAACAGATCTTCCTCATGGGCAGCGATACTATCGATCCCCACCTCCTTCATGAACGCCAGAGCCTCGCCCAAGGCAATAACGTCACCTACCGAGGGGGTACCAGCCTCAAACTTGAAGGGCAACTGGTTATAAGTGGTATGCTCAAATGAGACCTCAGAAATCATCTCCCCCCCTCCCTGGTAAGGAGGCATCTCATTGAGGAGTTCTTCACGACCATACATGACACCCACTCCCATGGGGCCGTACATCTTATGACCCGAGAAGCAATAGAAGTCGCATCCCAAGGCTTGTACGTCGACAGCAAGATGAGAGACTGCCTGAGCACCGTCGACAAGCACGGGTATTCCATGACTATGGGAAATACGAATAATGTCAGCCACTGGGTTGACAGTACCGAGGGTATTGGAGACATGATTGACAGCAACAATACGAGTCTTTGGCGAGAAGAGCTTTTCGAAAGACTCAAGATCAAGCACCCCCTCGTCACTGAAAGGAATGGGGCGTAAGGTCGCTCCTGCCAGTTGCCAAGGGACAATGTCGGAATGGTGTTCCATACCGGAGACGATAACTTCATCGTCTCCGGTAAAATAGCATTTACTGAACGAAGAAGCCACGAGATTGATACTCTCAGTAGTGCCACGTGTGAACACTATCTCGTGACTATAGCGTGCATGGATGAACTGTTGCACCTGACGGCGTACAGTTTCATAACGCTCTGTAGCCTCGGCAGCCAGATGGTGAGCACCACGGTGAATATTGCTGTTGAGGGTGCGATAGTAACTGTCAAGGGCCTCTATGACACGCCGGGGTTTCTGCGTGGTAGCCGCATTATCGAGGTAGACCAGCGGACGGCCATGGACCTGAGTGTCGAGAATGGGAAACTGGGAGCGTATGTCGTTAGGTATCATTGCCGTGGGATATTATTGTTGTGTAGGGGTTTTTCTCTTTTTGATATAATGGCGGGCAATCAGGAAGCCCACCACCAGAATGAAGATTACGATGATGGCCTTGGAGAGTATGCCGTTGTACTTGTCGATGAACTCCATGCCCCCCATCTTCACCGCAAGGAAGCCCAGCAGGCCAAGGATGCAATTCCAGATGCCTGCGCCGAGGAAAGTGTAGAGCGTGAAGACGCCCACATTCATGCGGGAGAGTCCTGCTGGAATGGAGATGAGCTGGCGTACAACAGGGATGAGGCGGCCCACGAAGGTGGAGACGGCGCCGTGGTCGTTGAAATATTTCTCAGCGCGTTCCATCTTTTCGCCCGACAGAGAAAGCATGTGGCCCAACTTGCTGTCAACGAACTTATAGATGATGGGGCGTCCGAGCCATCGGGAGAGGAAATAGTTGATAAAGGCACCTAACAGTGCGCCGAGGGTGCCGACGAGGATGATAAGCCATGCGTTCATGTTGTTGTCGGCGGTAGGGTCGGCGGCAACCATTACCGCTGGGGGAATGACAATCTCTGAAGGGAAAGGCACGAATGAGCTCTCGACGGTCATGGCTACGCCTACAGCGAGATAGCTCGTGCCGAGGAAGTTCATAAACTTCACCACCCAGCCAGAGTGGTTGGCAGAATCGGCTGCGACGACAGCGGCTGCGGATACGTGAGATTCGTCTGGGGCGGTGGCAGGGGCTTGACCCATCGTTGTCGGGGCCGACAGGAGAACCATCAGAAGCACTAGGGTCAGGACAATTGTTTTCTTCATATCTTCATTCTTTATTGTTTGCATCATTATCATCCCACGGACTTGCCGGGATAAGAGGTCCCAACAGAGGATGACTGATAATCTCGGGGCAAATCTCTGCCAACATTGCAGGAGACACATCGGGTAACACCTTACGGGCCCGATTGTAGCGATTGGTATAGAAATAAGCGGCAGCCAGATAGGTGCTGTAGAACGAGTTGTGGGGATATACATCTAGCGATTCCTCGGCAAACTGCTCCATCACATCATAGACATGATGGTTAAAGAGGAACTGGGTGTAGAGCTGGCACTGTGGTTCTGTGTAATAGCCTGTGACTATCATCTGTTCATAATATTCAGAAGCCTTCTCAAAATCGTCCACAGAATCGTACACCATAGCTGCTGCACACAGCACATCAGGATTTCCGTCAGGGTAAAACCCAGACGGGTTGAGCTCCATGACATGAAGGGCTTTTTCCACATTAGAAACCGCTGTTGCCAAGTCTCCCGTCTCGGCGAAGCAGACAGCCATCGAAGCATAGGATTCCGCATCCGTAGGATTATCATCTATAGACTTCCTGAAATAAGCCACAGCGGTGTCATAATTGGACTCTCGTGCATAGAGCGAACCTATCGTGCGGTAGATTCTGGAATGATCGTCACTATGATCGAGAGCTCTTAGCATCGTTGTCACCGCCTCACTGAGATGTCCCATAAAATCCTGCGTCTGAGAGAGTGTGGCATAGGCATCGATGAAACTCTTATCTATAGCAATGGCAAACTCAAAAGCATCCACTGCCTTCTCATAAAGTGTCAGGTCACGGTAAGCACATCCCAGACAATACCATGCTTCTTTGCAGTACGGCTGTTCATTCACATATTTTTTCAAATAATCCACAGCCTCCTCGACCCTGCCAGTCTCACTGCATACATCGTAATAATTGTAGATGGCAATATCCTCGCACGAATCGCTCTCCATGGCTTTTTGGTAGTAATTCAATGCCATATCGAAATCTTTCAGCTTGTAGTATTCCTCGGCCATATTGGCATAAATGCGACCGAGCATCCAGCCGTCAGAAGCAGCTTCTTTAAAATAGGCGATAGCCTTTTTCGATTCTCCTACTGCACCATTTGCGACACCAAGAGAATAGGCCACATCGGTATTCTCAGGTTCCTCTTCACGCATTCTGTTCAACACCGCCAATGCTTTCTTGTATTCCTCGTGGGCCATCATCAGATGTGCTCTTCGCAAACGAACAGCAGTGTTGTCGGGATAGAGTTGTTCGGCATACTTCACAGCCCGTTCCAGTGGCTTTTGGTCATTCACTTCAAAATAGTAGTCAATGATAATCTCCAGCTCGTCGACATCAAAAAACTGACTCTCCCCTCGAAGAACAGTGTTTTCGAAGTCAAGCACCAGCTCGCGCACCTCATCGTCAAAATTTTTGAATCTATCTTTTTTCACTTTTTTCTTTTTTCAATGTTTTCAAGGCTTGACAACGCTCATCTAGAATGAGAATCTTACCATAAGTCCGCCTTTAGTAGTAGAGTTGGGATACGAATTGGAAATATAGGGAGTGTTAATATTGGTTTGGAAGAATGCCCTCAACGTGAGATTTGTTGTCAATGCATACTCTCCACTCAGCTCGGCCATCCACACAGAGCTACCCGACGAAATCTGACTGAGGTTCTGGTTGATCTTCCTGATATTAGTCATATTGCTATTGTACGTCAGATTAAGCTGTACAATCAAGTCACTCTTCAGTTTGTGCACCTTATCGGCAAAACGCACATTGAAAGCGATATCCTTGAAACGGTAGCCTGCACCGATAGTGAATCCGTCACGCGTGGTCTCGGTCAACTGGTTGTTCGAGAATGAGAGCATCAAAGTACGATTCTTCTGGATGGAGAAGTTGAACTGAAAACTATTCACCATATTGACAGAGATACGTATCAACGGGTTGAACTGCTCTGTGATCTGTACACTTTCCATACTCACCGGCGGCACATAATCACCCATACTATTCACTTGTGTTTCCGCACCATAATCATAGTCATCCAATCCCGAAATGGTAGCATCGGTATAGAAGTTTCCGATACTATAGGTAGAGGTATAGCGATGAGAAAGGGTAATATTGGTAAACCATTTCTTCAAGAACTCTATCTTGTTCAATCCATTATAGTTTATATTCCAGTTTGGCAATGGGAAACGTTGGAAAGGAGAGAAGGTATGATTTGCGGGATCCTTCCCTAAATAGGTAGCCAAAAAAGCAGTCAACAACACAGTCTGCGAGTTGGCGCTATAGCCAGCGGGATAATATTGTCCGTTCATGGTGTCGAGTACCATCTGATCGTTGTAGGGATCTGGGTTAGATTCCGCCAGACGTCCAGCTACAACGGAACGATTCTCCAAGAATTGGGCAAAGAGGTCATCAGAGTTGGTGAAAGCCGTGAGGAAACTCCATGTCGTCGTCGTATAGCTTCCCATCATACGCTCCGACAAAGGACCGTCCACGTAACCTCTATCAGTAAGGTATTTATAGTAGTATTCATCCCGAGAGGTATAGTTTTGTGTTGCGTTAACAACTATCTTGAAGTCGCGAATAGGCTCCACATTGGCTTGAAACGTAAACACCCTGTTGCCAGTCCTTTCATGTGGCATATTAAACAAAGAGTCTTTCGACAACAAGTCGCGCCTTAAAAGGTCTTCTGCTACGTCCATATCGTAACCCAAGATATACCCCACCCCAGGGGTCCATGCATTGCGTGGGTCAAGCCCCACAAACTTGGGTTCACCCATATAGCCTGGAAGACGGGATCCGTTAGTGACATTATATTGTAGACTGAAGTCCTTTACACCCGTCACGAGTCGCAGACCAAAATAGCCTATTTCCTTCAGAGTCTCCATCAATTCCACATGTCGCAGACTGTCGGCCATCGCAAGAGAATCCTGAGGTGTCAACTGTGGCTGGTTCTTTCTCTTGTTTGGCTGTTTCGTATTCTTGGATGGACTCGCCGGGGCATTGGCAGCCTTCAGCAGAGGTATCTTATTGTACAAGGTTTGCAGATTGGCCGTGGCCGAAACTTGGAACGTCGACGAACCTTGCAACACCGAACCTAGTGACTGTAGTGCCTGTGTAGTGCCCTGGTAGGTATAATTTGTGCGGTAAGTCAGAGGCATCTTCAGAAAGTCCATATAGGGGAGTTTCCCTATGGGGAGATCATAGGTGGCATTGATTGTCTGCTGGAAGTTCTGCATAGTTCCTCCTCGTGCTATCGAATGCCAGATGGAATCGCTCGCTGACGAACTTTCGATGCGACCCACAGGTTCTTCGATACGGGCATTGGCGTTTGCGGAATATTGTATACGGAATGACCGCATCAGGTCATACTGCAAACCATAGTTCCGCTGCCATGTAAACTGCTTAAAATAAGTAGGTTTGATAATAACCAATGCAGCACTCTTGTTTCTTAGGAGAGTCTCTTCAAAATCACGATAAATCTCTGTGGAGAAACTAATGTTTTTGGGAAGATAATAGAAGTTGAACTCCTTCAGTATCTTCCATGCCTTATCCTTAAACAACTTCACTTTTTCGAACGGTTTCACTGGCTGAGGCTGCAGACTGTAATTGTAAGAGAAACCGCCCCTGTGTTGGTCTTTGCTATAGTGTTCCGTTTCCTCATCACTTGAACGCTCGCCGCTATAGGCATACGAAAACGAGAAATTCTCTATGTCATAGAAGTGCTGCTTCAAAGCGTCCTTCCCCACTCTGTCCTTTCGCACGTTGGCCAACGTCAGGTTGGTTGTCGACTTGCGACGCTGCGTCATGTGACGTACGCTGTCACGTTCCTCAGACGTAGTGTATGTATCGAGATCGTCGTACAGCAACACATCAGGGTTGTAGGGATTGTACTCCGGACTTCCAATCTCGCGATTATAGTCGAAATACAGCGGTATATGCATGCCCCACTCTTCAGGAAGGAACTTGGACAATTCCATGTCGACAGTAGTTTGGAAGGTGAAAGTGTTCATCAATTCTTCCTTGATGAGCGGGTCTTCCAGGTTACCAAAGTTCGCCGTAGTATAACTGCCGTAAACCGAAAGGTTGCCCACATCGGCAAGATTGGTCCTCGCTAATGCCATGGCTGCCCAACCACCTTTGTTCAGGTAATCACTTAACCTCAACTCATTAATCCAGACTATCGCCGACTTGGGTAACATATTATTCCCGTCGGTCAAACTTTCTTTCTTTGGATTCCGTACACCCACCATAATCACCTTTACCTTGCCAAGGTTTGGTGTTCCTAAAACAGTATACTTCTTCCCGTCGATCATCTCACTGTAGAGCAATGACGGAGAATAACCACTTTCCCCACTGCGTATACGTCTATTGCGGTTGGTTTTGATTTCGGTCATCCTCTGCAAGTCGATATCCACATTGTTTTCGCGTGGCCAGATGGCATAGGGATCATCTGGCGGTGTGTTCCACGCTGTGAGTTTCAGGGGCAGCTCATACTCGTAATAATTGCTCGTATAGTCCGTTCCTAAACGTACAAAGAGCACCAAATCGTCATCCTCCAGTTGCTCCGCGACATACTTCTTTTCAGCATGCACGAACATTTTCATGTGACCATACTGGCGCAGATCATAGCTCGTCGAGCGATAGATGGCTCTTGCATCGCCACTCGACAGCTGATCCACATCCAACGCCATTGCCTGTTCATTGAGTTGCGTGTAGCTGTTACCACTCGAATACCACTCCTCACGTTCAATTCCTGGAGGAAGCACATAAGGTACAGGTTGACGGCTTCCATTCTCTTCGATGTTCACTGTCGAAATATTGAAACTCGTCTCCTCTGTCGTTCCTGTCACATAATCACCAGGCTGCAGCAAATCCTCGCTGTATTTCCTCCAGGTGGAATACAGCAGGTCCAGTGTGGCAAAACGTAATATCACAGGCTCTTCGAAATCGTTCAGGAACATCCTCATGAAACGAATCGACTGGAATCCATTGATGCTACCCACCTTCTGATCCGGCTCCCGGATAGGAATACGGAACTGGTACCAACGGCACGTTGTCGTCTCTCCATTCGCCAACTGCACATTCAGAGCTTCCTGAATGTCTACAATATGGTTCTCTCCTATCACCATCCTGTCGGGACGCAAGTCTATTTCATACTGGTAGTAGTTCTCGGCCTCGCTCAAGGTATTGTCCTTATTGATGTCCTCCACGTTGGGATAAGCACTAGCACTCGTCATGTAGTCCTCGTCAGTATCGTCATCCACCGGCGAATTACCTTCGGGGTTGTTGTACAGTTTGTAGCGGTCGGTAACTTTCACGTTGTTCGCATCATAATACGAACTCCGGAAATAGCGGAAGTCGTCACTTGAGGGATCTTCCGCCGCCTTCTGATAAGCCACCGAAGCCGTCCCATAGCGCTGGGCAATAGCTTCCAAGTAGTTCGCGAAGAACGTCTGCTCGTCATTCATGCCATGGGTACCACTCAAGCCATCATAACCCACATCCTGATACATTCTCGATTGAGCATCGTTGTCAAAGGCGTTGACTATAGGCTGTGTAGTGGGCACTCGACCCCAGATAGTGGTATCCACATTGACCACCACAGCACTTGTAGGCAACCCGTTTTCAAAACCTTTCCTGCCATCGCGCAAAATATCTTCACTTATATCACCCAAATTGATATATAACTTGCCACCCGTGTGGTTTGGATTCTCAATAAACGGGTCCATAAGCCAGAACTCAATCGTCTCTATGTTCTGTGTCTCAAAATCGGTGTAGTCCAGTTTCCTCATAATACCGCCCCAACGGCTCTTAGGATTCACCAGCTTTCCGCTATCAGTAATACCAGCACTGAACGCCGTAGGTGCTACGTCGTAGTTGTAAGGTCCCTTTTCTTCTGGATAATAAGCCAGGTTC
>JAEEGG010006189.1_pt1 | contig 28128 bp, 20 predicted proteins | sample 9134161 | NCBI WGS metagenome assembly JAEEGG01 (sample SAMN16246543, study PRJNA631951) | gut metagenome | biome: gut microbiome; feature: rumen; material: CR-attached | host: Bos | place: Iran: Karaj | collected 2018-10 | reverse complement strand
CATTTCTTCAGAAGGCGGCCATACTCTTTCCTTGCCCGTGCAAGCTCGCTGACGGCAAGGGAGTAGTCGTGCTGAAGCTTGCGAAGCTTCTCCTCAATAGTGACAACATCGTCCTGGGACAAATCGCTGGCGAACAGTCCGTTCTCACTCACATGATGGCCGTCCCCTGCGCCCATGCTTGATGGTACAGGCGGCTTGCCATCCTTCTTCGAATCAGTAGTGTCGTTCCTTATTCTTTTCATAGACTCACATATTACTTGAGACACATGGGGCATTGCTGCGTGCCGGCTCCTCAGCGATGGTGATACCGAGGTAGCCACAGTGGCAAGTCTCATGCAGGATGCGGCGGGCGGCACAATGCCGGCATTGTTCGGGTGTGTTCATCTCTCATGTTTCTTGTTGGACGCATGAATGAAGGCTGACCGCTCCCCGGTACAGGAAAGAGCAGTCAAGGGTCATGTCCTTGCGCCTTTGTTTGATTGTCAGGTACATCGTCTGACCGGCAACGGTGAGAGGGAAGTAGCAGTAAACGCAGTGGTATGAAGAAATCTCTGGAAGCAAATCCATGAAATTGGAGGGGCCTCCCATGATGATGCAGTCACCGTCCGGCATCGGATGACCGTGCCTTTCAATGAGCGTCAGATAGGAGAGATAGTCCAGCAAGTCAACAAACAGGTAGCAGATACGGCTGATGTGCCCCTCGACAAAGGGAACTATCGTAATGCCTCGCTTGCTGACAGTAAAGGGAAAACTGCACAGTTCACTGCAGTAGAACTCCATGCCGCCATTGGCATTGCGGATACCGACACCTTTATAGATGACGTTGAGGGATGTCACCTCGACATACTTCAGGCATCGCGGGAAGTGGGTGCTGGTGATGCCCTGGCTGTACAGATAGGCCAGACCGCGCTGATCCATGAACTGCTCCCTATAGACGGAAGCATTTTCGAGCCTGTTCTGGAGTGTGGGAATTTTCGTCGTTGATTTCCTCATAATTATCTTGTTCTGGTTGGTTGGATGCTGACGACTGGGCTTCATGGGTAAGCTCAGCCAATTCGTCCGGACTGTGACCGCACTTGAAGAAGTCGCTGATGTCCTTCTCCTGCTTGGTGCCCTTCAGCGGAAGGACGACGCGGGACACGTTGGGATGGCGGGACTGGAACTGCTCTTCACGTGCCTTGGACTCTTTCAGGCCGGTTTCGTCGCAGTCATAGAGGAATACCACATGGTGGTATGAACGTGTCAGCCGTTGAATGATGAAGTCGGGGATGCTGGCCGTCTCGCTGTTGAAGCAGACGGCATCAAAGCCGTGTGACAGCAGGGAGAGGACGTCCTTCTCGCCGCCAGTGATGTAAACAGTGTCTTTCGGGGGGACATCCTGGCTCGTAAGAAAGTCACGGGAACCGAAGATATAGGGACGCGGCAACTGGCCAACATACATGAAACGGCTCTTGTGCCAGCTGTTCGGACGGTAGAGCTTCATCCCTCTTACTTCTGCAGCCTGACGGTTATGCCCGACAGGGAAGGTATAGGCGAAGACGGGAGCATCGTAGGTGCCTTCCTCCTCGAAGGTGGTGCCGTCGGCCCTCGTGAAGGCGCAATGGCGGACGCTGCGCACGTTCATCCTGTCCAGCCAGTCCTCCGTGATGCCGTATTGTCCCCAATAGGACAGCTCATGCCTGGTGAACGGCCTGAACTCCGGCACAAAGCCAACAATCTTGCTGGCTGGCCTTGACAAGCCATCGGTCTCTCTCCTGGCCATCGGCGTATAGGCAAGGTTGGACTGACTGGTATCGTCGAGGACAAAGATGTTCAGCTCCTTGTCGATGACGTGGAGGACATCCCTGAAGCGGGTGTCCAGGTTGATGTTGCAAATCTTCGAGACAAACCAGAAACAGTCGCCATGCCATTCGCTGCTACCATAGTCATGGAAATACCATTTGCCACCGCCACCTCTGCCGAGATGGTAGTACAGGCGGCATGAGGGGCGGTCGTCATCCCGATAGGGATTCCTGAACGTCTTGTTCTGGCAGTTCTTGCCCAGATAGTGGACAAAGACCTTCAGACCGTCATCCGTCTTGTCGAGGATCTTCTTTACATCTGATTCATGCTCCATGACTTTATCTCAATACAATAACTAACGGTCAGCCTATCCTGCTTATCCAGAAACGTTGAAGTTCATTTCCCGAATAGAGATAGCGGCCAGTTGTCATGTCTTTTTCTGGGGTAATAAGGCGTTGACGGCGGTAGTTGCTCAGACTATTCCGATGCACCCCTAAAATCTTGGCGGCCTCCGTCGCAGTGTAGAAACTGTTTTTGGCGACCATCGGTGGAGTGGAGGTAATCATGCTGCACCTCCTTCCTGAACGGAACCGTTCCTTTTCTGCACACTCAGCCTGGCACCCCAGAGGCCAACATCAAACTGTAGCGATGCCTGGACGGCATCACATTCATCTGCATTCCTTATCAAGGAGTAGATGTACTTCTTCAACTCACTCATACAATTATTATTTTATTATAGTTAGCCGCTTGGTATAACCTGATAGCAAACTCGGGGAGAAACCGCCCAGCTCATACTTCCATACGAATGACAGGATTGGCAGCAGACTCGTAAACGCCATAGCGCTTCAGAATGCTGCCGATGCCGTACTCCGTCATTTTATACTGACTGGCGAGGTACTTGAAGACACGGCCCGGAGCAACCTCTTTACGGAGAATCTGCTCCTCGTAACGAAGGTAGTCTCTGACGATGTTTTCGCGCCTTTTTCTATTGCTTTTCTCTTTTTTTGTCTCGAATTTACTAATATTAACCATTTTTTTATTGTTATTTCAGTTATTATGCTTAAATTTGCAGCGGATTTTACATCCAAATTTACATTGGAATTTACATTCTGTGTTACATTGATATTTACATTAGTATTCATAAATACGCATCCAAAGGTATAATAATATTTTAATATAAACAATAAAAACAACGTATAAATAACATAAATTAACAATAGTATCATTGTTTATGAGCGGAGAAGAGCTAAAAAACCATCTTTTGAAGCATGGCTACACCCTGTCGGAAGTGGCCAAACTTTTAGGCACTCCACAGCAGAATTTCAGCCAGACTCTGAACAAGACTTTTGACATCAAGTCCGGTCTCTTGGAAAGCCTCTGTCTGAAGTTACACGTGGACATGGGCTTTTTCTACGGAGGAACGCCCTTCCTACCAAACTATGAAAAGGAGAAAGCCAAGGCGGAGGAGGCCAACACCGACAGTCGTCCCGTGCCCAAGTATATGTACGATGAACTAAAGGAGGAAGCTTACTCGTATAGAGATCAGATCAACGAACTCCAGAACCAGATTCGGCAGATGCAGAAGGACAAGACAAGCCACGGCTCTTCAAAGAAAGAAGTGAGCTGAAACAGGTATAGTTAAGAAGAATTGTAACTAGCATACAGGTGAGGTCAGAATTTCCTTTCACGGAACTTGCCACACAAACTTAATCCCTCTAAATCATGCTAAGACGGCAAGGAAATATGCGACTTTTCTTCAAAAATCTCACATAAAACCAGATATTTTTGATAAATTCTTAAAATTTTCTTGCACATTAGACTTTAGTCAAAAAGAATAAAACTGAGCGTGTTTTGTTATAAATCTCAAAAATGTATGCTTATAGTATGCTTATAATTGGCCAAATCAATTGTTTTTTATGTCTTTGTGGCCAAACAACGACATATCATGATAGGACGCAAGGTAGATCATCTTGGCGCAAACTTAACATTTTTGCAAGATTGCGATAAATTATGATGATTTTATTTGGCGCAATCAGAATTGTTTATTAACTTTGCGCCGAATTATAAATGATGTGATATGGAAAAATCGATTGTTGGTCGCGAGAAAGAAAAAGCGGGCCTGAAAGAATACATGCTTTCAGAGCGGTCAGAATTTATTGCCATCTATGGCAGGCGACGTGTTGGTAAGACTTATCTTGTAAAAGAACTTTTAGAGGGTCAGTTTGCCTTTAGAATGACTGGAAAAGAAAAGGCTCATCTAGGTGACCATTTACTTATCTTTTCATATGCACTGGAGGACTTTTTCCATGAAAGCAGTATTCCTAAAAGTTGGACAGAGGCATTCCGCCTACTCTCTGTAAACTTAGAGAAGCAGGGAGAAGGCACAAAAATCGTTTTCATCGACGAACTGCCCTGGTTGGACACTCCAAAATCTCATTTCCTAAGCGCACTGGAACACTTTTGGAACGACTGGGCGTATTATCGGAATGACATCAAGCTGATCGTGTGTGGCTCAGCGACCTCTTGGATGCTGAATAAACTGATCAATGCCCGAGGAGGCCTGCACAACCGGGTAACGCACAAAATGCTGATATCCCCTTTCTGTCTTGAAGAAGTGGAGCAGTATTTCCAACGCTACGGATTCAACTATGAGCGCCCAGAGATTGTTGACTGTTATATGGCTGTCGGTGGCGTGGCTTATTACCTGTCGTTATTTGAAAAGAACAAGAGCGTGGCAGATAATATTAACACGCTGTGTTTTACCAGAGGCGGAGAACTTACCGATGAGTTTGGCAGACTTTACAACTCCCTTTTCAAGAAAGCCGAAAACCATATTTCCGTCATCCATGCACTCAGTAGTGCCAGAAAGGGAATGACCCGTCTGGAATTAATCAGCAAAGCAAAACTGCCGAACAATGGCAATCTCACTGCATTGCTCAGAGAACTGGAAGTATGTGAGTTCATACGGTCATATCGTCCGTTTGGCAAGGAAAAGAAAGACAAGATGTTTCAGCTTACAGACCAGTTTTCACTCTTCTATCTCCACTTCATGAAAGACAAAGGTGATTATTGCAAGAATGAGTGGCTGCAGAAGATTGGTACTCCTGAATACGCCTCATGGTCTGGCTATGCCTTTGAGACCGTTTGCCTTCATCACACATACCAGATAATCAACGCATTGGGTATAAGCGGGTCTTACTATACGCCCTGTTCATGGTCATATCGGCCATCTGAGGCTGTAAAAAATGATCCAGATGCAGATGAGGATTTGAAAACAGGTGGGCAGATTGACTTGCTGATTGACAGGAAGGACAAGACTATAAGTGTTTGTGAAATGAAATACTCCGAAGGTGAATACGAGATAACCAAAGCGTATGCCAGCCGTGTGGAGCAAAGGCTTCGGACCTTCAGGAAAGTGACAGGTACAAAGAAATCATTCTCAATTGTTTATGTTACTCCCTTCGGCTTATGTAATAACATGTACGCAAGGAAAGTCAACAAACAGATAATAGCAGATGACCTGTTCAAGAAAATGCAATAATAATGCAAATAAATAAACTTAGTGTGTCTGATAAAAATGTCAAAAGCTGAGAATATAAAGGGATTCCAAACGATTTTTCAGGGGGCGGACGGCTTTCCCTGGAAAGCGTGTTAGCGCGTAACAGCCTAATGACCGATTTGGGTTTAATATACGATAAACTGTATTTATTACTTATGTGTATGAACAGGAAAGCGATAAAAAGCAGCGCCGCAGAAGGGTGAAAGAGTGAAACTGGCAAGAGAAATGGAAAAACGCTCAATTCTTTGACATAGCGCAAAAATTAAGGCTGTTTCCGCACACAGTGCATCAAAAAACATTGCAGAACGAAGAAAACGCCCTACCTTTGCACCGTCAAAAGGAACAAAACTACCTTGCGACACAGGATAACACATTATTAATTAGTAGGATGCTCCGGGCAAGAGAAACAGGATAACAAAGAATAACACAAACCAAAAGCACCGGAGGTCTGAGTAAAGAAAAGAAAGGAAAAGAAAAATGAAAAAGATTGTTTTGATGCTCGTAGCCATGCTGACCATGACGATGGCAAACGCCGAGAATGAAGACAAGAACACCACGCAGGTTGCCAATGCCTACGACATGACGGTGAATATGCGTAAGCTGGCAGTGGCACTTGGCTTGACAATGGACCAGATGGAGATTGTGCAGGACATACACCATCAGTTCTGCAACGAGATGATGCTGGTCTCAGCAGTCCAGGGCGACGAGCGCAACGAACTCCTGGAGAAGGCTGTGAAGAAAGACTTACGCTACATGCACTTTGTGCTCAACGAGAAGCAGTACAACACTTACGAAATGCTGCTGAACACCACCTTGGTGAACCGAGGCCTGAAGTAAGGGTTGCTAAAGTAGAAAAATCGAAAGGTATAAAAGAATAAAAAAGATTATTGGACAGACCTTCTGGCAACGAGCCAGTTGGTCTGTTTTTTACGGTTGTAGAACCACAACGTGCTAAGACGGTGCAGCCCACTCTCGCTGCGATACCAGCCATAGCCAAAGCTTCCCATGTCAGTATAGACAGCAGTCTCCATACGACGTGCCAACAACTGTGCAAACTCATTCATGGTCAGAGGCTTGCGGCTCTCCACTATGATGGCTTCGGCGTGCTCGTTCTCCTTGCATAGTGCACGTCGTATACGACGGGCAGGGTCGTGGAAAGCCACCGCTTGATGATGTCGCACCAAGCACATTTGCTGGAAGCCGTTTCCCGTGGTGAACTCTTGAGACAGTGAGAACGTATTGCCTGAGAGCGACACCTTAGAGTGACGGTTGTACCGGTTGTGCAGCTGACCATCAATGATGTAAGCGCCCATGATAGTTCCCTCAGGACTGGTATAGGCAGCGGGGATGCACAAGAGGGCTTCGTCGGTAGAGGGGCGCTGATTGGTGAATTGCAATACGGTGTTCTCAGGCAGGCGTATCACCATCAGCTCGGCATCGCGCTCTACCTTGCACCAGCCCTGGCTGGCAGCAGCCTGCGGCAGCATCATACTAACAGACAAAAAAGTGGCCATTATTAGTCGTTTCATAGCATAACAAATAAAAAAGTGAAGTGCAAAAGAACAACGTGTTTTTTCTTTTGCACTTCATTGTTAGTGTGACCCGTCCTCAGAAAGGTCAGAAGGAAGTCTTAGAACTCATAACGCTTGTCTTCCACCTTGGCTTTATCGAATAGTACGTCGTAGATGGTGGTATAGCGGTTGTACTGCTGGTTGGGGTTGATGAGGTTCACCAGGTTGCGCATGAGCTGGCTCTCCATGGCGCGCTTATCGAGTGTAGCGCCCTCGCGCGGTGTACGCGAAACGACATCGAATACGAATACGCCATTGGTGCCCTTCACCACTTGCTTGCTGCTCTGTCCAGGCTGTACGGCAGCCACAGCACCGCTAAGTCCAAGCTCCTGCAGACCACGCACGTTAACGCGCTGGGGGAAGGAGATGCGGTTGATGGTGAGCGAGTCGGCACCCTTGGCCACGGCCTGTGCCACGTTCTTGGCACCGTCGAGCTTCTTGATGAGCAGTTCGGCGCGCTTGTCTTTCAGCACTTCAGCACGCAGGTAGTCGTTGACGCTCTGCTGGTCGAGGTAGCCCACAGGGTGAATCTTCGTCACTCCCACAGCGAGGAATCGGCCCTCAGCCGAGTTGCGGAAGATTTCGGAGATGCTGCCCTCATTGGCACTGGCGAAAGCCCACTTCACGGCGTCGCGAGTGTTCTGCAGCATCTGACCGGCACCCAGGTTATTAGCATTGCTGAGCAGGTTGGTCTGCTGCAAGAGCTGGAAACCGTGGGCGGCAGCGTTCTTCTCCATGTCAGCAGCGGTCTTGCACTCGCTGATGAACTGGCTGAACTGGTTGTAGGTGCTCTCCTCGGTCTCAGTAGAGAAGCGTATTTCGTTGTTCACGATGACTACATCGTAGAGCTTGACAGGCTGGCGACGCTCGTTCACCACATAGAGCAGCACCTGATTGCTCATGGGCACATAGTTAGGCTCGCCCATAGTAGCGCCATGCACAGAGTTGTAGAGCAGCTGTATGTCCGGGTCGAGGGTCTCGGCGTTTTGATACATGTTGGCGCTCACCCAGCCCGTGTTTACGTTCTGGCCAAATGCAGTGGCCACAGAGTCGAGACTCTGGCCGCCCTTCAGCACGGTAATAACGCTGTCGGCACGCTGCTTTGCGTCGTCGAGGCTGTTGCCGGGAATACCGATATACTTGAACGACACGGAGTCGACATCGGTGTAGCGATGGTTCAGACGGGCCACCAGCATGTTGTTGCCTTCAATGATGGGAGCGGTTACCTGCATGTCGGACATGGTGTCGAGCTGCTCGAAGAGCTGGTTGGAAATGCGCTTCAGTCCGTCGGCATTATAGGGCATCTTCTCGTGATAAGCAATAGAGGAATGGTGTGATGCCACGATGTCGCCAGCAATCTTGCTGCCGTCCTTCAACTCTTCCATAGCCTCCACAAGGCCATTGCGCAGGTTGGCAGTGTCGGTAGCTGAAGGCTGCACATAGCATACCACATAGTTAATGTCGCGCGTCTCTTTATTCCATTTGAAGAGTTCCTTCTTCTCGTCGTACTTGGCCTTCAGATCCTTTTCATCAATGGTGACCTGGCTCTCGTCGACAGATGTGTAGGGCATCATGGCCAGCAGTATTTGCGTGTCATTGTTAGCGCCCTCTAAGGCTATTTCTGCTGAAGCCTCGTTTGAAAGCATACAAGCCTGCAACAGCGTGGTGTACTTCTGTGCAAGCAGCTGGTCGTGCAGCATGCTCTCCACGGTCTTCCAATAGCGGTCGAACTCCTCGAATTGGTCGGGAGAGCCCTGCTGCTGGAGTATGGTGTAGAGCTGCGTAACGTTGTTGTAGTCGAACGCGCCTGTCTGCTGGTTGAAGAACTCACGCATGAGAGGCAGACTACCCAGCACGGGGTGCTTGCCAGCTACGAGCACAGCCTTCAGCTCATCTTCGGTAACACCGAGTCCGAGTTCCTTGGCTTCGTTCTGCAGGATGGTGTTGCGCACATAGTCGCTCCAAGCGAACTCACGCAGGAAGTCCTCATTGCCGTCCTGTCCGAGGAATTTGAGCACATTCTTGTACTCTTCGATTTTTAACTGATAGTCTTGGACGGAGAGTTTCTCGCCCATCACCTTACCTACCTGACTGCGAGCCTGGTTGCTAGAGGTCTCGCATGAACGTGTAAAGTCAGTCGCAATGAAGCCGAACAATGCCAGACCGATGATACCCACCAGCCATGGTCCCCAGCTTCTGATTTTTCCAATTGCTGCCATTTAGTTTTTTGATTTTTTGATATTTAAATTTTATGTTTTTTCATTTCAGCCTGCAAAATTACTAATTTTGCGTGAAACAACGGCATGTTTTTACAAAAAATTCTCACTTTCTTTGACTTTTAGCCTCACAAGCTCGATTTTTGTGGCCGTATTCTTCACAATTTTGAATTCAAAGCGTCCTATTGTCACCACTTCATTGAGTTTGGGGAAGCTCTGATACTCATGCAGTATGTAGCCGCCCACGGTCATGTATTCGTCGCTCTCAGGCAGTCCGATATCAAAGAGTTCGTTCACCTTCTCTATCTCCAGTCGGGCTGAAAGCATGTATTCGCCGTTGTCGAGCCGTTTGGCCACGTAGTTCACCGAGTCATGCTCATCTTCAATGTCACCAAAAATCTCCTCCACAATGTCTTCGAGCGAGATGAGTCCGCTGGTGCCTCCGAACTCGTCGACGACAACGCCGAGCGACTTCTTTTGTTGCAGCAGCATCTGCATCATCTTGCTGGCGAGCATGGTCTCTGGTACGAAGGTCATGGTACGTATGAGCCCAACTATGCTGGCCGGTTCCTTGCCGGGAACGAGACGGAACAGTTCTGAGGAGTGTATGTAGCCAATGATGTGGTCGATGTCGTCATGATAGACAACAATCTTCGAGTGTCCGCTTTCTATGAACAGTTGTTTCAGCTCGTCGATGGTGGCTGTGTCTTCCACGGCGTCTATCTCAGTGCGTGGCACCATACAGTCGCGCACTTTTGTCTCAGAGAAGTCGAGGGCGTTCTGGAATATTTTCACCTCCTCTTCAATATCTTCGTCGGTGCGGGCATTATCGATGCTTGTCTGCACCAGATAGTCGAGGTCTACTTTGGTAAACTCGTGACCGTCGTTCTCCTTGTTCATCTTCACTCCCACCAGGCGCATCAGCCCTTTAGAGAGCAGCGTGGCGAATCGTGATACAGGCCAGAGCAGCACGTAGCACACCCATGCTGGCAGTGCAAAGAAGGTGAGCATGGAGTTGGGGTTTGACTTAAAGATGGTCTTGGGCAGAAACTCACCCGTAAAAAGCACTACGAGCGTAGAGAGAAGCGTGTCGGCAGTAACGCGTGTTGCATCTGAGAGGCTGCTGAAAAGTGTCTGGTCGAAGATGTCGGCAAACAGTATGCCATAGATCACGAGCGAGATGTTGTTGCCTACCAGCATTGTTGAAACGAAGTTGCTGGGATGTCGAAAGAACATGGCTATGGCACGCTGCGAGGGTCCGTTTTTCTCTCGCGACACCTCGGCAAGCAGGCGATTGCTCGACACAAAAGCTATCTCCATACCTGAGAAGAAGGCGGAGAACACCATGCTGATAAGAAGTCCTATGATGAGTGATGTCATGGGTGCGGTCAGTATCGTCTGTGTTTAGTGGGGGCCGGCCGTGTGTATTCGTCCTGCAGCGTATCGGCAGGCTGGCTTGTCGGCTCCTCGTCTTCGCCTGTCATGTCGGCAGCAAGGAACGACCCCTTGGAGTTGGTCACTAAATAGCGCTCCATCTTCTCGTCACTGCGGAAGTAGGTGCCTTCCATGGTACGTTCTGGCGTCACCATGCGTGAGAAAACGGTAGAATAGAACTCATGGCGCATACCATCCCAATAGAGTTCCTCGCTGTTGTAGATGAATCCCTTAGTATTGCGTATGTTCACACGTCCACGCAGCTTCCACAGCCGCTGTTTGTCGAAATACCATGCAGTGTCGGCCTGTATGTATGCCTGCACATGAAACTGCTCGTCGAACTGCTCAAAGAAGATGCCCTTCATAAACTCCCACCTTGACGGCTGGCGCACGGAATTCACTTCCCAACGCTCGGTGACGATACGGTACTTGATGACACCAGAATCGCTGATAAGGGTGTTCACGCCATAGGAGGTCATCATGGCCACAGAGTCTTCAGGATTGATGGCGTCGGCAGTGTGTTCCTGTGCCTCGGCACACGATGCTAAGCTAAACGACAAATGGATAAAGGCAAATGACAAAACCATGTTTAATGGAACAATATGACGTGACGCCACGAAGTTTTTCCACTCCGTGTGCAACCTTTGTGCCTTCATGTCTTTGTGTTTCATTTTATTTAAACATTACAGTTTCGCATGTCCTGAAGTTCTTGAACGAGCCAAGCGGCCGCTCGACCTCTGGTCGCTTGCAAGGCAAGAAAGCTGAGCCAAAGAAGTTCTTGGACGAGCCAAGCGATATTTGCTTACCATCTATCATTTATAGGCAGCTTAGTCAATTCTCCACTTGGCAAACCAGCGCTCGTTGAATGTAAGCCCCACATTAATGCGGAAGGTATTGTCTTTAATCATGTGGTCGGCCGAAGTGTTCACCCACTGTGCACTGATATTCAACTCTGAGCGGCTGCGCAGCATGGGCAGTCCCAGGCCTGCGCTGATGCTCATCTCCTTGGGGCCGTCATTGCCGTTAATCTTGTAGTAAGGAGTGGTGTATGATGCCCCCAAACGATAGTGCACATGCTTGAAATACTTGGTCTGGTCAGAAGGGTTGGGCACATAGTCAAGACCAAAACTTACTCGTGTCCGGTCGTCATAGTAGCCGCTGCGCAGGGCGTAGGTAGAATTATTCTCGTCGTAGACAGGGGTACTCAGGCTACTCCACTTCTGCTGTGTCACATCGGCAGCCACCGTCAGTCGCCCCTTGTGTTGCCACGCCAGTCCAATGCCGTAGGTTGTGGGCAGCTCCAGGCCGTTGCTCACCGTAAAGGTGGTGGTGTCGCTGACCAGTGTTGATGTGTTATAATTTACAATACTGCACGTAGGGTCAGCATTCAGCTTATGGCCCATCCCCAAGGTAGCGCCCACGGTCAGTATGTCGGTCTTGCCTAACGGCTGCTGCCACTGCAGTCCGACGCTAAGCATATAGTTGCTTACGCTGGCTTTATAGGTCTTTGAGAGTGAGTTGATGCTAGTGGTGGCCACTGAGGTCACGCTGCGGGTGTACGATCCCCAGAGATAAGCAGCATTAAAGCCTATGGAGAGCGGTCGAACAGGGTTCCATCCTGCTCCCACAAAGGCTTGATGGAATCCGCCGCTGCCAGTATGCTGTTCGGATATAGCTCCAACGTTGTTGTTGAGATATGTGCTTGTGGTATAGGAATAGCCCACGTCGCTGTAGGGCAGCAGACCAAAGCTCACACCCAGATGGCGCCGCATGCGAAAGAGCCCGGTAGCATAGTCGATGTTGGCACTCCGTGTGTTGGCACTTATGTTGCCCTCCTTAAAGTTGCTTATACGCCCTGAAAGCCCTACGTCGAAAAGCATAGTGAGCGAATCGACTGCCGAATAGGATGCAGGGTTGAGCGTGTTAACAAGTGTACCGCCACGCATGCCTATACCCGTGGACCCCATGCCACGGCTGAATCCCTGCGACTGGTCGGCCAGCACACCAAGGCCATACTGGCTGTAGGGAGAGATGGTGCTGCTGCGCATATCGCTTTGCGCCGACGTGTGGGCAACACTTGCTACGGCCAAAAGACCGCTTATTATGACTCTTTTCATTCTTAATCAGTATTTCAGCCTGCAAAATTATTAAAAAAAAATGAACTAAATGCACTGAAAGTGGAAAAAAGAGCGTAATTTTGCATCGTGAAACGTTTTGAAAACATTTTTAGGATTCTTTTCCTACTCTTTTCCCTACCGTTTGGCTCCGTAACCATTGCACAGGAAGCTGACAGCTTACGGCAGCAGAGCGACACTGTGGTTGATGCTCGCACCCAAGCACTGCTGCAAATGGACAGTGTGGAGGTGGGGCTGCTCACCTGCTCTCCTCATAACGAGGTGTATAGTCTCTACGGCCATACGGCGCTCCACTGGCACGACCTGAGCACTGGGCGTCACTGGGTGTTCAACTATGGTGTCTTCGACTACAGGAAGCCGCATTTCGTGTGGCGATTCATGATGGGGCAGACCGACTATAAGCTCGAATGCACCAGCGACCTGGAGGCATGGTGCCACTACTACCACAAATGGGGAAGCAGCGTTGAAGAGCAGGTGCTCGACCTCACCGCCATTGAGAAACTGCGGCTGCAATATGCCCTGGCCGAGAACCTCAAGCAGCCCGTCTACCGCTACAATTTCTTCTACGATAACTGTTCCACCCGTCCACGCAACATCATTGAGCAATGCATGGAGGGCAACATTGTCTACGCGCAGGACGATGACGGCAAAGAGGCGCCCTCCTTCCGCCAGATGATACATGCACTCACTGAAGAACACCCCTGGGCTGCCTTTGGCAACGACCTGCTGCTGGGCTTCAAAGCCGATGCAAAGACCACTCAGCGCGAGCGCCAATTCCTGCCTGCCAACCTGAGCCGTGACTTCGAGCGGGCCACCGTCATTCGCAACGGGCAGCAGCGCCCGCTGGTACTGCGCCACATCACCCATGTCGCACAAGGCATACAGACAGTAGAGAAGGAGTTTCCGCTGTCGCCCCTCGCGTGTACATTATTATTATTAATAATATCATTAGGCATTATGGCCTACGAACTATGGGCTAAGACTACGTGGGTGTGGTGGGATGCCTTGCTCATGCTTGCCAGCGCCCTTGCAGGCTGCATACTCACACTGATGCTCTTCTCTGAGCATCCTGCCACCAGCACCAACCTGCAAGTATTGGTGCTCAATCCGCTCGCACTGCTGTTCATTCCTGCTGTGGTGCGACGCCGCCCCACACGATGGTTCACCATCAGTGCCATACTCATCTTGCTTTTCTTCATTGGCGGCTTCTGGCAGGACTATGCCGAGGGCATGGAGTTTCTGGCATTAAGTTTGCTAACAAGATATTGGATACACAGAAATGACAAATAGATATCTCTACATCACACTGCTGGCCATACTGGGCTTCAGCCCAGAAGCCACAGCACAGCATCTACAGTCGAAGAGCGTGCCGCGACTGGTGGTCAACATTGCCATCGACCAGCTGAGCACCGACTATCTGGAGGCCTTTGCCCCACTCTACTCTGAGGGAGGGCTCAAGCGCCTGCTCACTGAGGGCAAGGTATTTGTAAATGCCTCCTATCCGTTTGCACCCATTGACAGAGCTTCGGCCATTGCCGCCATCACCTCGGGCACCACACCTTACTACAACAGTATTGTGGGCAACAAATGGCTCAACCGCGAGACGCTACGACCCGTGGGCTGTGTCGACGACCCAAAGTTCACTGGCATGCTTACGGCCGAAACAGGCTCGCCCTCAGGACTTTCCACCTCAACCATTGGAGATGAGCTTAAAGTGGCTACAGGCGGCAAGGCGTTGGTCTATGCCATAGCTCCCTTCCGCGAAGCCGCCGTCCTCTCGGCTGGTCACGCTGCCGATGCCGCCCTTTGGCTCGATGAAATCTACGGCGACTGGTGCTCGTCCATCTACTACCTGAGCAACGTCCCCGCATGGCTTGAGACCTACAACAGCCAGAAGGCGCCAGGACGCAAGATAAGCCACACAACCTGGGAGCCCATCAATCAGATTACAGCCTCATACAACTATTATCTGCAGACACCCAGCGAGAAGCCTTTCCAGCATAAGTTCACAGGCGACCATCGCTTTGCCAACTACAAGGTGAGCGCCCTTATCAACGGCGAGGTCACCGACCTGGCCATGCAGTGCATGAGCAGCAACGGACTGGGCAGCGACAATGTGGCAGACCTTCTCTGCCTCACCTACTATGCCGGTACCTATGGCCACCAAAGGGTGACAGACTGTCAGATGGAGCTGCAAGACACCTATGTGCGCCTCGACCGCGAGCTGAGCCGACTGATGGCCTACACCGACCACTTCATCGGCAATGACAAAGTGCTCTACGTGCTCACCAGCACTGGTTATAGCGACGTGGAGACGGCCGACTACAACTCCTTCCGCATACCCACTGGAACATTCTTCATGAGCCGCACTGCCAGCCTCATGAACATGTACTTAGGCGCCATCTGGGGGCAGGGCAACTATGTAGAGACCACCTTCCGCAACCATATATTCCTGAATCATAAGCTTTTAGAGACCAAAAAGATAAGCATTGGAGAAGCTACCAGCCGTGCACAGGAAATAGTGGCCATGATGAGCGGTGTGCGCAACGTCTACACCTCACTGCAACTGCTCACCACACAGAGCGCACAGACAGAGAAGACACGCAACGCCTTCCATCCCCAGCGCTGCGGCGACATTATTATCGAGGTGGCGCCCGGCTGGCGTGTCATGACCGAAGACACAGGCGAGAGCGAGATGTCGTTGGCCTCGTTCACACAGTTTCCCATCTTTGTCTATGGCGCCGGAACAGCAGCCGAGCGCATCACAACCCCAGTAACCACCGACCGCATTGCGCCCACCATTGCACGCACCATACGCATCAGGGCGCCCAATGCATGCTCCTCAGAACCGTTGTTTTAAGGCAAAAGACGGACGAAAAAAGGCAAAAAACGGGCGGGGAAGCAAATTCTTCACATTTCGCGCTCCGCTTTTCACTTTTTTTCGTAACTTTGCACCCGCTTAGAATAAAGCATCTGTCAGCGGCAGCATTCGTGAAGGCTGCCCGGCAGAAAAAACACAAGTCAGTAAATAGTAAACCGTAAATACAAAAGATGAATTTTAGCAAAATCCTCAAGTCGCTTTTTGGCGACAAGTCATCGCGCGACATGAAGCTCATACAGCCCTTCGTGGAGAAGGTGAAAGCGCAAACCCCCAAGGTAGCACAGCTTGACAACGACGCACTGCGTGCACGCACCAAGGAGATACAACAGCAGGTGCAGCAGGCTGCCACCGAACAGAAAACAGAGATAGAGAAGCTGAAGGCCACCATCGAGAGCACCCCGCTCGATGAGCGCGCCGAAATCTTTGCCAAGGTCGACAAGCTCGAGAAAGAGGCACTCGAAGTCTACGAGAAAGCCCTTAACGAGGTCATGCCCGAAGTGTTTGCCATCGTCAAGGAGACCGCCCGCCGCTTTGCCGAGAACGAAGAGACCGTGGTCACTGCCAACGACTTCGACCGTGAGCTCGCTGGCGACCCGCGCAAGGACTTCATCACCATCGAAGGCGATAAAGCCTACTACCACAACCACTGGACGGCAGGCGGCAACGACCTGAAATGGGAGATGGTGCACTACGACGTGCAGCTCTTCGGCGGCGTCGTGCTGCATCAGGGCAAAATAGCCGAGATGGCCACTGGCGAAGGAAAGACGCTCGTGGCCACTCTCCCCGTCTTCCTCAACGCGCTCACCGGCAACGGCGTGCATGTAGTCACCGTCAACGACTATCTGGCCAAGCGTGACTCAGAGTGGATGGGCCCCCTCTACATGTTCCACGGACTCTCCGTCGACTGCATCGACAAGCACAAGCCCAACTCGCCCGAGCGCCGCAAAGCCTATCAGGCCGACATCACCTTCGGCACTAACAATGAGTTCGGCTTCGACTATCTGCGCGACAACATGGCCACATCGCCTGCCGACCTCGTGCAGCGTTCACACAACTATGCCATCGTCGACGAGGTCGACTCCGTGCTCATCGACGACGCCCGCACGCCCCTCATCATCAGCGGACCCGTGCCCAAGGGCGAGGTGCAGATGTTCGAGGAGTATCAGCCACTGGTCGAGAAGCTCGTGGGCGTGCAGCGCCAGCTGGCCACACAGTATCTGGCCGAAGCCAAGCAGAAAATCAGCGCTGGCATGGAGCAGGACAACAAAGAGCTCACCGAGCAGGGATTCCTCTCCCTCTTCCGCTCACACAAGGCCATGCCTAAGAACAAGCCCCTCATCAAATACCTCTCAGAGGAGGGCATCAAGGCTGGCATGCTCAAGACCGAGGAGACCTACATGGAGAACAATAACCGCCGCATGCCCGAAGCCGTAGAGCCGCTCTACTTCGTAGTCGATGAGAAGCTCAACTCCTGCGACCTCACCGACAAGGGTACCGCCTGGCTGGCTAATCAGGTCAACGACAAAGACCTCTTCGTGCTCCCCGACATCACCGCACAGCTGTCGGCACTCGAGGCAGAGACCTCACTCACCGACGAAGAGCGGGTGAACAAGAAAGACGAGCTGATGGCTCACTATGCCGTGCAGAGCGAGCGCGTGCACACCCTGCAGCAGCTGCTCAAGGCCTACTGCATGTTCAACCGCGACGACGAGTATGTGGTCATTGACGGCGAGGTGAAAATCGTCGACGAGCAGACCGGACGTATCATGGAGGGACGCCGCTGGAGCGACGGACTCCATCAGGCTGTGGAAGCCAAGGAGCACGTAAAGGTGGAGGCTGCCACACAGACCTTTGCCACCATCACCCTGCAGAACTATTTCCGCATGTACCACAAGCTGGCAGGCATGACGGGTACGGCCATCACTGAGGCAGGCGAGTTCTGGAACATCTACAAGCTCGATGTGGTGGAGATACCCACCAACAAGCCCGTGGCCCGCATCGACATGGACGACCGCGTCTACAAGACAGCCCGCGAGAAATACCGCGCCGTCATAGCCGAGGTGGTGAAGATGCGCAACTCAGGCCGCCCGTCGCTCATAGGCACCACCAGCGTCGAGATATCCGAGCTCCTCTCGCGCATGCTGTCCATGTATGTCAATCCCGAGACAGGACAGCGCGAGGGCATACCCCACCAAGTGCTCAATGCCAAGCTGCACCAGAAGGAGGCCGACATCGTGGCACTGGCCGGACAGTCAACCAACGGACTGGGTGCCGTTACCATTGCCACCAACATGGCTGGCCGTGGTACGGATATCAAGCTCTCGCCTGAGGTGAAGGCTGCCGGTGGCCTCGCCATCATAGGCACAGAGCGCCATGAGAGCCGCCGTGTGGACCGCCAGCTGCGCGGACGTGCCGGACGTCAGGGCGACCCCGGATCGTCGGTGTTCTTCGTCTCGCTCGAAGACAAGCTCATGCGTCTCTTCGCCTCTGAGCGCATAGCCCGCGTCATGGACAAGCTGGGCTTCAAAGAGGGCGACATGATTGAGAGCTCCATGATAAGCAACAGCATAGAGCGCGCACAGAAAAAGGTGGAGGAAAACCACTTCGGCGTGCGCAAGCGCCTGCTGGAGTACGACGACGTAATGAACAAGCAACGCACCGTCATCTACGAGAAACGCCGCCACGCACTCATGGGCGAGCGCATAGGCATGGACATTGCCAACACCATCTGGGACCGCGTGAGCACCACCATAGAGCGCTGCGACTACATCGGATGCAAGGAGCAGTTCATACGCCTCTTCGGCATGGAACTGCCATTCACCGAGGAGCAGTTCCTCGACCTGCGCCAGCGGGAGACCATGACCGAGAACGCCTTCCAGGCAGTGCTCGCACACTTCAACCGCCGCTGCGAGCGCATCTGCGAGGTGGCCATGCCCATCATCAAGCAGGTGTACGAAAACCAAGGACAGATGTACGAGCGCATACTCGTGCCCATCACCGACGGACATCGCACCTACAACATTGCCTGCAACCTCAAAGAAGCCTACGACACCGAATGCAAGAGCGTGGTGAAGGAGTTTGAAAAGCAAATGCTCCTCCACATCATCGACGAGGCATGGAAAGAAAACTTGCGCGAGCTCGACGAGTTGCGCCATTCAGTGCAGAACGCCAGCTACGAACAGAAAGACCCTCTGCTCATCTTCAAGCTAGAGAGTGCCAAGATATTCGAAGAGATGGTCAACGACATGTTCAACCGCACCGTCACCATCCTCACACGTGCACAGATACCTGAGCTGCAGAACCAAAGCGTGCAGGAGGCAGCACCAGAGCAGCACACCGACCGCCGCGGATACACAGAGAACAAGCAGACCACTGAGCAGGAGCAGCTGGTGGACCAGAACCAGCGTGCTGCCGCACAGCACGACACACGCAGCCAGCAGCCGCGCAACCCTATCATCAAGGACAAGCTGCCCGGCAGAAACGACCCCTGCCCCTGCGGCAGCGGAAAGAAGTTCAAGAACTGCCACGGCAAAGGACTGGTGTAGACCAGCAGAGCTATCCCCCGTCATCCCGAATCGCACACACAGCGGTTCGGGATTTCTGTTGTCACAAATAGGGAAATGCCTACCACGTTTTAGGAATAATCCCTTCGGCATACAGCAGTTTTGAGCTATCTTTGCAGTGTTAAACCATTAAACACAAAGATTATGAAAAGAATAACGACTCTACTGCTGGGCTTCATGCTCACCATGCCCCTGCTCGCACAGAGGGGCTACCGCATGCACTATCCTCCGCGCCGTGTCACCCCAAGCTACAGCCACCACAGCTATCGCAGCAACTATGGGCGCACACCCGACTTCGGAACATACTACGGCCTGCGCGTGGGTCTGGCACTCTCCACCGTGACCTCCGACGATGCCTATCTCGACGGCAGCGGCATGACGGCCGGCGTCAACATGGGCGTGGTGGCAGGCTTCCAGCTGTCGCCCTCGGCACCCATCTTCTTCGAGACCGGCCTTAGCTACATAGAGAAAGGAGGCAAGGGCAAGTACAACGGCGACAAGTTCACCTACGACTTGAATTACCTGGAGCTGCCACTGCTGCTGAAGTACGACTATCGCAGCAGCTACGACTTTGCCGTGCAGCCCTTCATCGGCGGATACCTGTCTGCCGGCGTGGGAGGCCAGGTGAAGGACTTTGGCCACAGAAAGGCGGTGAGCAGTTTCGACGACGAATTCTTCCGCCGCTTCGACGGAGGCTTGCGCATAGGCTGCGGCATTGAGTGCTCACACATCTATGCCGAGATAGCCTACGACCTGGGGCTGAGCAACATCTGTCACGACACGTTCAGCACCTCAAGCAACGGATGCCTGCTGCTGAACTGTGGAGTAAACTTCTGATGTTTAGCCCACCACCACTCCTTCCACACCATGACATTCCGTAGGCACTCCCCTACCCTTGAACAAGGGCGGGGAGTGCCTACGGGCGTCTATTTCCCCCTTCAGCCTCTTAAGCATCTCATGACCAAAATCCCTACTGATTATCAGCCTAGTTAACCATCGGGTACTTAGATTATCTGAAAGTTAGAAGTATTTGGACTTTTTTTTAGAATTTTGAGCATTGCAACCCCTTTTTGAGGGGGTGGCTATAATGCAGAGATGTAAATAATGATGTTTTATTTGGTCATTCAATATCTTTTTTGTATTTTTGCAACGTCTATGCCTAAGCCAGTGGGCTGATGGGGACAACGACATTACGGAATAAGCGACACTGTACGCTTTGTTTTTGGTGACTTGAACTACCACAATCAAATCCCATCCAAAGACAATGGCAGAGGTGACGCCTACGGATGTGTATATACACAGCCGGAGTGTGCCGAGGGCTAATCATGCCCTCCCGCACACTTTTGGGTGTATTATATACCGACCATCGTGGGTATCTCTTTGTTCATTCTAATGGGATGGCTGTGGTAGGCCAAAGTCACGGAATGGGCAGCACGAGATACCCTCGTTTCTTTCTGTATGTGGTCGAAATATAAAAATACTAATCATTCTGACATTTGGGTATCAGTCAGAGCATTTGCTACAGATTGATGGCAAACAAACTACAACAGGCTTTAGACCTGTGTAACAAGAATGAATTCGACAAAGCCCTTCCGTTATTGGAAGGGGTGATTAAAGATAGTCCCCAGGATTCTGAGGCTTGGCGAGTTTTGGCTCAAATACACTGGTTACATGAGCATCAACCAGATAAGGCTTATGATGAGTTAATAGAAGCCCTACGCTATGATCCTAAAAACATTTGGGCCCTTGTGTTAATGGGTAATTTATTAACGAAAGAGAAAAACGACGTTGAACACGCCAAGCAATACTACGAGAAGGTTTTGGAATATTATCCAGACAACGCCATTGCTTTGAATAATATTGGCGCCACTTTCATGGAGCGAAAAGACTATGAGGGCGCATTGCCTTATATGGAGAAGGCATTGGCTATTGACGATTCTTATGCTAATTCTTATTATGGTATTGCTCTATGCTACTATAATCTTGAAAGAATAGAAGATGCTTTTGAAATTTGTCACAACGGAGCATTAAAATCATCAGACCGCCCTGAGAATCCTGCTGTACGCGAAGAACTAGTTAAGTTGTACATCACTGTTGCAAAGGAGTATGCAAACAAGACTAACTATATTAATGTATGGAAAGGAATCAAGGATGAACTTGAGGCTGTCGATCGAGTTAATATACGCATTGTTGAGGACAAGAGTCTAACTGTTCATGCCAAGTTGGAATATGCCCCCTTACATGCAGCAAAGGAGCATGTGATAAGATACAACCCTGAAAAAGACTTTGTAGAACACCTATTTATTCATGAGATGATGCATCTGAAGATGAGTCAGCAGGCAACAAAGGCAAACAGGGCCAAGGCTATTATCAGTTCTGAGACGACAAGAAACGCTTTCAAGAAGCGTTATCTCAGTTTCATGAAGAAAAAACACAGCCATATTCCTTTACAAGATTTTAACAAAGTGATAGCTGGTCTTGCTGATGGTTTAGGACTACAATTAATGAACTGCCCGCTGGATTTGCTGGTAGAGCATATGATTTATACGGGCTATCATATTGCACGTCCCATTCAGATGCTATCACTTTTCCATATGGAACAGGAAAATATCAATGCTGTCAAGCGAACAGCATACAATGCTTTCTTCCCTAAGGAGATTGTCTATGCCAATAAGGTCATGAATCTTATTTCAAGCATACACTTCAAGGATATGTATGGCATCAACTTGATAAGTCAATACAACCCCACCAAGCAAGAATTAGACCATGCTAAAGACCTATATGAAGAGTTCAAGGCATATGTGGATACGTACAAGGCTGGGGATGAATACGAATTACTGGAGTACTTTGTACAGTCCTTCAACATGGAAGAACTTGTTGAAATCGTCGATGAGAATCAGGTAACAGCAAGTATGAAAGCAGACCTTTCGATGAGAAGTGATTTGAAGGATTTGGCTGAAAATGCCCTAGCAGAAGAAGATGTTGATGCTGCAAATGCATTCTTTGCACTCAACCATCAAGACGGTGCAGATCCAGCTGAAACAATGATGATGTCAATGTATATGCTTGGGGCAATGGAAGTCTTCGATACACTTGAGCCCAGAGATGTACATCGCATCGCTATAGAAATTGCAATGGTTGGAGTCACGGGCATTGATCCCAAGAAGAACTATTCCATCAAGTCAATGCCTGACAAAGAATTTGGTGGCTATCAGTTCTTGGCCTACTACTATGTAAGTTGGGCACAGGCTATCCCCGAAAAACTTGATAAGTTAGGATTACCATTCTCGAAAGCCTATGAGTTGGCATTACAGATGTATAACACTAAACACAATAAGTGATGAGTGACCTTGAAGAATTAAGACAAGCAATAATCAGGTTCACGCAGGAGCGTAACTGGGACAAGTTTCACAACGGAAAGGATTTGGCTCTTGCTTTGTCTATCGAGGCAAGTGAACTGAATGAGGCGTTCCTTTGGAAAGAGGTGTCAGAGGTAGATGTAGAGAAAGTTAAAGAAGAATTGGCTGATGTTTTGAACTATGCCATCTTGATAGCAGACAAGTTCAACCTCAATATCAAGCAGATTGTCTTGGACAAGATTAGGCAGAATGCCGAGAAATATCCTATAGAGAAAGCTTATGGAAGTGCAAAGAAATATAACGAGTTATGATTATCTATAGAGCAACCAAGAAGCAGTTTGTTGAAGATGTGTTCAACGACACCATTGCCGATAATATCGACAACGCTTTCGTTGAACATTTGGGACGTCATACGTCTCCTAACGAAGTGCGCTCTTGGCATAACTCTATGCAATATATGTATAAGGTGGTCAATATCCCAGAACTCCCCGACGAGATCGGTGTGGCCATTGAGTACCAAATACCTCTTACAGCCAAACGTATTGATTTTATCATTTCGGGATTGAATGCCAAGAAAAAAGAGCAAATTATCATCATAGAACTGAAACAATGGGATGATGCGGAACCTACACAAAAGCCCGGAATTGTAGTGGCCCGTTTTCAGCATGGAAAGGCAGAAGTAGCACATCCCTCATATCAGGCATGGTCGTATGCCTACATGCTCTCAAACTACAATCTTGCTATTCAAGAACGGGGTGTGCAGATATGTCCTTGTGCCTACCTTCACAACTATATGCCCGACGGAATGATTAACGGGCAACTCTATCAGGAGTATGTGGCAAAAGCACCTGTTTTTCTAAAAAACGATGCTGCCCGTTTGCAGGACTATATAATAAGGTATGTAAGGTATTGCTCGCCTGAGGATATCATATGGAAGATAGATAATGGAAAATTGCGCCCATCGAAGCAATTGGCTGATTCGCTGACATCTATGCTGAAAGGCAACGATGAGTTCGTATTGCTCGACGATCAGAAGGTGGTATATGAGGCTGCTGTACATTTGGCAAAGAAAGCACAGCATGATAAAAAGCAGGTGTTAATTGTAGAAGGCGGCCCAGGTACAGGTAAGAGTGTGTTAGCGGTGAATCTGTTAGTGAGTCTGACGGCAGAGGGTATAGCCTCACAGTATGTAACCAAGAATAGTGCCCCCAGAGCAGTTTACAGCGTAAAGCTATCGGGCAGCTACAAGAAGTCATACATTAACAACCTGTTTGTGGGCAGTGGCAACTTCATTGAGACGATGCCAAACACGATGGATGCTTTGATAGTGGATGAGGCTCACCGTCTGAACATGAAAAGCGGCATGCTCTCCAATTTAGGAGAAAATCAAATCAAAGAAATCATTAAGACTGCCCATTTCTCTGTGTTCTTCGTTGATGACTGTCAGCGCATTCACATAAAAGATGTTGGTAGTGTACAGTACATTAAACAATGTGCTGAAGAAATGGGGGCAGATGTGCATTTGGAGCACCTCAGTTCACAATTCAGATGCAATGGCTCTGATGGCTATTTGAGTTGGCTTGATAATGCCTTGCAAATTCGAGAAACAGCAAATATCCGTCTAACAGAGGAGGATTACGACTTCCGCATCTTCGACTCTCCTGTGGAGATGTTCAATGCAATAAAGCATAAAAACGAGGCGAATAATAAGAGTCGTGTGGTAGCAGGCTATTGTTGGGATTGGAAGAGCAAACAAGACCATAGAGCTTATGATATCGAGATACCACAATTCTTCTTTCGTAAGCAATGGAACTTCAATAGCAACGAGCCTTGGCTGATTGGGGAACACTCCATAGATCAAATAGGCTGTATCCATACATGTCAAGGTTTGGAACTGGATTATGTGGGCGTAATAATAGGCCCAGATATGGTTTATAATAATAAACGTGTAGTAACAAATGGTTACAAGCGTTCTCCAAACGATCAATCGTTGAAGGGATTCAAGTTTATGATGAAGCAAAATCCCCAAAAAGCATCACAAGTTGCTGACACTATTATTAAGAATACCTACCGCACTCTGATGACTCGTGGTATGAAAGGATGTTATGTCTATTGTTGTGATAAAGCTTTGGCAGAACACTTCAACGAATTGATGGTAGAAAAACCGGCTGAAGCCGAAATTATCCGAATAGAGCCTGTGGTAAATGATGATGTGAAATACATTGATTTCTTGCCTGTTTATTCTATCAAGGCTGCTTGTGGATACTTTGGTGAAGGTGATGAGGTGAGCGAGTTAGGTTGGATTCAGGTGGAAGGAGTAGGCAAACTGAATAGAAATATGTTTGTTGTACAGGCATCAGGCCATTCTATGGAACCTAAAATAAATGATGGCGACTTCTGCGTGTTCCGTGCCAATCCTGCAGGTAGCCGACAAGGAAAGATTGTTTTGGTACAGCATCATAATTATTATGATTCGGACTATACCGGTGCATACTCCATCAAGGAATATAACAGCGTCAAAAGTTATGATGAATTCGGTAATTGGCAGCATGAAAAGATAGAATTGTTGCCTTTAAATAAAGATTACAATTCCATTATTATTGATGCGGAAGAAGCAGAAGACTTCAGAGTTATAGGAGAATTCATAGGAGTGGTAGATTAAGTATTCAAAGAAAAAAGGATTTTTCTTTTGCTTTTTCCTCGCTTATTCGTACCTTTGGCTCTGCTGAAGGTACTTTCGTTCGGAAGGACAAAAGAAAAACTCGTTTTTCTTTTGTTTTTCGCTCGCTTATTCGTACCTTTGTCATCTGTTATTATGATATTACATCGGCATGGAGGCTATCAATGAATTCTTTTCGCTGTTGAGCAGCTGGTTGTGGGGCTGGCCCATGATTGCGCTGTTGTTAGGCACACACCTGTTTCTCACCTTCCGGCTGCGCATACCCCAGCGCAAGCTGCTCACCGGCATCAGGCTGTCGATGAAGAAAGACGAGAAGGCACAGGGCGACGTGAGCCAGTTTGGTGCACTGGCAACGGCACTGGCTGCCACCATAGGCACTGGCAACATAGTGGGCGTGGCCACGGCGGTGGCGCTGGGCGGTCCCGGCGCCGTGCTGTGGTGCTGGCTCACGGGCATCTTCGGCATGTCAACGAAATATGCCGAGGGGCTACTGGCGGTGAAATATCGCGTGAAGGGTGAGGACGGGCGCACCTACGGCGGACCAATGTATGCCCTTGAGCGCGGCCTTGGCATGAAGTGGCTGGCGGTGCTCTTTGCCGTGTTCACCGCCTTGGCGTCGTTTGGCATTGGCTGCACGGTTCAGGCCAACAGCATTGCCTTGCTTACCAACGAGACCTTTGGTATTCCGGCATGGGTGGTGGGCATTTTTGTATGCGTGCTCACAGCTGTGGTGATTCTTGGCGGCGTGAAGCAGATAGCCAAGGTGTGCACGGTGCTCGTGCCCTTTATGGCCGTGTTCTATGTGGTGGGCTGCCTAGTGATACTCTGCATGAATGCACCCTACGTATGGCCCGCCCTGAAGCTCATTGTTCATTCAGCCTTCAACCCGTCGGCTGCTGGGGGCGGATTTGTGGGTGCCACGGTGATGATGGCTGCGCGTTACGGCATAGCGCGCGGACTGTTCAGCAACGAGAGTGGCATGGGTAGCGCCCCAATAGTGGCTGCGGCGGCACAGACGCGTAACCCGGTGCGCCAGGCGCTGGTGTCGAGCACGGGCACCTTCTGGGACACGGTGGTGATATGCGCCCTGACCGGCATGGTGCTGGTGAGCAGCATACTGGCCTATCCCGACATTTCGTATGCCGACGGGGCTGCACTGACGAAGATGGCCTTCAGCAAGATTCCATACGTGGGAGCCCCACTGCTCACCATAGGTATCCTTACCTTTGCCTTCAGCACTATATTGGGCTGGAGCTATTATGGCGAGAGCGCAGTGAACTACATAGAGGGGCGGCGCATCAACCGTTTCTACCGCATTCTGTTTATCGTGGCCCTGTTCTTTGGGTGCATAGTACACCTCGACATTATCTGGAACATTGCCGACTGCATGAACGCGCTGATGTCGATACCCAACCTTATTGCGCTGCTGCTGTTGAGCGGCGTGGCGGCACGCGAGACGAAGAAATATCTGTGGGCGGGGCGCCTGGATGATGAATAGTCCTTAGGCAAAGAGCAGCTTTAATGCTATAGCAATGGCAACGACCATGGCCACGGCTAAGACGGGTTGCCACACGGCGGGCTTTTTCTTTGTGGCAGGCGCTGCTGCCGTGGAAGGCGTGGCTGTCGTGGCTGCTGGCGCGTTGTCGGGAATGTCAACCACGGAGTTGACCTCTTCACCGGCATCCCACGCCTGATCTTTGTGCGGGTCGTTGAGAGCCTTGTTTCCCCTGCGGGCCTCCTCCTCATCGCTGAGCAGAAGCTCGTCACCCGGTTCGGTCTGCACGTCCTTGATGCGTATGAGATAAGCTGAGTGATTGTCGGAATTGTAGGCAGTGCGCCTTATCAGCTCCTGTGCTTTTTCCTCGTCGGTAAGGGGAGCGCTCAGTATGCCGAGCAGCTCGTCGTCGTCCATCTGTTCGAGCATGCCGTCGCTGCAGATATACAGATAGTCGCCGGGCTGCAGGTCGGTGATGTGCACCAGCGTAGCCTTGGAGCGTTCTTCCTGGAAGGGCTGCATGGCCCTGAGTATGATGTTGCGGCGCGGATGTGTGGCCATGTCGTTGTAGCTGATCTCGCCCAATTCGTAGAGCTGCTGCACCAGCGAGTGGTCGCGTGAGCGATAGCGCACCTCCCCCGTCTGGGGGCGCAGGTGGTATATGCGGCTATCGCCTAAATGTGCCGCCAGGCATCCGCCCTTATGCAGGCAGAGGAAGGTCATGGTGGTGCCCATTTTCCCTTCGTGCACACTGTCGGCAGCGTCGAGGGTGTCGAAGGCCTCAGTAAGTGCTGTCTGGAACTGCTCATCGGTGAACGTAGCCTGTTCAGCGAGCATGCGCTGCGTGGCCTGGCTCATGCCCCTGCAAACAGCGGCGCTAGCCACTTCGCCTTTGTCGTAGCCGCCCATGCCGTCGCATACGAGGAAGACACGGTCGCTGGCAGTGGCCTCGCCGTAGAGTGGATAGATGGCATCTTCCTGGTTTTTCCTTTTTCCCAGTTCTTGGATGGCCTGGGGTGAGTGCAGTTGTATGATCATAATGACGAGAAAAAAACAATGTGACGGCAAAGGTAGGCAAAATATTTGAATTGACAAAAGAAAAATGCGTTTTTCTTTTGTTTTGGTGTCCAAAGGGTTACCATGCGCTGTCTGCCGTGCTGCAACTTCCCAATCCGCATACTCAATGGCAGGGAGAAGCGCAGGGAGGCTGGCGCCGAAGGTACTTTCGCTTCCATATAACAAATCACTTGTTACATAAACTTCAATTTGAGAGCCAAATTTATACTCTGCGCGGGAGTGATGGCACCCGTAGGCGCGGGGATGATGGTGCCCGCAGGCGCTCCCCTCCCAAGTATACAGGGGCGGGGAGCGCCTACGGGCTCCCTGCGCTCCAAACTGCGCTCCTCTTACCCGCCCTCCTCTCTGCGCCTCTGTGCCTCTGTGTGGGGATGAT
>JAEEGG010006188.1_pt1 | contig 28131 bp, 35 predicted proteins | sample 9134161 | NCBI WGS metagenome assembly JAEEGG01 (sample SAMN16246543, study PRJNA631951) | gut metagenome | biome: gut microbiome; feature: rumen; material: CR-attached | host: Bos | place: Iran: Karaj | collected 2018-10 | reverse complement strand
GACACCTGCCTTATCCAATATCTTTGCTGAACTACTTCGACCAATACCATAGATATAGGTCAATGCGATTTCGCCACGCTTGTTCTGGGGCAAATCTACTCCAACAATTCTTATTGCCATTTGTTAAATAAAAAGATAATAATAAAACACTTAAAATTTCGAAATTCTGCTAAAAAGCATGCAAAGGTACGAAGATTTTCTCAAACCTCCGCACATTTTATGCTTATTTAACATTAACCCTGACGCATTTTGTACTTAGGGTTCTTTTTGTTGATAACGAACAGGCGTCCCTTGCGACGTACGATCTTGCAGTCTGGGGTACGCTTCTTCAATGATGCTCTTGTCTTCATATTTGTTCCTATTGTTTATTTGTATCTGAATACAATTCGTCCCTTCGTCAGGTCATACGGGCTCATTTCGACCTTAACCTTGTCGCCGGGAAGTATTTTGATATAGTGCATTCTCATCTTACCAGAGATATGCGCAATTATCTGGACTCCATTTTCAAGTTCTACCCGGAACATCGCATTCGACAACGACTCAACGATAGTTCCGTCCTGCTCAATAGCGGATTGTTTTGCCATACTTTTTAATATAACTTTCCTTCTAATTTTTCAATTTCCTCGAATGAAGATAAAATTTCAGCCTTGCCCTTACGGACAGCGATCGTATGCTCAAAATGAGCTGCCGGTTTCCCGTCACGCGTTCGCACCGACCAGCGATCCTCGTCAAGCCAGATATAACGCTCACCCATTGTAATCATGGGTTCGATTGCCAGACACATCCCAGCTTTCAGCATTACACCGTTTCCTTTCCTTCCATAGTTTGGCACCTGCGGATCCTCATGCATCTCCCGGCCAATTCCATGACCCGTCAATTCACGGACGATACCGTACTTATGTGCCTCACAATGATCCTGCACCGCACTGCTAATATCACCCAGATGCTTTCCTGCTACGGCATTCTCTATACCCAGGTAAAGCGATTCTTTTGTGATTCTCAGCAACTCCTTGACCTCTTTGGAGACCTCGCCGACACAGAACGTATAGCACGAATCACCATTAAAGCCATTCAGCAATGTACCGCAGTCGATGGAGATGATATCACCCTCTTTCAGAACCGTTTCTGCATGAGGGACTCCATGCACGACAACATCATTGACCGATGTGCAGATGCTGGCGGGAAACGGCCCTCCATATGGATTAGGAAAACCTTTGAATGTCGGGAGCGCACCATGGTCTCTGATGAACTCATCCGCAATCTTATCCAACTGGAGGGTCGTTACTCCAGGCTTGATATGTTTTGCCAATTCACCAAGCGTACGACCAACGAGTTGGTTTGCCTGGCGCATCAGCTCTATCTCATCCTCAGTCTTCAGGAATATCTTCATAGAAGAAGATTAGTATGCGGCCATTCCACGTCCGTGGATACGACCAGAACTGAGCAGTCCGTCATAATGACGCATCAGCAGGTGACTCTCAATCTGTGCAAGTGTGTCGAGCACAACACCGACAAGAATCAGCAATGAAGTTCCACCAAAGAACTGAGAGAATGCATCCTGTACATTCAGCAGACCAGCCAGGGCCGGCATGATGGCGATGAATGCGATAAACAGCGAACCGGGCAGTGTAATACGAGACATGACTGTATCGATATACTCAGCCGTATCCTTACCGGGCTTCACACCGGGGATGAATCCGTTGTTACGCTTCATGTCCTCTGCCATCTGCGTAGGATTCAGCGTGATTGCCGTATAGAAATAGGTGAACGCAATAATCAGTATAGCGAAAATGATGTTGTATGTCCAGCTGTGATGATCGAGCATCGTGCGGACGAACCAACTTGCATTCTCAGGAGCAGAATACTGAACGATGGTCAACGGGATGAACATCAGAGCCTGAGCAAAGATGATAGGCATCACATTGGCGGCGAACAGCTTCAGGGGGATATACTGACGGGCACCACCTACCTGCTTATTTCCAACAATACGCTTTGCATATTGTACAGGAACCTTACGGACACCCTGTACGAGAACAATAGATGCGCAAACAACTGCATAGAGAATGATAATCTCAACGAGGAACATCACCAGTCCACCGCCTGTAATGGCAGTGAAACGAGAACTCACCTCCTGGATGAAAGCCTGAGGCAGACGGGCGATGATACCAATCATAATGATCAGTGAAATACCATTACCTATACCCTTATCCGTAATGCGCTCACCAAGCCACAGGATAAACATACTTCCTGCGGAAAGGATGATGACAGCGGGAACCATGAAGACCGACCAGGAGATGCCCGAAGCAAGGGCAGCACCTGAGGTCATCTTCAAGTTCATCAGGTAACCCGGTGCCTGGAACAGCAGGATAGCCACTGTCAGCCAACGGGTGTACATGCTGATCTTCTTACGGCCGCTCTCGCCCTCACGCTGCATCTTCTGCACATAAGGAACGGCGACAGCCAGAAGCTGCATTACGATAGAAGCAGAGATGTAAGGCATGATTCCAAGCGCAAAGATCGACGCATTGGAGAATGCACCACCGGAGAACATATCGAGCAACGACATCAGACCACCGGCAGTCTGCGACTGCAACTGGCTCAACATGGCTGGATTGATACCCGGAAGTACCACAAACGAACCAAAACGATAAATCGCCACAAACAGAAGAGTGATGAGGATGCGCTGGCGCAAGTCCTCAATCTTCCAGATGTTCTTCAGTGTCTCTATTAACTTCTTCATTACAGTTTAGATTTTTGTTGCGTTACCACCTACTGCCTTGATAGCCTCCTCAGCAGTCTTTGAGAATGCGTTAGCCTCTACATCAACCTTAGCCTTCAGCTCGCCCTTGCCAAGGATCTTGACCAGTTCCTTGCCATTGGTAAGACCGGCAGCAACAAGCTCTGCCAATCCAATCTTTGTGAGGTTTTTCTCCTCAGCAAGCTTCTGAAGGGTTGAGAGGTTCACTGCAAAGTATTCCTTATGGTTGATGTTCTTGAAGCCACCCTTCGGCACACGGCGCTGGAGAGGCATCTGACCACCTTCGAAACCAATCTTTCTTTTATAACCAGAACGAGCCTTGGCACCCTTGTGACCACGGGTAGAAGTACCGCCCAGACCAGAACCTGTTCCGCGACCGATACGACGACGTGAATGGGTAGAACCCTCAGCCGGCTTTAAACTATTCAGTTTCATAATGATTCTTCTTTTTAATTGTTAATTACTCAACGACGGTCACCATATGGCGCACCTTGCGGATCATACCACGGATTGAAGGAGTATCCTCAACCTCAACAACCTGAGAGATCTTACGCAGGCCGAGAGCCTGGAGCGTACGCTTCTGGTCTATCGGATAACCGATCTTACTCTTAATCTGCTTTACCTTAATTGTTGCCATAGTCTTATTCTCCTTTATCCTCTAAATACTTTTTCCATACTGATACCACGGGTACCTGCTACTGTGTAAGCATCACGCATCTGGCTCAGGGCAACGATTGTAGCCTTTACCAGGTTGTGAGGGTTTGAAGAACCCTTTGATTTTGCAAGCACGTCCTTAACACCTGCACTTTCCAGCACGGCACGCATAGCACCACCAGCCACCAGACCGGTACCGGCAGCTGCCGGCTTCAGGAATACCTGGGCACCCCCGAAGTGGGCCTCCATCTCATGAGGGATGGTACCCTTGAGTACAGGAACCTTAACGAGATTCTTCTTGGCAGCCTCAACACCCTTGGCAATAGCTGCTGTCACTTCACCAGCCTTACCCAGACCCCAGCCGATGATACCGTTGCCGTCACCGACAACAACAATGGCTGCGAATGTAAAGGTGCGACCTCCCTTTGTTACCTTCGTAACACGGTTGATGGCAACCAGTCTGTCTTTCAACTCTACGTCACTATTTACTTTAACATTTTTCATTGCCATAATCGTTTAGAATTTAAGTCCACCTTTACGAGCTGCGTCTGCCAGCGACTTCACGCGGCCGTGATACAGATAGCCGTTACGGTCGAAGACAACGGCAGTGATGCCGGCCTCCTGGGCCTTCTGGGCCAGGAGCTCACCAACCTTCTCAGCCTGCTGAATCTTCGGCATGGTCTCGAGACCAAGTGAAGAGGCAGATGCAAGTGTTTTACCTTCCAAATCATTAATCACCTGAGCATAGATCTGCTTGTTGCTGCGGAACACGCTCAGACGGGGACGCTCGGCTGTGCCGAACACGTTCTTGCGAATTCTATATTTGATCTTAATTCGTCTTTCTATTTTCTTCGTTGTCATAATCTTGAATTCTTAATTCTTAATTCTTAATTCTTAATTACTTTGCTGATGCCGACTTACCCGACTTACGACGGATAACCTCACCCTTGAACAAGATACCCTTTCCCTTATAAGGCTCAGGCATACGGAAAGAACGAATTTTAGCACAAATCAGACCGAGCAGTGCCTTGTCGCATGACTCGAGGATAATCTGAGGATTCTGGTTACGCTCCATCTTGGTCTCAACCTTTACTTCGCTGGGAAGCTGGATGAAGATGGGGTGTGTATAACCGAGAGAGAACTCAATGATGTTACCCTGATTTGACACACGGTAACCAACACCGACCAGTTCCATCTCCTTCTTGTAACCTTCGCTCACACCTACTACCATATTATTGACAAGTGCACGATAGAGACCGTGGAAAGCCTGCTTCTGCTTCACGTTCACAGGGCTGTTCTCATCAATCTCAAAAACGATGTGACCATCCTCAATCTTCATCTTGATAGACGGGTCTACCTTCTGCGAAAGCTCACCCTTGGGACCCTTTACGGTAACGATACCGTCCTTGTCCTGTGCAACTGTTACGCCTGCAGGAATACTAATTGGCAATTTTCCTATTCTTGACATATTCTATCCTCCAATTAATATACGTAGCAAAGAACCTCACCGCCGATTTTCAGGTCGGCAGCCTCTTTGTCTGTCATTACACCTTTAGACGTGGAAATAATTGCAATTCCAAGTCCGTTAATAACTCTCGGCATCTCTTTGTAGCCTGTGTACTTGCGGAGACCCGGAGTGGATACTCTCTTCAAGCACTTAATGGCGTTCTCACGAGTTGCGGGGTCATACTTCAGAGCTACTTTGATAGTACCCTGAGGACCATCCTCTACGAACTTGTAGTTCAGGATGTAACCCTTCTCGAAGAGGATCTTTGTGATTTCCTTCTTCAAGTTTGACGCAGGAACCTCAACGACACGGTGATGTGCCATGATTGCGTTTCTGAGTCGTGTCAGATAATCTGCTATTGGATCTGTCATAAAATAAAGTTTTTAATTAATCGGGACTGCCCCGACAATATTAAACAAATAATTCTTCTTCAAGCGGTAGCAAACAATTCACTATTCACTATCTTACCAGCTGGCCTTCTTGACTCCCGGAATCAGGCCGCTTGATGCCATCTCACGGAACTGGATACGAGAGAGACCGAACTGACGGATGTATCCCTTGGGACGGCCCGTTATCTTGCAGCGATTGTGCAGACGAATGGGATTAGCGTTCTTGGGAATGCTCTGCAGCTTACGAGCTGCCTCATATGCCTCTGCAGGATCATCTGTCGTGGCGATTACTCTTTTCAGGGCCGCACGCTTCTCAGCATAACGGGCAACGAGCTTGGCGCGCTTCACCTCGCGGGCTTTCATTGATTCTTTTGCCATATCTCTTAGTCGTTTTTAGCGTTCTTGAATGGAAGACCGAAAGCCTTCAAAAGTGCATAACCCTCCTCGTCAGTCTGTGCAGACGTCACGAAAGTGATATTCATACCCTGAATACGGTCTACTGCATCGATATTGATCTCCGGGAAGATAATCTGCTCCTGGATACCCAGTGTGTAGTTTCCGCGGCCGTCGAACTTGCTCTCGATACCCTTGAAGTCACGAATACGGGGCAGGGCGATACGGACAAGCTTCTCAAGGAACTCATACATACGCTCACGGCGCAGAGTCACCATCACACCGATAGGCATCTTCTTACGCAACTTGAAGTTGGCAATATCCTTCTTGGAGTAGGTTGCGACAGCCTTCTGGCCACAGATTGCGGTAATCTCGTTAATAGCCACCTCAATAATCTTCTTGTCCTGTGTGGCATCACCCAGACCTTGGTTGACGACAATCTTCTTCAGGACAGGAATCTGCATCGCAGAAGTATAGTTGAACTGCTTCTTCAGAGCAGGAGCAATCTTCTCCTTGTACTCTTTCTTTAACTGTGCTGTATTTGCCATTACTTAATCTCCTCCCCTGACTTTTTAGCGATACGGACGACCTTCTTGCCTTCGCGCTTGATGGCGACGCGTGTGGCCTTTCCGCTCTTCGGATCAATCAAACTAATATTTGAAATGTGAATTGGAGCTTCCATCTTCACAAAGCCTCCCTGAGGATTCTTGGCGCTCGGCTTGGCACTCTTGTTGACCATGTTCACACCCTCAACAAGTGCACGCTGCTTATCGGTCAGGACCTTCAGCACCTTACCGGTCTTGCCCTTGTCCTCACCGGCCAGAACGATAACTGTATCGTTTTTCTTAATTTTGAACTTTGCCATTTCTTTTTTACTTTTTACTTTTCTACCTTTTTACCTTTTTTACCTTTAAAGTACCTCAGGTGCCAAAGAAACGACCTTCATATTCACGGCACGTAGCTCACGGGCAACAGGGCCGAAGATACGGCTACCACGAAGCTCACCTGCATTGTTAAGCAGCACACAGGCATTGTCGTCGAAGCGAATATATGAACCATCGGCACGACGGATTTCCTTCTTTGTGCGTACAACCAAAGCCTTTGATACTGTACCCTTCTTCACATCACTTGTAGGGATCGCGTTCTTGATAGAGACGACGATGATGTCACCTACGCTGGCATAACGGCGTTTTGTGCCGCCCAGCACACGGATGCAGAGAGCCTCGCGTGCGCCGCTGTTGTCAGCAACTGTAAGTCTTGATTCTGTCTGTATCATAATTACTTAGCTTTTTCTACGATTTGAACTAATCTCCATCTCTTTGTCTTCGACAGAGGACGGGTTTCCATAATGAGCACGGTATCACCAATGTTGCACTCGTTCTTCTCATCGTGTGCGTGATACTTCTTCGTCTTCTGGACAAACTTACCATAAATAGGGTGCTTCTCCTTGAACTTGGCGGCAATAACAATGGTTTTATCCATTTTGTTGCTGATAACGACACCCTGTCTTGTCTTTCTTAAATTTCTTGTTTCCATCTGGACCATTGTTATTTGTTAAGTTCTCTCTGATGAAGTTCTGTTTTCATACGTGCAATGTCACGACGGACAGCCTTAATCTGAGAAGGATTCTCAAGAGGAGTGATTGCATGGTTCAACTTCATCTGGTTGTACTTTGCAACCTCGGCCTCAATGCGCTCTGCCAAGTCCTTGGTCTCGAGCTCTCTTACTTCTTTAATCTTCATACTCAATTAAGCGTTTTTATCGTAATCACGTCTAACAACAAACTTAGTCTTTACCGGCAGTTTCTGGGCACCGAGGCGGAGAGCCTCCTTAGCCACGTCGAAAGGAACGCCTTCAACTTCAAAAAGGATACGGCCCGGTGTAACAGGTGCAACCCATCCTGCGGGATCTCCCTTACCCTTACCCATTCGCACGTCAGCAGGCTTGCGAGTGATGGGCTTGTCGGGGAAGATGCGAATCCAAACCTGACCTTCACGGTTCATGTAACGGTTGATGGCAACACGAGCTGCCTCAATCTGGCGGCTGTCGATCCACTTGGCATCCATTGTCTTGATACCAAAGCTGCCGAAAGCCAGCGTTGTACCTCTGTGGGCGTTGCCTTTGTTGCCGCGTCCGTCCTGAGGTCTTCTATATCTTACTCTTTTTGGCTGTAACATAATAAGCTTCTACTTTTAACGGTTATTATTCTTCTTATTACGGAACTTTCTGTCACCGCCACGACCACCATTGTTCGAACGGCCACCAGCCTTCTCCTGAGCGAAGTTCGGAGCCAGATCTACGTCACCATAGATCTCACCACGGCAAATCCAAACCTTAATACCCAGAATACCGACCTTTGTCAGGGCCTCTGCATGACAATAGTCAATGTCAGCGCGATAGGTATGCAGAGGAGTACGACCCTCCTTCAACATTTCGCTACGGGCAATTTCAGCTCCGTTAAGACGACCCGAGATCTGGACCTTGATACCCTCGGCACCGGCACGCATCGTGTTCTGGATAGCCATCTTGATGGCACGGCGGTAAGCGATTTTGCCCTCTACCTGGCGAGCGATGTTGTTGGCAACAATCGTGGCATCGAGCTCAGGGCGCTTCACCTCGAAGATATTAATCTGGATCTCCTTATCATAGAGCTTCTTCAGCTCTTCCTTCAGTTTGTCAACATCCTGACCACCTTTACCAATGACGATACCAGGACGAGCCGTGCAGATCGTGATGGTGACCAGCTTCAGTGTGCGCTCGATGACAATCTTCGAGACGCTGGCCTTTGCCAGGCGCTCGTTCAGATACTTACGGATTTTCTGATCCTCTACCAGGTTATCTCCGAAGTCCTTGCCTCCGAACCAATTTGAATCCCAACCTCTAACGATTCCAAGACGGTTGCTGATTGGATTAACTTTCTGTCCCATACTTATTCTTTTACGTCATTAGTTTTAGCGTCAACAAACAGAGTCACGTGGTTACTGCGCTTGCGGATACGATAGCCACGACCCTGTGGTGCCGGTCTCATTCTCTTCATCGTAACACCCTCGTCAACGAATGCGCGGGTAACGAAAAGCTCACCATCCTCTGCCTTACGGTCATTCTTGGCTTCCCAGTTGGCGATAGCCGAGCGGAGGAGTTTCTCTACATCTGCTGCAGCTGCCTTCTTCGAGAAACGAAGCACACCCAAAGCGCGATTCACCTCCATGCCGCGGATCATGTCCACCACATAGCGCATCTTACGGGGTGAAGAAGGGCAACCCTTCAGCTTAGCAAAATACTGTGTCTTAAGTGCTGCTTTTCTTTCTTCAGCCTTAATATGTTTTCTTGCTCCCATTGTAATTTCTTGATTCTTAATTCTTAATTCTTAACTACCCCTGGGATTACTTCTTGTTACCGGCGTGACCACCAAAGCGACGCGTGGGTGCGAACTCACCGAGCTTGTGACCGACCATATTCTCAGTAATATAGACAGGGATAAATTTGTTACCGTTATGAACTGCAACAGTGTGTCCCACGAAGTCCGGGGAAATCATTGATGCTCTGGCCCATGTCTTGACGACATTCTTCTTACCACTCTCATTCATGGCGAGAATCTTGTTCTCGAGTGATACGTTGATGTACGGACCTTTCTTTAATGAACGACTCATAATTTATACTCTAATTAACTTCGTGATTACTTCTTGTTAGCTCTTTCAATAATGTACTTGTTTGAAAGCTTCTTCGGTGCACGAGTCTTCAGGCCCTTAGCGTACAAGCCCTTGCGTGAACGCGGGTGACCTCCAGACTGACGGCCTTCACCACCACCCATCGGGTGATCGTGCGGGTTCATAACAACACCACGGTTGTGAGGACGCTGACCCAACCAGCGGCTGCGGCCTGCCTTACCACTCTGCTCCAGAGCATGGTCAGAGTTACCTACACTACCTACAGTAGCCTTACAAGCTGAGAGAATCTGACGAGTCTCGCCTGAAGGGAGCTTGATGACACAATAGCTGCCCTCACGAGAAGTCAACTGAGCGAAATTACCAGCCGAACGAACGAGCTTGGCACCCTGGCCGGGACGCATCTCAATGTTGTGGATGACGGTACCGACAGGGATGTTGGCCAACGGAAGTGCATTACCTACCTCAGGCACTGCCTCCGCACCAGACATCAGGGTTGCACCAACCTGCAGTCCATTAGGAGCAATGATATAACGTTTTTCACCATCAGCGTAGAACAACAGAGCGATACGAGCCGAACGATTCGGATCGTATTCGATTGTCTTTACCACAGCTGGAACACCATCTTTCTCTCGCTTGAAGTCGATCAGACGATACTTCTTCTTGTGACCACCGCCCATGTAGCGGACAGTCATCTTACCGGTGTTGTTTCGACCACCGGTAGAACGCTTACCGTAAACGAGAGACTTCTCTGGCACGGATGCAGTAATATCCTCGAACGTGCCAATAATCTTGTGTCTTTGACCCGGAGTTACGGGCTTTAATTTACGTACTGCCATTTCTTTTATTGAATATTGCTATAAAAATCAATTACGTCGCCCTCCTTCAGAGTAACGATTGCCTTCTTGAACGCGTTTTTCTGACCCTTGATCAGACCGGCCTTCGTATAGCGCGAGCTACGCTTACCGGCATAACGGCACGTGTTCACGTCGATCACCGTCACATTGTACAGGCTCTCGACCTCATTCTTAATCTCAATCTTATTGGCCTCGGGCTTCACGATGAAACCATACTTGGCCTCGGCCTTCTTGGTACGTTCCTCGCCCTTTACCTTATAAGTTTTCTCAACAGAAGACTTGTCTGTGATCTTGGTCATCTTCTCAGTGACCAGGGGTTTAATGATAAATGCCATATAATCTTGTCTCCTTTTATTTGTTTAAGATGCCGTCGATTGTCTCCAGCGACTTCTCAGTGACAACAAGAACATCGGCATTCAAAACTTTGTACGAATTGATAGTCGATGCTTCCATCACTTCTGCACCCTGCAGATTGCGAGCCGACAAATATACGTTATTATTTGTACCTGACAAAACAAAGAGAGTCTTCTTGCCGTCCACTTTCAGATTTTTAGCAATATTTACGAATTCTTTAGTTTTCGGAGCCTCCATGGTGAAGTCCTCCACAATTACGATTGCATTCTCCTGAGCCTTATATGACAAGGCAGACTTACGAGCAAGAATCTTTACTTTCTTATTCAGCTTGAAGCTATAGTCACGAGGTGTGGGACCGAACACACGGCCACCGCCACGCAGCAGCGGAGAGTTGATGTCACCATGACGTGCACCGCCGCCACCCTTCTGACGTCCGAGCTTACGAGTAGAACCGGAGATTTCGCTTCTCTCCTTCGACTTAGCTGTACCCTGACGCTGGTTGGCCAGATACTGCTTTACATCCAGATAAAGAACGTGGTCATTAGGTTCAATGCCAAAGATAGCCTCGTTCAGAGTTACCTTTCTTCCGGTCTCCTGACCTTTGATGTTTAATACGCTAACTTCCATCTTTACTTGTTGATTATGACTGTTGAACCATTGTAACCAGCGCAGCTACCCTTCACAAGAATCAGGTTGTGCTCCGGTATTACCTTTAACACTTTGAGGTTCTGAGTTGTCACTCTGTCACCTCCCATATGGCCGCCCATACGCATTCCCTTGAACACCTTGGCGGGATAAGAACAGGCACCGATAGATCCCGGCTTACGGGCGCGGTCGTCCTGACCGTGCGTAGCCTGACCAACACCGCCGAAACCATGACGCTTCATGACGCCCTGGAATCCCTTACCCTTTGATGTTCCGACAACGTCAACGAACTCGGCACCCTCAAAGATGTCAACCGTAACGGTGTCACCGAGGTTTAACTCCTCGTCGAACTTGAACTCGGCCAAGTGGGCCTTTGGTGTCGTGTTAGCCTTCTTGAAGATACCCATCATGGCTTTGGTGGTGTTCTTCTCCTTCTTCTCACCGAAGGCGAGCTGAACGGCCTTGTAACCGTCCTTCTCTTCAGACTTAACCTGAGTTACAACACAAGGACCAGCTTCGATAACAGTGCACGGTACATTCTTACCGTCGGCACTGAAAACGGATGTCATTCCGATTTTTCTTCCAATTAATCCTGGCATTTCAGTTTAATAATTAATAATGTTATATATAAAATTTGTTCCTTTTTAAGTGTCTCTCGCGTTTCCGACGCACAAAACCCACTTAAAAAGGAACCTCAACCGCTTCATATTTGAAGGCTAAGTTGCTCTTTATCAGGGTATTGTTAGCTCTCGGGCCAGCGCAATACGCACTTTTGCGGGTGCAAAGGTACTAATAATAAGTGGAATACACAACATGTTTTGCGAATTCCACCCCAACTTTTAAGTTTTTTTATACTTTCAATCCCTAAAGATTAATAATATATCCCCATATCTTTGCTCATCATAACAAAAAGCGGCGCATCAGTTTGCGCCGCTCTCTCTTAAAATGAGATTTGATACTTATACTATACCTTAATCTCAACCTCAACACCACTGGGGAGTTCGAGCTTCATCAGGGCGTCAACAGTCTTAGCTGTTGAGCTGTAGATGTCGATCAGACGCTTGAAGTCTGACAGCTGGAACTGCTCGCGGGCCTTCTTGTTAACGAAGGTCGAGCGGTTGACGGTGTAGATACGCTTGTGTGTGGGAAGGGGAATTGGACCGCTGATGATAGCACCTGTGGCCTTCACAGCCTTCACGATCTTCTCTGCTGACTTGTCAACCAAATGATGGTCGTAGCTCTTCAGCTTGATACGAATTTTCTGACTCATTTTGAAAATTTAATAATTTAAAAAATTAATAATGTAAAAATGGGGCTGCCGCTAAAGAGTCATTTGCTCAACGGCAGACCCCAATTTTATAATTGTTACATGTTTACATTGCGCGCAGCGCTTACACGAGGTCTGCACGGCCCTTCACCTCCTCAAGCACTGCCTTGGCCAGCGTGCTGCTGAGCGGTGCGTGATGATCATACTCCATAGAACTGGTAGCACGACCGGAAGTGATGGTACGCAGAGCGGTTACATATCCGAACATCTCAGACAGGGGGACCATGGCCTTGACGACACGGGCACCGCTACGAGCTTCGTCCATACCCTCTACTTGACCACGACGCTTGTTCAGGTCACCGATGACATCACCCATGTTCTCCTCAGGTGTCACCACCTCGAGTTTCATGATGGGCTCCATCAGTACGGGCTTGGCCTGAGCACAGACTGCCTTATAGGCCATCTGGGCTGCAATCTCGAATGAGAGCTGGTCGGAGTCAACGGGGTGGAATGAACCGTCGACCACAGTCACCTTCAGTGAATCCATCGGGTAACCACCGAGGATACCATTCTTCAGAGCGCCCTCGAAGCCCTTCTGGATAGCAGGAATATACTCCTTGGGAATATTGCCGCCCTTTACTTCGTTGATGAACTGCAGAGGACCGTTCTCCTTGATATTGTAATCCTCGTCGACAGGACCGACATTCACAATAATATCGGCAAACTTACCGCGACCACCAGACTGCTTCTTATAAACCTCACGATAATTCATGACAGTCTTAGTGATAGCCTCCTTATAGTTAACCTGTGGCTTACCCTGATTACATTCAACCTTAAACTCACGCTTCAGACGGTCGATGATGATGTCGAGGTGGAGCTCACCCATACCAGAGATGATGGTCTGGCCACTCTGCTCGTCGGTACGTACGGTGAAGGTCGGGTCTTCCTCAGCCAGCTTGGCAAGTCCATTGTCGAGCTTGGCAATGTCGGCCTGGCTCTTCGGCTCCACGGCGATAGAAATCACCGTGTCGGGGAAGGTCATCGACTCCAGTACGATGGGATGTGCCTCATCGCAGAGGGTGTCACCAGTACGGATATCCTTGAAGCCTACACCTGCGCCGATATCACCGGCATCGATCGACTCCATGGGGATCTCCTTATTGGAGTTCATCTGGAACAGGCGGCTGATACGCTCCTTCTTACCGGAACGGGGATTGAACACATAGCTTCCTGCTGTAACTTTACCTGAATAGACACGGAAGAACACAAGGCGGCCCATATATGGATCGGTAGCAATCTTGAAGGCCAGAGCGGCTGTAGGCTCCTCTTCAGAAGGCTTGCGGTCCTCTTCCTCCTCAGTGCTGGGGTTGGTGCCCCTGATCACCTCCACATCGACAGGAGCTGGCAGGAATGCGCACACGTAGTCGAGCAGGGGCTGGACACCCTTGTTCTTATAAGATGAACCAAGCACCATAGGAGTGCACTGCATAGAGATGGTTCCCTTACGGATCGCAGCAATAATCTCATCCTGAGTAATAGACTCGGGATCGTCGAAATATTTCTCCATCAGCGCCTCATCATATTCGGCAGCAGCCTCGAGCAGCTTGTTGCGCCACTCGTCGCACTCAGCCTGAAGATCGGCAGGGATATCCTCGATGTCGTACTCTGCGCCCATGGTCTCATCGTGCCACAGGATAGCCTTCATCTTAATTAGGTCTACCAGACCCTTGAAGTTCTCTTCTGCGCCGATGGGCACCTGAATCACAACAGGGTTTGCACCCAGGATGTCGCGCATCTGCTGCACCGTCTCGAAGAAGTCGGCACCTGAGCGGTCCATCTTGTTTACATAACCGATACGGGGCACATTATACTTGTCGGCCTGGCGCCAAACGGTCTCAGACTGAGGCTGGACACCGTCAGCGGCAGAGTAAGTAGCAACGGCTCCGTCGAGCACACGTAATGAGCGCTCCACCTCAGCGGTGAAGTCAACGTGTCCCGGAGTATCAATCAGGTTAATCTTGTATTGCTTGTTGTTCCACGTCCAGTTACAGGTGGTAGCAGCGGAAGTGATAGTGATACCGCGCTCCTGCTCCTGGGCCATCCAGTCCATCGTGGCTGCTCCATCATGCACCTCACCGATCTTGTGCGTCTTACCTGTATAGAACAGGATACGCTCAGAGGTTGTGGTCTTTCCGGCATCGATGTGAGCCATAATACCGATGTTACGGGTCAAATGTAAATCGCGATTTGCCATTGTTGTATTATCCTTTATACTTTATTACCTTAATACCTATTTACTCTATTACCTTCTTGTCTTTCTACCTTCTAATACCTATTCTTAGAATCTGAAGTGAGCAAATGCGCGGTTAGCCTCAGCCATGCGGTGCATATCCTCCTTACGCTTGAAGGCACCACCCTGGTTGTTGAAGGCATCCATGATCTCAGCAGCGAGCTTGTCGGACATAGACTTACCACTACGCTTACGGGCAAACTGGATCATATTCTTCATAGAAACACTCTCCTTGCGGTCTGGACGGATTTCCGTCGGAACCTGGAAGGTTGCACCACCGATACGACGGCTCTTCACCTCCACCTGAGGAGTAATGTTGTCGAGAGCCTGCTTCCAGATTTCCAGGGCAGACTTCTCCTCGTTCTGCATCTTAGCCTTCACTGTCTCCAGTGCATTGTAGAAAATCTCATACGACTTAGACTTCTTGCCATCGTACATGAGATGATTCACGAACTTTGACACCTTAGTGTCGTTGAACACGGGATCCGGCAGGATCACACGCTTCTTTGGTTTTGCTTTTCTCATTTTGTTTTTGAATGATTAAATTCTGCTTGGGGGCTGTTCTTACTTGTTCTTCAACATCCTTCGCTTGGACATTTACTCAACCTTATAACATTTCTCCAGCAAAACGGGTTACTTTTCTTGAGTTCTTGAGTTCTGAAGTTTTCGAGTCTTTGAGTCTTTTCTTCCTTGAGCTTCCGGTTTTGAGTGCCGCTCTTCTCCGAGCCAACTCACAAACTCAAAAACTCACTAACTCATCGACTGGGCCTTACTTCTTGGCCTTCTGTGACTTCGGACGCTTGGCTCCGTACTTAGAGCGGCGCTGAAGGCGATTGGCAACACCGGCGGTATCGAGTGTACCGCGAACGATGTGATAACGTACACCGGGGAGGTCCTTCACACGACCACCACGAACGAGCACGATAGAGTGCTCCTGCAAATTGTGTCCCTCTCCAGGAATGTAAGAGTTAACTTCCTTCTGATTTGTCAGACGAACACGGGCTACCTTACGCATAGCCGAATTAGGCTTCTTCGGGGTTGTGGTGTAGACACGTACACAGACACCGCGGCGCTGGGGACAATTGTCCAGTGCCGGTGACTTTGACTTGTCAACAATCACCCTTCTGCCTTTTCTTACCAATTGTGAAATTGTAGGCATAATACTTTAATTTTAATAATTTATATATATGTATATTTTGTTTATATTCAGCACTTTACACACCTTATCCCGCACAGAAAGGCATTTCGGGCTGCAAAGGTACAACTATTTTCCGATTCCACCTAATTTATAATAAAGAAAAAGTGTCATATCTGTTATGATTTAACAAGATATAACACTTTTTGCGTTAATTAAGTATGAATTGCTCTTATGCCTCGCCTTTTGTGAGATCAAATGGTACTATGGTCTTAGGATCCTGACTTGGAATTCGTATTGTACCGAACTCCTTCTCGTACCTCATGACATTCTCCTGCAGGGCTGCAAGCAGCCTTTTGGCATGCTCGGGTGCCATAATCACCCGGCTTTTCACCTGGGCTTTTGGCAAACCGGGCAGAACCCTCGCGAAGTCGATGACAAAGTCACTGCTCGAATGTGTGATAATGGCGAAGTTGACATATTCGCCTTGCGCCACATCCTGCGGCAACTCTAATTGCAGTCCCTGCTGATTGTTCTTCTCATCCATGATTTCTTTCACTCACTTTAGCAATAAAACAATTACTTCTCGTCGAGGACGGTCTCCTCTGCGAAGTCAAGTACGTTTTTTCGGTTTGCCTGAATGCGCTCATACTCCTCCTTGGAGCCGACAATAATCTTCTCGAACTCACGCAGACCAGTACCTGCAGGAATCAGGTGACCGCAGATAACGTTCTCCTTCATACCCTCCAAATGGTCTACCTTACCGCGGATGGCAGCCTCGTTGAGCACCTTCGTCGTCTCCTGGAAGGAGGCGGCTGACATGAATGACTTGGTCTGAAGGGCGGCACGGGTGATACCCTGCAGAATCTGGGTAGACGTAGCAGGAACGGCATCGCGCACCTGAACGAGTTTCAAGTCACGGCGCTTCAGCATGGAATTCTCGTCGCGCAGCTTGCGGGCTGTCACGATCTGACCCTTCTGGAAGTATTCTGAGTCACCGGCATCGGTCACCACCTTCTTACCCCAGATACGGTCGTTCTCCTCTGCGAAGTCCAGTTTGTCGACAATTTCCTGCTCGAGGAATGAGGTGTCGCCCGGCTCGTTGATCTGAACCTTACGCATCATCTGGCGGACAATTATCTCGAAGTGCTTGTCGTTGATCTTCACACCCTGCAGACGATACACATCCTGCACCTCGTTGACGATATACTCCTGAACGGCGGTGGGACCCTTGATAGCCAAGATATCGGCAGGTGTAATCACACCGTCGGAAAGCGGCGTTCCAGCACGAACGGCATCATGCTCCTGTACCAGGATCTGCTTGGACAGAGATACGAGGTAGCGGCGCTGCTCACCAGTCTTGGAAGTCACGACAATCTCACGGTTACCACGCTTCACCTTACCCATGGTGACCTCACCGTCGATCTCAGAAACGACGGCAGGATTCGACGGGTTACGAGCCTCAAAGAGCTCAGTGACACGGGGCAGACCACCAGTGATATCACCACCCTTGGCTGCTGCACGCGGAATCTTCACGAGGGTCTCACCAGTTTTGACGGTCTGACCGTCTTCTACGACGACGTGTCCGCCCACAGGGAAGTTATAGGTGCCAATCACCTCACCATCGGCCCCGATGACATCACAGGTGGGAACCTTCGACTTATCCTTAGACTCTGTAACAATCTTCTCGGTCAGACCAGTGGTCTCGTCGGTCTCAGCACGGAAGGTAACACCCTCGACGACATCATTGAACTTCAGTCTACCAGCATATTCCGTAACAATCACGGCATTGAAGGGGTCCCACTGGGCAATCTTGTCACCCTTGGACACCTCATCACCACTACGGAAGTAGAGTGAAGAACCGTAAGGCACGTTCACCGTAGAGAGCACGATCTTCGTATTCGGATCGACAAAGCGGAGTTCGCCCAGACGGCTGACAACCATCTCGCACTCACGGCCATCCTCATCGAACGGGACAGTACGTACCTCCTCCATCTCGATCATCGCACGGTCATACTTGGAAACAATGCTGGCATTGGCAGCTGCATTGGCAGCCACACCACCGGCGTGGAACGTACGGAGCGTCAGCTGCGTACCCGGCTCACCAATAGCCTGAGCGGCAATCACACCGACAGCCTCACCCTTCTGGACCATACGACGGGTGGCGAGGTTACGTCCGTAACATTTCATGCAGACTCCCTTCTTCGACTCACAAGTCAGCACCGAGCGGATCTCGACGCTCTCGATGTCGGAAGCCTCGATGGCCTCAGCAATGGGCTCAGTAATCTCCTCACCTGCCTCAACGATAATCTCACCAGTCTTAGGATTGATGACATCATGGACAGAGACACGACCGAGAATACGTTCTGACAAACTGGAGATGATCTCATCGCCACTCTTCAGAGCAGTACACTGCAGACCACGCAACGTGCCGCAGTCCTCCTCGGTAATGATCACGTCGTGAGACACGTCTACGAGACGACGGGTCAGATAACCGGCGTCAGCCGTCTTCATAGCGGTGTCGGCAAGACCCTTACGGGCACCGTGAGTAGAAATGAAGTACTCAAGTACGGACATTCCTTCCTTAAAGTTCGACAGAATCGGGTTCTCAATAATCTGGTGTCCCTCGGCACCGGCCTTCTGCGGCTTGGCCATCAGACCACGGATACCTGAGAGCTGCTTGATCTGGTCCTTAGAACCACGGGCTCCTGAATCGAGCATCATAAAGACAGCATTGAAACCCTGGTCGGCTTCGGTCATCTGCTTCAACAGGATGTTACCGATATCGTTATTGACATGAGTCCAGGTATCGATGACCTGATTATATCGCTCGTTGTCAGTGATGAATCCCATGTTATAGTTGTCGGTAATCTGACGGACCTCGTCATTACCCTTCTGAATCAAGTCAACCTTCTCCTTCGGGATGATGATGTCGTCGAGATTGAATGAAAGACCTGCCAGATAAGCCATGCGGTAACCGAGGTTCTTGATACCATCAAGGAACTCACAAGCCTCGGCGAAACCTACATTCTTGATCACGTCGGCAATGATGTCACGCAGACTCTTCTTAGAGATAATCTTGTTGACGAAGCCTACCTGTTTCGGAATAATACCATTCACGATGACACGGCCGACAGAAGTCTCTACCATGTGACGCTGGGGCTTTCCGTCAATGATATCATCGACAATCACTTTCACCAAGGCATGGAGATCACACTTACCCTCGTTATGGGCGATAATTGCCTCTTCGGCTCCATAGAAGGTCAGACCCTCGCCCTTGGCACCCGGACGGATCTTAGTGATATAATAGAGACCAAGCACCATATCCTGTGAAGGCACGGTGATAGGCGCACCATTGGCAGGATTCAGGATGTTGTGGCTCTGGAGCATCAGCAACTGGGCCTCGAGGATAGCCTCGTTGGACAACGGGAGGTGAACAGCCATCTGGTCACCGTCGAAGTCGGCGTTGAATGCCGTACATGCCAACGGGTGCAGCTGGATGGCCTTACCCTCAATCAGCTTCGGCTGGAAAGCCTGGATACCCAGACGGTGCAGCGTCGGAGCACGGTTGAGCAGTACCGGGTGGCCCTTCATCACATTCTCCAAGATATCCCAGATGACCGGCTCACGACGGTCGACGATCTTCTTGGCCGACTTCACGGTCTTCACGATACCGCGCTCGATGAGCTTACGGATGATGAACGGCTTATAAAGTTCAGCAGCCATCAGCTTCGGCAGACCGCACTCACCCATCTTCAGCTCAGGACCGACAACGATTACCGAACGGGCAGAGTAGTCAACGCGCTTACCCAACAAGTTCTGACGGAAACGGCCCTGCTTACCTTTCAGCGAGTCGCTGAGTGACTTCAGCGGACGGTTGCTGTCGCTCTTCACGGCCGATGACTTACGACTATTATCGAACAGAGAGTCTACAGCCTCCTGCAACATACGCTTCTCGTTTCGGAGAATCACCTCAGGAGCCTTGATCTCCATCAGTCGCTTCAGACGGTTGTTGCGGATGATGACACGACGATAGAGATCGTTCAGGTCGGACGTGGCAAAACGTCCGCCATCCAGCGGCACGAGCGGACGGAGCTCCGGCGGTGTGACGGGGATAATCTTCATGATCATCCACTCAGGACGGTTGATGCCCTTCTCCACACTCTGGCGGAACGACTCTACAACCTGCAGACGCTTCAGAGCCTCGTTCTTGCGCTGAACGGAAGAGTCACTATTGGCACGGTCACGCAACTCATATGACAGAGAGTCGAGATCCAGACGCAGCAGCAACTCGTAGATAGCCTCAGCACCCATCTTGGCAATGAACTTGTTCGGATCATTGTCGTCAAGATAATCATTATCCTGGGAAATCTGGTTTTCAACAATCTCGTTATATTCGTCCTCGGACAGCAGGTCGTAAACATTAGAACCGACAGCGGGATTGCCATCAGAGTCCTTCTTGCCAGCCATGGCACCCGGCTGGATCACCACATAGCGCTCATAGTAGATAACGGCATCGAGCTTCTTGGTGGGCAGACCCAGCAGATATCCGATCTTATTGGGGAGGCTGCGGAAATACCAGATGTGTGCAACAGGTACGACAAGCTCAATATGACCGGCACGCTCACGACGAACCTTTTTCTCTGTCACCTCCACACCACAACGGTCGCAGACGATACCCTTATAACGGATACGCTTGTACTTGCCACAGGCGCACTCATAATCCTTGGTAGGACCGAAGATGCGCTCGCAGAACAAGCCGTCACGCTCAGGCTTATACGTACGGTAGTTGATGGTCTCGGGTTTGGTGACTTCTCCAAAGCTGTTCTCAAGGATCTCTTCGGGCGAAGCAAGTCCGATGGTAATCTTCGTAAAATTACCCTTTATTTTTGAATCTTTCTTGAAAGCCATATATATTTTCTTTCTCTTAATTCGTAATTCTTAAATCATAACTCGCTTAATCAAGCGTGATGCTCAGACCGAGACCGCGCAACTCATGCAGCAACACATTGAGTGACTCAGGAATACCCGGTGCAGGCATTGGCTCACCCTTGACAATGGCCTCGTAAGCCTTAGAACGGCCTACAGTATCATCAGACTTAATCGTCAAGATCTCCTGCAGCACATGGCTGGCGCCAAATGCCTCCAGGGCCCAGACTTCCATCTCTCCGAAACGCTGGCCACCGAACTGAGCCTTACCACCAAGCGGCTGCTGAGTGATCAGACTGTACGGGCCAATCGAACGGGCGTGCATCTTATCTTCAACCATGTGACCGAGCTTGAGGAAGTAGGTGATACCTACGGTTGCAGGCTGGTCGAACATCTCACCGGTCTCACCATCATACAGATGTGTCGAGCAGAGGCGGGGCAGACCTGCCTTATCGGTCCACTGTGCAAGGTCATCCAGTTTGGCACCATCAAAGATCGGTGTAGCGAACTTCACACCAAGGCGCTTACCGGCAGCACCGAGGATTGCCTCGAATATCTGACCGAGGTTCATACGTGAAGGCACACCCAGCGGGTTCAGCACCAGGTCGACGGGACGACCGTCCTCAAGGAACGGCATATCCTCCTGACGTACCACCTTGGAGACGATACCCTTGTTACCGTGGCGACCGGCGAGCTTGTCACCCACACCGATCTTACGTTTCTTAGCCACATAAACCTTTGCCATCTGCAGAATGCCTGAGGGAAGCTCGTCACCGATGGTGATGGCAAACTTCTTACGCTTCATCTCGGCATCCAGCAACTTGTATTTCTTCATGAAGTTGATAATCAGCTTGGCTATCAACTCATTCTTATGTTCATCATTAGTCCAGTTGCTGATCTGGACATCACCATACTCAAGATTACGCAGGGCTGCCACAGTGAACTTGCTGCCCTTGGTGATAATCTCTGCGCCGGTGTAATCCTTCACGCCTTGGGAGGTCTTACCCTTGGTCAGCTCCAACAGCTTGTCGATCAGGATGTCCTTCAGGTCACCGACCTTGGCGTCATACTCTTCGTCAATCTTCGCCAGCTTGATCTTATCCTGAGCCTTCGACTTGCGGTCCTTGATAGCACGCAGGAACAATTTCTTGTCGATGATGACACCCGAAAGAGAAGGATTGGCCTTCAGTGAAGAATCCTTCACGTCGCCGGCCTTATCACCAAAAATAGCACGGAGCAGTTTCTCCTCAGGCGAAGGATCGCTTTCTCCCTTCGGCGAAATCTTACCGATCAGGATATCACCTGGCTCAACACGCGCACCGACGCGGATGATACCATTCTCATCCAAGTCCTTCGTAGCCTCCTCACTGACATTAGGAATATCTGCAGTAAACTCCTCGACGCCACGCTTTGTCTCACGGACATCCAGAGAATATTCATCCACATGAACGGAAGTCAGAATGTCCTCACGGACGATACGCTCGTTCAGGACGATGGCATCCTCATAGTTATATCCCTTCCAAGGCATGTAGGCCACGAGCAGGTTGCGGCCCAGGGCCAGTTCGCCATTCTCTGTGGCATAGCCTTCCGTCAGGATATCACCCTTCTTCACGCGCTGACCCTTTTCACAGATAGGACGCAGGTCGATGGTCATATTCTGATTCGTACGACGGAACTTGGATATACGGTACTCCTTGAGAGCAGGCTCAAAGCTGACGAACTCCTCGTCTTCCGTACGGTCATAGAGGATTCGGATAGTCGTAGCATCGACATACTCAACCGTACCGTCGCCTTCTGCCGTCACCATCGTACGGGAATTCTCGCAGACCTGCTTCTCAATACCTGTACCCACGATAGGAGCCTCGTTATGGAGCAGGGGAACAGCCTGACGCATCATGTTAGATCCCATCAGTGCACGGTGAGCATCATCGTGCTCCAAGAACGGAATCAGAGAAGCAGCGATAGATGCAATCTGCTGCGGAGAGACGTCCATCAGGTCGACATCTGTCGGGGGAACAACGGGGAAGTCGGCATCCTGACGACACTTCACCACGTCGCGGATGAACGTACCGTCGTCGTTCAGAGGTGCATTACCCTGACCGATGATGTGTTCAGCCTCCTCCTCTGCGGTGAGGTAGACGATCTCATTGTTATCAAGGTTGGCCACACCATTTTCTACCTTACGGTACGGTGTCTGGATAAAGCCGAGCTCATTAATCTTGGCATACACACAAAGAGACGAGATCAGACCGATATTCGGACCTTCAGGACTCTCAATCGGGCAGAGACGTCCGTAGTGCGTATAGTGTACGTCACGCACCTCGAATCCGGCACGCTCACGAGACAGACCGCCAGGACCGAGGGCAGAGAGACGACGCTTGTGGGTCACCTCAGCCAACGGGTTGGTCTGATCCATAAACTGTGACAGCGGGTTGGTACCGAAGAACGAGTTGATGACGCTGGAGATAGTCTTGGCGTTGATCAGGTCGGTCGGCGTGAACACCTCATTGTCGCGAACATTCATACGCTCACGGATGGTACGGCTCATACGGGCCAGACCTATAGAGAACTGATTAGAGAGCTGCTCTCCAACCGTACGCACACGACGGTTTGAAAGGTGGTCGATATCATCGACAGCCGCCTTGGAATTCACAAGCTGAATCAGGTACTTGATAATCTCGATGATATCCTCCTTGGTCAGCACGCGGACGTCCATATCAGTATCGAGGCCCAGCTTCTTGTTGATACGATAGCGACCCACATCACCCAGATCATAACGCTTATCCGAGAAGAAAAGGTTCTGGATCACCTCACGAGCGCTGGCATCATCAGCAGGGTCAGCATTACGCAACTGACGGTAGATATAAAGCACAGCCTCTTTCTCGGAGTTCGACGGGTCCTTGGCAAGTGTGTTGAAGATAATGCTGTAATCCTGAGCCACAGCCTCGTCCTTATGGACAAGGATGGTCTGGGCACCGCTCTCAAGAATCTCCATCATGTTCTCCTCGGTAATCTCCGTCTCACGCTCCATGATCACTTCATTACGCTCGATGGAAACGACCTCACCGGTATCCTCATCTACGAAGTCCTCGTTCCAGCTCTTCAGCACACGGGCAGCCAGTTTACTGCCGACGACGGCTTTCAGTGACTTCTTATTGACCTTCACTTCCTCGGCGAGGTTGAAGATCTCCAGGATGTCCTTATCAGCCTCGAAGCCGATGGCTCTGAGCAGTGTGGTGACAGGCAGCTTCTTCTTACGGTCGATGTAGGCATACATGACATTATTAATGTCGGTAGCAAACTCGATCCAAGAACCCTTGAACGGGATGATACGTGCAGAATAAAGCAGTGTACCGTTGGCATGCACGCTCTGTCCGAAGAACACGCCAGGAGAACGGTGCAACTGTGAAACAACCACACGCTCGGCTCCATTGATCACGAAAGTACCATTGGCGGTCATGTAGGGGATCGGGCCCAGGAACACGTCCTGAATCACCTGAGCAAAATCCTCATGATCCGGATCAGTACAATACAGTTTCAGCTTAGCCTTCAAAGGCACACTATATGTCAGACCGCGCTCCAGACACTCGTCGATGGTGTAGCGGGGCGGGTCGATATAGTAATCCAGGAACTCAAGAACGAAGTTATTACGCGTGTCGGTGATAGGGAAGTTCTCGGCGAACACCTTATACAGACCGTCATTCTTGCGTTCCTCAGGCGGAGTGTCCAACTGCAGGAAGTCTTTGAACGACTTTAATTGCACATCAAGGAAATCCGGAAACGGCATCGGATTTTTGACGCTGCCAAAGTTTACTCTGTTATCTATTACTTTTGAAGCCATATTTCATGAATTATATAAGACGGAAAATGGTCGGGAACCCTCGACTGGAGAGTCCCCAACCACAATCAGTATTTGCTGTGAGTATTATTTCAGCTCAACCTCGGCACCAGCAGCCTCGATGGTCTTCTTCAGGTTCTCAGCCTCTTCCTTAGAGAGACCCTCCTTAACGGTAGCGGGAGCACCGTCAACAAGATCCTTAGCCTCCTTCAGACCAAGACCACAAGCCTCCTTAACGGCCTTCACGACCTGGAGCTTAGCAGCACCTGCAGACTTCAGTACCACGTCGAATGAAGTCTTCTCCTCAACAGCTGCAGCCTCGGCTGCAGGAGCAGCAGCTACAGCAACGGCTGCAGCAGCAGGCTCAATTCCATACTCGTCCTTCAGGACTGTTGCCAACTCGTTTACTTCTTTTACAGTAAGGTTTACCAACTCTTCTGCAATAGCTTTAATATCTGCCATTTTTATTTAAAATTTTAGTTGTTTTTTAATGTTAATGTACTCTTTCGCTTATTGGTTACGCTCAGCGATAGCGTCAAGCAGGCCATGAATCTTGCCACCAGCATTCAAGCCAGAAATAACGTTCTTCATCGGAGACTGCAGCAGAGCCACAACGTCGGCGATAAGTTCGTTCTTGCTCTTGATTGCTACCAGCTCATCAAGCTTGTCAGCACCTACGAAGAAACTCTCCTCTGCATAAGCACCCTTCAGGGCGGGGATACCTTCCTTCTTGTACTCCTTGATCAACTTGGCGGGCACATTGGCTGTCTCAGTGAACATGATAGCCGTATTACCCTTCAAGCACTCATACAACGGAGTATAGTCGATCTCAGACTCCTCAAATGCCTTGTGAAGAAGCTTGTTCTTTACAACCAGCAATTTGATGTCGTTCTTGAAGCACTTGCGACGGAGGTCGCTCGTCTTAGCCGCATTCAGTCCGGTAAGGTCTACCAGATAGAAATGAGGAAAAGCCTTCAGTTTCTCTCCAAGTTCTACGATGATAGTATCTTTTACTTCCTTTTTCATTTGTCTAATCTTTTAACGAGTTATTCAACTGTTTTAGGATCTACCTTGATACCCATACTCATAGTGCTTGAGAGGAAAATACTCTTGATGTATGTACCCTTTGCAGCAGCAGGCTTCAGCTTGATAATGGTAGAGATGAACTCCTTCGCATTCTCATAGATCTGATCCGGGGTGAAGGTCACCTTACCAACTGACGTATGCACGATACCGGCCTTGTCAACCTTAAAGTCGATCTTACCCTGCTTCACTTCTTTCACTGCCTTAGCAACATCCATAGTAACAGTACCGCTCTTCGGGTTAGGCATCAGGCCTCGGGGACCGAGAATACGGCCGAGGGGACCCAACTTACCCATGCAAGACGGCATAGTGATGATCACATCAACATCTGTCCAACCGCCCTTGATCTTTTCGATATACTCATCAAGACCAACATAGTCAGCGCCAGCTTCTTTTGCAGCAGCCTCCTGATCAGGGGTACAGAGCGCGAGCACACGTGTAACCTTACCAGTACCGTTCGGCAGCGACACAACGCCACGAACCATCTGGTTAGCCTTACGCGGGTCAACGCCCAAGCGCACATCGATATCGACTGAAGCCTCAAACTTGGTGGTGGTAATCTCCTTCACCAATGCAGCGGCTTCTTTCAAAGAGTATGCTTTCCCTGCTTCAACCTTCTCAGCTACCAACTTTTGATTTTTTGTCAGTTTACTCATTGTCGTAATTGAAGTTATTAATTATTTACCAGGGAAGTCCCCTTTTACAGTGATACCCATACTACGGGCTGTACCTGCAACAAGCTTCATTGCTGATTCCACTGTGAAGCAGTTCAAGTCCTTCATCTTGTCTTCCGCAATGGCCTTTACCTGATCCCAAGTTACACTTGCAACCTTCTTACGGTTAGGTTCTGCAGATCCGCTCTTCACCTTAGCTGCTTCCTTCAGCTGTATAGCTGCGGGAGGAGTCTTCAGCTCGAACGTGAATGACTTGTCAGTGTAGTAAGTGATAACGACAGGAATAATCTTACCTGCCTTATCCTGGGTTCTGGCGTTGAACTCTTTGCAGAATCCCATAATATTGATACCCTTAGAACCCAGAGCAGGTCCTACTGGGGGCGAAGGATTCGCAGCGCCACCTTTAATCTGTAATTTGATTAATCCAGCAACTTCTTTAGCCATTTCTGTTAATAATTTATTGAATTGTTATATAAGCCTTAGGAGTGGAAGCCTCCTGCGACCGTATATAGAGAATCGGCGTACCGTAACATTACGCCTTATTCTTTTTCTACCTGATTGTACCCAAGTTCCAAAGGCGTCTTGCGCCCGAAAATCTTCACCATCACCTTCAGCTTGCGCTTCTCGGCATTCACCTCCTCGATGATTCCACTGAAGCCGCTGAACGGTCCGTCAGTCACCTTCACTGCCTCATCAACCAGGAAGGGAACACTGATCTCCTCACTCTTGATGATAGTCTCTTCTGCCGTTCCGAGAATCCTGTTAATATCCGACTGCTTGACCGGGGTTGGATTATCCAAACCGCCAAGGAAGCCCAGCACGTTAGGGATGAAACGAAGCGTATGTGCCATCTCACCCTGAAGATTGGCCTCGACAAGCACATAGCCCGGAAGGAACAGCTTCTCCTTGACAACACGCTTGCCATTGCGAAGCTGGGCATACTTTTCCGTAGGCAACAGAATCTGACTGACATTTTGCTCCAGCATCTTGTCTTTCTTCATCAGTGCCTCGAGATACTCCTTTACCTTGCCCTCTTTTCCGCTGACAGCACGGAGTACATACCATTTCATTCCTGACTGAGCCATCTCTCTAAGTGATAATTATCCTGGATAAACCAGACTCATGAATGACTTGAATACGAAATCCATAGCCCACACAACCAGAGCAATAATCAGCGAAGCGGAAAGAACTACCACTGCGCTGTGTGTCAACTCCTTACGTGTCGGCCAAGTTGTCTTATGCGCAAGCTCGTCATAGCAAGCCTTGCAATAATTGATTACCTTCTTAAACATATCCTTTATTTTTTGCACGGGAAGGAGGACTCGAACCCACGACCCTCGGTTTTGGAGACCGATGCTCTACCAACTGAGCTATTCCCGTAAGTAAAGCCCCCGCCCGTAAACGGGGGCCTGATTTATGAGTGTCCAGTGTGTTGCCGTGTCACAGCAACCTACAGGAGATTAGTCCTCGTAAACCTCTGTGATCTGACCAGAACCAACGGTACGACCACCCTCACGGATAGCGAAACGCAGACCGGGGTTCAGAGCCACAGCGTAGATCAGCTCAACAGTGATCTCCACGTTATCACCAGGCATCACCATCTCAACGCCTGCGGGCAGAGTGATCTCACCTGTGCAGTCCATGGTGCGGAGGTAGAACTGGGGACGATACTTGTTGCCGAACGGAGTGTGAC
>JAEEGG010006186.1_pt1 | contig 28146 bp, 22 predicted proteins | sample 9134161 | NCBI WGS metagenome assembly JAEEGG01 (sample SAMN16246543, study PRJNA631951) | gut metagenome | biome: gut microbiome; feature: rumen; material: CR-attached | host: Bos | place: Iran: Karaj | collected 2018-10 | reverse complement strand
GTTAGCTCGTCCTGACGCTTTAGTTTCCTATAAAGAAACTGACGCTTGTTTGTACTTGCTTTCTTGTACTTTCCTTTCAGTCTTTTCAATGAACTCTTGGTAAAAAATCCCACTCTTTTTCAGAGCGGGACTGCAAAGGTAAGAACATTTTTTGAACCGCCAAAATTTTTCTGCAAAAAAACGCATCTTTTTTCTACGGAAAATAATTACTACCTTTGGAATCTGAACTTTACGCCGTATGGACAAGAAACTGGTCATCATCCCCACCTACAACGAGAAGGAGAACATCGCGGACATCCTCGCCGCCGTTTTCGCCCTCCCGGGAGATTTCCACGTGCTTGTCATCGACGACGGTTCCCCCGACGGCACCGCCGAAATCGTCAAAGCGCTGATTTCCGGAGAAGATACGCTTTCCGGAACATCGGCCCCCTATTCAGTGACGGAAAGCGTGTCTTCTCCGGAACAGCGCCTATTCATTATTGAAAGAAGCGGCAAGCAGGGCCTTGGAACGGCGTATCTTACGGGGTTCCGCTGGGCGCTGGAGCGGGGCTACGACTACGTCTTCGAGATGGACGCGGACTTTTCGCACGACCCCAAGGACCTCCTCCGCCTCCACAAAGCCTGCGAGGAAGGCGCCGGCCTTGCCATCGGCTCCCGCTACTGCAACGGCGTCTCCGTAGTGGACTGGCCGATGAGCCGCATCATTATGTCCTGGTTCGCATCGGCCTACGTCCGCACCGTTCTCCGGATGAAGATCTACGACACAACCGCCGGCTTCGTGTGCTACCGCCGGGAAGTACTGGAAGCACTGAACTTGGACGCCGTGCGGATGAAAGGCTACGGCTTCCAGATCGAAATGAAGTACACCGCCTGGAAAAAAGGCTTCCAACTGCAGGAAGTCCCCATCATCTTCACCAACCGCCAGAAAGGCACCTCCAAAATGAGCGGGGGTATCTTCGGCGAAGCTTTCTGGGGCGTGATAGCCCTCCGTTTCCGGAAATTCTAGGATTTCTTCTCGAAAAGATTCTTCTTCCCTATATTCAGCTGCGTGAGTATGACGCCGGCTACTGCGATGCCCAGTCCCACCCACTGGCCGCCGTGCAGGATTTCATCGCCCAGGATGTAGCCCGCAAGAGCCGTCACCACGGGATTCAGCGCCTGGAAGACGCTGGATTTCGCGACACCCAGCCCGCCTATCGCATAGGCCCAGAGGGTAAAAGCCACCGTAGAGCAAAGGACGGTAAGGCACAACAGCGGCTGCCAGAAGCCCCAGCCCCCGTAAATCGCAGGATCGTAGTTCTCCATGCCGCGCGTGAGGAAAAGCGGGAAAAAGAGCACCGAGCCGATGAAAAACTGGTGCATCACGATCACCGTAGGTTTGTAGCCCCCGGAAAGGGACTTGGTAATGGAGGCATAGGCCACTTCCGAAACCACCGCCAGCACCAGCACCCCCAGTCCGAAGTAGAACAGACGGCTGTTGCCGCCATGCGCCCGGGTAACCAGAACGAGACCCACCAGGCAAATGACCATCCCTGCGATATGCTGCCAGGTGATGTGCTCCTTGAAGAACACCACGCCTGCCACGATGGCCAGCACCGGCGTACTGGCGATGACCAGCGAGCTGATGGTGGGCGAACCCGTGAACTGGATCCCGTAGGTCTCGCAAAAGAAATAGATGAAGGGCTCGCAGGCGGCCAGAAGCAGGAAGGTGAACATATCCGGCCGGCGGATCTTCATCTTGTAGCCGCGAATCAGGTTATACCCCAGCAACAGGACGGCCGCCAGGAAAATACGAACGGGAAGGAAATACTCCACGGGGATGCCCCTGCTCACCAATCGGCCCGACCAAATGAAGGAAAGGCCCCAGAAAAGGATGGCCAGCACCGCGGCCAGATAAGTCTTGAACGTTTGCATCATTTCACGAGTTTAAGGCCGATGCGGCTTCGTTCCACATCGACCGAAATCACCTGCACAGTCACCTGCTGACGCAGTTTCAGCACTTTTGACGGCACGGCCATTCCCCGGACACCCATCTGCGAAGCGTGGATGAGTCCGTTTTCGTGCAGGCCGATGTCCACGAACGCCCCGAAGGCGGTGAGGTTGGTCACCAGGCCCGGCAGTTCCATCCCCACCTTGAGGTCCTCGATGTCGCGGATGTCGTCGGCGAAGGAGAATTCCTGCGCCTCCGAACGCGGATCCCGCCCCGGCTTCTGCAGTTCCAGCAGGATATCATTAACGGTAGGAAGGCCGAAGTCCCCTTCCACGTAGTCATCGGCCTTGATCTTCGCGCACAGCTCCGCATTGCCGACGAGGTCCTTCACGGGCACCTTCAGGTCCCGCGCCATCCGGTCCACGATGTGGTAGGCCTCCGGATGCACGGCCGAATTGTCCAGCGGATTGGCGGCGCCGGGAATGCGCAGGAAGCCCGCGCACTGCTGGTAGGCCTTGGCGCCCAGGCGCGGCACCTGCAGCAGCTCCTCCCGCGAGGAGAAGTCTCCGTGCGCGTTCCTGTATTCCACGATGGCGCGGGAAAGCGCCGGGCCGATGCCGCTCACATACTGCAAAAGGTAAGGACTGGCGGTGTTCAGGGCCACGCCCACGCTGTTCACGCAGCTTTCCACCGTATTGTCCAGTTTCTCCTTCAGGAGCCCCTGGTCCACGTCGTGCTGATACTGTCCCACGCCCAGGGACTTAGGGTCGATTTTCACCAGTTCCGCAAGGGGATCCATCAGGCGTCGGCCGATGGAAACCGCCCCGCGCACCGTCACGTCGTATTCGGGGAATTCCTCCCGGCCTACCTCGGAGGCGGAATAGACGGACGCGCCGTCCTCGCTCACGGAGAAGATGCGGATCTCCTCCGGCAGGCCCACCTTGCGGATGAAATCCTCCGTTTCGCGGCCTGCGGTGCCGCTGCCGATGGCGATGACCTCGATCTGATACTTCTCCGCCAGATCCGCCACCTTCATAATGGCTTCCACCTTTTTCGCCGCCGGCGGATGCGGGAAAATGACGTCGTGGGCCAGCAGGTTTCCGTTGGCATCCAGGCAAACCACCTTGCAGCCGGTGCGAAAGCCCGGGTCGATGGCCATCACGCGCTTCTGCCCCACGGGCGGGGCCAGCAGGAGCTGGCGTAGGTTTTCGCCGAAGACCTGGATGGATTCGATATCGGCCTTTTCCTTGGCTTCCTTCAATACTTCTCCCGTGATGGAGGGGTCCAGCAGCCGCTTCCAGGCATCGTCCACAGCCGCTCTCACTTGCAGGCCGCATTCCCGGGAGGGATAGCCCTGTGCCTGGCAATAGTCGTAGTAGAGTTTGTTGCAGCATTTCTCGCCGTCCGCATCGATTTCCACCCGCACGAAACCCTCTTCCTGGGCGCGGAGCATGGCCAGGAGGTTGTGGGAAGGGATTTTGGCGACGGGCTGCGAATAGTTGAAGTAACTGCGGTATTTGGCGCCTTCGGGGGTACTCTCCCCCGCCTTGGTCACCTTGGAGCAGACGCGGCGGGTGCGGTAAATCTGGCGCAACGTCTCGCGGTTCGCGGCGGTTTCGCTGATCTTTTCCGCCAGGATGTCGCGCGCGCCCTGCAGGGCTTCATCGGCCGAAGTCACCTCCCCCTTCACGAAGGCTTTGGCATCGGCCTCGGGATGGGCCGATTTCCCCTTCCACAGGAGATCCGCCAGCGGCTGCAGGCCCCGGGCCACGGCCACCGTCGCGCGGGTTTTCCGCTTGGGCCGATACGGCAGATACAGGTCCTCCAGCTCGCTGGCGCTCACGCAGGCCTCGATCTGCTGCCGCAGTTCAGGCGTGAGTTTCTCCTGCTCTTCGATGGTTTTGAGGATGGATTCCTTTCGCTTTTCCATCTCCGCGAAGACATCGGCCCAGTGCTTAACCTCGGCCACCTCGATGTCGCTGAGCCCCCCCGTGCGCTCCTTCCGGTAGCGGCTGATGAAGGGTACCGTGCAGCCGTCCTGCAGCAGTTCCGCGCAGTTTTCCACCTGCCAGGCCTGAATGCCCAGCCGCTTTGCTATATGCTGAATGTAGAGGTCTTTCATAACGATCAGTCTTGTGAAAAATCCTTCAACTCCTCGCGGTAGGCGCTGAAAATCTTGGATTTGGAGAGGAAGCCCAGATACTGGCGCTCAGGCCCCACCACGGGGAGATTCCAGGCGCCGGTTTTTTCGAATTTGCGCATCACCGAATCCATCGGCTCATCCGGGGAAAGATACTCCGGCGCCGGCTGCATATAATAGACGGCCTTGCGCTGCTTGTAGAGTTCCGGTTTGAACATATCCCTGCGGATGACCGAGAGGGCGACGAACCCCTGGAAACGGCCTTTCCCGTCCAGGATGGGGAAGATGTCCCGCTTGGAGGAGGAGACCGCCTCCACCAGGTCTCCCAGCGTGGCGTCGATGCGCACCGTCACGAAATCCGTCTCCAGCAGGGTGTCCGACTTCATCAGGGTGAGCACCGCCTGGTCGGCCTCGTGCGTCAGCAGTTCCCCGCTGGCGGCGATGCGCTTGGTGTAGATGGAGTATTTTTCAAAGATGCGCGTGAAGCCATAGGAGATGGCCGATGTGAGGATGAGCGGCAGGAGCAGCGTATAGCCGCCGGAAATCTCCGCAATGAGGAAGATAGCGGTGAGGGGCGCCTGCATCACGCCGGCCATCAGGCCGGCCATCCCCACCAGAACGAAATTCGCCACCGGAACGGTACTGATGCCCGAGAGGTTCACGCTGGTCGCCAGCACGAAACCGGCGATGGCGCCCATAAACAGCGTGGGGCCGAAGGTGCCGCCCACGCCGCCGCCGGCGTTGGTGAAAGTCATCGAGAAGACTTTCAGCACCAGCACCCCCAGGAAAAACAGCGGAATGCTCCAGGAAGTGGCCACCTGCCCGTTCAGGAGCGGTCCCAGCGCATCATAACCTTCCCCGTATAAGGGCGGGAAAACGAGGATGAGCACTCCCAGGGCAATGGCCGACAGAATCCATTTGAGATAGGGATTCCTGACACGGCCCAGCCGGTCTTCCATCGAGAGGGTGGTGCGGATGAAATAGAGCGCGCAAAGGCCGCAGAACACGCCCAGCAGCAGATAATAAGGCAGGTTGGCCATCCGGAAATCCACCACCGAGGCGGCGAAAACGCTCTCCCTTCCCAGGCAGAGGTAACTGATCAGGGTGGCCGATACGCTGCTCAGCAGCAGGGGCAGGATGCCGCTCATCGAGAGGTTGAAAAGCAGGATTTCCAGCGTGAAAAGGACGCCGGCGAGGGGTGCGTTGAAGATGCCAGCGATGGCACCGGCGGCGCCGCAACCCAGCAGGAGGGTCATTCCGCGGTAGGACATCCCGCAATATCGGCCCAGATTGGAGCCGATGGCCGCGCCGGTGTACACGATGGGGGCCTCCGCGCCCACCGATCCGCCGAAGCCTATGGTGAGGGCGCTGGTCACGAGCGAACTCCAGCAGTTGTGCCTCTCGATTTTGGACTCGTTCTTGGAGACTGCCTGGAGCACTTTTGTTACGCCGTGGCCGATATTATCCTTAATGATGTAGCGGACTATCAGGAGGCTCAGGAGCATACCGATGCCCGGGAGGATGAAGCGGCTCCAGGGGAAAGGCTCTGTAAGGATCCCCAGTCCCGTCTGGATGCCGTGGATGGCCAGTTTCAGCAGCACGGCGGCCCCGCCGCACAGGACACCCGTGAGCACGGAGAGCCCCAGCAGGGCCGTCCGCTCCGGGACCTTACGCAAAAGGGCCCTCACAGGGCCCCATAAATGCTTTATGCCACCATTTCCGGCCATTGCAGACTATTCGTCGTCCGAGCCGTTGGAGTACTGGGAAATGTTGTCGTCCGGGAGGGTTTCTCCGGCATCGTCCGAAGCATCGGCGCTACCACCGGCCACGGCCTCGTTCTCCGCATCCTCTTCCCCTTCCAACCAGCGGGCTACGTCCTCAAGGTCGTCGGTCTTGACATTGATCTTCACCAGATAGATGGCGTCCGCGGTTTCCACGGTGACAGCATAGAAGGATGTTCCGTCCGGCTTGGGATACTTCACCAGATCCGTCAGGTAATCACTGAATCCTTTGGGATACTTCTCCGAGAAAGCGGCCATAAGGTCCGGATGGACGGCCATTTTCTCATAACTAACCACGTGTCTTTTCTTGCTGTCTGCCATAATTATCTTTTCTTTCGCGCTGCAATATTAGGTTTTTGTTTTGAACCTTGCAAGCCCTTCCCGTTTTTTTTGGAAGAATTTTTAAAGAAATACTCTTTTTGCCGCCTTTTTTTCTCCGGATCCCGCTCCGTGAACACCGGCGTCATATCGCGCGGATCCAGCCCGCTGTAGAACATCACGGAGGAAGTGGTCATCGGGGTGGGCGTGAAATCCTGCACCTGGTCCATCCAGATTCCCTTCAGGGCCGGATGCGCCGCCAGCCGTTCCATATCCTTCATGGTGCAGCCGGGGTGGGACGATATAAAATAAGGTACCAGGCCCACGTGCGTACCCGCCTTGCGGTTCACGGCGTCGAATTCCTTCCGCAGCCGCTCGAAGAGGCGGAAACTGGGTTTGGCCATTTTCTCCAGCACGTGGTCTTCGGTGTGCTCCGGCGCCACTTTCAATCGGCCCGAAGTATGGTCCAGTACCAGCGTCTCCAGATAGGGCTTCGAGCTCTCGTCCACGAAACCGTCCTCCGTGAGGAAAAGGTCGTAGCGGATGCCGCTGCCGATGTAACTGTGGCGGATGCCCTTGGTGTCGTCGATCTTGCGGTACAGCTCCATCAGCCGCGAGTGGTCGCAGTCCAGATTCGGGCAGCGTTTGGGGTAGAGGCAGCTGCGGCGCCTGCATTTGTCGCACAGGTCCGGATTCTTCCCCTTCATCCAGTACATATTGGCCGTGGGGGCCCCTACGTCGGAAATGTTGCCGGCGAAGTCCGGAAGATTGTTCAGCTCCTTCACCTCTTTCAGGATGGATTTCTCACTCCGGCTCTGGATGAACTTGCCCTGATGGGCGGCGATGGTGCAGAAGTTACAGCCCCCGAAGCAGCCCCGGTGCGTGTTCACGCTGAACTTGATCATATCGTAGGCCGGGATGCGTTTCCCCTTGTACCGGGGATGCGGCAGCTTGGTGAACGGCAAATCCCAGAAGGAGTCCATCTCTTCAGTGGTGGCCGGCGGATAGGGCGGATTGATCTGCACGTAGCCGTCGCCCACGGGCTCCAGAATGGTGTCCGGGTGCATCAGATTCGCGTGCGTCTCGATCCAGTGGAAATTCTCCGCAAATGCCCGCTTGTCCTTGCAGCATTCTTCGAAACTATGCAGTACTAAGGTTCCGGGGCTGACTTGTGCCCCAGAATCCGTGGCCACCCTCGGCCGCGTAAGAGGGAGGGGCCCATCCACAGGATGGGAGGGGCCGGAGCGAAGCGAAGGCGATTCGGGGGCACGAGTCTGTCCCGGAAGCCTTCCCTTCACAAAGAAGGCAATCTGCTGAATCTGCTGCATACGGTGGCGGGGCCAGCCTTTTTCGATGCCCTTGGTGAGTTCCAGCATCGGGCGTTCGCCCATCCCGTAGCAGAGATAATCGGCCCCGGAGGAGACCAGCACCGACGGCATCAGGCAGTCCTTCCAATAGTCGTAATGCGTGAGGCGGCGCAGGGAGGCTTCGATGCCGCCGATGACCACCGGCACATCCGGGAAGAGCTTTTTCAGGATCTGCGAGTAGACCGTGACGGCGTAATCTGGACGCGCGCCGGCCTTGCCGTCGGGCGTGTAGGCATCGTCGTGGCGCAGGCGTTTGGAGGCGGTGTAGTGGTTCACCATCGAGTCCATCGCACCGGCGTTGAGCGCGAAGTAGAGTCTCGGTCGGCCCAGCTTCCGGAAATCCCGAAGGTCGTCCCGCCAGTTGGGCTGGGGCACCACGGCCACGCGGTAGCCCCACTTCTGGAGCCAGCGCGCGATGACCGCCGTCCCGAAAGAGGGATGGTCCACGAAGGCGTCGCCGCTGAAGAAGATGACATCGATGTAATCCCATCCCAGGGCTTCCACCTCCTTCACCGACGTGGGGAACATATATGCCTTGTCCTGCTGCATTACAAGGGCAAAAATACAAAATAATTTGATGGAAAACAGCCCCTCGCACGTGCAGGAGGCCGATTTTAGTTTTGGTAGCGTGTTGCGGAAGTCGTAACTTATTGACTAGCAGCGAGTTGTTGTCTAAACTTTTTGTTGCCCGAAAATTTGGAGCAGGTGGCCCCGTTACCGTAACTTTGTTTCCGGCAAACTTGTTCCGTGGGATACTGATCGACCGCCGCCGGACCGTCTTTGCCCCGATGCCGGCGAGCTAACCCCCAGCCGGCATCGGTGTATAAAAAAAGCACCTCGTCGAAACGAGGTGCTGTCTTTTGCCCCAGTGTTGCATAGCATCTTTCTACCTTACGGTGGGTCGGGGCCCGGGCGGGGACTTTTGCGCTGCAGCGATTAACCCAGAATACTACGTCTTAACGACCGATGCAAAGGTAATACAAATCTTTGGAATAACAAAGACTATTCCACGTATAACAGCAAACCCTTGAGGTATTCGCCTTCGGGGTGGTAGATATTGACCGAATGGTCCGCGCCCTGGTTCAGGCGGTCCAGGATGCGTACGCTGCGGCCGGCATCGGCGGCGGCCGAGAAGACCGCCAGGGCGAAGGCCTCCTTGTCCACCACCTGCGAGCAGCTGAAGGTGAACACGAAGCCGCCGGGAGCCACCTTGGCGATGGCGGCGGCGTTCAGGCGCTGGTAGGCGCGCAGGGCGTTTTTCAGCGCGCCGCGGTGTTTGGCGAAGGCCGGCGGATCCACGATAATGAGGTCATAGGCATTCTCCGGGGCGTTTTTCACAAAGTCGATGGCATCGGCGCAATGGGAAGTGTGTAGTTCCGGGGAGAACCCGTTCAGGGCCACGTTCCGCTCCACCATATCCATCGCGCGCTGGGAGCTGTCCACGGAATCCACGTGCGCGGCGCCGCCCGAGAGGGCATAGATGGAGAAGCCGCCCGTGTAGCAGAAGAGGTTCAGCACGCGCCGGCCGCGGGAGAGTTTCCCCACGCTGAGACGGTTGTCCCGCTGGTCCAGGAAGAAGCCCGTCTTCTGGCCTTCCACCCAGTTCACCAGGAACTTGTTACCGTTTTCCAGGACGATGATTTCATCGGCCGTAAAAGCGGGAGCCTTCCAAAGATACCCGTCCACCAGATCCAGCCCGGCCTTGAAGGGAGCGGTGCCGGAGCTCTTGTCATAGACGGCTTTGAGGCGCTCGCCGTAGAGTTCCTTCAAGGCGTCGGCGATGGCCCCCTTCGAGCGGAACATCCCCACGGAATGGGCCTGGAGCACACAGACGCCGTCGTAATAGTCGATAATCAGGCCCGGCAGCGAATCCCCCTCCCCGTGCACCAGGCGGTAGCAGGTGGTATCGGCCGATGCCGTGAGCCCGCAGGCCTCGCGCAGTTTGTACGCCCGGGTGAGCATACGGATCCAGAAATCCGGCTGGGTGGGATCTTCGTCGAAGCTCAGCACCCGCACGGCGATGGAGCCGATCTGATAGTGTCCGCAGGCCAGCAGCTGCCCGTCGGCCGAACAGACGCTTACAAGGTCTCCCTCGGCCGGATGGCCCACGATCTGGGCGATGGCCCCGGAAAACACCCAGGGATGATAGCGCAGGAGGGATTCCTCGCGGCGGGGTTTGAGGATGACTTTATCCATTGTTCTGGTAGCGTTCGGGATGAAGCTGTTCGGGGGTTAAAGGATGTTTCTCCGAGGAGAGGAGCTTCAGGTACATCTCCCGGCAGATCCAGGCGTCCGTGGCGGCATAGCGCTGCTGGCCCTCCGAGAGCTGGGCGGCTTCCCAGTTGGAGAGCTGCTGCGCCTTGGAAATCTTGATTCCCAGGATGATGGCGGCCATTTTCTTCACGCTCATATCCCGGATGCCGTATTCCCATACGATCTTCTGCAGGTCCACGAAGCCCCTGGGCTGGAAGCGCGTCAACTTCTGCAGGCCCCGCACATCGTCCAGGGTGGCAGCGCCCACCTTTTTAATGAAATGGGAAGAGAGCACGGAAGCCAGGGAACGCGGCAGACCGCATTTCTTCACGCGGAAAAGGAAAGCCTTCCCGGGACCCGAAAGCTGCAGCAGGGCCGTTCCGCAGGGCCGCTGGTCCGGCGAGAAGGTAGGGCGGGTCTCCGTGTCGAAGCCCAGCACTTTCTGCCGTTTGAGATAGCGTACGGCCTCCTCCAGCGCGGGGCCGTCTTCGTCGATGACGACAATCTCCCCAGGGAACGAAGCCAGCTCCAGGGCGGCGATTTCTTCCGGACTAATTGAGATCTGGAACATAGGTACACTGGGCATACTCGGCCGATGTTTCCACCAATAAGGGCGTTCCCTCCCGGGATTCGGCCGATTCATAATAGAAGATCTCCGGACGGGCGATATGATGGGAGAAAAGGTGCCGTCCGCGAAGGAGGTTATAGGTGTAGCGGACCAGGGAGGAACCCGGATCCCAGATGGTGAATCCGTCCGAGAGCATCGCGTGGAAGGCCGCATCCTCATCGCTTCCCTCGTGGGAGATGAGCCGCAGCTCCGACTCCAGCGGCGCCACGGGAGTGGTATAGCTGTCCAGCAGGAGCGCATCCAGCGGCCGGCCCGTTTCCCGGTACTGCCGCAGCACTTCCCTGAGCTCCGTACGGACGTCGAAGGCCGATGAAGGAGCGATGACGGCCAGGTGCGCATCCGGGAAGTCTTTTTCGGCAAATACCGTCTGCCACACGCCGGCGGAAGCCACGTCCCGGCCGGTCCAGACGGCAATCTCCCGCGCGCCGGAGGCATAGGCCTCGTCCAGGAGGGTGTGCACCGGCGAGATCACCGGGCAGTTCCCGCCGCACAGCTGCTGCAGGGTATCCACGTCGAACAAACCCCAGCCGGCCTGAAGGGACGAGGTAAGGATAAGGATCTTGGCGCGCTGCTTGCGAAGGAGCGGACGCGCGTCCGAGACGCTGCGCCAGCTGGTGCTGTCCCAGGCGTTGACGGCGTTGCGGACCGCGATCTCCCGCAGGCTGTCCAGATCCGCGTATTGGGCATAAGGAGCCGCCAGGGCGTCCATAATCACGTCGAAGCGCTCTCCGGCGAAGTCCGGCAGGGAGTCCCGCTCGGGACGGCCGTCGATGTTGTCCACCCGGTCGCAGCCCTGGAAGAGCCGCCCCACGATGATGGCGCTTTGCGGCTCGCCGATGATGGCGATGGAGCCTTCCCCGCCCCGCCGGCCCGATTGGGCCACAAGGGCGCCCACGCCGGTGCTGTCCGCTGCGATGGCGTGTACCAGAGGGATGGTGGGACGCGGCTGAACGGTCACCTGCTTACAAGCGAAAGCGGCAAGGAGAATGGCCAGGATAGGGATGTATCGTTTCATAGTACAAATTTACAACATTTCCCGGATTTTCGGCACCAGCAGGGACTCCACATACTCTTCCTCCATATAGTGCGTGCCTTCATAGAGGGTGTAGGTCTTTCCGAAATACTTTTCCCATAGGCCGATGGAAACGACGCCGGAGCGCATAAAATGATCCTGCGTGCCGAAGAAGGCGTAGTACTTCCCCTTCGGGTCGATGGCGGCGAGCGCCGCTTCCCAGTGCTCCCGATAGCGGCGCAGCACGTGGTAGCGGAACTTCATCTCCTGCCGGTCCCCTTCCCTGGCGGGATAGCGGTGGTGCAGGTACCATCGGCCCAGAGCGAAAAGGGCGACGGGGGCATAGCGGTGGAGGATCATCGGGGCGCCCAGCGACGGCGACACGAAAAGGTGCGGCAGGCCCTCGATTCTGAGCGCCTGGATGGCGCCGAGGGATTCGCCGATGACAAGGGACGGCTTCAGTTCCTCCCTCCACGCCTGCAGCTGGGCATAGCCCACCGGCGGGTCGAAGTCATAGGTGCGCACCACCACCCGGGCCTCGGAAGGGTCCAGGAGCGTATTCAGCAGGGCCGGAATGCGGCTGTCCGCACCGCCGCCCATACCGTGAACGTAGAGGATGGTTTTTGTCACGGTTGCAAATTTACGATTTTCTCTTTACATTTGTGAGTATATTAAAACGAGAACGTATGAAAAAGATCGTAGCTTTTGCTGTTTTGGCAGGCCTCACCGTTTGCGCCGCCGTGGCCCAGCCGCGTCCCGCCGCCCCCGTGGATCCCAAGGACTATCAGTTCACCACCGTGAAGGAACTCCCTATCACTTCCATCAAGAACCAGAACCGCAGCGGCACCTGCTGGTGTTTCTCCACCCTCTCCTTCCTGGAGTCGGAAATCATCAAGGCCAAAGGAATCAAGGACCCCGCCCAGTATCCGGACTTCTCGGAAATGTATGTGGTGCGCCGCGCCTATTATGACCGCGCCATCAAATACGTGCGTCTGGACGGCAAGATGAACTTCGCCGCCGGCAGTGACTTCGGCGATGTGCTCGAGGTGGCCAAGACCTATGGTCTCATCTATCAGAACGACTACAGCGGCCTGCAGTACGGCTATGACCTTCCCGTACAGGGAGAGCTGGACGCCGCGCTCAAGGGTTATGTGGACGGCGTGGTGAAGAACCCCAACCGCAAGCTCACCAAGGTGTGGCCCAAAGGCGTAAACGGCATCCTGGATGCCTATATGGGCGAAATCCCGCAGGATAAGGTCATCGCCCCGGATGCCCTTGGCATCAATCTGGACGACTACATCGGCTTCACTTCCTATACCCACCATCCCTTCTACACCGCCTTCGCGATGGAAGTGGAGGACAACTGGCGCTGGACCCCTTCCTGGAACGTTCCGCTGGACGAGTTTATGGCCATCATCGACAATGCCGTCAATAACGGCTACACCGTGGCCTGGGGCGGCGACGTCTCGGAAGCCGGTTTCACCCGCAACGGTCTCGCCATCCTGGTGGACACCGAAGCCAAGCCCACTTCCGGCAGCGACCAGGAGCGCTGGGTAGGAAAGGCCGATGAAAAGCCGGCCGAAAAACCCGCCGTCAAGGAAATCCAGGTAACGCAGGAACTGCGTCAGGATATGTACGACGAAAAGACCTCCACGGACGACCACGGGATGCACCTCTATGGCATCGCCAAGGACCAGAACGGAGTGAAGTACTACCTCATCAAGAACTCCTGGGGCGAGACCGGCGCCTACAAAGGCATCTGGTATATGAGCGAGAACTTCGTGAAAGGCAAGACCCTCAACATCCTGGTGAACAAGAAAGCCGTTCCCAAGGACATCCTCAAGAAAATCGGTATCAAGTAAATGATTTCGAAAAATATCATTCCCAACGCCATCACTTCCGGCAACCTGGTTTCAGGCATCCTGGGAGTGATTTGCGCAGTATACGGCACGCTGGAAGAAGCCCTCTTCTTTATGATTCTGGGCGCCGTCTTCGATTTCTGTGACGGCCTGGTGGCCCGGGCGCTCAAGGTGAACAATCCCATCGGCAAGGAACTGGATTCCCTGGCCGATATGGTCACCTTCGGCGTCCTCCCCTCCCTGATGGTGATGTACTGTATGCAGGAGCACGGAGTTCCCGTATGGCTGTGCTATTCGGCCCTATTCATCGCCGTGATGAGTGCCGTGCGCCTGGCCAAGTTCAATGTGGACACGCGCCAGACCACGGATTTCCTGGGACTCCCCACGCCGACGAACGCCCTGCTTTGCGCCTCGCTGGCCGCCTACATCGGCGGCAATCCCGGCTCCTTCCTCGCCGACTGGGCCGGCTCCATCGCCTTCCTTCCCGGCCTTTCCCTCATCCTGGGCCTGATGCTCGTGAGCGAAATCCCGATGTTCGGAATGAAGGTGGCCCCGGGTCACAAACTCCTGGACACCAAGCGCATCGTATTCCTGGCGCTGGCCGTCATCGCCATCATCCTGGCCCTGGTTCTGCTGCACAGTTGGATTCTGGCCATCCTGCTGGTCTTCAGCATTTACGTTTTAGAAAACCTCATCCTTTCCCTATTCCCCCAAAAAGCGTAATGAAGCATTGTCTCATCCTCCCCTGCCTGCTTGTCTGCGTGGCCCTGCAGGCCCAGAAAAAACCCCTGGACCACAGCGTATTCGACAGTTGGCAGGCCGTGGCTTCCCCGGCCCTCTCGGCCTCGGGCCAGGTAGTCGCCTACGAAGTGAACCCGCAGGCAGGCGACGGGGTCCTCACCCTTCGCGTCGCCGGCAAGAAAGGCACCCGCGAAATCCTGATTCCGCGCGGCTACCGGGCCACCTTGTTGGAGGACGATTCCTATGCCGTCTGCCTCATCAAACCCGTCTATCAGTTCACGCGCAAGGCGAAAAAGGACGGCAAGAAAGGCGATGCCCTTCCCAAAGACTCGCTGGCCGTGGTGAACCTGCGCACCGGCGCCATCGTGAAGTTCCCCGACGTCAAAAGCTACAAGATCGGGAAACACGCGCTGCAGGCTTTCGCGTTCCAGACGGCCGATACCACCTTCATTCCCAAAAAGGAGCGCAAGAAGAAAGACATCGGCGGTCCCCTGGCGGTGTATCATTTCGCCGACGGGAGCCTGGACACCCTTCGCAACGTCAGCCAGTATACGTTCTCCAATGACGGCGCGCAACTCGCCCTGGTCCGTCAACTGGGCAAGAAGAAGATGCTCACGGGCTTTTTCGACGTAGCCGCCCGCGAACTGAAAAACCTGCCGGACACCTGCGCCTGGCGGGGCCTCCCCGTCTTTGACGAGGACGGCGGCCGGGCCCTGTTCCTGTCGGCCACGGACACCACCTCCAGCGGCAGCAAACACGCCGCCCTCCACCTCTGGGACGGCACTTCCGAACGGCTTCTCACGGGGGCCGATGCACTCTCGAATCTTCCGGAAGGCTGGGGCATCACCGAAAAATGCAAGCCCCACTTCAGCCACAACGGGAAACGCATCTTCGTGGGCGTGCAGGAATTCGTTCCGCCCAAGGACACCTCGGCATACAGCTTCGAACTGCCCGGCCTGGACATCTGGAACTGGGATGCCGATGAACTCCCGCCCACCCAGAAGGCCAACCTGAAGAAGGAAGCCATCCACGCCTATACGGCCGAGTTAATCGGCGGCGTGCTCCGGGCACCGTCCCTGTCCAAACACGAGCAGGTGCACTGGGGCGACCGCTCCGATTCGCCTTACCGGCTGGTGATCACGAAGGTCCATCCCGCGGAGACCCAGTGGAATGTACAGAACGAGGTACGCATCCGGGTGGAAACGGACGGCTATGCCTCGCCCTCTTACAGCGGTGCCTTCGACGAAGTACGCCTGTCCCCGCTCGGAAAATACGTCACCTGGTGGGACTATGAAAAACGCGCCTGGTTCATCCTGGACAGTGCTTCCGGGGCCACCAGACCCCTCATCGACAATGGCGTAGTCTTCTGGGACGAGGAAAACGACCGGCCGATGCACCCCGATGCCTATGGGCTGGCGTCGCATTGGGTGGAAGGCGATGCCGCCGTCCTGGTCTATGACCGCTACGACATTTGGAAAGTACCTGCTGATGGGAGCGCCCCCGAGCGCCTCACCTTCGGCCGCGAAAAAGGACTGACCTATCGGCTCATCAACACCCGCGAAAAGGGCGACACGGAGAACCGTCACCTGGGGCTGAAGGAGAACCTCCTTCTTAGCGTCTTCGACCACGCCACCAAGGAGAACGGCGTCGCCACGCTGCAGCTCGCAAATCCCAGGAAAACCTTCCGCACGCTGGCCTTCGGCGGCTACACCTGGAGCGGGTTCAAAAAAGCGAAGAAGGCCGATATCTACCTCTTCCAGAAAGGCAACTTCCGCGATCCGATGGATTTGTACTGCTCTTCCGCCATCGGCAAGAAAGACGAGCGCCTCACCGCCATCAACCCCCAGATTGCGGATTACAACTGGGGCACGGTGGAACTCTATCACTGGACGGCTTTCGACGGCACGCCGCTGGACGGACTGCTGTACAAGCCGGAGGATTTCTCGCCTCAGAAGAAGTATCCGGTCATCTGTTACTTCTACGAAAAGAACTCCGAAACGTTATACGACCACATCCAGGTGCAGCCGATGTGGAGCATCATCAACATCCCGTTCTTCGTTTCACGCGGGTACGTGGTGTTCGTTCCGGACATCGTCTACCGGTCCGGCATTCCCGGGGAGAGCGCCTACAACTGCATTGTCAGCGGCGCGCAGTCGCTGTGGCAGTACCCCTGGATCGACCGGGACAATATGGCCATCCAGGGCCAGAGCTGGGGCGGCTATCAGGTGGCCTACCTCATCACCCGCACGGGGATGTTCAAAGCGGCCGGAGCCGGAGCGCCCGTCGCCAACATGACATCGGCCTACGGCGGCATCCGGTGGGAAAGCGGAATGAGCCGGCAGTTCCAGTATGAGCACACGCAGAGCCGCATCGGCCGGGACCTGTGGGACGGCATCGAGCTCTATATGGAGAATTCCCCGCTGTTCAAGCTCCCGAACGTGACGACGCCCGTGCTCATTATGCACAACGACAACGACGGCGCCGTGCCGTGGTACCAGGGCATCGAACTGTTTATGGGGCTGCGCCGCCTCGGGAAACCCGCCTGGCTGCTGGAATACAACGACGAAGCGCACAACCTGCGCCAGCGCCGCAACCGCAAGGATCTGAGCATCCGGCTGCAGCAGTTCTTCGACTATTACCTGAAAGGCGCGGAAGAGCCGGCGTGGATGCGCGACGGCGTCCCCACAGCCAAGAAAGGGTATTATTTCGGCTATTAATCCAGGGCGTCCCAGAGACGCTCGATGTCCCGGCGGTCCTTTTTGGTGGGGCGGCCGCTTCCTCTGTCCCTGGTGACGAAGAAGGTTTCCACGGGAGCTTTCAGTTTGGCAAGTTCCTCTTCCGGGGTGAGGTTTTCCGCGAACTGCGGCACCAGGGAGGCGCTCACGCGGTGCTCGGTGGGCTGGACTACTTTATAGGTATAGGTAACGATGCCTTTGCGGACGGTGAGGACGTCCCCGGCCTCCACGTCGCGGGAAGGCTTGGCGTTTACGTCGCCCACCTTCACCTTGCCGCCCTTGCAGGCATCGGCCGCCTCCGTGCGGGTCTTGAACGCGCGGATGGCCCAGAGGTATTTGTCAATCCTCACTCCCATCCACTTCTTCGCTTACGATATCCTCTTCCTGGCGGGGATCCATCCGCACTTCCAGAAGTTCCGTATCGGGAGCCTCCGGGAGAAGGAAGAACTCGCTCACTTCCGCGGGAACCAGGATCAGTTCGCCCTGCTTGATGCTGTACGGCGTTTTTTCGGCCTGAAGCTGCGCCGCGCCTTTCGTACAGACGTAGAGGAGGAAGGTGTCATCCTCGTCCCGGGTGCTTTTGAGCGCCTGGCTTAAAGCGATCCGATTGACGGTGAACTGCGGCGTGGTGATGCTGCCGGTCCCCGCCTGGGCTTTCCCCCTGAAATCAATGACGTCGAACGCCTCCTCCAGATGCATTTCCCGCTCCCGGCTTCCCCAGTCCCAGAGACGGAACCAGAGTTCGGAGCATTCGGCGATTTCCAGGAGCGTGACGTCCTTTGCCGCGTGAACCAGGCCCGGGGTAATGAGATACCACTCCCCGGCCTTGGGCTTCACGCCGTGCAGGAGTTTCTCCACGCTGCCGTCCTCGCAGGCCTTATAAAACTCCGCCGCCGTGACGGGCTTCCTGAAGCCCAGGTACAACATCGCATCGGCCCCGGCTTTTTCCACATACCAGAGGGCGGTCTTGCCGAAGGCGTCGTAGCGTTGTTCGGCCACCTCGTCGTCGGCCGTCACGTGCAGTGAGGTGCGGCCTTCCACTTCCAGCCGCTTCACCAGCACCGGGAACTGCGTCCCGTACCACTCGAAGGAAGTCTCCCCCACCACGCGTTCCAGATAGGTCTGCATAATGTCGGAGAGGGTATTCCCCTTCAGCCACCCCTCGCAGGCCACGGAGTCTATGACGCCAAGATCCGCCAGCTTGTATTCCAAACGGCCCCACGGCATTTCAGCCGCATCCGGCAGGAACTTCAGGGGGGTCAATTTCATTTGAAAAACCGCTTGTACAGCCCCAGGAAACCGGCGCCGTGGCGGGCTTCGTCGCGGGCCATTTCGTGGATGGTGTCGTGGATGGCGTCGTAGCCCAGTTCCTTGGCGCGCTTGGCGATGGCCAGTTTCCCTTCGCAGGCGCCTGCCTCGGCCTCATAACGCTTCTTGAGGTTGGTCTTGGTGTCCCACACCACTTCGCCCAGGAGTTCGGCGATACGGGCGGCATGGTCGGCTTCTTCGAAGGCGTAACGCTTGAAGGCGTCGGCCACTTCCGGATAGCCCTCGCGCTCTGCCTGGCGGCTCATCGCCAGGTACATCCCCACCTCCGAGCATTCGCCGGTGAAGTGCTCCTGCAGGCCTTTCCATACTTCCGGATCGCAGCCTTTGGCCACGCCCAGTTCGTGCTCGCAGGCCCACTGGGGACCATCGGCCGACTCTTTCACTTCCACGAATTTATCTGCCTTTACGTGGCAAACGGGGCATTCTGCGGGGGGATTTTCCCCTTCATAGACATAACCGCAGACGAGACATCTGAATTTCTTTTTCATAACAAGTATTCTTTTACGTGTTTGACAAATATACGGATTATTTCGCGGAAATTCACTATCTTTAACACAAATTATGACACCCTTCCTCCGGCAGGCGGCCGCCCACTATTTCACAGGCCCCGACATAGAAAAAACCTGTTTCGTTTTCCCCAACCGCAGGTCCCTGGTTTTCTTCAGGAAATACCTGGGAGACCAGGTGCGGGAAAGCGGCGACGGCGTTCCACTCCTGTTACCGCCGCTCTATACGGTGAGCGACTTTTTCGCCCGGCTTTCGGGCGTGGCAGTATCGGACAAACTGCCCCTGCTGCTGGAACTCTACGAAGTCTATAAGAAACGGAATCCGCAGGCGGAACCGCTGGACGAGTTCATCTTCTGGGGGGATGCGATGCTCTCGGATTTCGACGACGTGGACAAATTCCTGGCAGATGCCAAAGGCCTGATGCAGAACGTGCAGGACCTCAAGGCCATCCAGGACAATATGAGTTATCTCACGGAGAACCAGCAGGCGGCCATCGAGCAATTCCTGAAGCATTTCCAGGGCGGGAAGCCGAGCGTGGTGAAAACCCGTTTCCTGGGGCTGTGGAACCTGCTGTATTCCATCTACCTGGACTATAACGCAGTCCTGGACGCCAAGGGAATGGCCTACGAAGGGAAAATGTACCGTAGCCTGGCGGAACGCCTGGAGGCGGGAGCATCCGTGGCCGATATCCTGAAGGCCGCTTTCCCGGAGACGGAGAAATTCGTTTTCATCGGCCTGAATGCCCTCAACGAATGCGAACACCTGCTTCTGAAGCGCATCCGCGATGCGAAGCTGGGGGAATTCGTCTGGGACTATGTGAGCGAGGCCATCCGGGACAGGAAGAACAAGTCCTCCTTCTTTATGAAGGACAATGTGGAGGAATTCCCGCAGGCGTTCCCGCTTGAACCGGAATCCGAAAAACCCGAAATCACCGTCATCAGCGTCCCTTCCTCCGTAGGACAGGCCAAGCTGGCCCCGCAGATCCTCTCCGAATGCGGCGGGGATCCCGTGGAAACGGCCTTCGTGCTGCCGGACGAGAGTCTCCTGCTGCCGCTGCTGAACGCCCTTCCGCCGGAGCAGGAGAGCGTGAACGTGACGATGGGCCTTCCGATGGCCTCCAGCGCCGTTTACGCGCTCGTCAAAGCCGTCGGGCAGCTGCAGCTGAAACTGCGGAAGAAAGGCGATGTGTGGTACTTCTATCATCGGCCCGTACGGGAGGTCTTTTCCTCGGGTCTCGTGAAGAAACTCGCGACGGAAGAAGATGCCGCCGCCATCCGCAAGGTAAAGGCCGATGCCAAATACTACATTCCCCTGCAGGACCTGCAGGGCGGGCCGATCCTGAGGCTCATTTTCCAGGCGGTCGTCACCGAGCCCGCCGCCACATCGGCAGCCGCCAACCACCGGATGGAGACGTACCTGCTGGATCTGATCTCCTATGTGGGCGCGCATCTTTCGGCCGCCGGCGAAATGCTCCTGGAGCTGGATTTCGCCAAACGCTGCCACACGCAACTCACCCTGCTGCAGGATACGGACCTGGAGGTGCTGCCCGCCACGCACCTGCGTCTGCTGGAGCGCAGCCTGGAAGGGATTTCCGTCCCGTTCCGCGGCGAGCCGCTGCAAGGGCTGCAGGTGATGGGCCCGCTGGAAACCCGTGCCCTGGATTTCCGCAACCTGATAATCTTAAGCGCCAACGAAGGGATGTTCCCGCGCCGCAGTGCCAGCGCCTCGTTCATCCCGCCGGAACTCCGGAAGGCGTTCGGACTCCCTACATTTGAGTACCAGGACGCCGTCTGGGCCTACTATTTCTACCGGATGATCCAGCGGCCTCAGAAGGTGTGGCTCCTCTACGACAGCCGCACGGAAGGCCTCAAGAACGGCGAAGAAAGCCGTTACATCAAGCAGTTGGAGTACCTTTTCGCCGACAAAGTCCGTCTGTCGCGCCGGGTGGCGACCACCTCCCTCCTGCCGGTTCAGCCGGCCGGCCCCCTCGTGAAGACGGACGCGCACGTGGCAGCGGTGCGGGAGAAGGAACTCTCGGCCACCAGCCTGCAGAGTTACCTCGCCTGCCCGGCCAAGTTCTATTACCAGACGGTGGAGGGACTGAAAGAAGAGGATGACGTGGCCGAATCGCTGGATTCCGGTATGCTGGGGGACGCCTTCCACAAGGTGATGCAGCGCCTCTATGGCGGGAAAGCCCTGGTAAAGCGGGCCGAGCTTGAAGCCTGGAAGAAGGACAAGGCCCTCCTTCGAAAGATGGTCCGCGAGGAGGTCCTCGCCCAGATGCACAGCATCGAAGTAACGGGCCGGAACCTGGTGCTGGAGGGTGTGATCCTGGACTATGTCCTGCGGACGCTCGCACACGACGCCTCCCTGCTGGAAGCCGCCGGGCAGGACGCGTTCCGTATCATCGGCCTGGAAAAACGCGTCCGGATGGAATGGAACGGCTTTCGGTTCAAGGGGTTCATCGACCGCATCGACGCCTACAAACCCGGTCAGGTGCGCATCGTCGACTACAAAACCGGCAAGGTGGAAGACGCGGAACTCGTCATAACGGACGAAAGCGCCGCCTCCGTGGCGGAAAAACTCTTCGGCCCCAGGAACGAGGGCCGTCCCAAAATCGCCCTCCAACTGTTTCTCTACGATGAATTGGCCCGGAAGGACCTGGGGATCAAAGAGCCCCTGGTCAATGCCGTCTACAGCATCTCGCACCTCTATGGAAAGGGTGCGCCGGAAAGTCCCGAAAGCGGGGAGTTCAGCCGTCTGGCCGGCGAGGGACTGCAGAATCTTTTGGCGGAAATCACGGATACTTCCGTCCCCTGGACCCGTACTGAAGAGGTGAAAACCTGCGAATGGTGCCCGTTCAAAGGTCTTTGCGGGAGGTAGGTCTCAGCGCCGCGGATGATGCTCCAGTACGGCCTTGTGCCAGGTGGAGGTGTCGATGTGAGTGTAAATCTCGGTCGTGAGAATACTCTCGTGCCCCAGCATTTCCTGAACGATCCTTAAGTCCGCCCCGTTTTCGATGAGGTGCGTGGCGAAGGAGTGACGGAGACTGTGAGGAGAGATTTCCTTGCGGATGCCGGCCAATAGGGCCTGCTCCTTTACCAGGTTGAAGATGGAAATACGGCTGAGAGGCTTCCCGAAGCGGTTCAGAAACAGATAATCCTCATAGGCGCGGGCCGCGGGGTCCGGACGTGTGGGGAGGTAGGCGCGGATGGCATCGGCCGCCATTTCACCCAGCGGAACCAGGCGCTGTTTGTCGCCTTTGCCGATGACGTCCACGAAACCGTCGTCCAGGTGCACGTGCGAGATGCGCAGGGCGGCCGCCTCGCTCACCCGCAGGCCGCAGCCGTAGAGTACTTCCAGGATGGCGCGGTCCCGACGGCCGAAGGGTTTCCGCAGATCCACCGATTCCAGCAGGGCCTCCACTTCCGCCACGCTGAGCACTTCCGGCAGGTATTTCCCCAACTTGGGCGCATCCACCCGGTCGCAGGGATTGTCCTTCACGTCCCCTTCCTGGACGCACCAGTCGAAGAAACTCCTTAAGGAACTCACCAGGCGGGCGGCGCTGCGTTTGGAAAGGCCTTTTGCCGTTACCTCGCCCAGATATTTCCGGATGTCCTCCGGCGTGACGGCGCGGGGCTCCAGGTCACACCAGGTGAAAAAGCCTTCCACGTCGCGGCAGTAGGATGCCACCGTGTTGGGCGACAGCCTGCGTTCGATGCGAAGATAATTCCTGTAGTCCTGAATGATCACAGTACGCCGTACTTCTTCCCGTATTCCAGCATCTGGCCCAGATAGTCGTCCGTATAGACCGGCTCATAGTCGACAATGCTGCCGTCATCGGCCAGAACGGGCCGGATGTCCGGGTTCACGAAACCGCCGTAGGGTTTGAGGTTCAGGGCTTCATAGCGTTCCTTCACCTCCTTGTGGAGCGCCGGGTCAATATGGACGGCGTAGGTCTCGACGAGCGCCTTGCCGGCCTCATAGTCGCCTTCGCTCTTGATTCGCTGGATTTCGGCGAGGAGCTCCGCGAACAAACCGCGCAGTTTTTCGTAATCGTTCACCACGAAATACGTCTTGCCGTCCTTCACCTTCTTCTCGATCACCTTGTCCGCGGCGCCCTTCTCATAGCACCATTCGGCGATGAGCTTGCGGTTCTGCATATGGGCTTCCGTATTCGGCCGGCCCAGCTCCACGCGGGTGAACTGCACCATCAGGCCGTTGCGGATGTAGGAGGCATATTCGGCCTTGTAGGCCTCCGGATCGGGCATAATGCCCAGTTCCACCATCTTCGGATCCGCGGCGAAATACAGGCCGAAGAGGTCTGCGCGCGCCTCTTCCAGGGCCGATGCATACTCGCCCATCGCGGTGGCGCTCACCCCGGGCAGGAGCTGGCCGCTGCCGTGTCCCAGGCACTCGTGGAGGTCCGTGTGGATTTCATCGGCCACGGTGCCCCACTTCTTTGAGAGGGCGATCTCTTCCTCGCTGTAGGCGAACTCCTTAAGGGTGCTGGTGGGCATCTCCTGGGCCGAATAGTCATAGGTGTGCGTGATGTTGGCGATGGTGACGCTCTTCGAGCCGTGCTCCTTGCGGATCCAGTCCGCGTTGGGCAGGTTGATGCCGATGGGAGTGGACGGATAGCTGTCGCCGGAGAGGCACACCGCATTGATGACCTTGGCGCTCACGCCTTTCACCTTTTCCTTCTTGAAACGCGGATCCACCGGCGAGTTGTCCTCGAACCACTGGGCGTTGGCGCTCAGGGTTTCCGTGCGGCGGGAGGCTTCGAAATCCTTGATGTTCACATAGCCTTCCCAGGAGGCCTTGCGGCCCAGCGGGTCGTTGTAGTCCTCGATGAAGCCGTTGATGAAGTCCACCGTGCCGATGGTATCTTTCACCCATTCGATGTTGAAGGCATCCCATTTGCGAAGGTCGCCGGTCTGATAGTATTCAATGAGAAGGCCCAGGGCGCGCTTCTGGATGTCATTTTCGGCCACCTCGCGCGCCTTTGCGAGCTGCTCGCAGATCTTCCCGATGGCCGCGGAATAAATGCCGCCCACCTTCCAGGGCAGTTCGACCACCTTCCCGTTCGCATCCTTCACCACCTTGGTGTTAAGGCCGTAGGAGATGGGGTGCGGGTCCTTCGGATCCATCTGTTTGGCGTAATAGCCTTCCACTTCCTCGCGCGTGACGCCGTCGTAGAAGTTCACGGCCGATGCCGCCACGATGTCTCCGCTGGTATCGGTGGAACGGCGCTGCGGATAAATGGCAGGGTCGTAGATAATATCCAGGAGCCCTTCATCGGCCACACCGGCCTTCTCCATCAGCCCCGCGAAATACTCCCGCGGACAGGCCGGGAAAAACTTATCCTCCGCATAATGATGGTGAATACCGTTGGAGAAGAAAACCCGTTTGGCATAGACCAGGAAGTCCGCATATTCAGGCGCCCGGGTATTGATGCCGTCCGTTTCCAAAATGGCCTCCAGGGCGTGCCGGACGCGGAGATTCTCCTTGCAGTTCTGGTCCCAGAGGATGTCGCGGCCGTATTTGGCGGCCTCCGACAGCCAGTAGGCATATTCCTTCTGCTGAAGCGTCAGATTATCCCAGCCGGGAATCTGATAGCGCATTACTTTCAGATCGGCAAAAGAGTCGATGGTATACTTGAAATCCGCGTCCTTGGCCGGATTGTTGCAAGCGCTCAGGAGCGCAACGAGACCTGCAGTCGTCATTATGGTAAAAAGCTTTCTCATAGTCTATTTTTTACAAAGTTAACAAATAATCTTTATCTTTGTAATCTATATTATGCGTGTGCGTGTCCTCATATCCCTCCTGGCCCTGGCCTATGCCGCGGCGCTGTCCTGCAACAAGGACGGCGACTTCGATTTGCGCCCCGGCGGAAGCGGGTCCTCCCAGGTAGTGCCCCGTACGGACATTCCGGAAGATACTTTCGACAAGGTCTTCCTGATGGTCTCCGGCGGGTATAACGACCTGTATTCCTATATTTCGGAGGATCAGAAGGATATGAGAAACGGCTACCTTCCCGGCTGCCGTCCGGAGGATAAGGACGTGTTCGTCCTGCTGTCCCGGGTGCAATGGGCCAAGGTCACCGTCCCCGTCCTGTACCGGATGTCCCGCCTGGAGGACGGTTCCGTGCGCTGCGACACGCTGCACCGCTGGGTGAATGCGGACCGTCTCTTTTCCGCCGACGTCATCCACGACGCCCTGCAGATGGTCCGCAACCGTTTTCCGGCCAAGAGTTACGGGATGGCCGTTTCCTCCCACGCCACCGGCTGGATGCCCGTGAAATTCTATTATTACAACCGTCCGCCCAGCGAGCCTGCTGCAGTGCCCGGCCGCAGGAGTATCGGCCAGGATGGCGACGGCGCCACCGCCACGGAGCTCGATATGCAGGAGTTCATCGGCGCCATCCCTTATAAACTGGACTACCTGCTCCTGGACTGCTGCCTCTGCGGCGGCGTGGAAGTGGCCTGGGGGCTGCGCGGAAAGGCAGACCTGGTGGGCTTCTCCCAGACGGAGATCCTGGCCGACGGCTTCGACTACAAAAAGATCGGCCAGCGCCTGCTGGGCGGCAGTGCACCCGATGCGCGCGCTGTGTGCGAGGATTATTTCGCCCAGTATGACAACCCCAACGGGAGTGCCACCATTTCGCTGGTGGACACCCGGGAGATGGAGGATTTGGCCGATGTCTGCACTACACTCTTCGCCAAATACCGCACGGCACTTGATAATCTGGACGGAAGCGAGGATTGGGATAGCCAGAAGGTGCAGGGCTATTTCCGCTTCGAAAGGCATTATTTCTACGACCTGGAGGACATCCTCCTGAAGGTGGGTATCACGGAGGAGGAACACGCGCAGCTCACCGCGGCCCTGAACCGCTGCGTACTGTACAAGGCACATACCGAATGGTTTATGAGAAGTAGTTTGTACGGATTCCCCATCAAAATCCACAGCGGCTTCTCGATGTACCTTCCCTCCATGGGGACGGAGTATCTGAATAATTATTACAAAGAAAATATCGCCTGGAATCAGGCAACCCATCTGGTACAATGAAAGATTTTGTCAAGGTAATGCTGGCCGTTATCTGCGGCTACATCGTGCTCAAGCTCATCGGCTTCATCCTTATGCTTGTCCTCTTCGGCGCAGCCTTCGCCGGCAGCGGCTCCACCGCTCCCCGCAGCGGCGTGCTGGACGTGGACCTCTCCGGCTTCAATCTGGCCGAACAGACGGATGAGAACCCGATGCCCACATCGGCCATGATGATGAGCGGGAATATGGTCATGGTGCCAACCCTGGGCCTTCGTGACGCCGTGGAGGCCCTCAAGGCCGCCGCAGACGACCCTGCCATCCCCTACGTCCTCCTTCGCGCCGACGGGATGTCGGCCGGGGTAGCCGATGTAGTGGAGTTCCGGCAGGCCCTCGCGGACTTCCGCACCAGCGGGAAGCCCGTCATCGCCTATACGGAGAACCCCGGCAACGGGTCCTACTATCTCTCCACGGTGGCCGATAAGATCTATATGGGCAAACATCACGGCGGCAACAATATGCTCATCGGCGTATCCACCCAGATGATGTACCTGAAGGACATCCTGGACAAACTGGGCGTACACGTTCAGCTCATCCGCCACGGCAAGTACAAGAGCGCCGGGGAAATGTTCATCCGGAGCACCGCCTCGCCCGAAAACCGCGAGCAGAACCAGCAGATGGTCAATTCCCTGTGGAGTTGCTTCGGCGGTGTCGCCGCCCAGGCCCGTGAGATTCCGCTGGACAAATTCAACGCCCTGGTGGACAACCTCACCCTGAACCTCCCGGAAGACTTCCTTGAAAACGGTCTGGTGGACGCCCTCGTTTCCCACGAGGAACTGCTGGAAAAACTCTGCACCCTGGCGCAGGTGGACGATGCGAAGAAACTGAAACTGGTTCCGTTTGTGGATTATACGCTTTCCAAGATCCAGAGCATTCCCGGACACAACCAGGTGGCGGTTCTCCATATGGACGGCGAGATCGTGGACGGCAAGGACGATTATCAGAACATCGCCGGAGACCGCTTCGTGCAGGTAATCGACAAATTGCGCAAGGACAAAAATGTGAAGGCGGTGGTCCTCCGCGTGAATTCCCCCGGCGGCAGCGTGAGCGCCTCGGAGAAAATCCGCGCCGCGCTGGACCTCCTGCAGGCAGAAAAGCCGCTGGTGGCCTCCTACGGCAACTACGCCGCTTCCGGCGGTTACTGGATCTCCAACGGCTGCCAGAAGATTTATGCCAATCCCACCTCCATCACCGGATCCATCGGCGTATTCTCGATGATTCCCGAATTCTCCGCCGTCACCAGGAAGGTGGGCGTGGGCATCGAAACCGTGGGATCCAACAAGCACAGCGATATGTTCTCGCTGGTGCGCCCCTTCGACACGCAGGAGCTCGCCTATATGCAGGCCTCGGTGGAGGACATCTACGAGCGTTTCGTGAACCTGGTGGCCGATGGCCGCGGGATGGAGCCCGCCGCCGTGGACGCCATCGCCCAGGGCCGCGTCTGGACCGGTGCCGATGCCCTTGGGATCGGCCTGGTAGATGAACTGGGCACCCTGCAGGATGCCATCACCTATGCCGCCGCCCTGGCGGATTACACCTCCAGCGACGAATACTGCGTGGTGGATTATCCCGAGCCCCTCACCTGGATTCAGGAACTGATGCTATCCTTCGGCTCCAGTACCGAAGAGCCCTCCATCCTCGCCGATACGCCGTTTGAGGGCCTGGGCAAGGCCGTTTCCGCACTCAAGGCCCGCGAGCCCGGCGTGGTCTACGCCCGCCTGCCTTACGCGATGGATATCCGCTAGCGCCCGCGGCGCGCATAAAAAATAAGGACGGCCTTGCGGTCGTCCTTATTTATTTGCGGGAATCGCCAGCTTACTTGGCAGCTTCCACGGAGGCCTTGCGGAACTCCTTGAGGTCCTTCATGATGGCGAGGGCGGCCTTACGGGCACGGGCACCGGCGGCTTTGTTACCCTTCACTACCTGAGCTTCAGCGTTCTTTGCGAATTCTGCATAAGCAGCATTGATTTTGTCAACGAGCTTTTTCATAGTTGTAAGATTATTAAATTGGTTGTTAAACGTTAAGTGTCAAACTTTTGTGCAAGATAGAGAAAAAAAATTGAACCCCCAAAATTTTTTTGTGATTTTTTTACATTTCAGGCAGTTCAGAGCCACTTTTTTCCGCATTTTGGGTATTTTCGGGCTCTTTTTGCGTTTTCGGCCGCACATTCAAGGCGCTCATCGCCCGCTGCAGGCCGACGGCGGAATAGTCCTTGATTCCCTGCGCGACGCGGGCCGCGAGAGCGGGGACCTGTTCCAGCTCCTCCGGAGAAAGATCACCCAGCACGTAGTCGATCTGCGCGCCGCGGGAGAATTCGTTGCCGATTCCCAGACGGATCCGCGTCCAGGCGTCGCTCTCCAGTTTTTCCGTGATGTCCTCCAGGCCGTTGTGGCCGCCGGAAGAACCGCCGCCCCGCATCCGGATGGCGCCGAAGGGAAGGTTCA
>JAEEGG010006185.1_pt1 | contig 28146 bp, 25 predicted proteins | sample 9134161 | NCBI WGS metagenome assembly JAEEGG01 (sample SAMN16246543, study PRJNA631951) | gut metagenome | biome: gut microbiome; feature: rumen; material: CR-attached | host: Bos | place: Iran: Karaj | collected 2018-10 | reverse complement strand
CAAAGCCAAAACTATTGCTAAACGTTTCATATCCTATCAATTATAAGTTTATTCTGATTACAAAAGGTTCTTCAAGTTCGTAAATCTGTCCCGCTTCTCCCACGCTGACACTTTGGAACAGCAGCGACGGACACTCATCGCCGTCTTCGGTCACGGTGAAAATCTCATACTCACCGGGCTGCAACTTCTGGAATGCGAATTTGCCATCCACGCCAGTGCGGGTATCATCGAAATACAGCTCCTCGCCCGCCTTGCGGATATAAACCCGGTGTTCATAAGCCGGCCCTTCCGAATGATAGTACCAAACGCCATCGTCCTTGACATAATAGGCCGCCATTACCTGCCCTTTCACAACGGAAGTGCCGTATGCCTTGCCATCATGGATGTAAAGCGTAGGCGCTTGTGCTACCGCTCCTCGCGTCAGATTGACCGTCTCGCTCACCGCCACCTTCTCGCCTGAAGGCAAGGTGGAATAGGAAAACACGGTATAGACGCCGGGCAACAGGTATTCGAACTGATACATCCCTTCGGCATTCGTTTCCACGTCGTTGCCGAAATAAGGCTCGTCGCCATAGATGATGAACACGTCGGTCTTGGCCGCCGCCATGGTGTCGGGAGTCAAGGTGTAGTCGTCGTCGGGATGGTGCACCAGCTTCACATAGCCTCGCACCGTGCCTGTGCCGCCTTCGCCTGGGCCTTTGTTGCACGCCGTCAACAGCAAAGCCGCCGTAAAGAGCGCCCATAATAATTTGATTGTCTTATTCATATTCATCAAAATTTGAGCTGCAAAGATAAGGATTCAACGGTTTAAACGCGGAAAAATTATCCAATTATTGTGCCAGAGGGCAAAAAAAGGGTTGTTTCCTTCTTTAAACCGCCTCCCATAGATTCCCTCCAACCCACTTGCCCCCGCTGGAATGACATGGGAGGCTGATTTGACGTGTTCTTCAAGTTGAGACAGGCAACAGAAAGCATGTCATTCCAACGATGGGCAGAAACAGGCTCCAACAGCTATGTCACCCCCGCCAAGGCAGAAACAGGCAGCAGAAAGCATGTCATTCCTGCGCTGGATTGCGCGAAGGCATGGAATCTATGCTTTCTGATGCCGTCATTCATGGCTGTTATCTTCTTTGGTCCGCCTCCCATAGATTCCCGCCTACGCACTTGCCCTCGCTGGAATGACATGGGAGGCTGGTTTTGACGTGTTCTTCAGGTTGAAACAGGCCCCAACAGCTATGTCATCCCCGCGGGGGTTGGTGGGCAAAGGCATGGGATCTATAGTTGTTGGGGCCGTCATTCATGGTTGTTTCCTTCTTTGAACCGCCTCCCATAGATTCCCGCCAACCCACTTGCCCCCGCTGGAATGACATGGGAGGCTGATTTTGACGTGTTCTTCAGGTTGAGACAGGCAGCAGAAAGCATGTCATTCCTGCGCTGGATTGCGCGAAGGCATGGAATCTATGCTTTCTGATGCCGTCAATCATGGTTTTTTCTTCTTTGACCCGCCTCCCATAGATTGACTACGTCGAATGCAGAGCATTTCCCTCCAACCCACTTGCCCGCGCTGGAATGACATGGGAGGCTGGTTTTGACGTGTTCTTCATGTTGAAACAGGCAGCAGAAAGCATGTCATTCCTGCGCTGGATTACGCGAGGGCTTGGAATCTATGCTTTCTGATGCCGTCTCAATAAGGTTTTCTCTTCTTTGTCCCGCCTCCCATAGATTCCCGCCTACGCACTTGCCCTCGCTGGAATGACATGGGAGGCTGGTTCTTCGTGCTCTTTAGGTTGTTGCAGGCCTCTGCTGGAATGACATGGCTGATTACCTACACCTCGAACAAATCCTTCCTTTCAGGGTTGATAGTATCTATCAGTCTTTCTTTTTCCGCTCTTGATAGCATTTTGATTTCTTTCTCCCTTACTATCGCCTGATCTATCAAACCAAAATCTTCATAGTATACCAATTTATGACATTTGTATTTTGCCGTAAATGCAGATCCACCACCTTCCTTGTGCTCTCTAACACGCCTATCAAGGTCATTGGTAACTCCCGTGTATAAGGCTTTGCCATTGGCACTTTGCATCATATATACCCAATAGGTTTTCATTTGTTGAATCTTTTTATTTTTTCTTCTTTGGTCCGCCTCCCAAAGATTCCCGCTCACCCACTTGCCCGCGCAGGAATGACATGGGAGGCTGGATTCACGTGTTCTTCAAGTTGTTACAGGCAGCAGAAAGCATGTCATTCCTGCGCTGGACAGAAACAGGCTCCAACAGCTATGTCATCCCCGCGGGGGTTGGTGGGCAAAGGCATGGGATCTATAGTTGTTGGGGCCGTCATTCATGGTTATTACCTTCTTTCGCCCGCCTCCCATAGATTCCCGCCAACGCACTTGCCCACGCAGGAATGACATGGGAGGCTGGTTTAAACTTCGTTGAAGACCTCTGCTGGAATGACATGGGAGGCTGGATTTACCAAGGCTCCGCCTGCTTCCCGAAGTCGCTGATGTTGCCGCAGACCTTCTTCAACACGGTGACAAATGTCTGCACGTCATCCTCAGGGATGCCCTCTAGCGCCTTGTTCATCGTGTCGATGGCCAGTTGCTTGGTGGAGTCCTTGAGCGCCATGCCCTCGGCAGTGACCACGATGTTGTTCACACGGCGGTCGTCCTTCGCCACCGAGCGGGTGACCAGGCCCTTCTTCTCCAAGTTGTCGATGAACTGCGTCACCGAGTTCTTGTCCTTCTGGATGATGAAGGCGATGGCCTGCTGGGTGAGCGTGCCCTCGTTCCACAGTGTGTCCATGACGAGGTACTGCTCCGCCGTCAGGTTCACCCCGTTCTTCTTGAACACCTCTGCCAGGTACTTCTTGAGCCTGCAATTCAAGATGTTGACATAGACCCCTGCTTGTTTTACAAGTATCATATTATCCTATTTTTATGATTATCGTGATTTTTGGAAATGCAAAGATAGGGATAATCCTTGGAGTTTCACAAATGTCTGGACAAAAAAAGGCCAGCAGCCGAAGCCACTGACCCTTCTTTGATAATTAAGTAACTGTTCAAAATTAGACTTCGGGACGATGACTTGTGACTATGACAATGACCGCTTCAACCAAGGGCTGAAACTTCAGCATCCCCGTGGAAACGGTCATAATCATTGTCAATGGTCATAGTCAAAAAGTCCCGTAGTCTCGCGTCTAATAAGTAAACTAATTTTGCTCAACTACTTGAGATACTATGCTTTTTAGTCCTCTTTGCGCTTCTTGGCGACCAAGTAGGCGGCGCCGAGGGTGGTCAGCAGGGCGATGCCTGTGCCCAAGGGTGAGTCGGCATCCTGGTCTTCAGTTTCACCGTGGCCGGGAAGCAACAAGGCATCTTCTCCTGCTTTTGCGCCAAAAATGCCGGATTCTTTTCCCATGCCGAAGAGGCCTCTCTCTTCGTACACTTCTACATCCTGTGCGAAAGCTGTTGCGCCCATGCTCAGTACGATGGCGATTGTCATTACAAGTTTCTTCATTGCTTATGTTGTTGTTTGTTTAATTGTTGATCGTTGATTTGTTGAATTGTTGTTGGATTATGGCTTATGGCCTATAGCCAATGGCCTGCGTGTGCCTAAGGCTCGGTTGAAGGCCATTTGGCTCTTGGCTTATGGCTGCTTTTTTCGTGGTACTTACCACTCGGTAAAAACAGCCATAAGCCATAGGCCATGTGCCATAGTTATCTCACCACCACCTTTTGGACCTTCACGTTGTCGCCGTTGATGAGGCGGAGCATGTAGACGCCCGTTGTGGCGTTGATGGCCTTGCTGCAGCTGCCGCTGATGGTCTCGCTGCTGAGGATGCGGCCGTTGATGTCGATCACCTGCAGGGTGGCGTTGCCTTCGTTGTTGACGATGAGGTTGCCGTTGCTGAAGAAGGCGAAGCTGGATTCGTCAGCCTCGTCTGCACCGTTGGCGGCAAACACCAGCTTGAAGCGGTTCGCATAGTCATTGGTGTTGGCTTCGAAGGTGTAGCTCGGGGTTTGGAGCAGGTCGATGTCCATGCCGGTCATGTTGTCGATGAGGTGGAGGTAGTTCATGTCGACGTTCTCCACATTCATGCTGAGGGTGTAGGTGCCGTTTTCGCCGGCGCGGAAGCTGACGGGCAGTTCGCCTTGGGCTTCGCTGCGCACGATGGCGTAGTCCTCGTCATCCTGCGGGATGTAGAGCTTGGTGCTGTTCTCGAAGAGCGTGAACTTGGTCATCTGGCGGCCTTCGCCGAAACGGACGATGGCGCGATCGATGACGGTGCCGCGATTGCGAACAAGGTTGAGGACGAGCCTGTTTTCGCTCTGTACTGAGGTGATACCATCACCGTCAATAGGTTCAAAAATGGCTACTTCTTCGTCTTCAGCGTATTTTACGAAGACGCCATGCATGGCAGGAACAATCTGGTTTTCGGCAGGGATAATGCCTGAGCCATTGCCATTCATGACATAACAATCATTGTAGATTTCAGCATCTACACCATAGGGGTTACCGACAAGATTCCAATCAGCCCAGTTGCCAGTGCCTTGAGTGAGTTCTATTACGCCGTCGCCACTGTAAGGTGTGCCGGTAAGCTCGAAGCTGTAGGTCGAGATTTCATTAGTAGCTTTCTTGGCATAGAGGTAACCTGTACCAGGAACGAGGTCAAAGGGGGTGTTTTTGTAATTGTGCCATTCTTCATCTTGATTATTGGCAAAAGAGTAGAGGTCGAAATATTGGTAGTTAGGATCGGTGTTTGCAACAACCAAACCTTCAACATCGGCAGGATCCACGGTGACAGGCGAAGCAATGAGGCAATAACCATCTTTGGCACTGTAGTCGGCATAGCCAGTGACGGTGAGGATATGGGTCTCGGTGGCAGGCTCAACTTTCTCATAGAGACAAACCTTGGCTTGGTTACTTGAATAACAAGCAAAACGAGGACTTGAGGAATTGTATTGTATTGAATATCCCGTAGTATTTATAGTCCAAGTTATTACAGCTTGATCGTTTGTATTGAAACTAATTGTCCAAGTTGATGATTCTGTGCCATCGGTATTCATAGATTTATTGCCGCCAACCAGATAACCTTCTGAAGTATGGAGCGTGTAATTGTCTACAGTACCATCGATGAGAATTTCAGCTACTCCTTCGTTTTCAGCAACAGTAACGGTATTGTTGTCAACACTAACTACAATAGGATCCATGTATGAACCGCCCGAATTCTTACCACCCATAGCATGATACTTTCCGTTGCTATCTGTTGATGATGTCACAATAATATAATGCTTGCCTGGCGTGACAGAAGTGACTTTAGTATAGGTAAATGTGGCAACTTCATGCGTCGTGAAGGTCAGCGTAGCGTTACTGGAAGGCATGGTGAAAGCGTACAAGCCTCCAGAGTTTTTGGTTACTTCAACGCTTGTGTTGCCATACTCAATGGTTACAGACTCAATCATAAAAGCAGCATCTACGGTAATACCATCAACCAAAACTTCAACTTGTTCATAGATGGAAGCTTGATTGTTTGCATCAAGATTGACGACTTCACTTTCCTCGCCTACAAGCAACTGTGTAATACTGACATGGTCTCCGACAACAGTCAATGTATATTGTTGTGAAACACTAGCAGTAGCGGTAATGGAGGCTCCACTTGAAGGCATAATAAACGAATAGTAACCTCCATCAGTCATGTGGTCTGTTACGGTAACTGGATTGTTATCGCCATCCGTGACGGTCAAGGACTGCATGGCACAGTGTGCTGCTACTTCAGGGCTTACCTTGATTTCCTCTCCTACATAGACTTGCTGTTGGGCAGAAGATTGTCCTTCAGAAATAATAGGATTGTCCTCGTCGTAAACATAAAACACATAAAGTCCCGTAACATTGGTGAGAGTTCCAATAGCCAGAGTGGCCTTAGGAGCTTCTACAACATCAGCCGCGCTGCGAGGATAAATAGTAGATGTAGACGAAGAATATTCAAAAACTCCTGTTAAATCATAGATTTTTCCTTCTTCAAAAGAAAGTGAAGAATACAAGGTTTTTTTTGCATAAATCGTATTGGTTCCATCGGTTAAGGTATTGCTTGATGTACCAGCTGAAGTGCATCTTAAATGGTTGAGCTTCACGACCACGCCTGTATTAACGCCAGCTAAGTTGCCAATAGTTGTCTCAACAGGAGTAATAGTACCTCCCGTACTCACTATGGTATTACCATTAATATCAGTAGTGGTAGAATTAATCCCATTTATTTGGGCTGAACCATTATAGAGTTGCAAATTGCAAATGACTGTTCCATTTAACACATTGTTTGCCATCAGGCCATGATTATTGTAATAAATCGAACAACCTTTTCCATTGTTGTCCGTCAACCATGCCTTATTTGCGCCACTACCTGTAGTTTGACTACCGTTTTGACCTGAAATCACCCAATTGTCAAAAGTGATGGCTACCTCATGAGAAGCAGGAGTCGCCGTTGCATTATCAAAAATGGCTTGCATGGTGGTGAGAGGGTTAAGAATAGTGTAAGTAGCCGAGACCACGTTACTACTTTCGCCATTTACAACAGCGATGGCTTTCAGCGTGGTGGTTGATTCGATGCTGATGGCTCCATTATACAATGTGCTGCTTGTAGTAGGCTGCGAACCATCTGTAGTGTAATAAATGGTTGCGCCTGTTTCGCTACTGATGGTCACGTTTTGAGTGGATGTATAGATGCCGCCTGCGGGTAAAAACTGTGGACGGGTAATGGAGGAAGCGTTTCCCCAAGTAATCGTGAACGATTGACAGTAGAGTGAATTTTGAGTAGCTTTTATGAAAATGACAAGATTTTCATCATTTTGAATTGCATAGCTGTCATCCGACATTCCAATTGTTACATCGGTATAGCTTGTTGTATAAGAGCCATTCCATTGATCATCGCTAAATGCGACACCGTTATTCTCTGATCCAATAGAAGCCAAAGTGTTGTTTCCTGCCTTTGCATACATCCAACCTGCTCCTCCACTTGCATTTGATCTCATGTTCAATGTAATTCCAGTCACCACCTTGCCTTGATAACCACTCAACGTAAGAGTCATACTGTTGCCACTGGTCATTTGGAATTTGGTACTATATGTTTGGCTAAATGTTGCACTACTTCCTGAAGGTGCTTGACCCGATGCTGATACAGCACTAGTGGACGTAATAGTGTAGGTTGCGGAGCCTGAAGTGGTGTTTTGCGTATAATGTGCGGTAAAAGCAACAGCACCAGAAACAGTGTAACTGCCAGTAGTAGGAGTAGTAATTCCAGTAGCCACCCAACCATCGAAGGTATAACCTGTTGCAGGTGTAGCTGAAGGCAGAGTGTAAGTGCCAGCAGCCACGGTATTGCTTGCATTCGGGAAATCAGTATTGCCAACGAATGTGCCATCACCTGCATCGAAGGTTACGGCGTAGGTGGTAGTTTGGCCACCACCAGCTGGTGTATATGTTATTTTCAACAAAGACATTCGGACTTGGGCAGTAGATGAGATAGTTACACTTGTTTCACTTCCAGTCCAAGTACCAACATATTCATTATATGAATAACTACCAACTGTTGAGCTTGCATTACCAGGACCATATTTAGAAGTTCCTGATGCTGTACAAGTAAATTCAATCTTAGTAATGACACCGTTTGCAGTGGTGAATGTACCCGATTGATTTGCGTAAATCTGATAATAACTAGCATTATTCATGGTAGTCATTGTGGCGGTGATGTCACCTTTTGTAACAGAGGTTGCACCTGTATCCGTTCCCGGAGTAAAAGTCACAACAGTTTGCCCCCACATCCCCATAGGAACTGCGAGGAAGGTAAGCAGCGCGAGGGCTGCAGTTAGGATTGTAAATCTCCTTTTCATTTTGTTTGTTGTTTTTAATTGGTTGATATTTAAGATTTAAGATTTAAAATTCAAAGATTCAAGATTCTTTTTCGTGCATGTTTTGGGCATGGCAGGCATCTACTACGGTTACCGTTTCTCCATCGAAAGTGTATGCAAAATACCATTTGTCGGTGTTGGCCATGTGGTAGCCCTCCCATCGCGAAAGGGTCGGTTCACGTCGCAGCAAGGTGCGCTCGATCTGGTAGATGGAATCAGTAGCGTCATCAATGTTCTTATGCATCAATTCCTCTGAATACGCATGCTTATACTTCTTCGCAACATTGTGATAGAAAGAATTTATCTTTCTTGCACATCGTTTCCTGACTCGATACTTCATGGTCGAGCGTATTCTTTTCTTACAGTTTCGTGCAACATTGCACGCAGTTCTTCAACATCCATAGTCTCCTCATCCTCCAGTCGCATTTGGTGCATACGTGAGTCTATCAACTCCTGAGCCCAAAGGCGAATGGCAGCTGTGGAGTCCAGTTCGGGGAGCAACTCCCGAATGGCAACCTCGTCTATGTCTATGCTTACCGTGCACATTTGTTTTTGTCCTTTCTTTCGTTCTATTTTGTTTTGTTGTATTTAATTGGTTGTTAATTAAGTATTTAAGATTTAAAGATTCAAGATTTAAAGATTTAAAATTCAAGATTCAAACCTGTCGCTGTTTTTCAATGAATTGGGGTTTTGTCGGCAGTCCCAAACCATCAATATCGAGCAGGTTTCGTTTTCATAGAGGTAGATGAGTTTATATCTGTGGAGGACAAGGACATAACGATAGTTTCTGTGGTAACGTTCGAGCAAAAGCTCTTTTGGCCCCATCTCAGGCATTAGCATCAAACGGTCACCAGCATTGAGGAGTTCTTCGGAATAAAACAAAGTCGTCTTATGAGACAGACTCTCATAATAGCGAATGATTTCTTCCATATCACGCCGAGCTGGTTCGGACCAATTCAATTGAGCCATGAACGAACTATTTTTTTAAATTCTTCATGCGAAACCAGACCTCTACCAGCGTCAACATCAGCGGTGGCTTGCAGGACGCGCTGCACGACTTCTTCCTCCGTGTATTGGCAAGGAGGCTGTGTGGTATTTTTAGCCTCAAGCTGAGTGACATAGTAGTCGAGCAAGATTTCCTCCATCTGCTGCTGGAGCCAAAGCTGCAAGGCGTTGTCGTCGGCAAAGGACGATCTCACTTTTTCCACCAAGGCGTCGCTAAGAGTTATGTTGTAACTGCACATGGCTTGTTGTTTGTTGTCTTTTTATTGGTTGTTATTTAAGTATTTAAGATTTAAAATTTAAAATTCAAAGATTCAAAATTTAAAGATTCAAAATTCAAAGATTGTAATTCGATATGGTCATTGAAGGAATTTGTCAAGGAATTGTTCAGCAGAAACATGCTGTATGGGAAAGTCTTTAAAACCACGTTCATCGCGCGTAATGATAATGTCAGTATCAGAAGCAACAGAAGAAAGGTATTGTACCGTGTCCTCAAAATCGACACTTTCAAGTGCGAGGGCTTGTTCGATAATTGATGAATCAACAGGCGAAACTCCACATAATCTGTACAAAGAACGCATACTGGTGTACAATTCAGCCTTCGGATAGCTTTTGCCCAAGACATAGAATGCCGTAATAAAACTTTGAGCGCAAACCGTCAATTCAATTTTGCCCTTCATCGCCAAATCGAAAAGAATGGCGGCTGGCAGATAATGCTCTCGCCGGCTGTCGAAAAAGTCAATGATGATATTCGTGTCAATAAAAACCTTCATTTGTACTTCTCTTCCAATATGTTTGACAATTCGGCTTTATAATCTCCGTAAACGACATGTCTTTTTTCAGGCATCATGGCAAGAATCTCGGGAGACAGCTCATAGTTGTCCCAAGAATGTGGTGTCTTGTGAGCATTTCTTTTGGCTGACAATGCCATTTCAATCAACAGGGCTTCAATCTGTCGCTGCATCCATTCAGAAATATCGACATCACTGTCCATATTTATCCCCGCCTTCTTGAGGAGATCATCGTTCACTTTTATGCTTACCGTGCACATTTGTTTTTGTCCTTTCTTTTTGTTCTTTTTGGGTTTTGTTGTCTTTAATTGGTTGTTATTTAAGTATTTAATATTTAAGATTTAAGATTTAAAATTCAAAGATTCAAGATTCAAAATTCAAAGATTCAAGATTATGTATCAAAATTTCAAAATTCGAAAAATCAAAGATTCAAGATTATCGCACCTAACTTGCTCACACTTCGATATTTACACAATCATACCATGCCCAAAAGGGCAGTTTTACGAGTGCAAAGATAAAACATTAATATAATAAGGTGTAGGAATTTCGAAAAAGCGGCTGAAGTTTTTTTCAACAGGTGTTGATAACTGTGTTTCACATACCCTTACATCCAGCCTCCCATGTCATTCCTGCGGGGGTATGTGCGTAAGCATGGAATCTATGGGAGGCGGGACAAAGAAGTTGTAACCTTATTGTGACGGCCTCAACAGCTATAGATCCCATGCCTTTGCCCACCAGCCCACGCAGGGATGACATAGCCGTTGAGGCCTGTTTCAACCTAAAGAAAACATGAATCCAGCCTCCCATGTCATTCCTGCGGGGGTACGTGCGCGAGCTTGGAATCTATGGGAGGCGGAACAAAGAAGTTGTAACCTTATTGGGACGACCTCAACAGCTATAGATCCCATGCCTTTGCCCACCAGCCTGCGTAGGGATGACATAGCTGTTGAGGCCTGTTTCAATCTAAAGGACACGTCAAACCAGCCTCACATGTCATTCCAGCGGGGGTATGTGGGTTGGAGGGAAATGCTCTGCATTCGACGTAGTCAATCTATGGGAGGCGGGGCAAAGAAGTTGAAACCAATTATGACGGCCTCAGAAAGCATAGATTCCTTGCCCTCCCTCTGCCCAGCGTAGGAATGACATGCTTTCTGAGGCCTGTATTTACTTAAAACGAGAAGGTCAAGCCGAAAGTCGGGAGGATGGGCAGCTGACGCGAAATCTCGCTGGTGACCAAGTTGACGTAAAACACGTTGTTGCGGTTGTAGACGTTGGTCACGCTGAGGTCAGCCTCCAATAAGATGTTCTCAGTGAAATAGAACTTACGCTTCACATCGATGTCAAAACGATGGTAGGTGGGCAGACGGCCGCCATTGAGCTCACCGTAAAGCACTCCCAGCTCGCCGTTGGTGGTGACGTAGTCGAAGTTGATGCCGTCCTGGAAGGAGTAGTACTCATAGAAACCCTGCACCTGCGTGAACGGGAAGCCCGTACCGAAGTTCCAACGGCCACTGAACTCCCACTGGCGCTTCGAGCCCGCCGTATAGGTCAAGATGATGTTGACGTTGTGGCGACGGTCGAAGTGGGGCGCGTACGTCACCATCTCGACGCCATCCTCGACGGCTTTCTCATATTCACGGTTCACGAAGCCCAAAGCATACACCGCCCAGAGGTACCAGTGCTTGTCCTCAAATTTCAACGAAACGTCGAAGCCGTAGGCATTACCGGTCTCCTTGGTGAAGTCTTTCTTCAGCAGGTCGGGGATCTGCGAGTTGGCAGGCGTGTCAGCATAGATCTTGTTGCGGTTGATGTTGGTGAGCTGCGTGAAGTCCTTCCAATAGCCTTCCAAGTTCACCGTGGCGTTCTGCGTGAGGTCAAACTCGAGGCCCAAGATGGCGTGGTAAGCCTTTTGCAGGTAGCTGTTTATGGGCTTTCCGTTGTAGGTCTCAGGCAGGTTGTCGATGCCCGAGAGGAAGCCGTAGAACAGGTTCACCACGTCGCGGTCGCTGGTAGCAGCCACGAAGTTCTGCGAATACATGCCCGCAGCGGCTTTCAGACGGAAACGGTCGGTGGCGTTGTACTTCACAGCCAGACGGGGCTCGGGCGAGATGTCGGGCAATGAGGCATAGTATTGCAAGCGGAAGCTCGGCTCAAGCAAGAGCTTACCCAACACAGCCTTGTATTTCGCATAGATGCCTATCTCAGTGGAGTTTACCTTGGAGCCGATTTTGTTGTGGCCATACACGCTGTAGGTGACATAGTCGGTCGTGTAGCCCAACATCTCGATACCGTATTTCAAGGTGTTCTTGCCCATGAACTGGCTGAAGTCGAAGCCCATGTTGAAGCCGTTGATGTTGCTGTAACGGTCGGGGTTGCTCTCCTCTTTCATGCGGGAGGTGTAGCTCGAATAGGCGACGTTACCTTCAATCATCACAGGGGCCTTGCCCGGGATGACGAGGAAGTTGGTACCTGCGCCAAACGAATTCCAGCCGAAGTCCGACAGCGACATGTAGTTGTTCACCTGGTCGTTGAACGAGAAGCCGAACAAGTTGATTTTGCTGCCGTTAGGAGCGTTCAACGAGACTTTGCCGTAGATGTCCTGGAAATTGAAAGGCAGTCCGCTTTCGGAGGCGTAGGGATAGATGACCTTGCTGGATTGTTCGAGGTAGGAGTTCTTGGCCGAGAGGATGAACGAGATGGTGGCATCCTCAGGGTTCTTGGCTTTCTTCAGCGGGCCTTCGATCATGACCTTGGCACCAAAGGTATTGCCGCCGATCTTGCCCGAGAAGCGCTTCTTGTTGCCGTCGCGGGTCGAGATGTCCATGATAGAGGAGATACGTCCGCTGTATTCCGCGCCGAAACCGCCGGTGTAGACGTCGGCGTTGCGGATGATGTCGGTATCAAAGACCGAGAACAGGCCGATGGAGTGGAAAGGATTGTAGACCACCATACCGTCCAAAAGTACCTTGTTCTGGATGGGCGAGCCACCACGGATGTAAAGCTGACCGCCTTGGTCGCCCGTGAAAATGACGCCCGGCACCACTTGCAGGTATTGGGCGAAGTCGGCCTGACCGCCCACGCTCGGAATCTTGGTGATTGTCTTGGGTGTAACAGTGATGACCGAGGTCTTGGTCTCGGTGCGGGCCTCAATCTTGTCGGCAGTGATGGTCACCGTTTCCAGCTTTTGGCTGGTCTCCTTCAAGTAATACTTGCGGTTAATGCTCTGGTTTTTCGAAAGGTTGAAGACTTCCGAAATGGTGTCGTAGCCCACGCTAGTAATTAATAAGGTGTAGTGCCCATCGGGAATTCGGTTGATGTTGAAATAGCCGTTCTCGTTGGTCGTGCCGCCGTAGGTGGTACCTTTCAGGTAGACATTGGTGAACATCATCGGCTCACCCGTTGACTCTTCGTAGACGAAGCCTTTGATGCTATTGTCTTGAGCCACAGCTGTAAATGAGGCCAAAAGAAGGAAAAGAGTTGCAAAAAACAGCTTTGATAGTAGACGATTATTCATAGCGAAATTTGTATTTTTTGTTACACCTATTTAGAATTGGATTCGCAAAAATACAAATTATAGAATACATACGTTCAAAATAGTTGAAAAAAAATCAAAAAAATTGCATTTTTTTATATTTTGAATCATAATAAGTTCATTTCAACGCTTGATTTGGCGATTTGAGAGAAGAGCCAGCGGCTTCCACTCTCTTCGGCCTCATGTTGGTACAGCACCACACCCAGCGCCAGTGTCAACACCAGCAAGACGGCCTTCAGCCATTCCTTGACGGGAAGGATGGATATGCCAGCGAAGATAAAAAGGATAGGCCAAAGTCGCCCTGCGATACGCCAGCTGAAGTCGAAGACATCGAGAGCGGCCAGAAGCGACACCACACCGATGAAGAGTATGATGATGCCGAGGAATAAGTTTCTGCTTTTCATGACTTTTTTACACTAAATGGGAAGATGAGGAAAAGACCAAGTACGATAAGCATGATGGGCCAAGCCGTTTGCCAATTGATTTCAGGGATATACCTATTCAAGAGACCCAAGACGCCGATGCCGATCAATATCAAACCAGCGGTAAGTGTTCCTTTGGAATTCGACGTTTTCAGGCCGCCACTTTCAGAATCCGGCGAGGCCTCGGTCGAGCCATCGGGCGAAACGAAATAGTTGGCCTCGCTTGGGGCGTCGATTCCGGCAGGCATGACAATCCAAAGGATGATGTAGACCCAAAAGCCCGTACTGAAAATGAAGAAAGCAATGGCGAAAAACAGCCGGACCAAGGATGCGTCAAGGCCAAGATAGTTGGCCAAACCCGAGCAGACACCGCCAATCACCTTGTGTTGCGTGTCGCGTTGCAGTTTTTTGTTGTTTTCCATTTTTGTGCTGATTTAATGAAGTTCACGAGCGGTTTCCTTACAAAAATTATGCCGCTCCGAAGAGCGGCATAGCAACATGAAAAACAACAAGATTTTACTTGTATTATTTCTTGACCACGAACTTTTCAGTCTTCACTGCACGTCCGTTCACAACGAGGTTGCAGAAGTAGATGCCTTCGTTGAGGTCGGCCACCGAAATCGTGACTTGGCCTTGCAGGCTGTTCAGATTCTGGTTCAGGACTTCCTGGCCAAGCAGGTTGTAGACGGAGACAGAAACCGTATTGGAAGCCGAAAGTTCATAATCGAAATGCACGACCGAAGAGGCCGGGTTGGGATAGGCATGACCGAGGTTGGCCACGTTCTCAGCAACGCCCACGCCCGACTTGCGGAAACGGACGACAATGCTGACGCGTTGCTCAGGGGTGCGCTCTTCGTAGGCGTAATACTTGACAATCACATCACCAAAAACGTCGGCATCATAAAGGGCATGGAAAGAAAGCTCGTCGGTGTTGATGTCGCCCGCGGGCACTTCTTTAGGTTCTGGGCTGACAAAGACGTCGGGGCCAAAGCACATACCCCAGCAGAACGTATTCATCACGCCTTCAAGGTCTTGAACAATTTCTTTCTCGATGAGAACCTTCATCGGCTCCTGGGTGTTGTTCCTGACATACATGTGCTGGATAAACTCACCGAATCCGTATTCATCGTTGGTGCATTCGATGATCTCGCCTTCATCAAAGACAGTGCCCTCCCATTCGAATTGCAAAGACTGGGCTGAAACACAACCGATTACAGCCATCAAGATTAATGTAAAAATAGATTTCTTCATTTTTTAGTGTTTTAATTGTTACTGATATTCATTTATTCATTTTCAACCTGCAAAATTGCAAATCTTTTTCCAAAGTCGCAACAAAACATTGCCATTTTTTGAAAAATATCTACTTTTGTGCAAAGAAATCCATTATAAATCTATCACAAATGAAAAAAACTACCTTAATTTTCGCATCACTGATGATGCTTTTCTCGCTGAAAATCAATGCACAGAACGAACGCATTCTCTTGTTTGAGTGCTTCACGAACACGGGTTGTGGTCCTTGTGCCCAGCAAAACCCCGCCCTTGACGCCCTCATCAACGCCAATGCCGACCGCGTGGCCGCCATCAAGTACCATATGAGCTGGCCTTCACCCAACGACCCGATGTATCTGCACAACACCACCGACAACGACGCGCGCAAAGGGGTGTATAACGTCAATTCAGTGCCCCACACTTCCGTTGACGGCATCCGCTTCGGCAGCATCCCCCAGGGGTTGAACCAGAACATGGTCAACAACTGGCTGGCCATCGAATCGCCCTACGAGATGCGCCTCTCCTACGAGGTGGACGAGGCCGCCAACCTCATCACGGTGCATGTGATGGGACGTGCCTCCACCGCCATCGAGGGCAGTCTCAGGCTGTATGTCGGCGTCATCGAAAAGGCCATCCACTTCAACTCCGCCCCCGGCCCCAATGGCGAGAAGGACTTCTACAGCGTGATGAAGAAGCTGCTGCCCACCGCATCAGGCACCAACATCGGCAGCGTGGAAGCCGGCGACTATTTTGCCTACACCTTCACCTGGGAACTGGCCAATATCTATGACATGAGCCAGCTGGACGCCATCGCCTGGATACAGAACTTCAGCACAAAAGAGGTGTACCAAGCCTGCAAGTCGAGCGAGAGCATAGAGCCTTTCTACACCAACGAAGCCGCAATGAGCGACATCAGCCAAGTGAAAAAAGTCATCTGCAGCGGCGAAGCCGAACCTAAGGTGGTGCTGACCAACAACGGCAGCAACGCCCTGACCTCCGCCGAGCTGGAAGTGCTGGTCAACGGCAACACCTTAAAGAACGTGGACTGGAGCGGCAACCTCAGCACTTTCGCCTCCGAAAGCATCGACCTTGGCGCCATCAGCTTCCCGGTGGAAGAAGAAAACACACTTGAAGTGAGGATCAAGAGCATCAACGGTGGCAGCGACGAAGCCCCGATCAACGATGTGGCCAGCTTCGAGTTCGAAGGCTCGCCCGAAACGGTGGGCAAAGTATTGAAACTCAGCATCCGCACCGATGCCAATCCTCAAGAAACCACTTGGAAGGTGACCAACCTATGGACAGGCGAAGTCGTCATCGAAGGCGGCCCCTATGAAGAGGCACACTCCATGCACACCGAGACCCTTGAAATCACGGGCGACGGCTGCTACGACTTCACCATCTTCGACGCCGGCGGCGACGGACTCAACGGAGGCGTCTATGGCCTAAAAGCCGGTGGCACCACCCTGTTTTCAGGCAACACGTTCGGCGAAAGCGAGAGCAACGAGTTCTCCTACGAGGTGACGGCTGATGTGGAAGAAGGCCTCACTTCAACCACCCTCATCTACCCCAACCCGACCGATGGCCTCCTCAACATCTTCAGCCAAGGCATACAAAACGTCACCATATTCAATATGGCAGGACAGCGCGTCTTCGACAGCCTTTGTGACGGCGAGCTGCAAATCGACATGAAGCGTTTCGGCGCAGGCATCTATGCCGTCAAAGTCGGCAATGAAACACAAAGGGTCGTGGTGAAGTGATGCTCCAGTACCATCATTTCGACCAAATCGACTCCACCAATGCCTACCTGCAGAGGAAGCAGTCGGAAGGCGACATCTGCAACTGGCTGGTCAGCGCCGACGAGCAGACCAAAGGCAAAGGCATGGGCAACAACGGCTGGGAAAGTGAGGTTGGAAAGAACCTCACTTTCTCTTTGGCCGTAGACATGGGTTTTTTGCCCGTCGAGCAGCAGTTTCTGCTCTCCGAGGCCGTGCCGTTGGGCATCATCGAGGTGTTGGATGGCATTTTGCCCACCGAAAAACTCAGCATCAAATGGCCAAACGACCTCTATTATGGGAACCGCAAACTCGCCGGCATCCTCATCAACAGCACGATAAAAGCCAACATGATGGACGTTTCCATTATCGGCATCGGACTGAACGTCAACCAGATAACATTTCAAGATTGGCCCACACACCCGATTTCCATGAAGATGATAACGGGCAAGACCTACGATTTGCAGCCCTTGATGGAGCAAATCGCGGAGCATATATTAATAAAGGTGGAGCAATTGAAATCCGACCCAGCTGCCATCGAACAAGAATACCTGAAAAGATTATTCCGCTATCACACGTGGGCGGATTATGAAGTGAGGGGAAAAGTCTTGCGGCTTTTCATGACGGGGCTTGACCCTTTTGGACGATTGATGATGAAGGACGAGGCTGACAATTCCTATTGTTTTGACATTAAGGAAATTAAATTCTTGTTATAGAAACGCATTTTATGAGAAGAGATGCATCGAATGCGTCTCTACAAAAGAGAACAGCCGAACTTTCGTTGGCTGTTCTCTTTTGTTAAGATGTATGATTTATGTCAGATTTGTTTCCCTAATCTTATTTAATTCCATTGGTCGCTCCAGGCCTGCTGGTCCTTGCGCCATTCCTTCAGTGACTGCACGTCCTCTTCGGAGATGTAGGCTTCCTCAACGGCCTTGTGAATCAAAGTCTCGTAGTTCGACAGCGTGACCAGTTCGCAGTTCTTCTCCTCGAAGTTCTTCTTGGCGAGTTCCATCTGGTAGGTGAAGATGGCCACCATGCCCTTCACCTCGGCGCCTGCCTCACGCAAAGCATCGACAGCCAAAAGGCTCGACTTGCCCGTGGAGACCAAGTCCTCGACGACCACCACCGACTGCCCCGCATTGATGACGCCTTCAATCTGGTTCTGCATGCCGTGCGACTTCTTCTCGGAGCGCACATACACGAAAGGCAGTCCCAACTCCTGGGCCACTAACGCGCCCTGGGCGATGCCACCCGTGGCCACGCCTGCAATCACGTCGGGCTTGCCGTAGTTTTGCATGATCTTCTCCACAAACTGCTGGCGGATAAAGGTACGCACGGCAGGGTAAGAGAGGGTGACACGGTTGTCGCAATAAATGGGGCTTTTCAGTCCCGATGCCCAAGTGAATGGAGCCTTAGGGCTAAGTTTCACGGCCCTGATTTGAAGCAGATGCAGAGCCAAGGTCAATGCTGAATCGTCGTATTTCATGGTTGTTCGATTTGATTCTTTCTTTTTCTGTGGCTGCCAAGGTGTGACAGGCACACATTCAACGAATTTGTTTATCTTTGTCGCTCGAAAACGACATAAACAGACTGCAAATGTACAAGATTTTTCAAGAAAACAAAGCACTGGTTTTCCCAAAAATCGATGGTGATTCGTTGAAATTCGACGCAACATCCCAAGAATCTGACAAATACGATGCCGAACTTTTGTGCGATTTTTTACCTGAGTGGCTCGACGACCACGACCCAGGCGACACTTTCATCCACGAAGTGGGTGAAAACGCCGTGGCCGTAGCCTTGAAAGAGACCTTCAGGATGGCACCGGCGGCAGGCGGAATCGTCGTGCAAGACGGAAAATTCGTGAGCATCGTGCGCCACGGCATCCCCGACCTGCCCAAAGGACATATCGAACAAGGAGAGACGCCCGAGGTGGCTGCCTTGCGCGAAGTTGAGGAAGAAACGGGTATAGGCAACTTGCAAATTGTCAGGGCTTTGCCCTCCACTTGGCATTGCTATTTGGAGCACGAACAGTGGACATTAAAACAAACCTATTGGTACTTAATGACCACCACGGAACGCATTCAACCCACGCCACAGACAGAAGAAGGCATCACTGAAATAAAACTAATTGGGAATGAAGAAGTTGAGGTGTTTTTGAAAAATACTTTCCGTTCCATCAGTGAAATTCTCGAAAAAGAATTACGTCAGGTCGTGGCGAAATAATATTTTTGCAGCGCAAAAAGGACACGAGACCACTGGACTGCAGGACTACGAGACGAAATGATCCCGCGTCCCGAAGTCCCGAAGTCAAAAAGAACAACCAATGAAAAGAATAGCCGTATTCCCTGGTTCTTTCGACCCCATCACTTTGGGTCACCGTAGCATCGTTTTGAGAGCATTGCCTATGTTTGACGAGATTTACGTCGCCGTCGGCATCAACATGGAGAAACGCTCCACCTTTGAATTGCAAGACCGCATCGCTTGGTGCGAAGCCGTCTTCAAGGACTATCCCGAAGTGAAAGTGGAGAGCTACGAAGGCCTCACCGCCGACTTCTGCAAAAAAGTAGGCGCCAGAACCATCATCCGCGGATTGCGCTGCGGCAGCGACTTCGAGTATGAAAACATGATCGGGCATGCCAACAAACGCCTGCACCCCGAATTGGAGACCATCTTCCTCCTCACCGAGAGCGAGCTGGTGGGCGTGTCGTCGAGCGTCGTCCGCGACATCTACAAGAACGGCGGCGACACCTCCAAGTTCCTGCCCGTCGAGGTGAAGTTGCCAAAAAAGCAATAATTCCGCCCCATTCTCGTTTTAATGGCATGAAACGAAGGATTGTTACGCTGTTATTATCCCTGCTATTTCTCACGGTAAGTGCTCAAAATGTGACAATTACCGGGCGAAGCAACAAAACCAACACCATAATAAGGCTCTTCATCTACGAAGACCTGATCAACGAAACCAGCCTCTTGCTCGACCAAGGCCAAACCGACGAAAAAGGCCATTTCGTCCTTGAAGGTCCAGTGAAGCACATCCTTCCTGCCCGTATTTATGTCGGCCTTGAGTATGTTGACCTCATCCTTACACCCAATGCCAACTACGACATTGAAATCATCGTGCCCGAACAGCAAGAAAACGTTTCCTACTTCGAAAAAGAGCTGCCCACCCTCCGCGTGAAACGCGCCACCGACCAAGGCCTCTATCGGCAAATCATCTACTCCGAAGAAATCATCAACAGCTACATGATTGATCATTTCAGCCAGATCTACCGTGGGCGGCAAGTGCGCTACATCGACTCCATACAAAACGCCATCAGCCGCGAGCTGCCCGACATCAAGTCGGAGTATGTGAAGAACCACAACGACTATAAGATTGCCGCCATCAAGTTGGGTATCAGCACCGACGGTGGCAAGAAAGTCATCAAGGACTATTACGACGGACAGCCAGTGCGCTACACCCAAAGCGCTTACATCGACCTCTTCAAGGAACTGTTTGACGGCTACTTCAACAGTGCCTCTTACGATAGCCATTTGCTCAACGACGCCTTCATGGAAGGCCCGGCTGCTTTCAAGAAATACCTGGCCACCAACCCGCTCATGGCAGACAACCCACAATTGGCCGAGCTCATCACGATCTATAACCTTCAGAAGCTCTGCCAAGGTGACCGTGGCACCAGCCGTTTGGCCAAAGACCACCTCAACCACATCAAGTCTCAGACAAAACACCCCGAGCATAAAACTATTATCAGCGACTTCTTTGATAAGCTCAACCGCCTTGCTCCAGGCACAGCGGCTCCCGACTTCACCTTAACTGACAGCAATGGCAACGACGTGAGCCTATCAGACTACAAAGAAGGCTTAGTTCTATTGCAATTTGTTGATGGGCAATCGCCTGTCAGCGAGCATCAGTTTGCTGAACTTAGGAGTCTCCACAACCAATGGCAGGACACCATTCAGATTCTCACCATCGCCACCCATGACAAGATGACGTTCTTCAAGCAACAGTTTGAGGAAAAACGCCAAGACTGGTCCCTCCTCGACCTGGGTGACAACATCCTTTTGCTTGAGGCCTACAATGTGCGCACCTTCCCCGAGTATATCCTCATCGCCAGGGACAACAAGATTGGCGAGGCACCGGCACCGAGTCCTGAGCGGTATTTGGAGGAGAGGGTGAGACGGCTTTACGGAAAATAGCCACATGGAAAAAGTCCCATTTTCACCCCTTAAAATCATGGAATAATTCCCTTTTTTTGGCTGAAATTTTCGGAAAAAGTCCCTTTTTTGACCCATAAAATAATGGAAAAAGTCCCTTTTTATTGCAGGAATGAATTGATTTATATTATTTTACGATTGTCATTAAGATTTGTACATTCTACTAGCAGAATAATGAGCGGGATGAGTGGAAGATGGTGATTTCGGAGATTGAAATGCTTTAATGAATTGATTGAAATTGGTTGAAATCAAAATAATCTGTATTTTTGCAAATTATAAACACTAAGCAATATGAAATTCAAGTCAATAAGCGCAAGAAACAAGAGAACGGGATGGAACATCGAAAATATGGAGTTCAATCCTATGCTCACCCTTTTGGTTGGAGCTTCTGGTGTGGGAAAAACCAAGGTTTTAAATGTAATCAAGACATTGGCTCGCATTGCAAAAGGTGAATCGTTTAATGGTTTGGAATGGAAGGTTGAATTTGAGCAAAACGAGCATGATTATGTTTGGGAAGGAGAATTTGTTTATGGCGGTGATGTTGGTGTAGAACTTCTTACAAGTGAATATGAAGTTGTCTTTGCTGTTGCTAGAGAAAAAATAATAGAAGATGACATAGTTTTGGTGGATCGCGTACCTGACAGTATAAAATTTTTAAATCGCGAAATAGTAAAGCTTGATAGTACTAAGAGTGTGGTTGAATTACTTAAAGAAGAATCATCAATTAAGTCAATTTATGAAGGCTTTAAGCAGTGCTATTCTTTAGATATAACAGATGTTGTCATACAAATATCTAACTATCCCCTTTATAAAGAAAAACGTTTTGACATTAAACAAATCAAACAATTTAGATCTACATCTCTGTTAGAAAAATTGTTTTTGCTTCGCGAAAATGGTCTTCAAGAATTTGATGTCATTGTTCAAAAGTTTAAAGGTGTTTTTCCTGCAATTGAGAATATAGATTTTAAGTTGGTAGAAAGTGTGAATCACCTGTACTTTTTATATTTAAGAATCAAGGAAAACAATGTTTCGACTTGGATTGATCAGCCTGATATTTCTTCGGGAATGATGCGTACTTTATTGCAAATCATAACTTTAGTTTTAGCAAACGACGGCGATGTGATTATGATTGATGAGTTCGAGAACGGTCTTGGTGTGAACTGCATCAATGAATTGGCCGACCTCATCATGGAACCGGAAGCCAACATTCAGGTGGTGATGACCAGCCATCATCCTTATATCATCAATGCCATTCCCGTTAAGGATTGGATGATTCTCACGCGCAACGGAAGCAATGTGCATGTACATACAGCAGATGAACTTCATATTGGAGAGCACTCGAAACACGAGGCTTTCATGCAATTGATGCAAACCCCAGAATATAGGACAGGACAGAACCGATAATCCCCTTACAAGATGAATTGTTACATTATTGTTGAAGGCGATAAGACAGAGTTGTCAGTGTATCCAGCATGGCTATCCATATTGGCGCCCACTTATACTCGTATAGAGAATTTTGAGGATGTAAACGAAAACAACTACTTCATCTTTAGTGCAGGTGGAATCCCTTCCATATATAACCATGTGGCGAATGCCGTTATGGATATCAATAGCATCAATAGTAAGGAAGGTTCTCATTACGATTATCTTTTGGTCTGCCTTGATACGGAGGAGGAATCCAGAGGATACATTTTGCAACAGATTGAATCTGAATTAAAAAAGAAAAGTGTTACCTTGCAAAATGCTGAATTGGTGGTCTTTGAGCATAAAGTATGCATGGAAACATGGTTTTTGGGCAACCAAAGCGTATTCAAGGACAATCCACAAAACACTGAATATCTGAACTGTATCAAGTATTACAACGTAGGATTGAACAATCCAGAAGAAATGGGCAACATGGATCCCGATAGATTCGCGACAACGGCAAAATTCCATCTTCGATACTTGAAAAGGATGCTTGAAGAACGAAATATGAGCTACTCAAAAAACAACACGATAGACGTGCAGCATCAAGCGTATCTGCTTCAATTGATTAAGCGTTTTGAGGAGACAGGGCATATTGCCACTTTTGGCAGTTGGTATGAGTTCGTGAAAGACCATTTCAAATGACATAATACGCATTTTTAAATACGCCCGACTACCATATCCAACATGCTATGGTATTGAATAATGAACGTGAAATTTCTGTGAAAAACTGCATCACCTACATGCCTGTTTATTATTGTATGTTTTATCAGAAGGATTTTGTGCGGAATGAGGGAGAGTTAGTGATTCCGGAGGTTAAATTGCCATAAAACAACAAGAATGTAACATATTATTTGCATGTTATTATGCTTGCGCCAAAGAAACACTCCATTTAACCACAGGCACAACATCTATTCTATAACCATCTTTCTCTACGACGCGCTCCTCGTTGTTCGTCACAATAACAAGGTTGCTGCAATTCAGTTCCGCTGCACATTCCGTTAGGCTATCCACTTCCCGCTTTTCTGTCTTGGGGCTGCTCATATCATAGCAGACTTGCACTAATTGTTCTATGTGCGTGCCTTTGCGCAAGACGAAATCCACTTCCTTGTCGTTGCGCGAACGATAATAAAACATGGTCTTATCGGTGTCATACCCTTGCCTCAACAACTCGACGAAAACCTGGTTTTCGAGCAGACGTCCAAGGTTGTCACTCAAAGAAAATGCCTTGGCGACAACAAAACCATTGTCAACCACATAGACTTTCCGAGGTGCTTTCTTCATCAACTTCAGCTTGTTGTTGTAACGAGGCAGGTAGTAAAACAAATAAGGCTCGTGAAGATAGTCCATAAACTTCTTGGTGGTATTCACACTGGAGAAGCCTAATTCTTCCGTCAATTCATTGGCACTTACAGGATTGCAGAAATTGGAAACCAGATACATAGCCAGGTCATTTAAGTCAGTAACGTTTCTGACACTGTGGCGCTTGGCCACATCCTTCCACACGATGGAATCAAACAAGGTATCAAGGTAAGTGCGTGTCAGCTGGCGCGATGCCACCACTTCTGGATAGCCGCCATTCCTCAGATAGTCGTCCATCAGCGCAGAGGCGTCCGCATGTTGTTCAAGATTCAACTTGCTGAGGTCAAGTTTATTCCAATCGAAAAACTCCTCAAGGCTGAAAGGCAACATCTCCACTTTTAAATACTTCCCCGTCAACGCCGTTGCCATCTCACTCGAAAGCATCTTGGCATTGCTTCCTGTGATGACAAGATTCTTTCCAAGTCGATAAAGCTCACTAACCCACAAATCCCATGCATCAAGATTCTGAACCTCGTCGAGCAGCAGGTATTCATAGCCTGGATAAACATCATCCAGCATCCGCATAACCAGGTCGGCATCCCAAGCATCCAACAGCTGCTGGCTGTCAAAATTCAAATAGGCAAAATTCCGATTTCGCAACATCAGCAGAGCCTGCGTAGATTTGCCCACTCGCCGAGGCCCCGTTATCAATTTGATAAGATGGCTGTTCAGCAACAAATCCATATCTTGGTTGCTCCGACGTTCCAGATAAGGACGCGAAAGCAGTTCATCACGCTCTTTTCGTTGATTCTGAAGGATAGTCTTCATGTTCTTTCTCCTTATTTCGCTGACAAAAATACAACTTTTTATTCATTTTATGCATCCTATTGCACAAAAAACATACTTTTTTATGCAGTACAACGTATTTATTGCATAAAATCGGAAATTTTTCAGAACAATTCGAATGGTTTGCTTTTCATCTCCTAAAACAATTGTTTTTCTGACTTTTTGTCGCATATTTTCACCAATTCACGGAAAAACACTACCTTTGCACGAATTTTGCGCTTGACGCAAATTATTGAATTTTAAATCTTAAATTTTGAATTTTAAATCACTGAATAAATGGGATTCTTCAAGAAACTCTTTGGCGACAAGGCCTCACGCGACAACAAGGCCCTGGAGCCCATACTCCAAAAGACACTCAAGGCTTACGATCAAATCGTGAAACTCGACATCGACAGCCTGAGACATAAGACACAAGAATTCAAGGAATACATCAAGAACAAGACCGCCACCGAGGTGGCCGAAATCGCCGAGCTGAAAGCCAAGGCCGAATCCAACCCCGACATGGAGCCCGACGAGAAGGAGAAACTCTACAACCAAATCGACAAACTCGAGAAACAAGAGCTTGACCACATCGAAGAGGCACTGAACGAGATTCTTCCCGAGGCGTTTTCCGTGGTGAAAGCCGCCGCCAAATACTTCTGCGAGCACGAGACCGTGGAGGTGACTGCCACCGACCTCGACCGCGAGCTGGCTGCCAAATATGAGCACGTTACCATCGTGGGCGACAAGGCCTACTACAAGAACAGCTGGATGGCTGGCGGCAACATGGTGACTTGGGACATGGTACACTACAACTGCCAGATCATCGGTGGTATTGTGCTGCACCAAGGTAAGATCGCTGAGATGGCCACGGGTGAAGGTAAGACCCTCGTGGCTACCCTGCCCGTCTACCTGAACGCCCTCGCTGGCAAAGGTGTCCACGTCGTCACCGTGAACGACTACCTGGCCAAACGTGACTCCGAATGGATGGGCGCGATGTACGAATTCCTCGGCCTCACCGTCGACTGCATCGACAAGCATGAGCCCAACTCCGCCGCACGTCGCCGCGCATACAACTGCGACATTACCTATGGTACCAACAACGAGTTCGGTTTCGACTACCTGCGTGACAATATGACAGGCAACCCCGAAGAGTTGGTGCAACGCAAACATCACTACGCCATCGTCGACGAGGTCGACTCGGTGTTGATCGACGACGCCCGTACACCTTTGATCATCAGCGGCCCCACGCCACGCGGCGACCAGCAGGAATTCGACCAGCTGAAACCTGACGTGGTCAAGCTTTTCGAAGCTCAGAAGCGTTATGTGACATCGATTTTGGCCGAAGCCAAGAGGATCCTCACCGACCCCAACGCTACCGAGGACGAAAAGAAGCACGGCGCCGACCAACTCTTCCGCGCCTACCGTGGTCTGCCCAAGAACAACGCCCTCATCAAGTTCCTCAGTGAGGAAGGCATGAAGAGCCTGCTGCAGAAGACCGAGGGCTTCTATATGCAGAACCGTAACGAGAACATGCACATCATCGACGACGAGCTCTACTTCGTCATCGATGAGAAACTGAATACCGTTGTCCTCACCGACAAGGGCAGCGAGCAACTCGCTCTTGCCTACAACGACCCAGAGTTCTTCATCATCCCTGATGTAGGTAGTGAGGTGGCCGAATTGGAGCACTCCAACCTGACCAATGATGAGAAAGTGCTGCGCAAAGCCGAGCTGATGCGTAACTTCGCCGAGAAGTCGGAACGTTTGCACACCGTGCAGCAACTGCTGAAAGCCTACACCTTGTTTGAGAAAGATGTCGACTATGTCATCATCGACAACAAAGTCAAGATCGTTGACGAACAGACGGGCCGTATCATGGAAGGCCGCCGTTGGAGCGACGGCCTGCACCAAGCCGTGGAGGCCAAGGAAAACGTGAAGGTGGAAGCCGCCACACAGACCTACGCCACCATCACCTTGCAGAACTACTTCCGTATGTACCACAAGTTGGCTGGTATGACCGGTACCGCTGAGACGGAAGCAGGCGAGTTCTGGGACATCTACAAACTCGATGTGGTCGTCATCCCGACCAACCGCCCCATCGCCCGTATCGACCAAGAAGATATGATTTACAAGACCAAGCGCGAGAAATACAACGCTGTCATCGACGAAATCCAAAGATTGGTCAATGCAGGTCGACCCGTGCTGGTGGGTACCACCTCGGTGGAAGTCTCCGAGTTGCTCAGCCGCATGCTGACGCGTAAGAACATCCCGCACAACGTGTTGAACGCCAAGCTGCACTTCAAGGAAGCACAGATCGTGAAAGAAGCCGGTCAGGCAGGCACCGTGACCATCGCCACCAACATGGCTGGTCGTGGTACCGACATCAAGTTAGGGCCTGGCGTCAAAGAAGCTGGCGGTCTGGCCATCATCGGCACCGAGCGCCACGAGTCACGCCGTGTCGACCGTCAGTTGCGTGGTCGTTCCGGCCGTCAAGGCGACCCGGGTAGTTCACAGTTCTACGTCTCGTTGGAAGACAACCTGATGCGTATGTTCGGTTCCGAGCGTATCGCTGGCATCATGGACCGCATGGGCTTGCAGGAAGGCGAAGTCATCCAACACCCGATGATTACCAAGCAGATCGAGAAGGCACAGAAAAAGGTTGAAGAGAACCACTTTGGCGTACGTAAGCACTTGCTCGAATACGACGACGTGATGAACGCACAGCGCGAGGTCATCTACAAGAAACGCCGTCACGCCCTGTTTGGCGAACGACTCTCCATCGACCTGAACAACATGATGTTCGACTTTGGCGAGAAACTGATTGAAGAATATCAAGACGCCAAGGACTATGAAGGCTTCAAGTTGGAGCTGCTCTCCGCCATGGGCATCGATGCCCCCTTCTCGGAAGAGGAATTCGACAGGATGAAGACCAAGGAATTGGCCGAGAAATTGTTTGATGCCGCCCTTGAGCACTATCGTGACAAGGCCCGTATCATCGGCGAGAAGACCTTGCCTGTCATCAAGAACGTGTACGAGAACCAGACCCACTTTGAGAACATCGCCATCCCGATTACCGACGGCAAACGTGGCATGAACGTCATCGTCAACCTGAAGAAGGCTGTCGAGAACGGAGCCCGCGAGGTGAACCTATGCATCGAGAAGAGCATCACCCTCGGCCTCATCGACAACGCGTGGAAAGAGCACTTGCGCGAACTCGACGACCTGAAGGAATCGGTGCAGAACGCCTCCTACGAGCAGAAAGACCCGTTGGTCATTTACAAATTGGAGTCGTTCAACCTGTTCAAGGCCATGTTGGAGAACATCAACGAAGACGTCATCTCCTTCCTGATGCGTGCCGACATCCCAACACAAGACCCGAACGCCGTGCGCGAGTCGCGTGGTCCGCAAGGCATCGACAAGTCGAAAATCCGTGAGCAGCGTCAAGACCTGTTAGCGCAATCGCACAGCGACACGCAGCAGAAGCAAGTTACCCAGCCCATCCGCAAGGAGGTGAAAGTGGGGCGCAATGACCCCTGCCCTTGCGGTAGCGGCAAGAAGTACAAGAACTGCCACGGAAGGCTTGAGGCTGCCGAGTAAGTGTCCATCTTTATAAAAACACGAGCGGAATTAGGGTTTAATTCCGCTCGTT
>JAEEGG010006183.1_pt1 | contig 28151 bp, 28 predicted proteins | sample 9134161 | NCBI WGS metagenome assembly JAEEGG01 (sample SAMN16246543, study PRJNA631951) | gut metagenome | biome: gut microbiome; feature: rumen; material: CR-attached | host: Bos | place: Iran: Karaj | collected 2018-10 | reverse complement strand
TTTCTCAAGACGTTGTTCAACTCCCGCAAAGGAACTCAGACCTTTACGTATAAACTCATTGCTCACTCCTGCAATGTTTGCAGTGATACCGGCAGCAAGCGAGTTGTAGAGGTTGTGTTTACCGCGTAGCGCGAGCTCTTCAAGCTCCATGTTGAACGGTGTAGGCTTCTCTATGATGTATTCTTGCTCTTCAGCATAGGCGATGGCGTCGTTCTCGTGGAACTCAGAGAAAGGGAAGAGCTGTGCCTTGATATCATACTTCTCGAGTTCTTTTTTCACGATGGGGTCATCGTTCCAGAACACAAACGCATCGTTTTCAGTCAGGTTCTGCGTGATACGCATCTTTGAATCGACATAGTTCTGCATCTTGAAATCGTAACGGTCGAGATGGTCAGGAGTGATATTCATCAGGATGGCAATGTCGGCCTTGAAGTCATACATGTTGTCGAGCTGGAAACTCGAGAGCTCAATCACATAGTAGTCGAAGCTGCACTCAGCAACCTGAAGGGCAAGACTGTTTCCGATGTTTCCCGCAAGTCCCACATTATATCCGGCGCCTTTCAGAATATGATAGATAAGGGATGTGGTGGTAGTCTTACCATTGGAACCAGTAATGCAAATCATTTTGGCATCTGTGTAGCGTCCTGCAAACTCAATCTCAGAGATGATGTGGATGCCCTTTTCTCTGAGTTTCCGAATTATTGGAGCTGTCTCAGGAATGCCAGGACTCTTCACAACCTCATCGGCATTGAGAATCTTCTCAGTCGTATGCTGTTTCTCCTCCCACTCTATCCCATATCTTTCAAGCTGTTGTTTATATTTGTCCTTTATTTCCGACATATCGGACACAAACACATCGAAGCCTTTTTTCTTCGCAAGCACGGCAGCACCTGCACCGCTCTCTGCTGCACCTAGTATTACGATTCGAGAAGCCATTTTTTTACTATTTAACGATTTACTATTTACGATTTTTTGGGTTATTATTCTTGAGATTCCGGTTTTTCCGGAGATTCTGTTTTTTAACCAACTGGCAGGGAAGACGGGCGGTCAGCCCGCCTCCGCCAGTTTGAAAAACTGAATGAATGTTATTGAATTGAATGAATGTTATTTTCTTATCTGATTTTCAGAGTAATGATGGTGATAGCCGCTAACAGGATGGTGATAATCCAGAAACGGATTGTAATCATGTTCTCGTGTAGCGGAGTTCCTGGTCTTTTGATGAGATATTTTGCTCCAGGTATTAGTTCGCTCTTCGTCACACGGAAATGGTCGTGAATAGGCGTTCGCTTGAACACCCTCAGTTTCAGTCCTTTTTTATTTCCTTTCTTAGCATAAGCCACCTGAAAAATCACCGAGAGACTTTCTATCAGGAAAATGCCACATAGAATGGGGAGCAGCAGTTCCTTATGGATAATGACTGCAGTCACCGCAATCACGCCTCCAATGGCGAGCGATCCAGTATCTCCCATAAACACTTTTGCAGGGAATGCGTTAAACCAGAGGAATCCGATGAGCGCCCCTACAAAGGCGCACAGGAACACCACAATTTCCTCGGATCCAGGAATGAACATCACATTGAGGTAGTTGGCAAATTGTATATGTCCTGAGACGTATGCCAGAATGCCGAGTGCTGTTCCGATGATGGCAGAATTTCCCGCACACATACCATCCATACCGTCGTTGAGGTTGGCTCCGTTGCTCACCGCAGTGATTACGAAAGTAGTGACGATGATAAACAACACCCATCCGCAAGCCCTGGCAGTCTTACCGTTGGTAATCCAGGAGAACGCATTGAGGTAATCGAGGTTGTTGTTCTTCATAAACGGCACGGTTGTGATTGTGGATTTCACTGGAGGGTCGCTTTTATAGACCACCTTCACCCCATCGCTTTCTTTTCTCACATTCTCATGGAGAACAGCCTGCGGGCTGAGATATAGAACCACGCCCACAATTGTACCAAGAGTGAACTGCCCCAAGAGTTTGTATCTTGGTTTTAACCCGTCTTTGTCACCCTTCAGCTTTTTCCAGTCATCGTAGAATCCAAGCACTCCGAACCACAAGAGAGTGACAAGCAGCAGTATGATATAGACATTCGACAACTTGCCTAATAAGAGAACAGGCACAAGCATCGAGAATATGATGACAATACCGCCCATCGAAGGCACTCCTTTTTTCTTCACGCCATACGGGTCGGTCTCCTCATCACGAGGTTTCTCTATATGACGTTTGCGTTTCATATAGGTGATGAACTTCTTACTGAGCCAGAACGAAAGGATGAGTGAAATCATCAAAGCCAGCAACGAACGGAATGACACATAGTGGAAAAGCCCAGACCCGGGAATGCCCCACTGACGTAAAAGATATGCGAGATGGTATAGCATAAACGTGTAAAGATTAAAGTGAATAGTGAATAGTGAAAAGAGTATTTACTAAGGATTAAAAGCCAAATATTAAGGATAAAGAACTAAAGACAAATGGCTGAGGTTTAAAAGCATTTCCTCACCTCCTCCTTGTCATCGAAATGGTGTTTCACGCCTTTCACTTCCTGATAGTCCTCATGACCTTTACCTGCCACAAGCACGACATCGCCTTTCTGCGCCATTCGGCATGCCGTCTTGATAGCTTCTCTGCGGTCAGTGATGGAGATGACTTTTTTGAGCTGTGTGTCATCGAGCCCGGCAAGCATGTCGTTAATGATGTCCTGAGGCTCCTCAAACCTGGGATTATCGCTTGTGATTATCACGGTGTCGCTTTGGCGTACCGCTTCCCTTGCCATAATAGGACGCTTTCCCTTGTCGCGGTTACCTCCAGCGCCGCAGACAGTGATGACCCTTCCTTTGCCTTCAAGCACCCCGTGAATGGCATTAAGCACATTCTCAAGCGCATCGGGTGTGTGCGCATAATCTACGATGGCAGTGTAGCCCGCAGGAGAGTTGAGAGCCTCGAATCGTCCGTTCACAGGCCGCATCGTACTCAATGCCGTGAGCACCTCGTGTGAGTCAATCCCAAGCAGTACAGCTGCCGCATAGACAGCCAGTAGGTTGCTCACATTAAATTTACCGATGAACTGTACTCCAACCTCCTGCCCGTTGATTTCAAGATACATCCCTTCGAAATGGCATTCAATGATTTTAGCCATGAAATCTGCCATGTTGCCTACAGAGTAGGTCTTAACAGCAGCTTTTGTGTTCTGAACCATCACCATACCATTCTTGTCGTCTTTGTTGACAACTGCAAAGGCATCGGAACCGAGGCGGTCGAAGAATCCTTTTTTCGCATCGCGGTAATTCTCGAAGGTTTTATGGTAGTCAAGGTGGTCACGTGTGAGATTGGTGAAGATACCGCCTTTGAATTTAAGGCCTCCAATACGGTTCTGAGCCACAGCATGAGAGCTCACCTCCATGAAAGCATAAGAGCATCCGGCATCCACCATCTGAGCCAACAGCTCGTTGAGCGTCACTGGGTCGGGAGTTGTATGCTCGGTAGGCACAGCCTTTCCGTCAATATAATTGCAGACCGTTGAAAGAAGTCCTGCCTTGTAGCCCATACTTCTGAACAGGTTGTAAAGCACCGTTGCGATGGTGGTCTTTCCGTTCGTCCCAGTCACGCCCACCAGAGTGAGCTTCGATGTGGGGTCGCCATAGAAATTTGTGGCCATCTGTCCCACAATCTGCTCGGTGTTCTCCACCGTCACATAGCTCACACCCTCTGCCAGTTCAGAAGGCAGTGTCTGACACACAACCGCACGTGCACCCTGTTCGATTGCCTTGGATATATAGTTATGGCCATCGGCAGCAGTACCTTTCACCGCGAAAAACAGTCCTCCCTGCTCCACCTTCCTAGAGTCGAGTTGGAGCGATTTAATGTCGGCATGAGGATTTCCAATGATGTCCTTAACATCAATGTTTTTCAATATTTCAGAAAGAATCATATTATCAGTTATGTAATTATTATTCTATTTTTGAAGTCAAGAAGACAAAACAAAGCACAGTTCTACCCAAGCCTGATGCTGACCGTGGCACCGCGCTTCACACTTGTACCGGGTTTCACACTCTGTTCCACCACTTTTCCACAACCTTTCAGCACCCCTTTCATCCCACGCAGCTCAAGTGCATAGAGAGCGTCGCGGGCCCCCATCCCTTTGAGGTCGGGCACCTGCGACCATATAGTCTCCTCGCCCTGAATCACCAACGTGTTGTTGTTAACAGAAGCTTTCCCCCAGTGTGCCATACCATCGCCTTCAACCCTTGGAGTCAGGCCGAGTATGCCAAGCACCCTCCTGGCCATATCCATATTTCCGGCTTTCACCGTAGGCACCACAGAGTTGGTGGTGTCGCAAGCCATACGTATGTTCGTCGTCACATGCTTGGAATACACCTGCTCTGCTATTTTCAGAAACACCGGTCCCGCAACGGCACCTCCCGATACGGGATTATGATTTGTTCTGATAGCAACGAGACATGTGTATTGAGGATTGTCAGAAGGATAATAGCCGCAGAAGCTGACATAATGCCTCGGATTGGCAGAATGGTAGCCTCCCTTCTCGTCAGCCACCTGAGCTGTTCCGGTCTTGCCGGAGATATAGAAATATTTGCTCTTTGCCCGTTTGCCAGTGCCACCCTGTCCGTTAACCACCTCCTTGAGGATTCCCTGAATGGCGTGGACGGTTGTGTCTTTGCATATATGCTCACTGATGACTCCGACCGGGAATTCCTGCACCATCTCTCCGTTCAATGCCAGTCCTTTGACCAGCCGTGGACGTACCATTCGCCCGTCGTTGGCGATGGCATTGTAGAAATTGCAGATAGAGATCGGAGGGAGCTGGCTGTTGTAGCCGATTGCCATCCATGGCAGCGACACTTTCGACCAGTATTTCGGGTTCTCCTTCGGGCCGAGAATCACAGGATCGGCAGCACCAGGGATATCCAGATGCAGCGGTCGTCCAATTCCGATACGTCTTAGTCCTTCGATAAAGCGCTGGGGGTCGTCTTTGTAGTGGCTGTCGATGAGACGGCTCACTCCTATGTTTGAGGAGTATTTCACAGCCGATGTCACATCGATTAGTCCATGGCCTCTTCCACTGTCGCGCATAGTCCTTCCATACATGTTGAACTCTCCACTTCCTGTATCCACATAGTCGTTCAGTGTGATTTCGCCATCATCGAGCGCCACCATGATAGAGGCGGTCTTGAATGTGGAACCCGGCTCCATCAGCGCCTTCACCGCGTTGTTCAGGTTATCCACATAGTCCCCGTTTGCGTTACGGTTCAGATTCACCAAAGCCTTGATGTCACCCGTCTGGACTTCCATCAACACGCAGATGCCCATGTCGCCGTTCACCTCGACCAGCTTCTCCTTCAGCGCAGACTCGCAGATGTCCTGCATTGTCACATTCAGCGTTGTCATCACATCGTAGCCGTCAACAGGAGGACTGAGCAGTATATCGACAAAATTGGTCTTCGAGCGAAGCATCTTTTTAGCCTTTTCTCCCGGCACCCCTCTGAGGAGGGAATCGTACTGCAGCTCCAATCCAGCTGCAACAGAGTCCTTCTCCCTCATCTTCTCGTCATCCGTGGCATGAGGAGGAATCACATCTCCGAGCGTACGCCCGGCCAGATTACCAAACGGCTTCTCCCTATATGCCACTTCAAACACACGAAATCCGTTCACATTATGTCCCTTGTCGAAAATAGGCAGTTTCTTCAGATTCTGATACTGCTGATAATCGAACAGATGGCTTTTAAATAAATCATATCCCCTACTCCTTTTGCCCAATCCTTTCTGAATATGCTCCTTCACAGCTTCCGCATTCTCAAATTCAGGACATAAACTTGCGATACCAGCACTGAGCGTGTCGAGGTTCTTCATAAACTCCTCATCCTTCTCCTTCAAGTATTCCACTCTTGCCAATGAGTCTTTTATATACTTCTCCAGATTCTTCACTTTGTCCTCCTTGACTGGCACAGGTATGTTTGGTGTGAAATCATAAAGTATTTGATACTTAGGTATTGAGGTTGACAGGAACACCCCATCATCAGCCAGGATATTACCCCTGACAGCCTTGGCAACACCCACTTTTCCATCGACATTCTCTTTTTTATACTCCATCCATTTGTCTTTGTCAACAGTCATCACTTTCACCGTCTGATAAATGACAGCCACACACACAATAATAATCACCCCTACAATGTAGGGGAACTTCCCTGTGATGTATGATTTTTCAAACTTAGCCATAATCCTATAAAAATCTTTAATTTAACAAAATGTTTCATTCTTCCTGTTTAGGAAGTGCAAAAGGAGGGAGATTATTGTTGAGCATGGTTGTGTCGCCTGCCGCATATAGGCGTTTCTCCACCGACGACTGCCGCTGCTTGTTGAGCAGCTTGCTGGATTGTGTGAGCGTCTGACTGTGTTTACGCTGATACTGCTCACTGAGATTGTCAATCTCAATGATATCCTGGAGGCTCGAATATCGGTTACCAGTGTAGAATAACAACAAAACGACGCAGAACACGATGAAAATCACCTGATTGAGGAAGAATTTGGAAAGCAGGATATCCCCCCCCATGATTTTACGGAAAGAAAGCTTATCATCGCCTTCACCTTCGTCGTCGGCAAAGCGCCTGATGGCCTCCATACCCTCTTTCCGCTCTTCTTCTTTCTGCTGAGACTCAGTTGTCTCATCAACGGTGGCATCATCGTCGATAATCTCAACAAAGTCGTCATTTATGTTGTTCTTTTCACTCATTATATATATTATAGTTTTTAGTTCTTAGTTTTTAGTTTTTAGACCTTAGTCCTTAGTTTTTTGATCTTAGTATTTTATTTAGTTTTTAGACCTTAGTCCTTAGTTTTTTGATCTTAGTATTTTAGTTTGTAGTTTTTAGACCTCAGTCCTTAGTTTTTTTTATCTTAGTCCTTAGTGGATGTTTTGGGCTAAAGCCGTTCCGCCACCCTCAGTTTCGCGCTTCTCGACCGCGGATTCTTTTCCATCTCTTCCTCGTCGGGCGTCACCACTTTGCGGTTGACCAGAAGAAAAGGCGAGAGCGTGTTGCCATAAAAGTCTTTCTCTTCCCTCCCTTCGCAGTTACCTGTCCGCATCATGTTCTTGACCAGACGGTCCTCGAGCGAATGATATGTGATGACAACAAGCCGTCCTCCCTGCTTGAGAAGACTCACAGATGAATTGAGCAATTCTTTGAGAGCCTCCATCTCGTGGTTCACTTCTATTCGTAGAGCCTGGAACGCTTTGGCCATGTCTTTCTTTGCCCTCTGCTGCTTAAAGAAAGGGGTCAGGACCTCCGTCAGCTGACCAACCGTTTGAAACGACTCCAAATTGCGGCGTTTGACAATGGCCTCTGCGACCCGTCGGTTATTTTTCATCTCACCGTAGAGGTAGAAGATGTCGGCAAGCCTTCTTTCGTCGTAGGAATTGAGCACATCGGCCGCAGTCTGCCCCCCAGCACTGTTCATTCGCATATCGAGCGGGGCGTCGTAGCGGAATGAGAACCCCCTTTCCTGACTGTCGAAATGTCGTGACGACACTCCCAAGTCTGCCAGAATACCGTCAACGGCAGTAACGCCATAGTACTTAAGGAAATTAGTGATGAAACGGAAATTGCTTCTGACGAACTGGAACGCCCTGCCAAATCCGTCGCCGCTCTCACATTCCATTAGGAAATGCTCGTAGGCCTCCAGGTCCTGATCAAAGCCATACAACATTCCATCCCCACTGATTCTTTTCAGAATCTCCCTGGCATGTCCTCCCCCTCCAAATGTGGCATCCACGTAAATTCCTCCTGCGACAATATTGAGCGCATCAACGCTCTGATGCAGCAATACAGGTATATGGTAGTCTTCTGCCATTGTCTAAGCTGTTTTTACACGGTTTTCCACTAAAAAGAAGGGACAAGATCTTGCACAGTCTTTATCACTGACGTGATTCAGCCATAGCCTTCATGATGAGCTCACCCAAATCTGCATCGTCGTTGAAGTGCCTGTCATACTCGTCTTTGTCCCACACCTCAATTCTGTCGTTCACAGCCAGGAACACAATGTCCTGCCTGATTCCGGCTCTCTCTTTTTTCTTTTTGGTTATGAGAAACCTGCCGTTGGCATCAAGCTCAAACATTTCACCGCCATTCACAAACCGGCGATGCAAATCCACATGAAGCGGATTCCACATGTCGAGTTTTTGTTTAAGCTCATCTTCCAACTGTTGCCACACCGACTCAGGATAAATCGCGAGACACTTCTGGGTAGTGTCGGGACGGAGAACCAGCCTACGCACGTCCTCAGCCTCAAGCACCTTTCTGAACGCAGCAGGAAGGAACGCCCTTCCTTTTGCATCGACCTTTCCAGAATAGTTACCGAAGAATCTCATCGAGTCGTTTTTGAGTTGTTAATTGATTGTTATTCTAAAACTTTGTGCAAAGTTAAGAAAAAAATCCACTTTCCACCACTTTTTTCCAATTTTTTTTTAGAAAAATAAAATATTTTTACTTACGCCCAAAAAGCATATTGAAAATCAATAAGTTATATTTCCCACTTAGGATAGAAAAAAGTGGGTTGTAATCTCGGAGTTTACAATTGTAATTTTACAATGCAAAAAAACAAAATTTACCAAGAAAAGTCATCAAGCGAAACTCCGTCACCCCTCCCCCAGTTTGTCACGACCACAGAACTCAAAGCTCAACTCATATCTATAACCCCTCAAAAAAACATGTATTTCTCTCAGAAAACCTTAAAAATCACCATTCAAAGTCATTTTTTCATTCAAACTATAAAAAAATCAAAAAATATTAACTATCTTTGCACCAACAAACACCATCAATTATAAACGTTGTCTGGCCAATCATAAAACATGCTGAGACGGGGAAGCGGCCTGTAGTCCTTCACCTTGCCGACTTCAGACATAAAAGCGGTTAAATCACACCCAAATGGCCAGCCACGTCAAAGTCAAACAAGTAAACAATCACAACAATGGCGGAAGAAAGAAGTCATCACCACTCCAATCATTCAGACAGTTCACATCATCACCATCATTCAACAGGCAGTTTTGCTGAACACACGACGGAGCACAGCCATTCCCACAGTCAAAGCCACCACTCCGGGCAGTCCAGCCAATCAAGTCAGAAAAAAGCCCTGAAAGCCATAAAGACATGCATTGCCATCAACGCCATCTACCTTGTGGCAGAAGCATTAGTCGGAAAGCATGTCAATTCGCTGTCGCTCATAACCGACGCAGGGTATAACCTCGGTGATGTGCTTGTGCTTGTTCTCGCTTTCTTCTCGCTGAAACTCAAAGGTACCCCGAGCTATCAGACAGAGGCCAGGGCATATAAAAAATACAGTGCGCTGTCGCTTGTCATCAATGCAGTGATTCTGCTGGTGGCAGTGGGCTTTGTGAGTCTGCTTGCATGGAACAAGATGCGCGACGGATGGGATCATTGTTCAGCCGGTCTCGCCATGACCATCACTGCCGGCATCGGCATTGTGGTTAATGGCATCACAGCTTGGATTCTGCATAAGAACTCGAAGAAATCCACCGGCATGAAAAACGCCTTTGTCAACATGGCTGCAGACACATTCGTCTCCGTCGTGGTCATGGTAGCCGGCATCGTGCTTATGGTCAACCCCGCATGCACCACAGCCGACCCTGTCGCAACCATCATCGCAGCAACCGTAATCCTCTGTTTCACAACGAAAATACTTTACAATTATATCAAGAAAAGTTTCCTTGTCTTCCCCGATTATATCGATGCGGATAAGGTGCTTGCCCACTTAAGATCCAACGACCACGTAATTCACTGCCGCCACCTGAACATCTGGCGCAACAGTGCTGACGAGACTGAGGTGTCGGCCCACTTGTCGCTCGACGACATGGATGCCGTGGAGGAGGTGAAGCGTGAGGTAAAACATAACCTACGCCACATGGGTGTGGATATCGTCACGCTAGCTTTCAAGAAGCACAAGGACTAATTAAGTGTATAGTGTATAGTGAAAAGTGAAAAATGAAAAGTGTATTTTCTTTGGTGAATGATATTTTCAGAGTAATCAACAGAATTCACGATTTATTTAACCATTAACACTTTATTATTATACAGGAATTTCAAGAATTTTCAGAATTTTCACTTATTATCATTCTGACCCCGTTATTTTTTTACACTTTTATTTGTTTATATCAAAACAAAGGGATAACTTTGCACCGATAAATCATTATCAACTTATTTTTAATCCTATTTTTTAACAATGAAAAAGTTTTATTATGCTATCGTTTGCCTGAGTCTGATGATTGCAGGCACCTCAATGATGACATCTTGTGATGACGACACAATGGACTCAATCGACCTCTCCGGCGAATGGGAAGGCGACATGGGTATGTTTATTGACTATGGCGGTTACAGATTTAATGCCCATAACACATGGATTTCTTTCCATCCTGATTACGAATGGGCCACTCATGGATGGGGTGAGGAAGTTGATTATTTCACATCTGACGCTCCTTACTATTGCCAGAACCTCCGTTTTAACTGGGAAATCAAAAACCAGGTGCTTTATCTCACCTACAAACACAACCACAATCTTGACATCGCCATCTACGACTATCATTTCGGGCACAAACGCACTACACTTGATTTCACAATCAACAATAAATATCAGTGCCATCTCAACAAACTCGTGGACTATCAGGACAACTGGTACTGGTGGGATCATGACCGCAACATCATGGAGAACCAGAACGAGTACTATCACTACATGACATGGGCAGACTACAACTTGGCAAAGAGCCGCGACGGCAAGGTAGAGAAATCAGTTGAAATCAAGCCAGAGAACATTTCTATGGGCCGTGATTTCTCGAAATTTGAGCAGGTAAACCCATAAAGAGATAAAAAAACTGTCAAAAGATTTTGTCAGTTAAGAAAAAAAGCGTACCTTTGCACTCGCAAAACCAAAAACGAGGGGTTTTGCGGGTGCAAATGGCGAGATAGCTCAGCTGGTTAGAGCGTCGGATTCATAATCCGAAGGTCAAGGGTTCAAGTCCCTTTCTCGCTACAAGTTGAAAATCAGGTTGTTACAAAGAAAAAACAGCCTGATTTTCTTCTTTATTATGGTTTGATAAATGGCAAGTTTTGGCTAAGAAAACTTTAACCATAAAACAGCATTTCTATTCAAACATTTTCGAGATCAGTTCCCCTATGTCTAAGCGCGAATTGTAGGGAAACAAAAACTCAACGACATCACTTGCTGTATGCTTCAATTGCTTTGAGATGCAAATTCACAATTGCCTGTCTGCCTTCATCGGAGAGAAGGAAATCGACATCATCGCAGTTGTCCTGAAAGAGATTCTCGGTGAGGACAGCAGGGCAAAGTGTGTGACGTAACACATAGAGATTGGATGTCCAATAGTTTTGGGGCGGAATGCTGCGGTTGCCGGTGAGATTCATGCTTTTTGCAGTGGATGTGAACAGCGATGCCAGCCGGCGTGCGTCGTTCGAGGAATCAGGACAGACATACACAGAGAAGCCTCTTGCGCGGTGCCATTTGCCATCGGCTCCTGCAGCGTTGAGGTGGATGGAGACATAGATACATTTTTCTGTTCCGTATCGGGTGCAGATGTCGTTGACGATTCGCACACGGCGAGCAAGTTCGAGGCGCTGGACTGCCCTCCAGCTCCTGGCGTGCATCCGAGCGTCGGGCTCTGCGGATCGGTAATCCACAAAGACAGTGTAGCCGAGGGCTTTGAGTGCGGTCTCAAGTTTAAATACGATTTCGCGGCTATAAGCATACTCACGGAGACGTCCGTCGGGTGAGCACTTGCCGGGCGTGGTGCTAAGGTGGGCAGTGCCCAGAATGATGGTGTGTTTCATGTTTTTTTAGGTTATAAGGTTGAGTTATAGGGACTATAGGAGCTATAGGGGCTATAGAATTTATAGAAGCCTGAAAAAGAAAACGATTGCAAAGTTAGCCGGAAAAACGGTTGTTTTACGGCGTTTTCGGATTTTTTGATTCTCCCCTACTTTATTTGTTAAAATGAATTCAGCATAGAAATGTACTTAGCAGGTACTCCATTTCTATTTATATTGTTTTTTCTTCTTGAAGTTGATTCCGGCATAGAAATGGAGGTATGCGAAGCTGTTGTTCATGTTGACATGTCGGTTACGGTAGTCGAACGAATGGAAACGGAACGCCATTCCGAAGAAATGTTTGTTGTCGTTATAGACAAGTCCCATACGTGTGATGAAGTCGATGTTGAGCTTGTCGAGGCTGAAGTGGCGGAATTGGGAGTCCTGTTCCTTGTTCGAGCCGTCTGCGATTTTGTCGGCGTTGTAGAACGTGACGTTGTAAGCCAATCCTGGGGACAGTGAGATACCAAGCAGCCAGTTTTTAGCGAACACCCAGTTGTAGGCATATCCGAAATTCAGCGCATAATCGTTGTATTTCACAGTATTAAAGAGGATGGACGGCTCGATATAAGGCAGCAGCTTCTCGCTGATTTTGCTCTCGTTCATGGTCGCCTTATGGTGTGTGAATGAGAAACCGAGTTTGAATGTTCCCGCCGACCTGCGCTGCGTGGTGCTTTGTGCGAACGCGGCAGGATAGGAGAAATGGCGGTGGTTGAAGATATAATACAGGTTGAACCCTCGGGTCTGTATGTCGAGCGCGCTGAATTGGTCGGACAGTCCATCCGGCCTTGGATTATCCACATTGAATATATGGTTGAGGTTCGTACATTCGAAGTTGTTTCCCGTTCGTCGGTAATAAAGGTCGAGCCCCACTTTCGAAGTGTAGAAACTGAAGTCGAAAGAGAGTTTCTGTTTTTTCTCCTGTTTGTTTTTACCAATAAGTCCGTTAAGATCGACATTATATCCCCAGAAAATCCATTTCCATCCCACATAGCCCCCCAATCGGAAACCGGGCCGTGGTGAGAATTTCAGCGTCTGCTTGTTCTCGCCTGTACTTTTGATGGTGAAATTCTCAAACGACGTTGTTGTCTGTAGCATGACAGTGAAGTCGTAGAGCTGTGGCATGATATAGGTGGTGTCGATGTTGTTCCATTCCGTGAACTGATCACCGAGAAAAGTTCTCAGCAGTTTGCGTTTCTTTCGCTTGCTGAGCTCGTCGAACTCCACATCGATTCCAAGTGAGTCGGTCAGCACCTGCTCCAGAGCTGGCCGGGAGTCGATGATTTTCTCAATAGCATTAAAGACTCCCCCATATCCCGGTACGCTGTCGCGCCTGAGAGAGTCGGTCCCTGCTTGTTTTTCCCCTTTTCCTTCGTTGACGACATGTTTTGTAGCAGAATCAGGCACAACAATCTGTGCCACGGCATTGTCGTAGCACAGCATCATCACACAGATATAAAGCAACAGTCGTTTTAAGGTCATAAGAGCATCCCTTTTACCTCACAAACATATTGCTTGCCAGACGGAATCTGGCCGGAATCCAGGTTTGGAAGTCAGTTGTTGAAGAAATAGAGGAAAGTGGCAAGTCCCTCGAGTGCCGGTTTTTTCGCGTTTTCGATTTCTATCACAAATTTGATTTCAGCCTTGCAAGTGCCACGCAAGTTGATGATGTTGTTGAGATAGGTTACCAGCCTGACCCGGCTGCCAGTGATTACAGGCTGTCCGAACTTCATCTTGTCCATGCCGTAGTTGACCATCATCTTCAGGTTGTTCACCTCAATGATTTGGTTCCACATATATGGAAGCAATGAGAGGGTGAGATATCCATGAGCGATGGTCGATTTATAAGGGCTCTCCACTTTTGCACGTTCCACGTCAACATGAATCCACTGATGGTCGAGTGTTGCATCGGCAAACTTGTTGATACGCTCCTGGTCAACGAGCAGCCACTCGCTCTCACCCAGTTTCTGCCCGAGTTGGGCTGCAAACTCATCGTATGAGTTGATGATTAATTTTCCCATATTACGTTTTTTTTCATATTTTCTGCAAAGATACGATTAAGTGAGCACAAAAGCAAATAAAACGAAGTTTTAATTTGATTTTGTCGAACGGGAGTATCTTCGGCGAAGCCAAATATACGATTAAGTGAGGACAAAAAGCAGACATCCGTTATTCCCGGGGGAATAACGGATGTTTTGGCTAAAAAATGAAGAAAGATTATTTCTCCTTTTTCTTGGCAGAGAGCTTCTCCTTGATACGTGCTTTCTTACCAGTGAGCTCACGCAGGTAGTAGAGTTTTGAACGGCGAACCTTACCGACCTTGTTCACTTCAATAGAAGCGATGTTAGGTGACTCGATAGGGAAGATACGCTCAACACCTACAGTACCCGACATTTTGCGTACGGTGAAACGTTTTTTCACCCCTTCACCACAAATTTTGATAACCACTCCACGGTAGAGCTGGATACGCTCTTTAGAACCCTCGATGATTTTGTAAGCGACAGTGATTGTGTCACCCGCTTTGAATTTAGGAAACTCATTCTCGCGCTCCACTTCGAAGGCCTGCTCTGCAACTTTAATTAAATCCATTGTTCTGCTTTGTTTATAATTGATTTGATGGACAGACGAAGCATTCCCGGTCTCTCTCTAACCGATTTCAGCCTATGTCAGGCTCCACAAAGAATGTGCTGTCGCCCAAGGCTTTGAAACTGGTTTACGGCAGAGGCTTCGCCAAAGCGGATGCAAAGTTACGATTTTTTTTTTGGTTGACAAAATTATTTACGATTTAATTGTAATTACGATTTAATAATTTACGATTTAATTTTGTTATTGGGCAATTCAGTCTTTATTTATGCTAACATATTCTAAACCATAAACTATAACTCATAATCCCAAGTTTTAAACTCAGAAACTACTTGTGTTCGAAGATGTCCTTCAGCGATCCGATTGAGCTAAGAGCAGTAGTTGCCTCATAAGGAAGATAGACGGTCTTGTTCCCCTGTCCCGATGCGATGTCCCGAAGAGTAGCGATATACTTATCAGCGAGCAGATATTGTGCCGGAGACATATTTGCGTCTTTGATGGCCTCAGCCACTTTTGCAATGGCCTCTGCCTCTGCTTTTGCCTGCAAGATTTTAGCCTCCGCTATACCCTGAGCCTCCAGTATGCGTTTCTGCTTCTCAGCTTCAGCCTTGTTGATTTCAGCGATTTTCTGTCCCTCAGATGTGAGGACTGCTGCTTCCTTGTCACCGTTGGCTTTTGTCACCTGCGCACGGCGTTCACGCTCAGCCTGCATCTGCTGTTCCATCGAGTAGCGTACGCTGTCGGGTGGTGTGATGTCCTGAAGTTCCACACGGTTCACTTTCACTCCCCATTTGTTTGTAGCATCGTCGAGCACGATACGCAGCTTGGAGTTGATCGTGTCCCTGGAGGTCAGCGTCTCGTCCAGTTCGAGCTCACCAATCACATTACGCAGTGTGGTCTGAGCCAGTTTCTCGATGGCAAGGGGAAGGTTATCGATTTCATACACAGCCTTAAACGGGTCAACAATCTGATAATAAAGCAGTGCGTTGATAGTGGTAGTCACATTGTCCTTCGTAATCACATTCTGTTTAGGGAAGTCGAACACCTGCTCGCGCAAGTCTATTCGTTTTCTCTGTGTGAACCTCACCATCATTCTTCCGTCGAGAGTGTTTGTGACATATCGCATATCAATGGCTCTTGCCTGCTCGAAAATCGGCCATATAATATTGATTCCAGAAGGAAGTGTTCGGTGATACTTTCCAAGTCGCTCAATGACCATGGTCTCTGAGTGTTTTACGATATTAAAGCCTTTCACCACCAAGATGATGACGAAAAAAGCCAATATTAAAAAAATGATTGCTGTACTGCCTAACATAACTGTAGATTTACGATTTAAATATTTACTTTTTACGATTAATTTTAGAATTTGAGTGTTTTAACAATTATCCAAGGACTTACGGTATGTATATCCTGTTCTTGCGAGAGTTATGTTTTCTGCGAAAACAGGAGTTAATCGACGGTGAGGATGATGCTGTCTCTTCCGATGACTGTGACGAACTGGCCAACAGGTATTACGAGTCCTTTTTTAGAAACAGCTTTCCAGTCGTCGCCGTCAATAGCAACTCTCCCCGTCCCTGCGACATTGTTGATGGTTTCAGTCACTCTCGCTTTCTTTCCAATCAGTGCATCAGCGTTTGACTTACGTCCTGCATCCTTGCCATTATAGAAATGTTTCAAGACAAGAGGGCGCACCACGATGAAAGCGATGAAAGTAAAGACAGAGAATGTGATAAGCTGCCATGCTATATTCAGCCCCAATGCTGCTACAATCGCGGCGGCCACAGCTCCGATAGAGAAACAAGCTACTGCAAATCCAGCAGTAAAAACTTCCAAGATAAGGAATACAAGCGCCACAATAAGCCATAGCACCCAAAAAGAAAGGTCAAAAAGAAAATCCATGATTATATAAAGAATTCAAGTTTCGAAAGTGAAAAAAGGAAGCCGAGTTAATTTAAATATTTAATTATATAAGATGTAAGATTCATGCAAGTGGTTCGGAATTTAAAATGGTAGTTGACGAGCCTGCGGCTCGTGAAGATTACTTAAGAACTTCAGAAACTTCAGTAAAGAATTATTCGGAAAAATCGGAGTTAGCTGAGTAATCAGAAAAAATGGAATGACACTCCGCCCGAAACGGAGCTCAGGTGGAGTGTCATTAAGTGAAAGTGCGCTGAATTAGAGGTTAGGGTTGATCTCGCTCCACTTCTCAATCGGTGGCACGATATTGAGTGTCACGAGCTCGTCACGCATCTTGCAGAGGTGCTGATAGCTAGCGTCGAGCTTTGCGATTTCCTCCGGTGTACCTACCGGCACCTTGAACGTACAACCGTCCTTATCGAGATTGGTGTCCATAGCCATCATGATGTGGTCGTACTTATCGGTCTTCACGTAGGTTCCAGCCGGATAGCGGAAAGGCTCACCTCCCATGACGGCGCGTATCATCTCAACCGAGAGATAGGACGGGCTCTGGAACGAGCTTCTGCCACGTAGCTTGATGATAGCCGCCCCACCTTTGGTGACAGCGGTCTTCATCTCTTCCCACTCCTGCTCAGGGAACTGCTCGGTTCCGATAAGTTCGTTGAGCGGTTTTCCGTCGATTTTCACGTTGCTTCCGAATACCGCCATCTGTTCTCCGTGTCCGCCGTAGGTTGCGCATCCTGTCACCTTGCTCTGCATCACGTTGAACTTCTTAGCCAATGCACTCTGCAGACGGGTGGAATCCAGTCCTGCAAGTGTGGTCACCTGACCTGGTTTCAGACCCGAATAGAGGAGTGTCACCAGTCCAGTGAGGTCGGCAGGATTGAAGATAATCACCACATGCTTCACATCAGGACAGTATTTACGGATGTTCTGTCCCAGTTCCTCTGCGATTTTGCAGTTACCGGCTAGCAGGTCCTCACGAGTCATACCCTCCTTACGTGGTGCTCCTCCGGATGAGATGATATACTTGGCGTCTTTATAAGCCTCGGCAGCGTCAGTAGTAGCCACGATATTCACATCGCCGAATCCGCTCTGCCGCATCTCCTCAGCCACCCCTTCGGGTGAGAACACGTCGTAGAGACAGATATTGCTAGTCAGCCCCATCATAAGGGCAGTCTGAACCATGTTGGAGCCGATCATTCCCGCAGCTCCGACAATCACTAATTTCTCGTCTGTTAAAAATGCCATAAGAACTTTTTTTTATTTAAAGATTTAAGAAAGTACGATGTATGATTTGATTTAAAGATTTAATAATGTAAGATGTATGATTTGATTTAAAGATTTAATTATGTAAGATGTATGATTTGATTTAAAGATTTAATTATGTAAGATGTATGATTTGATTTAAAGATTTAATAATGTAAGATGTATGATTTGATTTAAAGATTTAATAATGTAAGATGTATGATTTATGTGTGATATAAAACTTCACAATGCAAATATAGCAATTGATTTGGAGAAACGCAATTTTATGGGCACAAAAATCACACATTATATGGTGTTTTTCATAAAAAACAATGTTTTTGACAAGTCTATCATTCAAAATTGTTGGTGGTATGGTTGAATTTTCCTAAATTCGTGGTGTCAATTCACCGATCCATGTTAAGAATCCGTCATAGCAAACATATTCCTTTCGGCAGCTATGCTGCCATCAACCTTTTTGGATTTATCATCATCAAAAAAGGCATTCATCTCCGCTGGACCGACATCAACCACGAGTTGATTCACACTCGTCAACAGGCAGAGATGCTATGGATTCCCTTCTACACATGGTATGTTGTAGAATGGCTCATCAAGTTCATCATCTACCGTAACCTCAACCGTGCTTACTATAACATCTCCTTTGAGCGGGAGGCATATAGCAATCAGCACGACATCCAGTATTTGCGTAACCGAAAGTGGTATTCATTCGTCAAGTATCTGTTCAAGAAGAAAACAGACAAAACTTTGAAATACAAGAACGAATAATAACGGCTTTACAATTTAACATGAATTTCTAGGATTAAACAGGAATAATCATACGTCAGATACTACCCATGTCGGGCGAACAACAACGAGAGCGGTGACAGCTTCGAAGCTGTTCCCGCTCTCGTTGTTCCTGAATCAGGTAGGTAAGTATGAAACCCGTGATTCAGAAATCGTTTAGAACCTGTATCCCACGCTTGCCATAGCGGCATGACCGTCACCAAAAATGCCCGGCTGATACTTATACTCAGCTGACACAAACCAGTTGCTGTCAAGATTGAACTGCAGACCGACACCCAACTGGATACCGCCGTCCGTGGTGTCGTCTCCTTCTACTGTGATTGTAGATCCCTTATGGCTTTCCGTGAAAGTCTCAGAATGCACAAATGCCAAGGCGTAGCCAAGGGTTGGATAAATCTTCAGGTTGTCACCGAGATTGAAGAGGTAGTGAACGTTCAGCCCTACAAGGAAGTCGGAGACGTGGTCGGTCTCAGGGTGGTAGATGCCTTCCAGCTCAACACGCCAGTGTTTCGACAGATTGTACTGACCGAATGCGCCAATACCAAACTGGGTTGATGTCTCATCAACATGCCAGCTGTCAATCTCCAACTTGCTGAATGTTGCGCCAGCGCGTAAACCAACAGCAAAATCACCTCTCTCCTGTGCTTGTGCGCTCATGCCCAGCAGAGCCACAAACATTAAAACAAATAACTTTTTCATACAAATAAATGTTTGTTTAAAAAAATATTGATTTTTGGACAATTTCCTTTTTTATAAGTTTCTATAAGTCAATGGTGTTGTTCTATTATCAAGGGTTTGGCAGCCCCAGTTCATCCTCAAGTATGTTGAGCATTTTGACAGTAGCTTTGATGGCAGCCTCGGTCTGGTCGGCATCAAGGGCACGTGTGCGGTAAGTCTTGTCGTTGAAGGTCCATGAGATGCTGGTCTGCACGAGAGCATCGGTACGTCCTCCTGGAGGAATGCTGACTGCATAGTTGGTGAGCCAGGGGAACTTACGCTGCAGCTTGTCGCGGTAGATATGCCGGACAGCATGGATGAATGCGTCGTACATACCGTCGCCCATTGCGCTCTCCTCATAGACCTCCCCATTGATTTCCATCTTCACACTCGCCATCGGCTTGAGTCCGTAGGCAGTTGAGACCATATAGCTGAGTAGTTTCACACGGTCTTCGGGGGTACTGTGTTTCAGCACGTCGTTCACGATATAAGGAAGATCCTCCTGGGTGATAATCTGTTTCTTGTCTCCCAGTTCGATAATACGGTCGGTCACACGTTTCGTTTGCTCTGGTGTGAGCTCCAGTCCCAGCTCCTCCAGATTTTTCAGGATATTCGCCTTACCACTATTTTTTCCCAGCGCATACTCACGCTTACGTCCGAACCGCTCAGGCAGCAGCTCATTACAGTAGAGGTTGTTCTTGTTATCACCGTCGGCATGTACGCCCGCCACCTGTGTGAACACACTCTCTCCGACAATGGGCTTGTTAGGAGGCACGGCTATACCGCTGAATCCCTCCACGATTTTCGCCGCGTCGTTGAGTTTGTCTTCGTTGATGGATGTCACGACTCCCAGATGATCTTTCAACGCCGCCTGCACGCTCGACAGTGGTGCGTTGCCCGCCCGTTCTCCCAGTCCGTTGATGGAAGTATGTATGCCGCTGCATCCGCAGCTCACCGCCGCCAATGCGTTCGCCACCGCGAGGTCATAGTCGTTATGGGCATGGAAATCAAACTGCTGATCAGGGAACCACGTGATCATCTGCCTCATATACTCCCTCACGCGGTCAGGATTGAGCACGCCGAGTGTATCTGGAAGCATAAAACGTCGGATTCCCACGTCTTTCAGTGCCTCCACCATGTCGTGGACATACTGTGGTGAGTCTTTCATCCCGTTACTCCAGTCCTCGAGATAGATGTTCACGCTGATGCCTCTTGAAGCGGCGTATGCCACGTTTTTTTTGATGTCGCCCACATGCTCAGCAAGGGTCTTCTTCAGCTGGAAAGTCAGATGTTTGAGAGATCCTTTGCACAGCAAGTTCATGGTCTGGCATCCACAGTCGGCAATCCAATCGACGGAGGTGGTGCCGTCCACAAATCCCAGCACCTCCACACACTCCAGCCTTCCGCTCTGTCGTGCCCATCGGCAGATGGCGGTAACCGCCTCTTTCTCGCCTTCCGACACCCTCGCGGATGCCACCTCGATGCGGTCAACATTCACGTCGCGCAACAGCATTCTCGCGATACTCAGCTTCTCGTGTGGCACAAACGACACTCCGTTGGTCTGCTCACCGTCGCGCAGCGTCGTATCCATTATCTCAACAGATCTCATAGATTCTTATTCTCTAATGAAGATATCAATAATTAGGAACTATAGGATTTCGTATGGATTTTTATCGAACAAAGATTTTAAAGATTCTTCAGATTTTATTTTAGATATGACATGAATGGCATGTGAGATTGAGAAAGATGCTCGTCAATGGAAGTGGATTATTCTGGGAGATTAAAATTCTTCATGAAATTTTTACGTTCAAACTCAAGTTCTGGATAAGAACCGAAATTAAAAAGATAACCGACCTTCATTTGTGAGGCTTTCAGATAATTATAAACTTGAGAACGGTTCATATTATCCAGTTCCATAACAGCCTTTATTTCCACAATGATTTTTTTGTAACATATAAAATCCGGTTTGAAAGTTTTATCCAACCTTATACCATCATAGTAAATATAAAGTTCCTTCTCTCTCTCGTATGGAATATTTCTTCTTTTAAATTCCACTTCCAATGCATCCTGATAAATCGCCTCCACAAAACCTGAACCTAAAGTATTATAAACTTTCTGGGCCGCTCCAATTATTGCATAACCCTCATCGTTATATAAATATGCCATATTTAATCTTCCAAATCTTTGTTCTTTTAAAAAGAGTTTAGCGGGCTTGTTCGAAGGCTTCGATTTTGTCTTTGTTTTCGAGGAGGAAGTCGATGTCGTCGAGCGCGTTCATCAGGCAGTATTTCTTATAGCCGTTGATGTCGAAATGCTCGGATTGACCATTAGCGAGATTTGTTACCGTCTGGTTCGGCACATCCACACGCACCTCCATCTTCGGGTCGGCGTTGATGGAAGCAAAGAGCTCGGCGAGGAACTCCTCGCTGACCACCACGGGCAGGACGAAGTTGTTCAGTTCGTTGTTCTTGTGGATGTCAGCAAAAAAAGAGGATATAACCACGCGGAATCCGTATCCTGCGATAGCCCATGCAGCGTGCTCACGGCTGGATCCACTGCCGAAGTTCTTTCCAGCCACAAGAATCTCTCCCCCGTATGTGGGGTTGTTGAGCACGAATTCTGGTTTCGGGTTGCCCTCCTTGTCGTAACGCCAGTCGCGGAAGAGGTTGTCACCGAAGAATTTCTCATCGCGAGTGGTCGCTTTGAGGAAGCGTGCCGGGATAATCTGGTCGGTGTCCACGTTCTCCAACGGGAGCGGCACACAGGTGGACTGTATGATATCAAATTTCTGTTTCATTGTTTTAAATGGGAGTAAAAGTGGGAGTAAAAATGGGAGTAAAAGTGGGAGTAAAAATGGGAGTAAAAGTGGGAGTAAAAAGGGGAGTAAAAAGGGGAGTAAAAGTGGGAGTAAAAGTGGGAGTAAAAAGGGGAGTAAAAAGGGGAGTAAAAATGGGAGTAAAAAAGGACGATAGTTTTGTAATCGAGTTTGGATATTCCTCTTTTCTTCCTAATTCCGCATGAATTTCACTTCCTGTTTTTGCAGAAAAAAAATACTTCCTGATAAAATCAATTCTGGTTCTCTTTCATGAAAATTCTGGGGTCAGTGATTACGCCAGTGATGGCAGCAGCAGCCGCCACGAGCGGCGATGCGAGAATGGTCCTGGCTCCAGGTCCCTGCCGTCCTTCGAAATTGCGGTTCGATGTTGAAACAGACAGTTTTCCAGCTGGTATCTTGTCGTCGTTCATCGCCAGACAAGCCGAGCATCCCGGCTGTCGGATTTCAAATCCAGCAGCCTCAAGCACGCGGTCGAGCCCCTCGTCATGAATCTGCTGGCTCACCATCCACGACCCAGGCACAAGCCAGGCGGTCACGTTTTCCGCCTTCTTCTTACCTTTCACGAGGTTGACGAACGCCCTGAAGTCCTCGATACGTCCGTTGGTGCAAGCACCGAGGAACACATAATCCACTGTCTTTCCAAGCAGTTTCTCTCCAGGCTGGAATCCCATGTAATCAAGCGCCTTGACGAAGGAAGCCTGTCCCGCCTCGTCGATGGTGTCGAGTGTAGGAATTGTGTCGTTGATTCCCATGCCCATTCCCGGGTTCGTGCCGTATGTGATCATCGGCTCTATGTCTTCTGCCTGGAATGTCAGTTCTTTGTCGAACACAGCGTCGTCGCCGCTCTTCAGCGTCTTCCAGTATTCCACCGCCTTATCCCATTCCTCACCCTTCGGCGCATACTCACGTCCTTTCAGGTAGTTGAATGTCTTCTCGTCGGGTGCGATGAATCCTCCACGAGCCCCCATCTCAATAGAGAGGTTGCAGAGCGTGAGCCTTCCCTCCATGCTGAGGTTGCGTACAGCCGCCCCTGCATATTCGACGAAATAGCCTGTAGCTCCACTGGTGGTGAGCTTGCTCATAAGGTATAGCGCAACATCCTTTGCAGTCACTCCCCATTTCAGCTGTCCCTCGATGTTTATGCGCATCGACTTCGGCTTCTGCTGGAGGATGCACTGCGATGCCATCACCATCTCCACCTCAGATGTTCCGATACCGAAAGCCACCGCTCCCACCGCACCGTGAGTAGATGTGTGTGAGTCGCCGCATACAATGGTCATACCTGGGAGTGACAGTCCTCTCTCCGGCCCCACCACATGGATGATTCCGTTCTTCGGGTCCATCATTCCGAAATGAGTGAGCCCGAAATCAGCCGCATTCTTGGCTAGCGTATCTACCTGCGTCTTGCTCACCGGGTCTTCTATCGGCTTGTCCTGGTCGTGAGTCGGTGTGTTGTGGTCTGGCATACAGAAAATCTGACTTGGCCTGAGGCATTGAAGTCCTCGCTGGCGCATTCCCTCGAACGCCTGAGGCGATGTCACCTCATGGCAGTACAGTCTGTCGATATACAGCTGCGTGGGGCCGTCCTCCACGTTCTGAACCACGTGGGCATCCCATATCTTGTCAAATAAAGTATTCATAAAAAAAATTTACGATTTTACAATTTACAAATTACGATTTATTCGTTCATTGGATTCTTCCAGCATCGTCCCAGAACCCTAAACATTAAATTTTAAACTTATTAATACAATCGATATATGCTTCCACAGATGCCGCCACGATATCTGTGTTGGCGCCGAATCCATAATACATCTGATGGTTGTACTCCACCTGCATGTGTACTTTTCCCACATCGTCGGATCCTTTGCTGATGGCCTGGATAGTGAATTCCTTGAGTGTCATCTGGCGGTTGACGATTTTCTTGAGCGCCTTGATGGCAGCATCGACCGGTCCGTTGCCGCTTGCACACTCCTCGAAGTGTTCTCCAGCGATGTTCAGTCCGAGGCTCGCCACCGACTTCACCCCTACTCCACTGGTCACCTGCAGATATTCCATCTTGATGCGGTGGTTCTCAGTGCGGTCGGCTCCTGCCAGCATGAGGATGTCGTCGTCGTTGATGTCCTTCTTCTTGTCTGCGAGTTTAAGGAAGTCCTGATACACCTTGTCGAGCTTTTCCTGTGAAAGCTCCACCCCAAGCACTTTCAGCCTGCTCTTCAGCGCAGCCCTTCCGCTTCGTGCGGTCAACACGATGGAGTTGTCGTCGATCCCCACATCATGTGGGTCGATAATCTCGTAGGTCTGCACATTCTTCAGCACTCCGTCCTGATGTATGCCGCTGGAGTGAGCAAAGGCATTACGTCCGACGATGGCCTTATTGGGCTGCACCGGCATGTTCATCAGGCTGGACACCATGCGGCTGGTGGGATAGATTTTCGATGTGTTGATATTTGTCTCGATCCCGATGTGCTTGTGGCATTTCAGAATCATGGACACCTCCTCCAGCGACGTGTTGCCAGCCCGCTCTCCGATTCCGTTGATGGTGACCTCCGCCTGCCGTGCTCCGTTGAGGATTCCGCTCATCGTGTTGGCCGTAGCCATACCGAGGTCGTTATGGCAATGTGTGGATATGATAGCGTTCTCAATACCTTCCACATGGTCGCAGAGATATTTGATTTTCTCGCCATATTCCGCGGGGAGACAATATCCCGTTGTGTCTGGGATGTTCACCACTGTGGCTCCGGCTTTAATGACCGCCTCCACCACCCTTGCAAGGTATTCGTTCTCCGTTCGTCCGGCATCCTCTGCATAGAACTCCACGTCATCGACAAAGCGACGCGCATATTTCACAGCCGCCACTGCCCGTTCAATAATTTCCTCGCGGTTGGAATTGAATTTATACTTGATGTGTGGGTCAGATGTACCGATGCCCGTGTGGATCCGTTTGCGTTTGGCAAACTGTAAGGCCTCCACCGCCACGTCAATGTCTTTCTGTACCGCACGTGTCAAGGCGCAGATTGTGGGCCATGTCACCGCTTTGGAAATCTCTATCACGGAATGAAAGTCACCTGGGCTGGAAATAGGGAATCCAGCCTCAATCACATCCACACCCAAAGCCTCCAACTGCTTAGCCACCTGGATTTTCTCAATGGTGTTGAGCTGACATCCGGGCACCTGCTCACCGTCTCTGAGGGTGGTGTCGAAAATGAATAATCTGTCCATCTTATATATTTATTTATTATAAAAGGGAGTTAAAATGGGAGTTATATTTTTTCAAATAGGGAGTTATATTTTTTCAAATAGGGAGTTAAAATGGGAGTTATATTTTTTCAAATAGGGAGTTATATTTTACAAATAGGGAGTTATATTTTTTCAAATAGGGAGTTATATTTTACAAATAGGGAGTTATATTTTACAAATAGGGAGTTAAAATTAAACCGAAGATTTTCAGCGCGACTCAACTTAGGGTAACCTTCGCAGATGTTAGCTGCAATCGATACCGCAGCACGACGGAATTGAGACGACAATCCGTAACGTTCGTCTTCTGGAAATTGCTTTGTTATATTGTAAACCGATTTAACAAACTCCTGAGCTTTCTGCCAGCACTCCAAATCTTTAAAACTGCAACTTGTTTTATGGTTCTTATATAATTCCATTTTTACTTCCTATTTTACTTCCTATTTTACTTCCTATTCACAGAATATTACTTCCTATTTAACTTCCTATTAAAAAAAACAGCCTTTCTCATCCGCCCGGACCAAGAAAGGCTATAATTATGCTTCAAAGCTCATCTACAGCATCATGCCTCTCCCGCTCCGGGCTTGATAAGTCGTAGCGAAAGTAATATAATGCTGTTAATGATGATGTTCATTTTTTGAGTAATTGAGTTGTACGGTTGGTTTTTAGACACCCCACGGGGAGTCTCTACTTGGTCGTACGGTTGGTTTTCAGACACCCCACGGGGAGTCTCTACTTGGTCGTACGGTTGGTTTTCAGACACCCCACGGGGAGTCTCTACTTGGCCGTACGGTTGGTTTTGACTTGCAAAATTACAAATAAAAGTTGATTAATCAAAACATTTTCAGTATTTTCTTGCTTTCCGCTTACAAATCGACAGAGAAAGCACTCAAAAAGATTTCAATATGAAACCGCCAAACGGCAGAAAGATGGAATAGTCATGAGAGACAAACAGATGCCGCCCGATTCCCATCGGACGGCATCCAGCAAGAATTAATAACCCAAAATTAGTTATGATTTCCTCATAACATTCATTCTTACATGTGTGTTTTTCATAGTACTGTAGCTTAAGCCGTCATTCAAACGGCCGGTTAACCAGACTGGGCATTATACGAATGATTAAGACAGCCCCACCTTGCGACAACGATGAACCGCAACAAGGAACCAAGCAAGGGAAATCAACATGATCCAAACCGACCCGCCTGCACAAACAGCAAATGCCAGGAATGCAGCTATCGCGTTTATGATTCTACGAGCCTGTATCGGGCTGATTTCCTCTTCGATTACAGAGGAGAAAAGAGCGGCGAAAAAAGTCCACGCCGACTTACGTGCGAGCTGATGCTCTTGTTTTTTGATACTCATTGTTTCCATAAGATGCTATTTATTTGGTTTGATGTTGCAAAGTTACAATGCAATCGTGCCAAACTACGGCAAATTAAAAAATATTTTTGTCAAAAATTACCACTTTGTGTTAATTCTTGTTAAACAGAATGGATTGGTCAGAAACTTTTTTTCCGAAAACGTCGGAAAGAATCTGTTTTTCCAGCTAATTTTGCAGACGAAAAACACTTTAAACCATAATTATCGTGTAAGCGAACGCAGCCGATAATCAACAAACCTAAACTATAATCTATAAACTATAAACTACAAATCAACATGAAAGACATTGTGATTTCACTGAAAAAGAACGAACTTGCCTACGACATCGAGTTCATGACCTACAAAGTGGCGAAAGTGCATTTCGCAGAAACTCATCCTTCAGCAGCTCAGGAAGTGGCATCAGCCCCCTCCGACCATGATTTCATCGACCGTCTGGTGGTGTCGGGGATTGAGAACGTGAGGAACGAGCTAAGCTGGTGTGCTGTACGTCACCGGCGTGTGGCTTCCGACGACAAAATCTCAGGTCTTGTCCTCTCCTACGACATCCTCCTGCGTATCGACGAAAACAACCACACAGACCTGCAAGTGGTCGCATCGCTAATTCATGACTATCTCGTGAATCATGCAGTGTATCACTATCTGCTCATCACCGCCACCTCATTCGCCCCGCCCTTCGCAGCCCTCGCCGAAGCCACGCTCAACAAAATCTATCTCCACGTGAGGGAGGAGAAGCCCAGACGAAGGTATTTTAGTTTTTAGAACACATACTCATTTTAGATTTTAATTTTGACAACGAATCTTTGCTAATCTTTACGAAGTTTTACACTAATGTGTTAATACGGATTAGTGGACTCAAGGCTCAAAGCAATTATTTCTACAACGAATCTTTGCGAATTTTCACGAATAACATGAAGGTGATTTATTAAGAGATATCATATATTTAAAAAGAAAAACGAGGACGAAATCGTTTGGTGTTATGAAATAATTATGCTAACTTTGCAATCGGAAAACACACCTTAAAAAATATATACTATGGATAACACAAGAGAACGTGATGCGGAGCTCTTCGCATCTTATTGCCGGTATATCCGGAACAGCAACACCACCCATGCCCAGGCAGTCAGAGCAGCAGTGAACTCACCTGCGAGCCGCTACTGGGTCAGTCCCAACTACCTCTACCGTGAGATTGTACGCCGCCGTAAAGGCGAAACTCATGATGAAAGACGTAAATTGAGGAAATCCGACCTCTACGACCGTCTATACGCCGACTACCTCACCATTCGTCTGCGCCCCCTCTGCCGTGACTTGTCGATGGAGGCACTGTGCGACCTGCTCGTGAACCGCCCTGCCCCCTCGTTCTTCCTCAGCGAGAAACGCGGCGATGAGATTATCAAATATTATCGGCTACGGCTGAGGGAAAGAGAGATGCAAATGAAAGCACAAAAAAATAAGCCTTAATTCAAGTTTCGGATGTTCAATCAACAAAAAAAGAAAAAAAAACGTTTTGTCATGGGCTGCGTCCAATGGTA
>JAEEGG010006182.1_pt1 | contig 28151 bp, 29 predicted proteins | sample 9134161 | NCBI WGS metagenome assembly JAEEGG01 (sample SAMN16246543, study PRJNA631951) | gut metagenome | biome: gut microbiome; feature: rumen; material: CR-attached | host: Bos | place: Iran: Karaj | collected 2018-10 | reverse complement strand
GCGCAAATTAGTTCAAGATATAAGTCAGCAGTACCAATTGCTGTATAAATCTGATTATTATCAAGATAGGCACCATAAACTTGAAGAGCGTCAGGCAGGAATTCTTGCCGCGGTGCCACACATAATCGAAAAATGCTTGCAATTCTGCCATTTCTTATTTCTTCAAATTTGAGCCGCGAAAGTAGCCACAATTTTATAGATTTGGCGACAGTAAAAATATTTTCGACATGAAGACACAACTGATTATTCCCGCCATTGTGCTGCTGACAGCGACAGCGCAGGCGCAATCGACCATCACACCACAGGTTTTGCAGACTTTGCAGCAGAGTTACACCAATTCGCCAACCGACAAGGCGTTGCGCAACGCAGTGAGCGCTAACTCGCTTAAATCGTTGGTTCTCAATCAAGAGAATACTGCTGTCGGCGATACTTATTTCAATGTTGAGGTGCCGTATTCGGGCATTTCCGACCAGAAGAGCAGCGGACGATGCTGGCTTTTTACAGGCACCAATGTACTTCGCGCCGAAGCGATGCGGAAATTTGATGTCAGCAATTTCTTTTTCAGTCAGATACACCTTTTCTTCTACGACCAACTTGAGAAAAGCAACCTCTTTCTGCAAGGCATAATCGACACGCGCTCGATGCCAATTGATGACCAGATGGTGCGTTGGCTGTTCCAGAATCCGTTGAGCGACGGCGGAACCTACACTGGCGTGGCTGACCTTGTGATGAAATATGGCCTTGTGCCACAAGATGTTATGGTCGAGACATATAACAGCAACAACACTTCGGAAATCGACAATGTGCTGAAACGCAAGTTGCGTGAGTTCGGCATCGCTTTGCGCGAAAAAGCCGAAAGTGGGGCGGGGCAGAAGGCTCTTGAGCAACTGAAAACAGAGCAGTTGAAGACCATCTATCGGATGCTTGTGCTGGCTTACGGCGAGCCTGTGACGCAATTCACTTGGGCGCCGAAAGATGGTAGCGGCAAGCCTAAAAGCGAGCCGAAAACGTACACCCCGCTTGAGTTTTACCGCGAAGTGTGTGCTTCAGCAGGCGACCTTTATGCCGATTACGTGATGCTGATGAACGACCCGTCGCGCCCGTATAACAAGGTGTATGAGATTGATTATGACCGACATCTGTACGACGGCCATAACTGGCTATATGTCAATCTCGATATTGAGGATTTGAAGCAGCCTGTGATTGCCAGCCTGAAGGATAGTGCGGCCATGTATTTCAGTTGCGATGTGGCCAAATGCCTGAACAGCAAAATCGGCACTCTCGACCTCAACAATTACGACTACGGCAGTCTTTTCGGCACCGATTTCGGCATGAACAAAAAGCAACGCATACTGACTTTCGACAGCGGTTCGAGCCATGCCATGACGCTTGTTGCCGTTGATTTGAACTCCGACGGAAAGCCAGCGAAATGGAAGGTTCAGAACAGTTGGGGCGCGTCGAACGGGCATGCTGGTCATCTGATTATGACCGACGAATGGTTCAACGAGTATATGTTCCGCGTGGTGGTAAACAGGAAATATTGTTCGGAGCAGATTCTTGAAATTTTGAAGCAGAAACCAGTCAAACTTCCCGCCTGGGACCCGATGTTTGCTGAAGAAAAGTAAAAAATACGTTTTTTTTGAAAAAATGTAACCTGCCAGCGATATTGTCGTATATGGGGCTTGGATAAATAAAAATGATATGGAAAACGATGTATGTAAAAATATTGAGAAGTGCCCGATTTTCGTAAAGGGAGTTCTTGTAAATGATTATACAGGAGTGGCTTATCGCAATATGTTCTGCCTTGTTCCAGGAAAGTATCAGGAATGCAAACGTTTTCTGGTCGCAAAAGCAACAGGCAAGCCAGTTCCAGAGAACATCATGCCCAACTCGAAAAAATCGCTTGATGAAATCATCAACCTTATAAATTCGAAGTAATTGGAAAAATTGGGTAATTAGGTAATGGGGAGACTAGAAATGGTCTCCTCTTTTTTTGTTATAGAAAATCGGTGTTGTTCGGTAATTGGCAAAAAAAATCCGAAACCTTTTGGCTTCGGATTTTTTTTATCGTGTTGCGAATAATTAATCCTCTTTGGCAACCACGTTCTTTTTCTCCTTGATTTTTGCCTTCTTTCCAGTCAAGTTGCGGAAGTAGAAGATGCGTGCACGACGAACAGCACCAACCTTGTTTACCTCAATGCTGTCGATGAACGGAGAATTTACAGGGAAGATACGCTCAACGCCAATGTTACCCGACATTTTGCGAACAGTGAATGTGGCAGTTACGCCTTTGCCTCTGCGCTGGATAACAACACCACGGAATTGCTGGATACGCTCCTTGTTGCCTTCTTTGATTTTGTAGTTCACGGTGATTGTATCACCAGCCTTGAACTCTGGGAAGGATGTCTCTGCTGTGATTTCCTTCTCAACTAATTTCATTAAATCCATTGTAGTAAAGTATTAAAATTCAATAAATTGTCTACGTAATGTATCAGGCCCCTATGTCACTGAAAGAGATTATCGTAAATCGGCCACAAAATTACTTCTTTTTGAATATTATGCAACACTCTCGAACATAGTTTTTTATTCAAAATGTGTTTATTATTTGTGTGATTCTAGTAACTCTGCAAATTCAGTTAGTAAGCCGGGTGTGTAAACTTTCTCGCGTGTCGAATTTCTCACTTCGTTCCAAAGGAGAGATGCCATTTTAAGTTTGTTGTGGAAATTCACAGTCTGCGGATCAGCGCAGAAATCCTTCACAAAACGGTTCCATTGGAGCGCCGAATTATCATATTTGGTGTACGTTTTTCGACCGTGATAAATGTCAAGCAGGTCGCTAAGTGTAAATGTCGTGTCATTGTCCTCTTTCACTTTCTTAACAGTTGCAACCATGTCAACATTGAATTTAAAGTTCTGTACACCAGTCTGTTCCGAAAAGAACGCACGGAATCGTGGCCCGAATGTGAATCCACATTCAATCAGCCCAGAGTTGAGTGAAAGTGTTGAGTTGGAAGGTTTTATCTTGTGCTTTGGATGGCTGTCAACAATCCGATTGCCTTTGAAATACTCCTCGATATTATGGCAAAGTTCGTTTTTCATACCTGCCGACGAAATGCCTAACTGCCTACAAATCTGCACTAATTCGTCTCTGTACCAGTAGTATTTTGCACACTCTTGATAAGAATTAATTTCAGCGAATGGCGGGCGGGTGGTCATTTCTTGTGAGCCGTTATTATGGTGTAACTCATTGCGTTGATGGTGATTACAATGCCATCAGTCTCGCAATACCAGTTTTTGCCATTGCGTGTGATTTTGCAGTTGGTTGAGGCAATTATATTTTTGCAATATTTAACAGCCTCGGTATCAGTAAGTTTGAGATTTCGTTTTATTCTTTCAGATCCCAACTGTGTGGTGTGTATTTTGGCGATATTTTTTAGCAGAATCTCAGGATTGGCGTTTTTGCTCTGTCCAACGCTTTTCTTTGCTTTGGTGATTTTGATAGTGAAATCGTCGGCATCGAGAATTGTTGGAAATTTTTCGCGGAAAGCGTTCAGTTTGCTCAGCGATATTGTCGCACGACCAACACCTATCTGATTTTCTGAAAGTTGGCTCATTACACCGCCATAAATATCGATGATAGCACTGCCACCCGAATAGTCGATGCCAAGTCCGTCGGTTCCAACTCGATTTACGCCGACAGTGTAGCATTGGTTTTCAATGGAACGAGCACGCAGCAGTGTTTCGAAAATGCTGTGGCGCGCAGTGGGCCAGTTGGCAACGCACACTAGCAAGTCGTATTTGTTATCTGTATTACGCAACCATACAGGAAAACGTAGGTCATAGCAAACAATAGGTCGGATGCGCCAACCTTTGTATTCAAAAATCTTGATTTCACGGCCAGGACTTAGAGTGTTGTTCTCGCACCCCATACGGAACAGATGCCGTTTGTCGTACCATTCGAGCCGTCCGTCAGGGTAAGCCATAATCAATCGGTTGAAATACAATCCATTATCTGCAACAAGCAGACTGCCCATCAATGCCGCACTTTTGTTAGCCGCTGTCCGTTGCATCCATTTCACGGCAGAGCCTTCCATTGACTGTGCCGTTCCTTCAATCTGATTGGTAAAACCAGTTGAGAACATTTCGGGCAACACAATCAAATCCGCATCATTTATATCAGCCAGCAGTTTGTCATATTGGCACAGATTGCCATCGATATTGTGCCATTCAATGTCGGGTTGGACAAAGGCAATGTTGAGCAGGTCGGTCATAGGCGCACACAGTCGGTCGAGAATTGTTTCGGATGCCGTGCCGTCGGATTCATCTTGATGTAATAGTTGCGGATGTGCTCCATGTCAGCATCGATGTCATCCGTAGTCAAAAACCGTTCGCCAATAATCATCGATTTTGTCTTGTAGTCAAGAACGCTCAAATAGATAGGCACATTTGCCTGACGTGCAATAAAATAGAAACCTCGCTTCAATCGACTGGTCAGTTTACGGGTACCCTCGGGCGTAATGCATACACTGAATTCGTCGTTTTTATTGAAATAATCAATCACCTGCTCAACCATACCAGCCGAACGGCTTCGGTTGATTGGAACAGCACCCAAGGCTTTGAGTATCAGTCCTAATGGAAAAAAGAACATCTCTTTTTTGATGAATATGGCGGGTGAAAATCCAGCATAGGAGAAAACCAGTTTGCCCCACACAAAATCCATCATGCTAGTGTGCGGCAGCGCAATGACAACGAATTTCTTGTCGATAGGAGGATTGTCGACCAATTTCCAACCGAATAGTCTGATAATAAATCCGCTAAATCGTTTCATAATAATAAATTGGCAGATTATTCATGCATATACAGAACAGTGATTGCATGGACTGACGTGTCGTTAGAAAAAAGAATTTGCGGAATTGTGTCGTAATATGTCAGTGTAAGTTCTGTCTTGTTTAGCGTGACAATTTCCATCAGAACAGAATCGGGGCTGCCAGGATTCAGAATAATCCCTTTCTCATCGTGTGTGAACTGCCACAAACCGCTATGCTGGAACTTGAAAATCTGAACATTATTGTTGCATAAATCATCACCTAGCAAAATTTGATACTCACCTCTGCTGAAAATCTCAATCTGGTCATCTTTAAGGCATTCCGGGCATTCCGGCAAATCGAAAATATTGACTTCCTCCGAGTTGCCTGCCGTATCGGTATAGGTTGTGACAATGCCGTTCAGATTCCACAATCCGGTGGCCAGCATGTTCAGATTCGATTCGGGTTCGTTATCCGTGCTGCACGCGGCCAGCAGCGAACCGATAATCATTATCGCGAAAATTCGTTTCATCAGTTGATTATAGAAGAATGTGGTTTTCCGTTTTTAAATGTCTCAATCAGAATTGCTTGCAAAACAACATCGTCGTACGACAGATTCCAGTTCTGACTGTTGAGGAGAGTCTTGTAAGAGTCGCTGCCTACATATTTGCTCCGTGTTAAGTCAATTTGCACCCCGTTTGTCGACCAACGGTAAAACTCATATTCGTAGTCACTGTCTTTTGACCATTGGCGCATCGGCCTGTATTCTGGAGCGTTACCAAGTTTCTCAGTCACCACGTTCATGACTTCTTTTATTTTGTAATCTTCAATTTTACGACGTTCGATTGAGAAAATGTGGTTATAGCCTATAATTCTGAAACTCAAATTCTTATCGTTTATATGCTCGCAATCCTCAATGGTGTAATTTGAGTAGTTGTACACGCCGACGGTTTTGAGTAACGAGCGGTCAATCTGGTCACCGATTGAGAACTCCGAAATTTGGAATTTAATAGGAGTGAAGTTGTTCGTCTCTTCGATTTCGAACCGTTTGTCGGTTGATAGTATGATAGGGAAGGGATCAGTGTAGATAATCAGTTTAGGACGCTTGTTGATGAATTTGATGTCGTAGCGTACGGTGTCAGTGTTCAGTTCGCACTTCTTGACATGGAAAATGTGTTTGCTATCGTAAATGCCAACAGGTTTATACCTCGATAAAATCATCGTAGAATCAGTTAATTGAAGAGGTATTTTGACTGGAGAGAAGAACTGTTCCAGCACTGTGTCGTATTTCATGAATGAGAATGCGGAATCGTTTTGGATAACCAACAATGAGTCGTTGGAGTACCAATTAATGTCAGTGAAAGCACTGCCGTTCTTTAACTGCTGCTTGCAGCCGGTTGAGAGCAGCAATAAAGCCAATGCTGCAAAACCGATTTTCTTTAAACCATTGTTAGTCTTCATTTTGTATATGTTTTCTAATTATTTTGTCTCTTTGAAGAATACTTGTGATGATACGCTTCGGCCATCACGGAAATAATAGGTTCCGTAAGAATATTTAGCCTCAATGTACTCATGTGCGATACCATTCCGATTGACAATAACACGTTTGATTTTTTTGTTTTGAGAGTCGTAGTTCTCGGTTGTGACTCCTTCTGGATATTGTTTTGCAAGATCATTCAGGAAGTGGTCACTACGCTGCGATATTTGAGCGTTGGCGTCAAATTCCTTTCTGTTTGAACTTTGCGCTGCTTCCAGTTGCTCCTTGCGCTGACGTTCAGCTTCGCTGTCGGCCAGAGCCTTGGCATCGTGTATTCTCTTTTCGCATAGTTCAATCTGGTCTTTCGGGTATTTCTCATTCGGTTTTATTGCCGATGCCGACTTATAAAGGCCGATGGCAGCCGAATAGTCTTTAGTTTTAAATGCATTGTCGGCTAAGGTTACGGCATTCTTATAATCCGCGTCAATCTTGGCAAGGCGTTCTTTCTCAACCTCGGCCTTTAAGTTGGCGTTGATTTGCGCAATCTGCTGATCGGGATATGTCTCGTCAGGCTTGATGGCTTTTGCAGCGTTGTATAGTTCGATTGCATTGTCGTAGTTGTGTGCGTTGAATGCGCGGTCAGCCTCTGCCACTTTGGCCTTGTATGTGCGCAGTTGGTTCTCCTGCTCGGCTTTCTTTTGAGCGGCCTCAGCCAACATCATGTCAATCTGTTCGATACGACTCTTTGGGTGCTGTTCGTCAGGCGATATTTGCAAAGCCTGCTGATAGATAGGTTTGGCATTTGCATAATCCTTCTGATTGAACAGGTTGTCGGCCTTTGAAATCAAGTCGGCATATTGCTGGCGTTTTTGATTCTCGGCGTTTATAATATTCTGTGCTTCAGTAATTTTCTGTTTTGGATAAGCCTCATTCGCTCTGATTGCCAATGCCATGTTGTAAGCATTTATGGCCTCAGTGTATTTCTTCTCGCCAAAGTAGCCGTCGGCAGTGGCAATTGCCTGATTGTATTGACGTTCCTCGTCAGCAGCCTTTGCAATCAAATTGTCGATTTCCACAATTCGGTTTTTCGGGTACGCCTCCTCAGGTTTTACGGCTGATGCCTGACTATAGAGCGTTTTGGCTTGCGCGTATGCCTTAGCGTTAAATTGGGCGTCGGCTTGCGAAATAAAGTTGTCGTATTCCGCATTTGTCTTTGCAACCTTCTCTGCCACAACCTTTTGTTCTGCCAATCGTTTGTCGATTTCGGCAATTCTTTCCTTCGGATATGACTCTTCCGGTTTCAGTTGCAATGCATTGACGTAGTTGTTGCGCGCCTCGGCATATTGCCCTGACGAGAATTGATCATCGGCAAACGAAATCAGGTTGATATATTTGTCGTCAGTGGCTTTTTGTGCTGCAAGCAGTTTGTCAATCTCATCGATTTTCTGCTTCGGATATTTCTCGGCTGCTTTCGCAGCCAAAGCCTGGTTGTAGAGGTTCTTCGCATCCTGATACATCTTGATATTCAGCAGACTGTCGCCCTTGCGCACAGCATCGGCGTAAGCCTTGTCGCGGGCACGCTGCTGCTCTTCGGCATTCTTCATGGCGAGCAGACGATTGGTGATGTCGTTTATGCGGTCCTGCGGATACTGCTCGGTCGGGAACACTGCCAGAGCCTCACGGTAAGCAGCCTCAGCCTCCGTCCACTTCTGATCCTTATATAATTTGTCAGCCTTTGTGATGGCTGCATTATACTGAGACTTCTTGGCGGCACTGTCAGCCACAAGTCTGTCAATCTCTGCAATCTTGTCTTTCGGATATTGCTCGTTGGGCTTAATTGACGAAGCCTGCTGATAGGCCGATTTTGCTGCCGAATAATCGTTCTTGGCGAATGCTTCGTCGGCAACTTTTATAAAGCCGTTGTACTTTTCAGTATTGGCTTTGTCGGCAGCCAACTGTTTGTCGATGGCATTGATTCTTGTCTGCGGATAACTCTCGGCAGGTTTTATCTCCTTAGCCTTTACGTATTGTGTACGCGCTTCGGTCAACTTATTCTGGTTGAACAGATTATCGGCGGCGGCGATGGCATCGGCATAGGCTTTCTCAATGGCAGCCTTGCTGGCGGCATCGGCTTCCAAACCTGCAATAAGTGCGTTGAGTTCAGCAATCTTGTCTTTCGGATATTGCTCGTTGGGTTTTATTCCAGCGGCCTCACTATATTTCCCGAGAGCGGCCTCATATTGCTTGGCCGTGAAACTCTTGTCGGCGGCGGCAATGGCATCTCGGTAGGCCTTCTCTTTTGCGGCAAGTGCGGCATCGGCATCGTTCATGTCGCTCAGAATCTTATCAATCTGCAGCAACTGATTTTTCGGATACTGGTCGTCCTTGTATGTCAGCGCACGTTTATAATACATTCTCGCGTTCTCATATTGCTGAGTGTTGAAGAAGCCATCAGCCATTTGAATATTCTTTTGATAGTTCTTCTCGATATTCTGATTCTTAGCCAGAATCTTCTTTATGGCGTTAATCTGATTGTCGGGGTAGGGGTCGTAGGGGTCGATGTCGATGGCTTTGTCGTACAGACCGATAGCGTCATCGTAGTTTGCCTGGCTGAACTGCTCATCTGCCTGAGCGATAATCTTTTCGTACATTGCTGCACGTTTTTGCTCGTAGTCCTTCATCATGGCCTTGATGCGTTTCTGCATCTCGGCGGTGTAGGCTTCGTCGTAGTCGAAATCGCCCATCTTGTCAACGAATTTTATCTTGCCGATGGGCTGTCCCATAATTGTGGCGTCAAAACCTTCAACTTCAGGCAGCAGTTCAACGCTGAACTTGTAATTCCAGATTCCGACATCCTCTACAGGAACGTTGGTGTTGAATTCAAGTTTTTTGCTGTAATAACCTTGGCGGGTGACTTCGAGCACTATATTTTTATTCAAATCGAGGTTGAATGTGAATTTGCCAGTCTTGTCAGCATCATAAATTTTGTCGAGCGAGCCGTCGACATACACCTTGACTTTTGAAATTGCGAAATTGTCGCGTTCAATTTTTACAGTGCCGCGAATGGTCAGATAACCCTTCACTTTTTGTGCTGAAACATTTGAGTATGAAGCAACTACAATCAAAACTGATAGAAGTGCGGATATGATTCTTTTTAAGTTCATTTCAGTTATGTTTAAACACGGCAATATAAGAAAATAATAGTTGAAGAAATAATGCGATTTTTCAATATTTTCATTATATCTTTAATGAAAGAAAAACGTACAAAGAGGTACGAAAGTAACGAGATGTTTAACTATTTAAATTTTTGAGTTATGAAAACAGCAGAAGACAAACAGAAAAGCAAAGAGTCGTTGGAGATTGCAGAACGCAAATTGCACAAGTCGCAGATGAAGGCAAGCAAACTCGAAAAGAAAATCCAAAAGGCTAAGAAAAACACCAGTGACGAAGCTGCCATAAAAGGAATGAAGGACGAGTTGGAAGAAGTGCACATGAAAATGCATCAACGTTACAAAAAAGTTGAAAAAGAAAAGAAAACAGCATCATAACACAGATAATTTGCTAACGAAAAAGCACCGAAAGGTGCTTTTTTTATGGGCATAGGTGGATAAAAAAAGCCGCTCTTTCAGGAGCGGCTTTCGTTTATTGCGTGTTTCAGACTATTCTGCAACAACCTCGAACGGCAACTCGAACTCAACCTCTTTGTGGAGTTTGATTTTGGCAACATACTTGCCAAGTTCTTTGATGTTGTCGCCTTTAACGAGAATGCACTTGCGGTCAACCTCAACACCCTGTTTCTGAATTGCCTCGGCAAGCTGGATGTTGTTGACAGATCCGAAGATTTTGCCATTCGAACTGGCTTTTGTGCCGATAACAATGGTGAGTGCCTCAATCTGGGCGCGCAGTGCAATTGCATCGTTTTTGATTTTCTCCTCTTTGTGGGCACGTTGCTTCTTGTTCTCAGCCAGAATCTTCTTGGCAGCTTCAGTGGCAACAATGGCCATACCCTGAGGAATCAGATAGTTACGTCCGTAGCCGTCTTTAACGGTAACGATATCGTCTTTGTATCCTAAATTTGGAACGTTCTGTTTCAAAATAATTTCCATATCCTATCCTCCTATTATTTAAGCATATCAGTTACATATGGAAGCAAAGCCAAGTGGCGGGCACGTTTGATAGCGGTGGCCACCTTGCGCTGATATTTCAGCGATGTTCCGGTGATGCGACGCGGAAGAATCTTGCCCTGCTCGTTCAGGAAACGTTTCAGGAACTCTGGATCCTTGTAGTCGATGTACTTGATTTTGTTCTTTTTGAAACGGCAGTATTTTTTCTTCTTGATTTCTACTGTCGGCGGGGTAAGATACCTGATTTCTGATGAATTCTGTGACATGGCTTATTCCTCCTTCTTAGCTTCAGATTTTAAACTTCTTTTCTTGTTTGCGTACTCAACTGCAAACTTGTCCATCTTCATGGTGAGGAAACGCATAATGCGCTCGTCACGGCGATACTCGGTCTCGAGTTTGCCGATGATGTTACCCTCGCCCTTGAACTCTACCAGATAGTAGAATCCTGTGGATTTCTTTTGAATTGGATAAGCCAATTTCCTGAGGCCCCAGTCCTCCTCGTAAACGATTTCACCTCCCATATCGGTGATAACGCCTTTGAATTTGTCAACCGCTTCCTTCATCTGTGGTGCAGACAAAACGGGATTTGCAATGAAAACGGTCTCGTAACTGTTTGACATAAAATTAAATTTTATTTGTTAAAAATCGAGGTGCAAAGGTACTGATTGATTTTGATTTTGCAAGTGTTTGTTTTTGCCTCTTCGCAATTTTTTTCAATATATGATACCATATATAAATGAACTCGGGGATTGGTTATTCATAATGTGTTTTTTGCTATTTTGCGGCTCACCTCAGAGGTGTTGTTTTTACTGATAATTGATTAATAATGAATGGTTTGAATAAAATTATAGCATTCGCTGTGTTGATTCTATCAACAAACATTTCGTCGGCTCAACTCAAACTCGACACTTTGGGCTGGAAATCGCCATTGCACATTCCGCTTTTTCTGTCGGGAAACTTTGCCGAACTCAGAAGCGGCCATTTCCATGCAGGTCTCGATTTGAAAACTCAAGGTAAGGAGGGGTATCGGGTTTACGCAGTGAAAGATGGCTACATTTCGCGAATCAAAGTATCGCCAACTGGCTATGGACATGCGGTTTACATCACCCATCCCGATGGCTACACATCGCTTTACGGCCACATGCGCGAATACAATATTCAGATTGGGCGATATGTTCGCGCTGCACAGTACAAGCAAAAGAGTTTTTCGGTCGATTTGTTTCTGAAGCCAGACGAGATGCCCGTCAGAGTTGGCGATGTGATTGGTTTGTCGGGAAATACGGGCTCATCTGGCGGTCCGCATCTGCATTTTGAGATTCGCGATACCCGTGATGCTTGTCCGATGAACGGTTTGTTCCTCGGATTCGACATCAAAGATGATATTGCGCCGCGAATGGAGTCGTTCACGGTATTTCCAGGCAACACAAACTCACAAGTGGCTGGGAAATATGGCAGAAACACGGTTAAGGTTCAGAAAGTTGGAAAAATCTACAAACCCATTGGAACCGACACCATTCAGGTGAGCGGCATGGTGGGGCTTGGCATCAAATGCGACGATTATCTGAACGGCTCGAACAACCGCTGCGGCGTGTATAAGTTCGATGTTTGGGACGGAAATCAGATTGTTCTTACCATGCAGATTGACGGAGTGCCGTTTGCACAGACCAAATATGTGAGCAGTATTGCCGATTACGAGGCGTTAATCAACAGTAACACTGTGGCTTACCGATTGTTTGTGGAGAATAACAATAAAATCGCGCTGTATCCGAAACTTAAAAATCAGGGCTACATAACGGTGCCAGTGGGAGAGGTTAAAAAAGTGAAAATCGATGCATACGATGCTTATGGCAACAAATCGACATTTGAAACATATCTGAAAGGTGTTGCGCCAAATGCTGAAGCGCAAAAGCCTGAAGGAAAGTTACTTTCGTGGCAGAATGCACATAAGTTTGATACGGCAGGAATTGCTATCGATTTTGGCAAAAACACATTCTTCGATTCCGTCTATTTCGATTTCAAAGTCGATACAAACATCGTAGTTGGCTCATATTCACCAACATATAAGGTCGGGGATATTACAATCCCGTTGGTTAAATCGTATAATTTGAAGATTAAATGTGTTGGCGATAACATCCCGACATCGAAACTGCTGATTGTGGCTGTGAACGGCAACCGCGTGTCAAGTATGGGCGGTAAATACAAAAACGGCTATGTGGAGGCTTCTTTGTCGGGTTTCGGGACTTATCGTATTCAGGCCGACAGCGTTCCGCCAACGATTAAAACTGTTGCAAATATGCCTGTCAACATGTTGAAATTCACTATCAGCGATAATTTGTCGGGCATAAAATCGTATTCGGCGTCAATCAATGGTGCGTGGATTCTGCTGAAGTACGACCCGAAGACTAAATCGATAACCTACGAAGCCGATGAATATCTGAAAATGGCTGATTCATACCAACTTGAGTTGATGGTTACCGACAACTGCGGCAATGTGGCCAACTATTCTGAAAAACTGCCAAAAACCAAATTTCAATAATGTTAGATGTTGATATAGAGGCGATTGGTGTAATGTCGGGTACTTCGCTCGACGGTGTTGACATTGCTTATTGCAAATTTGTATGTGTCGATGGCCATTGGAATTGGCAACCGCTCACAGGCAATATCTATCCCTATCCATCGGAAATGCTTGAGCGCCTGAAACATAGTCATGAACTATCAGGCCACGATTTGGCGCAACTTGATGTGGATTATGGTCGCTTTTTGGGCGGATTGGTGAAACAGTTTGTCGCTGAAAATCATTGCAATCCGCGTTTTGTGGCGAGCCACGGCTACACCGTTTTTCACGAGCCGCAAAAAGGCTTGACTCTGCAAATCGGCTCTGGCGCTCACATTGCGGCTGTTTCGGGTATCGACACCATTTGCGATTTCCGCACAAAAGATGTGGCATTAGGAGGAAACGGCGCACCGCTTGTGCCAATCGGCGACAAGTTGTTGTACGGCGAACAATTCAACTATTGTTTGAATTTGGGCGGATTTGCTAATATTTCGTATGATAATGCTGATGGTCAGCGTATTGCATACGATATTTGTCCGTTCAACATTGTGGCCAATACGCTCACTCGTCGCATCGGTTTAGAGTATGACAAAAACGGTGAGTTAGGCCGCAAAGGTGTGGTTGACAAAGATTTGCTTGAAAAGTTGAACGCCATACCTTATTATAAACAGCAACCGCCAAAGTCGTTGGGGCGCGAGTTTGTTGATGCCGAAATTCTGCCGTTGTTTGGTCAACGCACTGATATTGAGAATCTTTTGGCTACATATTACCAACATGCGGCCTGTCAGATTTCGCGGGCGATTGTTGCCGAAGACAAAAAAAACGTATTGGTTACAGGAGGTGGCGCATATAATGAGTATTTTATTGAATGTCTGAAAAATAGCACTCATCATTATATCGAACTTCCTGATAAATCAGAGATAGATTTCAAAGAGGCGATAATTTTCGCCTTTTTGGGAGTTTTGCGCTATCTCGGGCTTCCAAATTGCTTGAAAACAGTCACAGGCGCATCTTGTGACAATATCGGCGGCGCAATATATTTAGCGAAGTAAATTAATGTGAAACAATAAATTATATCGATATGAAAACTAAAACTCTTTTGGCAATTGCAATGTCGGTGGCAGCAGTACAGGCGATGGCTTGCACCAATTTTCTTGTAACCCCAGGCGCATCGGCTGATGGCTCGTCGATGGTGAGTTATGCTGCTGATTCTCACGTACTTTACGGCGAACTTTATCATTGGCCCGCAGCAACTTATCCAGCAGGAACTATGCTCGATGTATATGATTGGGACACAGGCAAGTACATGGGGCAGATTGAGCAAGCCGCCAAAACTTACAACGTAATCGGCAATATGAATGAAAATCAGGTGGTTATAGGAGAAACGACCTATGGTGGCCGTGAGGAACTTTGGGGCGACTCTACAGCCATTATGGATTACGGTAGCCTGATTTACATCACTTTACAGCGTGCCACATCGGCTCGCGAGGCTATTAAGATTATGGCCGAGTTGGTTGCCAAATACGGTTATGCAAGCGAGGGCGAGTCGTTCTCGATTGCCGACCCCAACGAGGTTTGGATTTTTGAGTTGATAGGCAAGGGAATTGATATTCAGAAAACCAAGAAAGGCTTGATTAACAAGAACAAAGGTGCCGTTTGGGTTGCCCGCCAAATCCCTGACGGATATGTCTGCGCCCATGCCAATCAGGCGCGCATCACCACTTTTCCGTGGAACGACGACCCGACTTCGATTTCGTCGGAGCAGTTGGACCGCATTTTCGACAAGAACATTACCACCGTTTATGCCGCCGACGTGATGGATTTTGCTCGCGCAAAAGGGTACATTAATGACAAGGTAAACAAGTCAAATTTCAGTTTTTCAGATACATACGCACCTGTTGATTTTGTGGGCGCACGTGCTTGTGAGATTCGTGTTTGGGCATTCTTCAACGATGTGGCCGACGGTATGGCACAATATTGGGATTATGCCAAAGGTATCGATATAAAACACGATGAATCAACGGGTTATGCTAGTAACAGAATTCCGCTTTGGGTTAAGCCAAAGGCAAAAGTTTCGTTGGCGCAGATGATGCATAACATGCGTAACCATTTGGAAGGCACCGAGTTGGACATGTCGCAAGACATAGGAGCGGGACCATGGCATTGCCCGTACCGCTGGCGTCCGATGGATTTCGAGGTTGACGGCAAAAAATATGTGAATGAACGCACCACAGCCACCCAGCAGACAGGCTTCTCGTTTGTTGCACAGTGCCGCGGCTGGCTGCCAAACAAGGTTGGCGGTCTTTTTTGGTTCGGAACTGACGACACTGGCAGCGCCGTCTATTGCCCGATGTACGCCAGCATGACCACCGTGCCGAACTGTTTCGCGGTGGGTAATGGCTCGATGATGGAATTTTCGGAAACGGCTGCCTTCTGGGTGTTCAATCAGGTGTCGAACTTCGCCTATACGCGCTACAGCCTGATTCACCCCGAGATTGAGGCCAAGCAGACGGCTTTCGAGAGCAATTTTGAAACTTATGTGAAAGGTTTTGATAAGATGGCGCAGAAACTGATTGAAGATAATCATGAAGAGCAAGCCGTTCTTTATCTAACATGTATGTCTATTAACACCGCAGAGCAATTGGTTCGCGATTGGAAGGATTTTTATAAATATCTGTTTGTCAAATATATGGACGGTAACGTGAAAACGCCGCGCGAAGTGCCTGCGGGCTATAAATATTATGCGCCGAAAGTTGAGCAGCCTGGTTATGACGAAAAATGGATGCGCTCGGTTGAGAACGACGCTGGCGACAAACTGCGTTTCCCTGACGAAACTAAATAATTGAAAATGAAACTAAAAAGACTGGCGTTTGTGCTTTTTGTGGTTTTCCTTGCGATTGTTGCAGCGCAAGATGCCTATGTGAGTCATTTACGCAACCGCAAAGTTGAGCCGCGCAACTATACAGTTGTCTTGTCGCTCGATGGATTCCGCTTTGATTATCAGGATATTGCCAATACACCAACGCTCGATTCCATTCAGCAAAACGGAGTGAAGGCAGTTGGTTTGCAGACTGTTTTCCCGACGCTCACATTTACCAATCATTACACGATTGCGACAGGCTTATATGCTGAAAATCATGGTATTGTGGCAAACGATTTCTACGACCGTCAGGCGCGTAAGTATTTCACTATGTATGACAGCAAAACCACTGCCGACAGTTATTTCTACCAAGGTGAGCCTATTTGGGTAACGGCTGAATCACAGCGAATTAAGTCGGCTGTGAACATGTGGGTTGGCGTCAATGTCAATATAAAAGGCTACAGTCCGTCGCATTGGATGGCCTACGATGAAGCGGTGCCATACAAAGCCCGAATCGACAGTGTAATTAATTGGCTGAAACAACCTTACAGCCTGCGTCCGCATTTGGCAATGTGCTACATCGAGGAACCCGATGAAGTGGGGCATAAGTTCGGCCCCGATTCGCCCGAAATTGTGAATTCGATTCAGTTGACCGACAGTTTGATAGGCTATTTCGTGAGTCAACTTAAAACGTTGAGTTTCAGTGATTCAATAAACTTTATAGTCCTGTCGGACCATGGAATGGCGCCAGTATCGGAGGAGAAATCGGTTAACATTGAGCCGCTAATAAAGCCTGATTGGATTGATACACTGATTTATTCGCCTGCCATTTCGCTTGTCTATTGCAAAAAAGAGTGTGATGATTCGGTTTGCATGGCTTTGCAAAATGTTGAGGGCGTGTCAGTTATTAAACGTCCTGACATCGATACAGCATTCCATTTTTCTGCCAATAAGCGGATAGGCGATGTTGTTATTCTAGCCGACAGCGGTATTTGCATGAAGTATAAAGACAAGCGCACTTTGCCTGGCGGTATGCATGGTTTCGACAATCGCAACCCACTGATGAATGGCATTTTCTACGCCATCGGCCCCGATTTCAAAACAGGTTATGCCGCGCCACAACTCTGTAACACAGATATTTATGAACTTTTGTGCCGACTCTTGGAAATTGCACCAGCGCACAACGACGGCCATCTTGAGCGCATTGAGTGCGTGCTGAAGTAATAAAATTTATTCTATTTCCAAAAATCCGAATTCCCGTCCGTACCTCAGCATTTGCTCTGTGTAACTCTCTGTGTAATCGATGGTTACGTCTGCGATTTTGCCATTCTCAATAACAGGTTTCAACACAGGGTTCACAAAGCCACCGTATGGTGCAATGTTCAGTTTTTCAAAGCGTTGCAACACTTCGGCGTGCAGTTGGCGGTCGATTTTCACGGCGTAGGTCTCAACCAAATTCTTTCCCGCTTCGAAGTCGCCTTCCGATTTAATGCGTTGAATTTTAGCCAGCAACGATGCGAATAGTTGCCGCAGACGGGCGTAATCGTTAATCACAGTGTAGGTCTTTCCGTCGATTGTCGGCATTTCAATCACGCCGTCGGCTTTGCCATGCTCAAACGCCCAGCGGGCAATGAGTTGGCGGTTGCGCATATGTGATTCTTCAAGGTCTTTGCCCAACTCAATTCGCGTGAGTTGCGTCATAAGCCCGTTGCGGATATACGAATCGTATTCTGCTTTAAACGCCTCATTGTCAGGTAGCAATCCTAACTCAACAATCTTCGGGTCGGCAATGTAGTAGAGCGCGAAAAGGTCGGCGCGGGCTTCTTCGAGCGTCGAACTGTAGTTTTTCAGCGCGTCGGGATTGGTGCCAGGCAGCAATTGCCCCGAGCCGTGTCCCAGACACTCGTGCAGGTCGGTGTGCAGGTTGCTCGATTGGTAGCCGTACTTGCGCGAGCGGGCTCGTTCGGCTTCGTTGTGGCAGAACTCGTCGAGCATTCCGCTTCCAAGGCTCGCCTGATGGTATGCGTAGGTGATGTTCTCGATGGTCACCGATTTCGAGCCGTGTTCCTTGCGAATCCAGTCGGCGTTTGGCAGATTGATGCCGATGGGTGTCGACGGGTAGCAGTCGCCGCCAAGTTGAACGGCGGTTATCACTTTGGCAGTCACGCCTTTAACGCTCTTTTTCTTGAACCGCGGGTCGATGGGGGCGTGGTCTTCGAACCATTGTGCATTCTGGCTGATGGTCTCGGTGTGGCGGGTGGCCGTCAGGTCTTTGAAGTTGACCAGCGCTTCCCACGTGCCCTTGATTCCTAGCGGGTCGCCGTATACTTCAATAAAGCCGTTGATGAAGTCAACGCGTGGGCGGTTGTCGCTCACCCACAGAATGTTATACTCGTCCCAGGTGCGCAGGGCGCCAGTGCGGTAGTAGTCGATGAGTTTGCCGATGCACTCGCGCTGCTGGTCGGTTTCGGCGTATGGCGCCGCTTTTTCTAACCAACTGACAATCTGTTCGATGGCCTTGCTGTATTTCCCGCCTACGCGATAAGTCTCTTCCGTAATTTGTCCGTTCTTTTTCACAAGTCGGCTGTTGAGGCCGTTCGACAGTGGCCGTTCGGGGTCGGGTTGGGGCAAAGCGGCGTTGTAGGCTTCAACTTCAGTTTGCGTAACACCGCTGTAGAAATTGTTTGCCGATGCCTTCACCACATCGCTGCTGCTGTCAAGGCTGACGCGCTTAAGGTCTGATTTGCTGTAGATTATCTCGGTTACCCGATTGGCAAAATCTGCAACCGACTCGTCTGCGTTCAATGGCAACTGTTTTGTGTTGGAATCCAGAATCAGTTGACGGAACGCTTCTTCGCTGATTTCGGGGAAAAACTTGTCGCAACTGTAGTGGTGATGGATGCCGTTGCTGAACCAAACACGTTTGGCATACGTCATAAATTGTTTGAAATCATCGCTTTCGCGATTGCCGCCAAAGCTATTGACGATGGCGTCGATGGTGTGGCGCACAAGCAGGTTGTGGCGGTAGAACTGGTCGCATAGAATGTCGCGCCCGCAGAGTGCCGCCTGGCTCAAATAGTAGATGAATATCTTTTGATTAAGTGTAAGATTTTCGAAATCAGGTACTTTGTACCGCATAATCTTAATGTCGGCAAAGCGGTCGATGACGTATTCAAAATTGTTGTCTGGTTCCATATTGTGCAATTCGTGCGTTTAAGATCTTGTAAAACAAAATGATGGCTCTGATTCAAACACCAAAACCAAGAGTTGCAAATTTACAATTCGGAGAGAAACAAAATATTGAAAGTTGTTTTGTTATAATGAAAAAATGTATCAGTATGGCGGTTTTGAAAATTGTGTGATATGAACTAAAAAATCCCATCCAAAAAGAATTGAATGGGATTTGAATATTTGATTCTTACTAAATTCGTTTACAGCACTAGCCGCGTTCCCCCGCCGTTTTTCAGGCCGTCGGTGTTGGTGATGACCACGCTCGCAACGCCCGCGCGGATGGCGTCGAAGCCGTTGTCGAGTTTCGGAATCATTCCTTCGTTGATGATGCCAGATGCCTGATACTCTTTGAATTTGTCGTAGGTGAGCGTGCCGATGACCGAGTTGTCGTCGGTGGCGTCCATAAGCACGCCAGGCTTCTCGAAGCAATAGACGAGCGTCACGCCGCACGATTTGGCCAGGGCGCGCGCCAGTTCCGACGCGATGGTGTCGGCATTGGTGTTGAGCAGTTGGCCGCGGCCGTCGTGCGTGATGGGCGACACCACAGGCACCGCGCCTTGCTCGATGAGCGAGAAGAGCACTTCGGTCTGCACGCTGTCAACGTCACCCACAAAGCCGTAGTCGATGGTTTTCACGGGGCGCTTGTGCGACAGAATGATGTTCAGGTCGGCACCAGTGAAGCCGAGCGCGTTCACGCCGCGCCGCTGCAGTTGCGCCACAATGTTTTTGTTCACCAGACCTGCGTAAACCATTGTCACAACGTCGATTGTCTCTTTGTCGGTGATGCGTCGGCCGTCAACTTTCTTGATTTCGACGCCCAGGCGGTTCAGCAGTTTGTCGGCAGCCCGCCCGCCACCGTGCACAAGCAGTTTGTTGCCCTGCATTGCCGCAAAATCGTCGAGCAGAGTGTTGAGCGTTGTCGGGTCTTCGACAACCGCACCGCCAACTTTTACTATGGTGAGATTTTTCATTGTTTAATCGTTTAAAGTTTAGTCGCTTCGCTGTTTAGAAGGTTTAGTCGCTTCGCTGTTTAGAAGGTTTAGTCGCTTCGCTGTTTAGAAAGTTTAGAAAGTTTAGAAGTGTTTAGAAGTGATAGAATTAAGACTTCAGACTTCAGACAAGTCGTTCAGTCGCAATTCCTAATTCGTAACTCGTAATTCGTAACTCGTAATTCCTAAATCCTACCTGTTACAAGCATTTCTTGAATCTCTCAATAAAATCCTGTGCTTCGGCCATTGACAGGCTGAGCGGCGGCAGCAGACGGATGGTGTTTGCGCCCGCAACGCCCGTAAACACGTGCTGTTCCATAAGCAGCCGTTGGTTGCGGATTTCCTTTATCGGCTCTTCGAATTCGATGCCAATCATAAGGCCGCGACCGCGCACTTCCTTGATGCGGTCGATTTTCTTCAGTTCCGAGAGCAGATAATCGCCAACTTTTGCGGCGTTGTCAACCAGATTCTCTTCTTTGATGATGTCGAGCACGGCGCAAGCACCAGCGCAGGCCAGATGGTTGCCGCCGAAGGTTGTTCCGAGTTGGCCCACAACAGGCGTGAAGAACGGCGCGATGATGACGCCTGCCATTGGCAGTCCGTTGCAGATGCCTTTCGCAACTGTCACAATATCAGCCTTGATGCCTGCATATTGGTGGGCGAAGAATTTGCCGCTACGTCCGTAACCCGACTGAATCTCGTCCAAAATCAGCACCGTGTTGGTGTCGGTGCAAGCCTGACGCAGGTCGCGCATAAATTGGTCGTCGGGCACCTGAATGCCGCCAACGCCTTGAATGCCTTCAATTATCACCGATGAGTAGATGCCTTTCTGCAGTTCGGCACGCATTGCGGCGGTGTCGTTGAAATCGATGAAAGTAACTTCAAGTCCTTCATTTACAGGGGCAATGTACTTTGGAATGTCGGTCACGCGAACGGCAGCCGATGTACGGCCGTGGAACGAGTGGCGGAAGGCCAGCACCTTGTTGCGGTTGTTGTAGAACGATGCCAGTTTCAGCGCGTTCTCGTTGGCTTCGGCGCCTGAGTTTATCAGGAAAAGCGAGTAATCGTCGTAGCCAGAAATGGGGCCAAGTTTTTCGGCCAACTTCTGTTGCAACTTGTTAATCACCGAGTTAGAGTAGAACCCAAGCGTTGCCACCTGCTCGCTGATGGCCTTCACATACTTCGGGTGCGCGTGCCCGACCGAAATCACAGCGTGTCCGCCGTAAAGGTCGAGATATTCCTGCCCGTTGGCGTCCCAAACGTGGCAGCCTTTGCCTTTCACTATTTCAATGGGAAATAGCGAGTAAACTTCAAATAATTTCATATCTTTAAATAATAATCAATTAAAACGCTGACGATTTCAGATTTAAACCTGCTTTTTCGTCAACGCCGAACATAATGTTCATATTCTGAACAGCCTGTCCCACTGCACCTTTCAGCAGATTGTCAATCATTGATGTGATGACGGCCTTGTTGCCGAACTTGCTGATGTGGACGAGCGCCTTGTTGGTGTTCACAACCTGTTTCAGGTCGATGTCGCTATCGCAGTAGTGCGTGAAGGCAGCGTCTTTGTAAAACTCTTTGTATAAAGCCGATAACTGTTCCGATGTCGGATTGGTGGCAGAGCCTTCCTCGCCGTCGAATTTCACAACCTCTGTGCAGAAAATGCCGCGCGCAAAATCGCCGCGATAAGGAATGAAATCGACGGTAATCTCGTCCGCCTTGGGTTGTGCCACAAGCGTGTCGGCAAATGCGGGCGCGTTGGTCGGGCGCAACTCGTTCAGGCTTTGGCAAATCTCGTGAAGGTGCTGATGCTCAAACACTTTGTAGATGCTCATATTGTTGTTGCGCCACGAGAAATGTGTGGTTGCCGACGGTTTCTGTCCAGCACCCGTCGAGCCTGTGATGGCGTTCACTGCCACGTCGTAACGCAGCAGCCCCGCCTTGGCCAGCGGCAGCAAACCCAACTGAATGCAGGTTGCAAAGCAGCCAGGATTGGCCAAATGCTGACACGCCTTGATTTGTGCTTTGTGGATTTCGGGCAAACCATAAACATAGTCGTGAGTTGGTGCCGCAATGCGGAAGTCCTGCGCCATATCAATGATTTTCACATTGTTAGGTATGGTGTGCTCTTTCAAAAAAGCCTCGCTCTTGCCGTGCCCGAAGCAGAAGAACACCACGTCAACCTTGTCGAACGGCATTTCAGCAGTAAATCGCAAGTCGGTTTCGCCAATCAGGCCTTCGTGCACGTCGCACACAAGGTTTCCCGCATTCGACTCGCTGTTGGCGAACACAATCTCGGCCTCGGGATGGTTTATCAGCAGTCTAATCAACTCGCCGCCTGTATATCCAGCAGCGCCCAAAATTCCTATCTTTATCATAATCTATTCGTTAGGCATTACAAGTGCAAAAATCAAGTAGAGCAATAAGCCGCAACCGCCAAACACGGCCAGCAGTATCCAAATGATGCGCATTACCGTCGGGTCAAGGTCGAGATACTCTGCCAGCCCGCCGCATACACCACAAATGGTGCGGTTCTTTTGTGACTTTACCAATCGTTTTACCTCTGCCATTTTTATTAATTTATTGTCTTTCATTAGGATGCGCCAAGTAGTACGCTCTCAGCGCTGTCGATGTCACCTTGATGAAGCCTTTGGCGTCGTCTGATGTCCAGGCCTTGGCTGTCTCGCCGTACTCACCCAATTTATTCTTAACCAAATCGTTAGGTGAATCAACACCTACCGTTTGGAAGCACAATGGACGCAGTTCCAGCGTTACCTCGCCCGTCACGTTGCGTTGGCTGCTTGTCAGCATTGCCTCGATGTCGGGCATAACAGGCTCAAGATACTGACTCTCGTGCAGGAACATTCCGTACCAGTTCGACACTTGGTCCTTCCAGTACTGCTGCCACTTCGAGAGCGTGAATTTCTCAAGGAAACGGTGCGCGCCGATAATCAGCATTGGTGCTGCGGCTTCGAAACCAACGCGGCCCTTGATGCCGATGATTGTGTCGCCCACGTGGCAGTCGCGGCCGATGCCGTAAGCGGCGCCAATCTCTTCAACTGCCTGAATAGCAGCAATTTTATCAGTGTATTTCTTTCCATTCACGCTGCACAATTCGCCCTTTTCAAAGCCAAGTTTCAGAATTTCAGGACCTTCTTTGGTTGGGTGTTTCAGATAGGCCGATTCGGGCAGACCTTGTTTTGAATCAAGTATTTCGCCGCCGCAGATTGATGTTCCCCAAATGCCCACGTTGTACGAGTATTTGAGTTTTGTGAAATCGGCAGAAAAACCGTTTTTATTCAGATAATCAACCTCTTCCTGACGGCTCAAGTTACCGTCGCGCGTAAGCGTGATAATCTCAACGCCAGGGCACATAACAAGGAAAGTCATATCGAAACGGATTTGGTCGTTGCCAGCACCAGTTGAGCCGTGTGCAATGGCCGATGCGCCAATCTCTTTTGCGTAGCGTGCGATGGCAATGGCTTGGAAGATGCGTTCCGACGAAACCGAAATCGGGTAGCAGTTGTTGCGCAACACGTTGCCATAGACCATATATTTCAGACTTTTCTCGTAGTATTCCTTTGTTACGTCGAGAGTTACGTATTTTGTCGCGCCCAGTTTGTAGGCGTTTTCCTCGTTAGTTTTGAGTTGCTCGGCGCTGAAACCGCCAGTGTTGGCGCAAGCCGCGTGAACCTCGTAGCCCTTCTCTTTGGCCAGATACATAACGGTGTACGATGTGTCCAAACCGCCACTGAAGGCCACTACAACTTTCTTTTTCTGTTCCATATCTTTATAGTTATAAGTTTTTGAGTTATAAGTTTTTAGTTTTGAGTAAGGTGTAAAGATTAATGTGTAAAGTTCGCATTTTAAAATCCTGATTCCTAACTCCTAATTAATCTTCGGGAAATCCGTCGGGGAAGCGTGCGTGGATGATGTCCTCTACGCCAGGGTCGTGCGACAGTTCCTCGTCAGCGTCGCGGACGCTGCGCGGGCGCTCAGGGTCGTAGAGCATACCAGTGCAGACGCAGTAGCGGCGGTCGGTGCGCTTCAGAATATCTTGGTTGATGCAACCCTCGCAACCCTTCCAAAACGTCTCGTCGTCAGTGAGTTGCGCGAAAGTTACGGGCACATATCCGTGGTCGGTGTTGAGTTTCATAACGGCGGCGCCCGATGTCAGACTGAAGATTTTTGCCTGCGGCCAACGCATACGCGCAAGCGTGAACGTCACGTGCTTGATGCGGCGTGCAAGGCCGTGTCCGCGGTACTCTTCGGGCACAATCAAGCCCGATGTGGTTACGTAGTGCTTGCCGCCCCACGTCTCAATGTAACTGAAACCAGCGAATTTATCGCCGTCGAGCGCGATGACAGCCTTGCCCTCGCTCATTTTTTGTTTCACATAGCCAGGGTTGCGCTTTGCAATGCCCGTGCCACGCACTTTTGCGGCAGCCGCAATGGTTGCCAAAATCTCGTCAACATAAGAGTAGTGCTCCTTGTCGGCCACTAAAATTTTAATGTTGTCGTTGTACTGTTCCATTTTTTCCAACAAATGTTTCGTCTTAAATTTTGTATCTTTATGCAATATTACTGCATATTTTTGCGAGCGCAAAAGTAATGCATCTTTTAATAATGCAAAGTAAAAATCATACAATTTTCAGCCCAAAACGCAGGTTTTTCAGCCATATTTTTTCTTCAGAACCTCAGTTGTCGGGTATTTCAAATCAAAGTCAAAAATATTTTTGCTGATTAAACCTATTTAGTAATTTTGAGCGATTTTTATTAGAGGATTATACTCTTGAGGATATGGAGAATAAAAGCAAAAAAATACTTGCAGTGGTTTTGTGCGCAGTTGCCGTAATAGCCTTGCTGCCAGTGATAATCGGAATGTGTCTGCCGCGTGAGCGTCAGGTGATGAAAGGACAAATGATTGACCAGATGTATTTCATGGTTCTGGGCAACATCACTAATCATTGGGAAGAGCCGTCATGGCGTCCGAATCTTGATACTATGATTCAGCGTGAAGCCATCGACGGGCAGGACTGCTGGGTTGAGTATTACACCAATGGCGACTCGATTGTGTTGCTTACGCAGACGATGGGTGAGTTCGACTATGTGCGCCGAATGATTAAGCCTGATGGTCGGGAACTGTTGCGCAACATCACTTTGGCTGATGTCGAAGGCAAAACCGCAGTGCGCATGATTGAGGAAGTGTCGGAGAGCGATCCGCTGAAGCGTTTCGGTGCTTTGTTCTCAGACCCTGTCGCAAAACGAATGGAACAGTATCTGTTTGACTTAAAGGAAAAAGCCATCCAGCAGAATGAGGAGATGACTGATGAGGAAATGTTTGGCTTTTAACCTTAACCAATGACTGAAGATTTTGAAAAAATAGTCTATTCCGACGAAGTTATCGCCTTCACTGCTTTGGCCAGCCAGTATTGCAATTTGGTTGACCGTATTGCGGCCTATTCTCAAAGCGATTTCGTAAGCCAGCAGCACAGGCTTTTATCTTTGCTCTACGTTAAAACCTTGAGTCTGCCTAGCATTGAGCCAATCGACCCCGAAATGGTGGAAAAGACTGTCACTCAAGAAGAATGGGATGAAGTTCATAACGCCGTGGCTGCGAAACTGTCAAAATTCGACCGCTACAGCGAAGTGTACGACCCGCTTGCAGGTGATGACGCAATGACCAGTCTATCAGAAGGTTTTGCCGATATTTTCCAGGATTTGAAAGATTATCTGTCGCTAATGCAGATGGGCTCGCCCGAGATGATGAACGACGCCATTTGGGAATGCGAGAACAATTTCAAAAACTATTGGGGACAGCGGCTCGTGAATATTGTGCGGGTGCTGCACCATTTAATATACAGCGGCGCCGCTTTGCGCACCGACGATGCCCGCACTTTTGAACAAGACGACCGCCCGTCGTGGGAACGTGGCGGATTGAGTGGATTGGCCGATGAATAAGACGATTGCAAAGGAAGAGATTGCGGAATTGCCTATAATGGCGTTCGAAGGGAAAATCAGCGTTCCGCTCACCAGCGACCAGATTGAAGAAGCAGTCAGTTATCTGCGACAGTTCAAGGTTTTAGGGTTTGACACCGAAACCCGCCCCAATTTCCGCAAAGGACAACACAATAAAGTGGCGCTGTTGCAACTATCGGCGGGTGACAGGGCTTTCTTGTTCAGACTCAATAAAATACGGCTGCCAAACGTGGTCAAGCAACTACTTGCCGATGAGTCAATAATCAAAGTCGGCGCCGCCATTCACGACGATTTGAAGGCGCTTGTCAGTTTGAGTCCGTTTGTACCAGGCGGTTTTGTCGATGTGCAGAGTATGGCCAAACAAGTGGGAATCGAGCAGGCAGGATTGCGTCCGCTTGCCGCCATGCTGATGGGAATCCGTATCTCGAAGGCACAGCAGACATCGAATTGGGAAATTCCGTATCTGACTGAAGCACAACTGCTTTACGCCGCCACCGACGCTTGGGTTTCGCTCGAAATCTACAACCGACTTTCCGACATGCTCCAGCGCGGCGAACAAGCCGAATAATAGTTTCGTCGGAAACCAAATCATTGTCAATAATACTGAAATACAAAACGATATGAGTGCGAAAATTATACTGAAATCGGGAAAGGAACAGTCGGTCAAGCGGCTGCATCCGTGGATTTTTTCGGGGGCCATCAAGCAGATGCAGGGCTCGCCGAAGGAAGGCGACCTTGTGTCGGTTTACGACAACCAGGGCGGTTTCCTTGCTTGGGGACACTATCAGCCGTCGTCAATCGCCGTGCGGATTCTGACTTTCGAGAACACCGTTCCCGATGCCGCGTTTTTCCGCCGCAAGATTGCCAACGCCATTGAGTTCCGCCGCCGAATGGGCTTTTTCGACAGCGCCGACACCAATGTCTTCCGCATCATTCACGGCGAAGGCGACGGCCTTTCGGGGCTTGTGGCCGACTACTACAACGGCACGGTGGTTTTTCAGGCGCACTCTGTCGGGATGTACCTGATGAAGGACGCCATTGCCGAAATCCTGAAAGACCTTTTGGGCGACAAGGTGCGCTGCATCTACGACAAGAGTTCGCAAACACTTCCGTTTAAGGCTGATATTGAGCCTGTTGACGGATATTTGTTCGGCAAACCCGATACCAACATCGTTCTTGAGCACGACCATAAGTTTGAGATTGATTGGGAAAACGGCCAGAAAACGGGCTTCTTCATCGACCAGCGCGAGAACCGCCAACTGCTTGCCAATTACTCGACAGGGCGCACGGTCTGCAACATTTTCGGCTACACGGGTGGCTTCAGCGTGTATGCTTTGGGCGCAGGGGCGAAGGCGGTGCACACCGTCGATGTGTCGAAACCTGCCATTGCCCAAACCGACCGCAACGTGGCGCTGAATTTCCCCGATTGCACTAACCATCAGGGTTTTGCGCTCGACGCCTTCGACTTTTTCGCGCAGACAACCGACAAGTACGATCTTATAATTCTTGATCCGCCAGCCTTTGCCAAGCACCAGAGCGCGCTCAACAACGCACTGCAGGGCTACAAGCGCATCAATCAGCGGGCGTTGGAACAGATTGAGCCAGGCGGCGTGCTGTTCACTTTCTCGTGCTCGCAGGCGGTGAGCAAGGAAGATTTCCGCAAGGCCGTGTTTGCTGCTTCGGTCAACGCGCGGCGCAATGTGCGCATCCTTCACCAACTCTCGCAGCCCATCGACCACCCGATTGGCATGTTCCACCCTGAAAGTGAGTATCTTAAGGGATTGGTGCTGTATGTAGAATAAGAAGACTACAGACTTCGGACAATAGATTTGGTGAATCGTAATTCGTAATTCAGAATTCGTAATTTAACTCATAATCACCTTTCTCACCGCCTTCAATGCCATCTGTTGCCGTTCATTGCCATTGCCGCTGATTTCGGTGTATGGCAAACCAAACATTTCTAGTTCGTTACGATAGATGGCCGATAGTTTCTCGCGCACCGGGCCGCCGTTTTCGCGCACGGGGTCGGGCACCCAGGGAATATCGGGCAGGCAAAGCAGATGCAGCGTGGCGGGGTGCGAACGTATGGCTTCGGGAATCCACGCTGGGCATCGACCGTAAACCACATC